>Ga0265327_10001477_pt1 | contig 29382 bp, 21 predicted proteins | sample 41621metaG_FD_202089 | JGI IMG/M metagenome (GOLD analysis project Ga0265327, IMG submission 202089) | Rhizosphere microbial communities from Carex aquatilis grown in University of Washington, Seatle, WA, United States - 4-16-21 metaG | ecosystem: Host-associated > Plants > Roots > Rhizosphere...
ACGCCTCGGGGGTGGGCACTTGGCGGAGAAGATCCCAGAGGAAACCGGACAACTCGCGGGCGAGGGCCACGTTGACCTTCGCCTTCATCACGCCGCGGTGGATCAGGTGCCAGCCGCGCTTGTGCAGTCGCACCTGAGCCTTCCAGCCGAGTTCGCGGAAGAGCGCCGGCTGACCGTGCTGGCGCAGCGAGAGCCGGGCCGACACCTTTGGCGGAGTGAGCGCCTTTTGGATCGCCTCCACGAGGCACCAGCGGGCCTGCGCGCTGCCAGCTTTGGTGATCGACCCCAGCCGGCGGGTGTTCCCAGTGGTGTTCTCCTTCGGCACGAGCCCAAGGAAGCCCATCAAGTGGCGGGGATGGGCGAAGCGGCGCACGTCGCCCAACTCGGCGACGATGATCGCGGCGGAAGTCAGTTGGAAGCCACGCAGGCACATGACGGCCTGCACGGCCGGGTACAGCCGCCACTGCGGCACCTGGGCGGCGATCAGTTCGTCGAGCCGGGCCACGCGTTGCACGGCCTGGTCCATCGCCAGCAACTGCTCCTCCAGCACCGAGCGCAGAGCGGGCAGCGGCAGGGTCAGTCTCCGCAGGAACCGCTGGTGCGCCTCGCTCCAGTTGGCCGAGCCGGAATACCGGTAGCCCAGGCGCAGGAGGAAAGACTTCAGGCGCTGCTTGGCGCGGGTCCGGTCGTGGACCGCGTCGGCGCGGGCGCGCGTCAGGTCGCGGATCGACTCGTCGACGGCGTCCGGCACGTGGATCGCCGTCAGCTCGCCGGCCCGGTGGAGCCGGGCGAGCTGCAGGGCATCGCGACGGTCGGTCTTCTGCCGCGGGCCGTGCGTCTGCGGGATCCTCGACGGCGCCACCACAATGCAGTCGATCTCCAACTGCCGGAGCCGCCGGTAGACAACGAAACCGGTCGGCCCGGCCTCATAGACCACGTGCAAGGTCACGCCTTCGCCACCCAGCTTGCGCAGGACCTTCTCCAGCGCGGCCAGGTCGCTGTCGATCTGCCCGTAGAGGCGGACCTCGCCCTCGCGGCCGCTCCCGGCCACGGCGATGACGGTCGTATCTTTGTGGACATCGAGGCCCACGTATTTATTTTCCCGTTTCATGTGCTTGTCTCCGTTTTTGGTTGTTTCGGTTGCTGTTCGCACTTCAGCCACAGCCATGCGGCTCTGCCCTTCACCGGGTAATCCGCGCCTAGGGGACAAGCACACTCTTTTTCTCCGCTGCGTTAGCACGCAGCTATAATGTCTCGGCAATGACGATGAGATTGCATGATTCTCAACGGCTGGCAGGAGCGGTGGGAGGTGTTTTCATCTACAATGCTGTCGAGTTTTTCATGAGCGGCCTCTCTGCTTCCATGCGCGGGGGTGAGTTCTCGAACCACGTTGTTAACAGGGTCACGTTTGCGTTCGTGGGATGTGTATGGGCGGCAATCGTAGGTGCCGGCTTTCTGCGTTCAGCGGCGCCTCGATGGCTTTATTGGGCAGCCACTGTCGGCCTGATCGTCGGCATTACGGATGATTTATTGGTGGTAATAGCCCCGTCGATTCTCAAATCGTTAGTGGTGGGCAGGGAGCCGATAACGATCACCCGCGTGTTGGTAACGCTCGTGATACGATCTGCTCAGTTGTTTTGCGTTGTGGCCCTTATGAGAAACCTGGCAATTGCGCCGAACCACACGGCGGAACCACGCTCGCCAAGCCGAGCTGGTTCGCCGTAACGTTACGCGCAGCCGCACTACCTGCATGAAAATCGTCGCCGGATTAAAAGCCGCAGCCAAGTCGCTTGCCTCGCCGCCAAAGGCGCAGTCTTTTCGCGCTGCCGGCAAGCAAATCGAGTGTCCTCATTGCGCGAACGTCCTCTTTCACAAGAAACGGTTTTCGTTGAGCACCGCCTCAAGCGCGATGTCCAACACTGAATGGACCGACCACGAGGCGTGTGTTTTGATCTGCGCCAACTGCACGCGACTCGAGTGGTTTTACGACAATCTCGATGAACAACCAGGCGCGTAACCAAGCCGAGCTGGTTCGCCTTAACGTTCGGCCGACAATATGGGAGAAGACATCCCGCCAAATCTTTACTGGAAGCAGGAGCCGCGTTGGGTTCGTTTGCTTCAGGGCATCGCGCTGGTAAACTTCTTCGTGTTCGCATCGGTCAGTATGATTTGGGGCGTTCCGATCTTCGATGTCCAAGGCGCTGATGGCAGCTACGTTTTCGAGAACCACGGACATTCCTTTGTGCTTACCGCTGGGCAGTACCGTCTCACCGTTTACGAAATGTATTTCACGCTCGCGATTACTAGCGTGGCCGTGATCGCATGGTTTTGGGCGCTCGTGAAGAAACACCAGTACGCATGAATTGGAACTTGCCGACCATGTTCCGCAGCCGCCGCCCTCAACCGGGCGCGGCTGAATACGACGTTACTCGAAATGCCCTATCTACGCTTCATCATTGATACGCCTCTGTCCATTGAAGAGGTGTCCGGGCGGCTTAGGGGCATCACGCAAGCACCACGCGGATTCATGGAATACTTTCGGAGCCCGCTCGCTCAGCGTGCAACATTAGGGCAGGAGTTTATCGGCGACGTTGATTTTACCTCGTTTCGTCTGAGACGGGACATTAGATACCGAAACTCGTTTCTGCCGTCGATACGCGGGAAGTTGGTTGAGGGCGCTCGAGGGACTCGGGTGATCGTGTTGATGTTCATGCACCCGGTTGTAACGATTTTCATGGCTGTTTGGCTTGGTTTCGTGGGCTTTGCTGGCTGGCAGATCGCTTGGAGGGGGACTGGCGCTACTATCTTGATCCCGATCGGAATGTTTCTATTCGGGCTGGCACTGAGCGGCGGCGGGTTTTTTTTCGAGGCCCTGAAAGCTAGGCGCATTCTGGAAACGTGTCTCCAACAGGTGAAGCAAGCGCCGAACCACTCGACGGAACCAGCCTCGCCAATGCGGGCTGGTTAATCGAAACGTTGGGCAAATTTTAAAAAATGGGGGACCTCATGAATCGTTGGCATATCGGAGTTTGCGCCGTGGCGATGCTCGGCAATGGAGTGTTTGCCGTTGAGCCGGGACACCCGGACGCATTGCTCGACCAACTCGCCGGGAATTGGGTGCTTAGCGGCCGGCTGGCGGGCCGGGAGACCACCCACGACATCGCGGCCGGTTGGACGCTGAATCGCGGCTATCTGCGCATCCATGAGGTCTCAAGGGAGAACGCGCCGTCGGGGGCCGCCTCCTACGAGGCCATCGTCTTCATCTCCTACCATGCGAAAACCGACGACTACACCTGCCTGTGGCTGGACTCCACGTCGAACGAGGGATTGGTCACCGAAGGCTTCGGGCACGCGAAGCGGAACGGGACTTCGCTGCCGTTTGTCTTTCGCGACGCGGCCGGAATGGTGTCGTTCGAGAACACATTCGTCTATGATCCGGCTGCAGACTCCTGGAAATGGATCATGGACAATGTTGAAAAGGGAATGCGGAAGCCCTTTGGTAGAGTGACGCTGGTAAAGCTGGCCATTCAAGCGAAAGGCATCCCCAGCAAGCCGACGGAACCGGCCTCGCCAAGGCTCGGTGGTTCACCGTAGGGTTGGCCGACGAGATGAGCCGAGCAGACGATACCCGCGAGCCTCCGGCGATTGACGGTTCCGCTGCGGCTGCACGCCGGGCAATTGGGGCAATGGTTTTTATCGTAAATGGGGGTGCCTGGTTGGTAGTCGGAGTTCTTAAGGGCTACGGTTTGTCACTTGTGGCCCTCTTGACAATTGTGGCTGTCACCTTGGTGCTATTTTTTCTCGCGCTCCGGAAGTTCCGCAAGAATCGAGGCGCCTATGCGGCTGAAGCAAGCTCGCCGGAGAGCAAAAGGGCCGGGCGCATTTTCAACGCCGTAAATGCGATTCAGTGGTCCTTGGTATTCGTCGCTTCCGTCATTCTGATATTGTTGCGACATCCGGATTGGATTATTCCATCGATCATTCTTATCGTGGGCATTCATTTTTTCCCACTGGCGGTTGCGCTTAAAGTTCCGCGTCATTATGCGACGGGCGCCGCATTGACGCTCCTAGCGATCATTTATCCCCTTTATTCGAGTGGCGGCCCGAAGAGTCCGGTGGGATGTTTGGGTGCCGGCATCATCCTGTGGGCGAGTGCGGTGGCCGCCATCGTGAGACCTGCCTAGAATGAAGGGAAAGGCACCTAGCATGGCGCCCGAGCCACCGAGCATGTCGGGCCGCCCTTCCTGCCTGCGCAGGCTGCGCGCCAGCCACCGCCGCGGCTCGGCTTTGACGTTAGGCGTCGCTTGCGTCAGGGCGACCGGGTCCTCACCATTCGGCATCACCCAGACGCCAAACCCGACACACCGATGAGCCAATACATTGATGGATTCGTCCTCTCTGTTCCCAAAAACAAGCTCGCCGCCTACAAGCGAATGGCCACCCAGGCGAGCAAGGTCTGGAGGGAGCACGGCGCGCTCGAATACCGCGAGTGCGTGGGCGACGACATGGCCGCGCCGGGCATGGTCGCCTTTCCGAAACTGGCGAAGTCCAAACCCGATGAAGTCGTCATTTTCGCCTACGTCGTCTTCAAATCGCGCCGCCACCGCGACGCGGCCAACAAGAAAATCCTCGCTGACCCACGCCTCGCCGCCATGGGCGATCCCGACGACATGCCCTTCGATTGCAAGAGAATGGCCCACGGAGGCTTCAAAACACTCGTCAAAGGCTGAAGGGCAGGGAACACGACAGCCCGCAACCCCCAGCCATGCGCTGCAGCGAACCCGGCCATCGCGTCCAGTTTGCAATCCACCGCCCGCGTGGGCCGGGTCACTGAGCCTGGGCTGGCCAAAATGGAAGACCGTGTGTCAATCCGTCCGGTTAAGACTGAGGATCTTCCGGTCTTCTTCGTTCACCAGCTCGACCCCGAGGCGACCAAGCTCGCCGCATTCCCGTCGCGGGATCGGGACGCGTTTTTCAGCCATTGGACCACCAATATCCTCGGCAATCCCGCGGCGGCAAGCCGCACCATTCTCGCGGGCAACCAGGTGGCCGGAAACATTGGCGCCTGGACGGATGCCGCGTCGAATGAACGGCTCATCTGCTATTGGCTCGGTCGCGAGTTCTGGGGCCGGGGTATCGCTTCCGCGGCTCTGGCGCAGTTCCTTCGCTTTGAGTCGACGCGGCCCCTTGGTGCCCGCGTCGCCAGTCACAATCTCGGCTCGATTCGCGTGCTCGAGAAAGCAGGGTTCGCTCGGGTGGGCGAAGATGCGTTTTCCTTACCAAGCGGGGCCCGCGTCGAAGAGCTCATCTATGTTCTCGCCGGTTGAAGTCCAGGCCTGGATTGGCCTCCCGCAGATGCGGTCGATGAGAAGGCTAAGGATTGCTTTGCGAGAACCTCAGCCTTCCCTTGCCGGGACCGGGAGCGAAGTGAAGGAGCCAAACCACGCGACGGAACCGCTCCGGCCAAGGCTCGGCGGTTCATCCTGACGGTCGGCCCCCAATCATGCGCCTGAGAATTGCCAGCGTCCTTTTTTTGTTTGCCCTCGCCGGTTGCCGCAACCCGGATCTCCGGCCCTCGCGACCTTTTCCCGGCCCCGACGCGACATCGTATGTGGCGCCCGACGGGAGCACGTGGCTGCTTCACGAAGTCGAACGGCCCACTGAGGGCATGTACCAGGGGGGATATCGCATCAGCTTCACCCCCGCGATGGTCGCGAAACATGCAGAAATTGAAGTTCTGACCTTTGGGTATTGGAAGGAGAACTTTGCCGCCGACGAGCTAAGGAAAAGGTTCGAGCTGATGGTGAAAAGAGATGGAGCCGAACTGACCTATGCAGTGGACGGAACCGCGGATGATTCCTTTTACACCCTTGCGGCCGTCGCCCGGAAGGAACGAAGCATGCAGCGATCGGTTCGCCGTGGCTCTGGCTATTGCCTCGTGGCGTATTCGCGCTTTCACGAGGTTGAAGGATTGAAGCCGCTCAGTTATTGGGAGAAGGTGCTGCGGGACTGGCCGGACAAATCACTGGAACCGGCGCCGGGCGCAGTTCACTGAGCCATTCGGGAGATCGATGAAGACGCTACGCTGCGCCGTTGTTTTGCTAGCCCTCGCCGGGTGCGCGGTTTCCGCGACGCAACCGGAAATCGACATGGCGACGGAGACGCTCAGCGATTTGCAGAAAGCATACCCCGGCGCGCCCGAATTTGCGCGCTACCTCTATCGGTTTCAAAGGCGGATCGACCAAGGGTTTTTTGAGGAGATGGGCTCCTGGCATCATTCAGGTGGCGCGGCCCCGGGCTCGAGGCATAGTTTCTCGATCCTCGTGGTCGTGCTTGCGGACGGGAGAATTGGAGCGGACGACAAAGACCTGAAACGCAGTCGCAAGGAAGAGCCCGTTTTGACGGAGGTTGCCCTTCGGGCCTTGGGGGGAATCTCGGACCATCCGGAGGCCTTTTCCGCGGAGCTTGTTCGCGAAATTGGACGGAGCTTCCGCTATCGAGCGCGCTTCTACCAGCGATGAACCGCCGGTGGAGGCACGATGAGCCGAACCCCCGGCGGAACCAGCCTCGCCAAGCAGGGGGAAAGCCCCGTAAAGTTTGGCGGAGGAAAAAGGACCAGCCCCATGCCCGAAATTCTCGCCTCCACCTTTGTCCTGGCCGTCAACGACCTGGCGGCGTCGAAGCGGTTCTATCTGGAGAAGCTCGGCTTCACGGAGGACTTCAGCGTCGACGGCTGGGCTTTTCTGAGTCGCGGCGCCTGCCAACTGCGTCTCGGGCATTGTCCCGAGGCGCGGCCGATGTCGAAGGCCCAGGACCACTCGTGGTTCGCCTACCTGCACGTCCGGGACGCCTCGGGGCTTTACCACGAGACCGTCGGGAATGGCGTGGAGATCTGGCACCAGCTCGCGGACAAGCCGTGGGGGATGCGCGAATTTGCGGTGGTCACTCCCGACGGCCACCGGATCGTGTTTGGAGAAAAATTGACGGCCTAGCCCGAGGCCGAACCTTAACGGGAAAAGGCCGCACCAAATCTTGCCGCCAGACCACATCGAGCGGCGCCAACCCGAAAATTTCGTCCCGACGCATCATGTCCAGGGTTCTCGCCGTTTGGCTCGCGTTGGTGAGTGGTGCGGTCGCCGCGCCCTCCGACGAAATCGAGGCGCTGCTGGCCTACGTCGGCAAGCTTGAAGGCGCGTCCCTTATTCGGAACGGCGATGCCCACCCGGCGGCGGCGGTCGCTCACCTCCGCCGGAAGTGGACGGCGCAAAAGGAGCAGATCCAAAGTGCGGAGGATTTCATACGCCTTTGTGCGACCGGATCCAGCGTGTCGGGCCTGGCCTCCACCATTCGGTTTGCGGACGGGCACGAGGAGGAGGCGGCCGTGGTCCTGCAGAGGCAGTTGAAGGCTATCCGCGGCGCGCCAGCCGCGCGGTCCGGCGCCGCCGTGGAGGGCTCACCGCAGCCAGCCCCGTCGGGAAGAATTGCGGATCGAAACACTGGCAGCAAAATGACCGCGCGCATCTAGGTGTAGCCGGGGTCGTTGACCCCGGTTCGACGGATTCCGACCGGTTGGCCCTTGCGCCGGGGGCAGCGACCCCGGCTACAAAATTTCGTAACTCGCTCCAGGAGTCGGGCGGCCGCCGGTCCGGTCCCGATGGGCGATCCAACTGGTGCGCCGGGTCTCGCTGAAGGACTTGTCATCCCGGCTCCGAACAACCCATCCCCGGCCGGCTCGCTTCGGCATGCTCAACCCTCAACTCTGATCTCTCACCTTCATCCCCCGCTGCCGCCGGCGGGCTCGCCGGCCGGCGTCATCTTGGGAAACGGCGACGCCGACCCGTACGGGGAAAGCGCGCGGTGGATCGTGCGCGCGAGCTCCTCGTTGGTGAACGGTTTCGAGAGCAGCGAGACGTGGCCGATCTGGGCGAGCTTTTCGGGGGAGATGCGCGAGAAATATCCCGACATGATGACCACCGGGATCTGGGGCGCCACCGCGCGGGCTTCGACGGCGAGCTCGATGCCGTTCATGACCGGCATGGTCTGGTCGGTCAGCAACACGGCGAACTCCGTCGGCTGCCGCCGCAGGGCGTCGAGGCAGTGGGCGGGGGAGTCGAACGACGCCACGCGGTAACCCAGCTTCTCCAGCGCCATCTGGGCAAAGCTGCGGACAATGTCCTCGTCATCCACCACCAAGACCAGCTCGCCGTGGCCGCGCGGCATCGAGGTGTCGGTCTCGACCGACTCGGCGGACTCGTCGCGGGCCTCGGGCAGGTGGATCGTGAAGGTGGCGCCCTGGCCCGGGGCGCTTTGCACGCTGATGCTGCCGCGGTGCGCCTGGATGATGCCGTGCACGACGGAGAGGCCGAGGCCGGTTCCCTGGCCGACCTCCTTGGTGGTGAAGAACGGGTCGAAGATGCGCTTGCAGGTCTCCGCGTCCATGCCGTGCCCCGTATCGCTGAACGTCAGCTTCACGTAGCGCCCGGGCTCGAGGTGATTCAGGCTGGCGGCCGACGTCTCGTCGAGCACCACCGGCGCGAGCGCGATGCGCATCGTGCCGCCGGTCGCCCGCATCGCGTGGGTGGCGTTGAAGCCGAAGTTGAGCAGCACCTGGTGGATCTGGGTGGCGTCGGCCAGGACCGGACCGCAGCCCGCCACGACGTCGACCTCGATGCGGATCGTCGCCGGCACCGTGGCCCGGAGGAATCGGCGGGCATCCTCGACCACCTGGGCCAGGTTGACGGGGACCTTCTCGCTGTCGGCCTGGCGCGAGAAGGTCAGGATCTGGTCGACCAGTTCGCGGGCGCGGAGGCTGGCCTCGCGGGCGACCGCGAGGTAGTTGCGGGCCGGGTCGCCCTCCGGGACGGAGTCGAGCGCGAGATCCTGATAGCCGAGAATGCCGGTGAGGAGGTTGTTGAAATCGTGGGCGATGCCGCCCGCGAGGGTGCCCAGCGTCTCCATCTTCTGGGACTGGAAGAGCTGGCTCTCCAACTGGCGGCGCATCTCCTCGGCGTCGCGCCGGGCCGTGATGTCCTGGAACGCCCCGTAGATGCGGGTGGCCCGGCCCTCCTTGAAGTCGGCGCGGCCGAGGACGCGGACCCAGAGCTTGTTGCCGCGGGCGGTGGTGAAGGGGAGTTCGAAATCGAAACCCTCGCCGGCCCGCACCGCGTGCTGGAGCGCCTCGGAGAGGGACCCCTTGGCCTGTTCCGGGTAGAACTCGAGCGACTTGGCGAGCGTCGGCTCATAGCCCAGCTCCACCTCGTGGATCCGGTACATCTCGGGCGACCACGTGAGTCGCGACGAGCCGAGGTCCCATTCCCACGCGCCGATCTGGGCGAGCCGGCCGAGCTGGAGCGACATTTCCTCGCCGTGGCGGAGGCGCTCCTCCAGCAGCTTGCGCGGCGTGATGTCCGTCTGGGTGCCCACCACGCGCAGCGGCTGGCCCCGGGGATCGCGCGCGACGACCTTGCCGCGATCGAGCACCCAGATCCACTGGCCGTCGCGGTGCCGGAGCCGGTATTCGCTCTGGTAGACCGGCGAGCGGCCCTCCAGGTGCTCGGCGATCGCGGTGTTGGTTCCCGCAATGTCGTCGGGGTGCCCGAAACTCATCCAAATGTGGCGGTCGGCCGGGAGCTCGGCCGGCATGTAGCCGATGATCTCGGCATAGCGCGGGTTGCGGTAAAACTCCCCGGTGGTGATATTCCAGTCCCACACCCCGTCGTTGTTGCCCGCGAGCGCCAGCTTCCAGCGCTCCTCGGTGATGCGCAGCTCCTCCCGCAGGTTGTGCTCGCCGGTCACGTCGCGGTCGAAGCCGACCATGCTGCGGGGCGTGCCGTCCGGATTGCGCAGCACGTAGCAGTGGGAGGCAAGGTGGCGGACGCCGCCGTCGGGCCGGACAATGCGGAAATGCTGCTCGATCTGGAGGCGCTTGCTGACGAGCGCCTCGTCGATCTCGGCCAGGACGGCCGGCCGGTCCTCCGGGTGGACGCGTTCGTGCCAGTCCTTGACGTCGCCCGTGACCTGCCCGCGGACCAGGCCGTAGACCTCGAGGAGGTGGTCGTCCCAATGCATGCGGTCCGACGTGAAGTCGAACTCCCACACGCCGTAGCCGGTGGCATTGAGCACGAAGAGGAGGCGCTGGTTGAGCGTCGTGACCGTCTGGTCGCGCTCGCGTTCGGGCGTGATGTCGCGATTCAGGCCGACCATCCGGACCGCGCGGCCGCTGGCGTCGCGGTGGACGACCGAACGCGAGTTCAGGTAACGGACCTCGCCGTCGGGCCGGACGATCCGGAAGTCGTAGTCAAAGGTGACGCCGCTCGCGAGGTGCTGCTCGTAGCGCTGCTGGAGCCGGGTCCGGTCGTCGGGATGCACCATCTGGAAGAAGGTCGAGACCTTCCCGTCGAAATCCCCGGGCTTCATCCCGTAGAGGGCGCACTGGCGCTCGTCCCAGACCTGCAGGCCGGTGAGCAGGTCGGAATCCCACACGCCGTAGTCGCCCGAATGCAGGGCCAGTTGCAGGCGCTCGGTCGTCTCGTGGAGGCGCCGCGTCCGCTCGGCCACCAGCACCTCCAGGTTGGCGGTCTGGTTCTGCAGGCGCGCCAGGAGGGCGTCGCGCGAGCCCACGGCCTCGCGCCGCTGTTCATCGAGCATCTCCATCCGCTGCAGCGACGAGACCAGCGCGCCCAGCAAAAGAATCGAGGCCACGAGCACGATCAGCACCAGCATGTCCAGGTACGCCGGTCCCATCGGCAGCAGCAGCCACACGCCGAGGGCGTAGATCATCAGGGGCCCGATCAGCCCGAGGGCGATCAGGCGCAGCGCCATGAAGCCCAGCGGATGCTGGCGCGAAAAGATGTGCAGGAAACGGGTGTCGATCCGGCCGAAGAACAGGCCGGTGCCGAGCAGGAGGAAACCCACCATGCTGGAGACCGCCATTCGCGTGGGCGTCTGCTCGCGGTTGAGGACCAGGGCCGTCAGGTTCAGCAACGCGTGGCTGGCGACGGCCAATCCCATCCAGTTGGAAAGGGACAGCCAGGCGCGGCGGGCCAGCCCGAGGCTGAGCACGCCAAAGCCAACCATCACGAAGGGCAGGGTCGTGTTCAGGGGGGCGCGGGCCCGCAGGGGCGCCTGCTGGACGGCCTCCCGGAAAAGGGTGGCCAGGCCGGGCGGACGGATTTCAAAAATGGAGGAGATCAGCGCGGTGCCGGCGAGAAGGCAGACCGTGGCCGCCATGATCTGGGCCAGCCAGGTGACCACCTGGCCGCGGTCGGCGCGCTGCATCAGCGTCAGCGAGATGCCGGACAACAGGAAGCAGAACGCCGAATTCGGGTCCATCGGCCGCCACCCGGGATACAGGCTGCGCATCCAGTCGGCCTGAACCAGCCAGCCCGTCAACGCCATGGCCCCGAGCAGGGCGCCGAGCCCCGCGGCCAGCGGGCTGATCCGGTGCAGTCTGTTTTCCACAAACATGAGGTGAGAGGTGGCCGGTAAATTTGCGCGCAATGGATGCCGGGGCAATCCTTATGCGCTCGGAAAAGTCATTATCGAAACGGCGGCGCGGGGCGCGACCGGCTCCTGCGCCGAGGCCGTCGCCCGGGTCGTGCGACCGCGTCGCCGGGGCCGCGTCCGGCGGCCCGGGCGGTCAGCCGCTCGCGAGCGCGTCCAGCGTTTGGCCGGACCCGAATCGGCTGCGGGGAAAAATCCCAAACTTTCAGTAACGGCACAATCCGGCGCGACTTTAGCATTTTCATCGCGAACCGGCTGAAACCGGCGGGCCGTCCCGGGCCGGCCGTCAACTCCCGGCCAAGGTTGGCGGTTTGCAGCGTTTTTACTCAATGGAGGACCGAAGCGGCCGATGAATGGCGAGCAGTCATGAAGACCAAACTCGCTCTTTTTCTCCTGGCCGCCATGGCCGTCGGTTCACCCGCCGTTCGCGCCGACGAGGCGGTCGAACCCCCGGTGCCCGTGCGCACCGTTCCCCCGAAATATCCGGATTCCATGCGCCACGACGGCACCTCGGGTGTCGTGACCGTGAGCTGCACCATCGACGAAAAGGGCAACGTGCAGGAACCCAAGGTCGAAAAGGCCAGCAACGCCATTTTCGCGGAGCCGGCGCTCGAGGCGCTGCGCAAGTGGAAATTCAAGCCGGCCAAGAAGGCGGGCACCGCGGTGGCCATTCACGTCAGCTTCCCGATCCAGTTCACCATCTCGAACGACTGAGCCGGTCAAAGGATCCCCGCCCATGACCTCCGCCTCTCTGACCATCGGGCGCAGAATCGCACTTGGCTTCACCCTGGTGTTTGTGTTGCTCGGTCTCGTGGCGAGCGTGGCGTGGATCGCGCTCGGCGCCTCGGGCCGCAAGCTGACCCAGTACGCCGGCAGCGCGCAGGAGACCAACACGGCCGCCGGCCTCGAGGCGTCGATGCTCGAGCTCAAGCTGCACGTGAACGAATTTCTCGCGTCCGGCGCCCCCGCCCACGCGAAGGCCTACCAGGACGCCAAGCAGAAGCTCGACCAGGGCATTGCGTCCGCCGGCCGGATCGTCGCGGATCCTGCCCGGGCCGCGCAGTTGACCGAGGCCACCGCCTTGCTCTCCCGGTACGACCAGGCCTTCCAGCACGTGGTCGAGAACACCGGCAAGCTCGACCAGGTCGTGCGCGACCAACTGGTGCCGCAGGGCGAGATCATCGCCCGGACCCTGCAGAAGATCCTCTCCGACGCCAAGGGCAACGGCGACATGAACGGCGCCTTCAAGGTCGCCAACGCCCTCAAGGCCTACTTTGAGTGCAGCAGCCTCGCGAACTCCTTCCTGCTGACCTCGCGCGAGGACTACGCTGAGTCCGCCCGGGAGAGCATCAAGGCCGTCGCCACCGCCGCCGACAAGCTGCAGAAGGACCAGGAGGAACTGGTGAAGATGGACGCCTCGTTGAAGGATGAGGACAAGGACAAGCTGCTCAAGACGCTCCAGTCATCCGCCGTCACCTATGCCGGGGCGCTCGAGGCGATCATCGATCTCAAGCACGCCCGCAATGATCTCATCGGCACCCAGCTCAATCAGGTTGCGCCCCAATTCACCGCCGCGCTCAGTCGCCTGCGGCTATCCGTGGCGGAATTCCAGGGCGAGCTCGAACAGCGCATGCACACCGAGCAGCACCGCAACGAAATGCTGTTGCTTGTCTGCACCGCCGCCGGCGTCATCGTGGGCCTCGTCGGCGCCTGGTTCATCATCCGCAGCATCACGCGGCCCATCGCCGTCATCGCCGAACACCTCTCGTCCGAGTCGTCCGGCACCTACACCGCGGCGCTCACCGTTTCCGAGGTCAGCCAGTCGATGGCCGACGGCGCCAGCCGCCAGGCGGCGTCGCTCGAGGAGAGCAGCGCCTCGCTGCACGAGCTGGCCAGCATGACCCAGCGCAATTCCGACAGCGCGCGTTCCGCCAAGGCGCTCGCGGGCGAGGCGCGCACGACCGCCGACGCGGGCGCCCGGGACATGGCCGCCATGAAGGGCGCCATGACCGCGATCAAGACTTCCAGCCACGAAATCTCGAAGATCATCAAGACGATCGACGAAATCGCCTTCCAGACCAACATCCTCGCGCTCAACGCCGCGGTGGAGGCGGCCCGGGCCGGCGAGGCCGGCGCCGGCTTTGCCGTCGTCGCCGAGGAGGTGCGCAACCTCGCGCAGCGTTCCGCCCAGGCGGCCAAGGAAACGGCGGCCAAGATCGCCGACGCCTCGGCCAAGAGCGAGCAGGGCGCCACCATCAGCGGCCAGGTGGCCGGCAGTCTCGACGCCATCGTCGAGCGGATCCGCCAGCTCGACGAGATGATGGGCGGCATCGCCCAGGCGTCCCACGAGCAGAGCGAGGGCATCACCCAGCTCAACCAGGCCGTCGCCGGCATGGACAAGATCACGCAATCCAACGCCGAGCTCGCCCAGCAGGGCGCCGCCTCGGCCCAGGACCTGCAGACGCAGTCGGCCCAGGTGAAGGCGGCCGTGGCCGACCTGATTCGCATGGTGCGGGGCGCCGATGCCGAGGCCGCCGCGACCCCGTCTGACCCGGCTCCCGTTCCCGTGACTCCGGCCGTGCGCCAGTTGAAGGTGACGGGCAAGCGCACGGTTTCGACCGCGCCTCCGCTCGAGGTTCCCCATCGCAATGGGACAAACGGTCACAAGACCGACCCCCATTTTGTCGATTGATCCGGGGCTGGCAGGGATGGTGAAAGTGCAAGTGAGGGTGAGAGTGAAAGCGGGAGCGAGCTAGCTCGCGACGTCGGCGGCTTCGATCGGGTAGGGCGAGTCCTCCGGACGAGCCGTGGGAGCCAACGTGACACGGAGAAGCGCTCGACCCGCAGATGGACGAGGGCTCGTCCGGCGGCTCGTCCGGAGGACTCGCCCTACCTGCGGCGAGCCGTCCGAACGGGGCTAAAGCGGCGGGCCGAATGAGCCGATTATGAACTAGAATGCAGTCCAATCCCAACCCGGGCCGGTTGCCTGTCGCGGCGGCTGCGCTCGCCCTTTTCATTGGCCTGGCGGTGCTCGGCCTTGGCTGGGGCTTGGGCGTGGAATGGCTGCAGACGCCTTTGGCGGGTGGGATCTCGATGAAGCCCATGACGGCGACGGCCCTGATCGTGTACAGCCTGGCCCTTTGGGTGGGTGTGCGGCCGGAGCTTCCGCAATTTTGGTGCCGGCTTTTTCAGGGACTGGTCGCGGTTGGCATGGTGCTGGGCGCGCTCGTGATCGTCGAGCGGGCGATCCGCGGCATCGCGGGCGCCAACGTGGTGTTGCGCCCGTTCCGGATGAGCCTGGCGGTGTCGACCGAGCTGCTGCTCATCGGCGGCGCCCTGATCATCCTCCTGGAGCCAGGCGCCCGCTGGGCGAAACGCGGCCGGGAGCAGATCCTCGCCTTGGTCGCGATGTTCGTGGTGCTGCCCCTTTTCATCGGCACCCTGCTGACCTTTGGCCAGCCGACTGACACGGCCAACTATTCCACCCTGGCGCCTCATTCGGCCCTTGGAATGCTGATCCTCGCGACGGGAGTTTTCTTCGCGCGGCCCGTGAAGGGCACCGCGGCGGGGTTTGTCATGGCCGACACGACCGCCGGCCGGGTACTGCGGCGCCTCCTGCTGGCCAGCGTCCTGCTTCCCCTCGTGGGCGGCGCCGTCGAGCGCACCATGCTCAACCAGGGTTTTCCCGTGGCCCTGCACATCGGCGTGTTCGCCACCGCGCGGATGGTGGTGCTCTGCGTGCTGGCGCTCTACGTCGGCTGGATCCTGAAACGGACCGACCGGCAGCGCAATGTCGCGGAACAGGAACGCACCTCCGCGCTGCGCCAGCTCGAATACCAGGCCGCCGAGCTGCAGGAGGCGGTGGCCCGCCGCACCACGGAGCTTTCGCACGCCCTCGCTTACAACCAGCGCCTGGCGCTGGTCGCCTCCCACACGACGGACGCGGTCTATATCACCAATCCGGAGGGCGGGACCGAGTGGGTGAATGATCGCTTCATCAAGCTGTTCGGCTACCCGCTCGACGAGATCAAGGGACGCCGGCCGAGTTATCTCCTCGAGGGCCCGCTCACCGACCAGGCGGTGCTGACTGATCTTCGCGCCAAATTCGCCGCGGGCGAGGGCGCTCGGGCCGAGCTGGTGGCGTATGCCAAGGGCGGACGCGCCTTCTGGTGCGAGGTGGAGTTGCAGCCCGTGCGCGACCCGGCCGGCCGGTCGATGGGCTGCGTCGGTTCCCTGAGCGACATCAGCGCGCGCAAGGCGGCCGAGGAGCAGTTGCGCGCCGCCAAGGAGGAGGCGGAACAGCTCAACACCCAGCTCGAGAACGCCATCGCCCAGGCGCAGCAGTCCGCCATCGAGGCCAACATCGGCAGCCAGGCCAAGAGCGCCTTCCTCGCCACGATGAGCCACGAGATCAGGACCCCCCTCAACGGCATCATCGGCATGGCCAGCCTCATGCGCGATACCGGCCTCGACGCCCACCAGACGGACCTGGCCCGCACCATCGAGACCAGCGGCGACGCCCTGCTCGCGATCATCAACGACGTGCTCGATTACTCCAAGATCGAGGCCGGCCGCATCGAGCTCGAGCGGGCGCCATTCGACCTTCGGCAGTGTGTCGACAACGTTCTCGACCTTTTTGCCGCCAAGGTCGCCGAGAAGAACCTCGAGTTGCTCTCCTCGGTCGCGCCGGAAGTCCCCGCCATGATCGTCGGCGACGCCGCGCGCCTGCGCCAGGTGATCGTCAACCTGGTCGGCAACGCCCTCAAGTTCACCTCGAGCGGCGAGGTGGTCGTGACGGTCGGGGTGTCGCCCGAGCCGGCCAACCCGTCACCGGGCTGCACCCATGAACTCACCTTTGCGGTGCGCGACACCGGCATCGGCATCCCCGTTGACCGGCGCGACCGCCTGTTCCAACCGTTCTCGCAGGTGGATTCATCGACCACGCGCAAGTTCGGCGGCTCCGGCCTGGGTCTCGCCATCAGCCGGCGGCTCGCCGAGGCAATGGGCGGCCGGATGTGGGTGGACAGCGAACTGGGCCGCGGCTCCGTGTTTTCCTTCACCATCCTGACGAGCGCGGAGGCTCCGGAACAAGCGCCCCGCCTTCCGCCGGCGCCACCGCCGTTTGGCGGGCGCACCGTCCTGGTGATCGACGACAACGCCGCGACCCGCGACTGGTTGTCCGCCCGACTCTCGGTCTGGGGCGCGCAGGTCGTGGCGCTCGACTCCGGCGCGGCGGCACTCGATCGACTCGGTCGGGGCCTGAATTGTGATGTCGCCTTGATCGACCGGCAGATGCCCGGGATGGACGGCGTGTCGCTCGCCGCCGGGATTCGCGAGCTGCCGTCGGCGCAGGGACTGCCGCTGGTCCTGCTCAGCGCCTTGGGGGAAAACAAGCCGGTCGACGGGTTTGCCGCCCAGGTGAGCAAACCGCTGCGAGCCGGCGCGCTGCTCGCCGCCTTGCACACGGTAATCGGACAGACAGCCGCGCCGGCGGCAGCCGAGGTCGGAAAATCCGCGCCCGTCGAGGCGGCGGTGCCCATGTCGACCCAGAAGCTCCTGTTGGTGGAGGATAATCCCGTGAACCAGCGCGTGGCGACCATGCTGCTGGCCAAGCTCGGTTATCAGGTGCAGCTCGCCCAGAATGGCGCCGAGGCCGTCGCGGCACTGGCCCGGGACCCGTACGAGATTGTCCTGATGGACATGGAAATGCCGGTCATGGATGGCTGCGAGGCCACGCGCCGGATTCGCGAGAACGGTTCCGCCACGCGTCCCTGGATCGTGGCCCTGACGGCCAATGCGATGAACAGCGACCGCCAGCGGGCGTTCAAGGCGGGCATGAACGATTTCGTCGCCAAGCCCATCCGGCTGGCCGACCTCAAGACGGCCCTGGAGCGCGCGCACGCCGCGGCCAGCGGCGATCCAGTGGCGGTCCAGATCGGTTGAGGAGGACGGAGGACTGGCGACGGAAGTCGGAGGCTGGATTTGGGATCTCAGATCTCAGATTTCAGATGCCAACCGGCGGAGGCCAGCGCCCGTGCCTCAAATCTATGATCTCAGATGCCGGCAGGCCGAGGATGGGCGCTGGATCTCAAATCTGAGATTTCAGATGCCAGTAGGCCGAGGATGGGCGCTGGATCTCAAATCTGAGGTTTCAGTTGCCGCCAGGCCGGCGCGGGCAATTGGATCCTAGCTCTAGAATCTCAACTCCCGGCTCTCAACTCTCAGATTTCAAATCTCAGATGGGAGCGGGCCAAGCGCGAACACGCCCCAAGTCGCCTCCACAAGGAAACGAACTCCCGCCGAAGCCACCGGTGCGGCTCGGCGACACCTCCCGACGCAGCGGCATGGCGCGTTTTGCTCAACGCGCTCCGTCCGGCGATGCGGGCCGTTCAGCGGGTGTAGGGCGATTTCCTCGGCCGAACCCCGTGGAACTCGCTGGCGCGAAACGGCAGCGGATCGAAGATCACGCGCGGATTGGCGAGTTCAGGTGGCAGGAAGAGGAACCGCCCCCACGTCACGTCGCGACTCAGCCGGGCCGCGAGATTCGTCGCGTCGCCCGTCTGGCGTTGGGTGGGGAAATGGGGAACCATAGAATACCTATCGGATCGTTTCGATTTTGCTTAAGTCGCCGTTGAACCAATATTCAACCCGCCGGCGCATTTCCTGGACTGGAGGGCCCGCGTACCCGCGGGCCGCAGTCGCGGCGACTTGCCTATCCGGCTTGCCGGGCCCGTCATTCCCTCTATCTTGACGGACTTGGCTTCCGGAACCCCTCCATGAGCAGGTTGATTCTCGTCTGTCTTTTCGCAGCGGTATTTGCGGGCCAGATCCCGGCCCAGCTCCTGGCGGCGAACGGCTTCGGGAAACCTGCGGCCGAGGGCCTAGTCTGGCCCGAGATCCGCGATCCGAAAGATCTCCTCGAGTTTGCCCGAGAGCGTTTCGGTGATGAAGGAAGGCCGCCAGGTGGACGAAAGTTTGCTTCCGATGCGGCAGACGATCCGCGGGTCAAATATTTGGAACCTCGGGAATTTGTTCCACGCGAACAGTTCGTCGTAATCCTCCTTTCGACTCATCCTTTCAAGGGTCAGGGGATCATGGTGATATTGGCTCCGGAGAAATTTCAAATGCCCCGTTGGCTGCAGTTCGCAGGTGATACATCTCACCCGCAGTTTAAACGGGTTCTGGTGCAGCTTCCTCCAGGCGGAGATTGGTTTTTCGGTGTTAGCGGGGTGAGAGTGCAACTGACGCGAGTGGTTTTCGAAGGCGACGGTAACGGAACGGCTCCGGTTCCATTGGTGATTCCCCTTCCGGACTATCCGCCTGAGATGGTCAGGATTGGGGTGAGCGGCGAGGTAAAGCTGGCCTTCACGGTCATGCCGGATGGCACTGTAACCACTGTCGAGGCCAAGGGGACGGTCGAGGAGCTGGCTGAAGCTGTCCGGCTGATGGCGCCGCGCTGGAGGTTTGAGCCCAGCGTCGACCGAATTTCAAGATTGCCAGTCCCAAGTCGCGTGAAACTCGTCGTGGGATTTGAATTAGTCGAGGAATAGGTCGATCCTCCTCGGCGGCTTGCTCCGAATTTATCTGCAGCGACTCAATAAGATGAACAAAACAAGACTCGGCTGTTTCCTCATCGCGTTCAGTGTCGCGGCCTACGCCGCCGACCAGCCCGTGCCCGCGGCCCCGGCCGCGCCGGCCAAGACGCACTGGTGGCAGGGCGGTCGCTGGAAGTTTCCGGAGCCCAACCCGAAGGCGCGGCTCCTGCCGCTGATCTCCGTGCAGGGAAACCATTTCGTGAATGCGGCCGGTGAGACCGTGCTGTTCCGCGGGCTGTCGGTGGCCGATCCCGACAAGCTGGCGGGGCAGGGCCACTGGAATCGCGAGCTGTTCGCGGCGGTCAAGGCCATGGGCGCCAACCTCGTGCGTCTGCCGGTCCATCCGGTCGCCTGGAGGGAGCGCGGGGTGCCGGGTTACCTGGAGCTCCTGGACCAGGCGGTTGACTGGTGCACCGACCTCGGCCTCTACGTGATCATCGACTGGCACTCGATCGGCAACCTGCAGAGCGGGATGTTCCAGGCGCCGATGTACGAGACGTCCAAGGCCGAGACGTTCGCCTTCTGGCGGACGATCGCCGTCCATTTCAAGGGCAACAACACCGTCGCCTTCTACGAGCTGTTCAACGAGCCGACCCACTTCAACGGTATGCTCGGCCACATGACCTGGACCGAATGGCGCGAGTTGAACGAGCAGATGATCGACCTCATCCGCTACTGGGACAAGGAACACGTTCCGCTCGTGGCCGGCTTCGACTGGGCGTACGACCTGAATTACCTGCACGACGAGCCGGTGCGGGCGGCCGGCATCGGCTACGTGACGCACCCGTACGCCAACAAGCGCTCGCAGCCGTGGGAACCAAAGTGGGAGGAAAATTTCGCCTTTGCCGCCGCCACCTACCCGGTGATCGCGACCGAACTCGGTTTCGGACTGAAGGACGGCGAGGTCGTGGACGACTACCACTATGGCAACCGGATCACCCGCTTCCTCGAGCAGCACGGCATCAGTTGGATGGCGTGGGTTTACGATCCCGAGTGGGGTCCGCCGATGCTCAAGAGCTTCGACGGTTTTGCCCTCACTGGCGCCGGCGAGTTCTTCAAGCAGGCCCTGCACCGGCCGCCGGCCAAGGCGGAAAAGCCGGCGGACAAGTGAGGCGCCGGCCTTGGTGCGGAGGTGGGACCCGGCCTCTGGACGGGTTGAGGGAATTCCGAATGGCAACCCCTGCAGCCAAGCACGTCCGGCCGGTCCGCCGCAGCCTTGGCGGCGGCGGAGGGCCGCGCTCCGCCTGGCCAATGGCAATTTCGCCGTGTTCATCCGCTCCCTTCTGTGGTTAAAGAAATCCGTGAAGACGCCGCCGCTTATGTCGCTCGGAATCATGGCGCTCGCCGCCGGGCTTGCCTCGCCGCTTGCGGCGGGCTCCACTTTCGCCGTGAAGGCGAATGACCCGGCGGTGGTTTACGAGGGGAGGTACGCGACCGACGCGGCCGGCGGGGTGCGCCTGGGGTTTCCCGGCGTGACGGCGCACCTGCGGTTTCGCGGCACGGCCCTCGCGATGCGCGTGCGGGCGTCCCAGGCCGACACCTATTTCGACGTCGGCATCGACGGCGCGACGCCGACCCCCCTCCGGCTCCACGCGGGCGAAGGCGACTACCCGGTCGTACTGCCGGCCGCCGCGGTCGAGCACACCGTCGTCTTGACCCGCCGCAACGAGAGCTGGCAGGGCACGTGCGACCTGCTCGGCTTCGACCTCGGTGGCGGCGAGCTGCTGGCGCCCCCGGAACTGCCCGCGCGCAAACTCATGTTCATCGGCGACTCGGTGACCTGCGGCGAGATGACCGCCTACGACGCCAGCCGCGCCATGACCGACAAGCGGAACTGCAATGCCCGCGTGTCGTACGGCATGCTGCTGGCGACGCGGCTTGGCGCGCAATGCCACCTCGTCAGCTACGGCGGCCGCGGGGTGATCCGCGACTGGCAGGGCATCCGCGACACCGCCAACGCCCCGCAGTTCTACGAGCTCGCCCTTCCTGACGATCCCGCGGTGCGCTGGGATCACCGCCGGTACGTGCCGGACGCGGTGGGAATCCAGCTTGGAACAAACGATTTCAACCTCGGCGTGCCGGACCAGGTCGAGTTCGTGAACACCTATGTCCAGCTCATCCAGGAAATCCGGCGCAACGCCCCGGAGGCGGTGATCGTCGTGATGGATTCCCCGATCGTCAACGACGAGCCCGTCAAGGGCCCGCGGCGGACCGTGCTCCATTTCTACCTCGAGCAGGTGGTCGCGCGAGTCGGCAGCCCGAAGGTTCTCCTGGCGCCGCTCAAGCACTATCCGGGAGTCCCCGGGAACGGCCATCCCACCGGAGCCGAGCACGTGGCGATGGCGGACGAACTCGAGCTCGCCTTCCGCAAGGCGCTCGGCTGGTGACCCGGGGCATCCAGGGCGACGCCGTCGAAAGCCGGGAGTTGCGGGAGGCGAGATCGCGGACGGTCACCCGTAGCTCCGGCGTCGTGAGGGAATTCAATCAGGAGAAACACGGTCCGGCCTTGGCTTGGCCGGCGGGCACCGGGCCCTCGCCCCGTCGACGGGCTGGTCCCGGATCACCGCGGGTCAGGGTGCCGGGGAGGGGTGCGTGTCGCCGGCGCCGGTTCCCCAAGCGGGATTGGGCGTCGGCCCCATCTCGAACTCGAGCCTTCCGCCGGCCACAATTTCCGAGTGATAAAGCCAGGCGCGCGTGAGCGGCCGGCCGTTGAGCTTCGCGGACTGGATGTAGACGTTGGCGGGTGAGTTGTGGTGGGCCTCGATCACGAAATCCTTGCCGGCATAATAATGGGGATCGAGGTGGATCACGATGCGGTCGAAGAGCGGACTGCTGAGATCATAGATCGGTTTCACCGCGCACCCCCCGTCCATTTCAAACAGACCCATGGCCCAGAGCACATAGAGCGCGCTGAGCTGGCCCTCATCCTCCTCGCCGATCCAGCCCCGCAGCGGCGACGTGCTGTAGTCGCGGTCGAGGCTCTGCCGCGTGAATTTCTGGGCGAGCCACGGCTCGCCCGAGTAGTTGAAGAGGAAGGGCGCCTGCAGGTTGGGCTCGTTGGTCAGGTCGACGTAGCCCCGGGCGAATCCGGTTTCCAGCCGGCGGTTGAACTCGTCGCGACCGATCGCGGCAATGAGTCCGGCGGGGTCCTGCGGGACCCACCAGGTGTAGATCCAGGCGTTGCCCTCGACAAACCCGGGGCCGTTCCAACCGCCCTCCGTGCCGAAGTGAAACCGGTCGGGGTTGGCCGCCCAGCTCCCATCCGCGTGGCGGCGCCGGGCGTATCTCGTCTCCGGATCGAGGCTGTTCCGCCAGGAGCCGGACCGGGCGAGAAAAGCGCGGGAATCCTCCACGTGGCCGAGCGCCCGGGCGAATTGCGCGGCGCACCAGTCATCGTACGCGTACTCGAAGGTGTTGGAGGTCGGTCCGTCCTCGTCCGGCACGTAGCCGTGTGCGAGATACGTCGCCAGTTGGCGGTCGCCGGCGAAGCCCTGGTTGGGCATTGGGATACCCGGAGTCGTGAGATCGTGCTTGATCGCGCGCCAGGCGCGCTCCGCATCAAAGTCGCGGATGCCCTTCTGCCAGCTGCTGACGATGAGCGCATCCTGGTGCTGGGCGACCATGATGGGCGAATAGGCGCCGTTGACGGGCGCCTCGGGGATCCAGCCGCCGCGGTCGGCGGCCTCGAGGAAGAAATGCACCCAGGAGCTGGCCACGTCGGGTCGGGTCAGCGTCCAAAGCGGGAAGAGCGTCCACTGGGAGCCCCACAGGCCGTCGCTGCTGTAAACCCGGTCGGCGGGCGCGGCGACCTTCTGCGTCCGCCGATTCGGATCCACGTAGGAGCCGTCGACATCGCTGATCACGCTCTTGGCCGAATAGGCGCGGTACAGGCACGTGAAGAACATCGCGCGCTGTTCCGCGGTGCCGCCGGACACCTCGATGACGCCGAGCGGGCGCGCCCACGCCTCGCGGGCCTGTTTCGCCGCCGCGCCAAAATCCCAGCCGAACGGTTGCAGTTCGGTGTCGAGGTTCAGGCGGGCCTGGTCCGCGCCGACCAGCGAAATCCCGGTGTGCACCTGAATCTGCTCCCGGTCGCCGGTGTGGAAGTTGAGCACGAGACCGCAGCTGTCGTGCCCGGAAAACGCGCGGACGCCGCGCTGGAAATGGACGGGGACGCGCCAGTCCGTGCCGTAGCTGGTGGCCTCGCCGGTGTAGGGATCGCGCTGCCAGGCGTCGAGGGAGTCGAGCGGATGGTCGGTGCGCAGCACAAAATAAACGGTGTATTCGCCGGTGTAGTTGTTCGACTGCCGGATGTGGCCGGTGATCTCGGCGGGGCCGGTCTGCGCGGCGGACGCCTCAAGGATTCGGCACTGCTCCTCGGCCGGAAAGGCGAAGTCGAGCAGCAGGTGAGCCTCGGCGGTGGCGGGATAGGTCAACCGCATCACGCCGCACCGCAGGGTGGCGGTGAGTTCCGCCTTCACCTGGGCGTCGAGCAGCTCCACGCTGTAGAGCCCGGGCGAGCCGTGCTCGGTCGATTTGTCGAACCGCGAGCGGTAGCCGGAGGTCCACATGGTGCCAAACGGGCCGTCGGGGGCGCCGGGGAACACACGGAACATGCCCGGCTGGTATTCGATGGGACCGGTCACCGGCATCAGGCTGACGCCACTCAGGCACATGGCGTGCAGGTGGCTGAAGCCGGAAATGCTGCCCACGGTGTATTCGTAGCCGCCGTTCCAAACGACGCCTTGGTTGTCCGGGCTGAGCTTGACGAGGCCGAACGGAAGGGTGGCGCCGGGGAAGAGCATCCAGCGCGAATTGGACGTGCCGGTGAAGACGTTGACGGCATCGACCGAGGCCGCCGACGGCGAGGCTGTCGCACTCGCCGCCGCCGAGGCTGCCGCACTCGCCGCCGCCGAGGTCACCAGGACGAGCCCCAGCACTCCCAAGCTGGCTCGAGAGCGACGGCGCCGGCTGAAGGCGAATCGGAACAGCTTCACGGGCGGACTCCGTTCGCGGGTGCGCCGGGTGCCGGGAATTTCTCGGCGGCGCTGTCGAGCACGAGCACCCAATCCGGGCCGAAGGACGGCGTCGTGAATTTCGCCGTGCCCGCGGCGGCCATCCGGCCGGCCGGCGAGGCGAAGCCGGTCCGGGGATCGTACCACCAGGCGGCAATTTCACCGGAGTGAAGCCGGCTGAGGTCGACCGTCACGGTTTCGTCATTCAGGGGAATGTACACGAACGCAAACCGGCCGTCGCGATCGCGCGTGGCGCAGGCGTGGAGGCCGCCGCCGGCCGGTGCGTCGACGACCAGGCCGGGGTCCGGAATGCGGGAAAAGAACGGCCGCGACTCCATCAGCAGGCGCAGGTAGATCATTTCGTCCGCGGCCGGGCGGTGCAGGGCGCTGATCCAGTCGCGGTCCGCGTGGTTGATGACCTCATTGCGCGCGCCCACGAAGCCCCACACGGCGTGATGGCCGTAGGTCGCGCCGCAGGCCCCGGCAAACACGGAGCGATAGACCTGTTTGCGCACGTCGTGGTCGCGGAAATAGCCGGTCGACGGGTCCCAGCGCGGCCACGGATTGTAGGGGTGATCCTCGTAGTTCGGCTCGAGGTCGATCACGGGACGGGTGGGCGAGAGGGCATAATCGTGCCCGACGAATTCCCAGACCGGCTGGTCGTGCCCACCGCCGTGGCCCGACTGGACGGCGTTGACCGAAAGCCACGCCTCCTGCTGAAGGGTGAACGAGGTTCCGTGCGGCCCGCCTTGCGGATGGTAGAGGATGAGCGGCGGCCGGGCCGAGCCGTCGGCAATTCCCGCGGCGATCTCCCGCCAGATCGGCCGCCAGTCGTAGTCGCCGGCAAATCCGGCGGCGCGGGCATCGTCGCGCGGATAGCCGTGCTCGTCGAACCCCGCGAGAGCCGGTGGCCGGTCGCCCCCGAGCATCCAGAGGACATTGGTGCGGGTGCGCAGGCGGGTGGAAAGGTACTTACCGTAGGCGCGCGCGGCCGGCAGGTTGTCCAAGCGAAAAACACGCGGCCCGGCGCCCCACGGCGCCGTGAGCTTGTCGCCCCAGGTCGGCAGGAGCGCGACGTAGAGCCCCTGGCGCGCCGCTTCGTCCACGATCGCGACAACCCGGTCGAAGTACGCCTCATTGGGCCGGCCCGGGTCGTTGTCCGCGAACGGCCGCAGGCCCTCCGGGGTGGGCTGGTTCAGGCCGTCGAATTCGGCCAGCGCGACGGCCTGGATCACGGTGAAACCCTGGCGCGCGCGCGTGCGCAGGTAAAAATCGCATTCATCGCGCGTGGTGCGATGGATCAATTCCCAGGCGGTGTCCGCCAGCCAGAAGAACGGCCGGCCATCGGCGGTTTCCAGGAAATGGCCGTCGGCGTGGACGCGGATGGCCGGCAGCGCGGCCGCCGGCTGGGCGGCCGCGTCGGACCGGACCGAAACCACGAAGCCGGGAAGGCTCAGTGCGAGGAGGAGGGCGAGAGAGTTTTGGCGGCGCATGCGAGCAGGAGAGAATGACGGGCTTTCGGGGAGACGGCAGGAGGGTCCGGTGGAGTGGGGAGCGAAGCGGATGGCAGCGACTGGCCCTGGGTCGACGCGCGACGTTCAGGGCAGGACGGAGGCGCCTTCGATCTTGAAGGCAAACGCATGACGGCACGGCGCGTCCTCAGGCCCGAGTTCCGGCGTGGTGATCGTCAGCGTATCACCGCGGACCGTGGTCTTCAAGTTCCCGGGGACACCGAGCATCGTGACCTTGGCTTTCGGGGGCGCCTTGACGCCCCGCAAGACGAGTTGCCGGCCCGGCCAACCCGCGGTGATGGCGTAGAGCGCGCCGGATTTCTTGGTGAAGAACACCTGTTTCACCGCTCGGCCGTCCTTCGGCGTCTGGCCGACCTGGTCGAGCAGGTTGTATTTGACCATGTACTCGCCGTATTCCTGCTTGGCGCGTTCCCCCTCGGACCATTGGCAGGAGCGGCCGGCGAAGCGCGTGCCGTAGATCGCCTCGCCATTGACCTTGAGCCAGTCGCCGATTTCCAGGAGGCGCTGCTCCATGATCGGCGGGATCGTACCGTCGGCCGCCGGGCCGATGTCGAGCAGGAGATTGCCGCCGCGGCTGACCAGGTCGATCAGCACCAGGATGAGTTCCCGGCCGGTCTTGTAATCGCCGATCCGCTCCGCGCGGTTGTAGCCGTAGGAAAAGGCCATGCCGCGGCTCTCCTCCCAAGGGTGCGAGTCATCCTGCAGGCCGGCGGCGTATTCGGTGGTCCAGTAGCCGCCGTGCTGGTGGCGGGTTTCCTTGCCCCAACGGTCGTTGACCACCACTTCGGCCCGCGAGGGTGACTCGTTGAAAAGCCAGGCCAGCAGCTCCTCGCTGCGCCAGTCGGACGAGGGCATTTCCCATTCGCCGTCGCTGAAGATGATCGAAGGCTGGTAACGGGTGACGACGTCCTTGAACTGCGGAAACAGATGCTCCGCGACGTAGCGCGGCCGGTCTTTCAGCCAGAGCGGGTTGAACCACTCGTAGAGGGAGTAGTAGAAACCGAACTTGAGGCCTCTGGCGCGGGTGGCCTCCGCGAGTTCGCCCAGCAGGTCGCGCTTGGGCCCGATTTCCATGGCATTCCACGGGCGACCCCAGGTGCGGCTGGCGTCGGCGCTGGGCCACAAGGCGAATCCTTCGTGATGCTTGGAGGTGGGAACAACGTATTTTACCCCGGCGCGGGCAAAGAGATCCGCCCACTGGTTCGCGTCGAACAACTCGGCGGTGAACCTTGGCGCGAAATCCATGTAGTCGAAGTGCTCGCCGTAATTCCTGGCGTGAAACTCCCGGGACGGCGCCCACTTCGGGTCGGTGCTCGGCAGGCGGTTCCAGTACCATTCGGCATACTCGCCGACCTGGCCCCAGGCCGGCACGGAATAGACGCCCCAGTGGATGAACACTCCAAATTTGGCGTCGAGAAACCACTCGGGCGTCGGCCGCCGGTCGAGCGACTCCCATTTGGCTTCGTAGGAAGCTCCGCCGGCGGCCGCCGGGGAAACCAGGGCAAGTCCGAGGGAAAAGGCGGCCAAGGTGCGAGTATTCACGAAGGGATGGCGGATTGCCTCAGCGACCCGGCGCTGGGTGCGGGAATGGGTATCAAGGCAAAGCAACGCTTGTCAAATGGACGCGGTTGCGGGCACGGCCTCAGTTTGAATTCCGTTTCTGCAAGGGCCGTGCTTGGCTGGAGTCGGCGCCGATGCATCAATCATGGCGACCAGATCGGCCAGGCTCCGGAGATTTAGGGTCAGGCCGGCGGCCATCGCCCGGCTGGTTCGCGGGCCGCGGCGAGGAGGGCGTCCGTGTTGAGGACCGCCATTCACAACCAGAGGACGGCTTCGGTGAGATGCGCATGCGGGACATCCCAGACTTCCTGGCTGCTCCATTCGATGAGCGGCGAGCATTCGAGATACGGGCTGTCATCCGGCCGGCCGATATGGCCGACGCACATGGTTTCCGGCAACTGCGTCACGTGGGCCGAGAAGGGCGTCGGATGCCGAAAGCCGACCCCGCGGTGCAGGCAAAGGCCTTCGGGATTGTGGCCCATGGTCCATTGGATCATGACTTCCGCCGCGGCCAGCCAGTCGGACCGGTTGAAAAGCCGGCCGGCCCGGGCGCAGAGCGCGGCCTGGTGCATGACGACGCCATTGGTGCCGTGCACGATCTGCTGCGGACTGAAAGGATGGATGAAGGTGCGCACGCCGCGTCCGCGGCCGGCTTCGCGGAACGTTTGCGCATCCGGCGCCGGCGGATGAAGGTAAACACCGTAGGGTCCGATCCCGAAAGGATTGCTGGCGGCGTCGGCCAGAATATAGCGGTCGATATGGTTCGTCACCGCCGCCCGGGCGCGCGCGGCGGGTTCCTCCAGGCCGGGCGGCGAGAGCTCCGCCAGCCGCAGGAGGGCCATCGCCGGCTCGCACGCGAGGGCGATGCAGCGAAAGGCGTCGGCGCCGTCCTTCTCCATGAAGTAGCCGCTGAGACCGGGCTCGCCGCTGTCCTGCCGGTCGAGCAATTCCGCGGCGAGCGCCGGGATCTCGGCGCGAAACTCATCGCCCAGGTCGGCCGCGTGGGCCTCGAGTGCGGCCCAGAGTTCTTCAGCGACAAAAAGGGTGCGACGGTCGTGGCCGCGGGTCCGCCCGTAACGCCACGCCTTGGCGGCGAATTCCCGGCACCGGGCCGCCTCGTCGGGCTCGAGCAGTCCCGCAACCTGGCATTGCGTGCGGACGAACATGAACTGGACGGCGGGGTTGTAGGTGGTGCGGATGGTCCGCTCGTCGCCGGTGCCGGGAAGATTGTCGGTGAGGACGCCGCCGGCGTTGTCGGCATTGCAGCCGGGATGGTTCTCGTACCACCAATCGGTCTCGATGTTCAGGCCGGCCTTGAATGTCCCACCGCCGACGTCCTCCCACATCTGGCCGTCGGGCGCCATCATCGCGTGGAAATACCGGTTGCCCCACCGGATCTCGTCGCGCGCGGCGGCGCGGAGGCCCTCGTGCCCGCGCTGCGCAAGGGCGGCGAGGGCGGACAAGTTGGGCTGCGTGAGGAAGAGCCATTTGCGCAGATCGCCGGCATCGTACCAGCCGCCGGTGGCGTCGATCTGCCGGCCGGTCGCGTCGAGCCGGCCGTCGTCGAGATGCTCCGCACGGCGGATTCCCGGAATGGCAAAGCCGGAACGCTGGCAGTGGAGGTACTGCAGGAATCCGCGCTGAATCCGATCGAAGAGGTCGGCCTTGATCGCGATCGGGTAGGTGCATCCGAAATCGCTCTCGATCTGGAAATTTCCGGTTTCCTTGAACGAGCCGAAATCTCCCCGCCAGACTGGGCCCCAGCGGGAATCGGTGCGGACCAGCTCGCCTTGGTACAGGATCCGGCCGTCCTGCGGCCGCAGCGTTCCTTTTTCCAGGTCGAACGGCCACCGGAAGAACCGGCTGTCCCACCGGGGTGGCGCCGGATGATTGCGCGGGATCCGGTCAAAGAGCGCCCGCAGGTAGAACGGAATCGTGTCCGGCAACGGTGGCGCCGCGGGCTCCGCCACCAGGGTCAGGGGCTTGGGCGATCCGGGCCGGTAGCCGAGCTGGCCGTGGGCCAGGTGGCTTGGTTTCATGATGGTTGGCATGGCCGCGCCTCTTGCTGAGACCCGAATCGAGAAGAAGCGGCGCCTGGAAGCGGGGTGCCCTCACCCCGCGAGGCAGGCCGTCCGAAACCGTGCGGGGTGAAGGCACCCCGCCTCCCGGCTCGCAGTT
>Ga0265327_10001478_pt1 | contig 29324 bp, 18 predicted proteins | sample 41621metaG_FD_202089 | JGI IMG/M metagenome (GOLD analysis project Ga0265327, IMG submission 202089) | Rhizosphere microbial communities from Carex aquatilis grown in University of Washington, Seatle, WA, United States - 4-16-21 metaG | ecosystem: Host-associated > Plants > Roots > Rhizosphere...
CCTCAACAACTGGCCTGAAATCCTCGGAAAATACTCACTCTAAAATCTGTCCCCTTTTGAACTCGCGCAGAAATCCCCTTTTGAACTCCCGCCGACAGGTTCCACAAGTATGCTTGTATTGGAAATTGGGCGTGCTAGTATAGAAGGTCAGGTAACACGAGCACCCGAAATCTTAAATTAAATGATCTCAAACGAACATCCGTCATTCTTTCATCGGCAGCCGCAGCGGCAGCCCTATCAAAACCAAGGTCATTATCAGGCTCACGGCTACCAGCAACAGCCCCGGCCACAGGTTCAGGAAGACACGCTCAAAACCATCGATTTTGCAGTGGAACGGAAGTCTTTCCGGTTAACGCTTAAAGAGAATTTTCGGGGTAGATTTTTGCGCATCACCGAGAGCTGCGGCACCAAATTCAACAGCATTGTGATCCCGGCCACGGGTTTGGCGGATTTTCAACGCTTGCTGGGCGAAATGTTGGCTGATACGGCTGATACGGCTGAGGTTCGGGCTGGTGAACCGCAGCCAGCACCCGCTCCCGAGGTGCCGGTAACCGTTCCAGAAGCCCAAATCCAGGCCGCGCCCACCCCGGAGCCAGTCCCGGTCGCGGCACTTCCGGAATCGGAACCAAAAATGAAGTCCAAGCCCGCGAAAGCGAAGCCCGTGAAAACCAAGCCCGCAAAGTTGAAGCCGGCAACCAAGGTCAAAGCCGCCCCGAAAAAGGCCAGTAAGGTGGTAAAGGTCCGCGTGGCCAAGACAGCTAGAGCGGATTAAAAAATACTGCAGCCATTCGGTCAGATGGAAGTGTTAGCCGGTTCTTTTGATTTTTGGCGTCGTTTCGGCTCAGTCGCAGGTCACAGCGGACATGCTCCTTCGCCAAAGCCTCGCCAAAAATCAAAACTCCCGGCTCCGAATGGCTACACAATTTTTTAAACCGCTCGAAAGGCAGCTAAAGGCATGGGGGCGGTGTCGTGCTGAATAATATACCGGTAGTCATCTCAGCCCCCTTTGCAAACACTCCAATTCCTGGACGATGCCACAAGCTTTGACCGCCGGTTTTATCGCGGAGTGACGCCATAAAATGTGGATTGAGGCCGACACGCAATTTTCAGACAGGCTCTGAGGGATTTTAACTGAAATGGCTGATGAAAAACCTGGTTATACAAAGATGATCTCCAACCGGCTCAGGCCATTCCTCCGTATCTTGCTGGCGGCCATTATTGGCGCCATGCTGTCCATCACATTATTGCGGCTGCTCAGGCTGGCGCATGATTTGCATGTGGCGGGTCATGTTAACGAATACATTTTCCAATATGCAGAATTACTAAGTTACGTATTAATTATTCCATTGGCACTTATTCAAATATCAACAGGATATGACGGTGTTTTTCTTAACGAGTATCTGATAAATGCTTTGCTGGCAGGCGTTTTGTTTTCACTCATTGAAATTTGTCGAATAACATCAAAATAATTAGGAAGATGCAGCCTGCTGAACGTTGTTTTAACAACGAACTGAATGGGCCAGGCATCTCTTTTTCCTTCGAAATTTGGCAATGGGACCGGCGTTTGGAACTTTCAGTGTTAGCAAGATATTCCTGCACAAATTCAATCAATCAAGCACAGTTGCTTTGGTGCCATTGCTCTTAATGCTTGAGTGATGAATCGGCATGGAAATCATTTGTTGCACCGATTTGTTCAGGGTTCGCCATGGCACTGTTGGTATCCAGCTTGGAAAAAGTCAGCATAATATCGCCAATCCCAGAACCGCCAAATGAATTTGGCCCGGATTCAAACTTCTGCCAGGTATCCAAGAACGCATCCGCCTTCGCCTTTGCAAGCGTATATCGCCCGGCGTTCAGGTCGGCCTGGATTTCGTCCAGAGCCATGCGGCCGGGAGCCTTGATGGCGCTTTGCAGCCACAATCGTTCTCTGCCTGTTTGAACCCCCTGAACGAAGCTGGCGACAATCCAGGTAACGGCGACAGTGATGACAATAACGAGAAATGTTTTCATAGGTGGCTCAACCGGGCTGGGATTGAATTTTTGTGGTCATGCGGGTTTCTATGAAGCTGCGCCCTGAATCGCTCCGGCAATTCAGCCCAAACTCGCTCCATGATTCAAGGACCAAACGATTAGAAACCAGAGGAACAGCGGGGACAAAATTACCGACCCGATCATCATGGTCACCATAATCCGCCGCGTTTTCCAGCCGTTCAATAAAAACACCATTAACCAAAACGGCCATGCTCCCAGCAAAACCAACCAAATGATGCCGGGAATTTTAATTGAGACGCCCAAAAGGCCGTCTGAAACATGGTTGTGTAGAGAATAAAGAAAGGCCAAAGCCGCGGCGGCGACCAGCAATACGGCGTGACCGATACAGAAAAAGGCAAGCGCTTGGGGATGCCTTTGCCCGCCGCCAACCAACGACGCCGGAATGACATTGCCCTCCGCTCCTGACTTTCTGGAAACGAATACCAGCAGTAAGGATAAAACCATTCCGAACACACCCACTGGCAGCAGGTAATAAGTGGACGTGCTTTGAGAACCACCGCAAAATGCCAAAAGCACCAGCACCGTGCAGCCGATCAACCACCAAATGGGGCTGCTCACTTTCAGGCCCGACCCTGCGCCAAAAGCTATCAACGCTCCCGTTGCCGCAAAAAGAATAGCATGGCCAAGGCTGAACGGTAAACAGAGGACTCCCAAAAGAAACCCAGCCAACAACCCGCCAATAGTTGGAATATATTTTTTCAGGCGTTCATTCAGGTTTCAGGTTGCCGCGCTGGCCTTAACCCTTGTTCGGGCGGCCTATTCGTCGCAAGCCAAAGGCAGCTTATGACGGCATGGCCCGCCTGTCGAGCCAGCCGCGTGCTGCAAAGCTGAATTAGCTGGAAACACTCCACTTTTAAGCCAAGGACGGCACAAGTCACCCGTTCGTAACCTCGCGGTTGGAAAATGTTGCTTAGGCGGGTTGAACGTAACTTTTTAATCCAGGGTGCTGTGCTATAACAGGTGAGTATTTCAAGGCGGCTTTACCCTGGGCTGCCGGCAATCCCCCAAAATTTTGCGGTTAGCGCCGCCAAGCCAAGGAGGCATTGTTGTCCGTTTATGGGCAAGGTTGGATTTTAAAAATTTACCATAATGAAATCATTAATTGTAGCTCGATCACGTCACGCTCATTGGCCGTGGAAGAATTTTCTGACGCCCGCTTTGCTCATGCTTTTTGCCGTCTCGGGCGCAAAGGCGCAAACCACCAACTCGGTTGGCTCGATGACTTTATCCGCCAGTTCGCCGCTGAGCATCCCCTCGGGAACCGTGACGCTCTCAACCGGCACGCTCTCATTGACGGCGGATGGCAGCGATAATCCTTCCATCGGTGTCACCGGTGCGGGCTTGCTGCAACTGGCGTCCACCGTGAATGGCGTCAGTTCCCCGGACATTTACTTTAATTCAACTGACACGGATAACGGCACTGCCAACTGGGGTTCCCGAGTGGCCACGCCGGTAGGTTTGGGTTCCACGCAGCGGGTCATTTTCGGCAAGACCAACCACAGTTCCGTGGATAAATACGGAGTCAATGAAACCGACTGCCAATTTAACGGGGTCATTTCCGGTGCCGGCGGTCTGACCTACATTGCGCAGGATTCAAATACGGGCAGCCAGCCGATGGAGTGCCCGTTGGCGTTGAATGCGGCCAACACCTTCACGGGGCCGCTGCAAATTCAGCGCGGCTCGGTTTACCTGGGCGTGGCCAATGCCTTTCCCGCCGGCGACGTGCTGCAGTTCAGCGTGGCTTCCGGCAACAACGGCAAATTTTTTCTCTACGGCCAAAACGCCACGGTGGCCAATCTGGCCTCGACCGGCGCGGGCAACGCCGTGATTGCCAATGGCAATCGCAATCCCAGTCCCGTGGGCCCGGCCACGCTGACGATTGTCGAAAACACCGCCACGACTTATGCGGGAACGCTCATTAATACCAACGTGGAATATGCCAACACCGGCGGCACTTCGGTAACGGTCTTGAATGTGGTCAAGACCGGGCCAGCGGCCTTGACCTTGACCGGCACGAATAAATACACCGGCACGTTGACGGTTAATGCCGGGAAATTGTACCTGAATATTCCCGCCGGCAGTTATGTTGGCCTGGTCACGGTGACCAATGGCGGCACCTTGGGCGGAAGCGGTTTGATTGCCACGAATGTTACCGTGGCCAATGGCAGCGCGCTGGAAGCAGGCGGCGGCACCGGCTCGGGCACCTTGACCTTGAAGAGCCTGGTCTTGGGTAATTCCTCCGCCGATGCCTTGTCCTTGAATTTAAGCAGCACCGCCGCGGGCATCGCCACCTCCTTTGCCGTCACCAATCTCAACGGCTTGACCAATAACGGCACCACCACCGTGAATATCTCCGGCGTTTTGCCCACGGCCAATCCGGCCACTTACACGTTGCTGACGTATTCAGGGACAGTCAAAGGCAGCGGAACCTTTGTGCTTGGCTCGATTCCCAATTTTCAGATTCCGTTGTACATCACCAACAATCCCTCCGCCTCGGCCATCCAGCTCGTGGTGCCGCTTTATGTTCCGCCGGTGTTGACCTGGGTGGGGTCGCCGACCAATGACTGGGATTTGTTGGGCAATTTAGACTGGTTTAAAGCAGGCACAACAACGCCGGCTGCCTACACTGATAACTCCACGGTGGTCTTCGATGACACGGCCGCGAACTTCAATGTGAACCTGGCCTCAATCGTTCAACCGTATGCGGTGGTGTTTACGAACCTTGTAAAAAATTATTCGGTAACCGGAACGGGTGGAATTTCCAACACGGCCAGCCTGACGTTGCAGGGCACGGCATCGGTGACGTTGAACGCGGCTGATTCTTACACGGGCAATACCACGGTCGGGTCCGGAACTTTGGTGCTGGGCAATGCCGCCGCCATACCCAGCGGCCCATCCGCCGGTAGCGTTACGGTCAACGGCACGCTCGATCTGGCCGGCTATAGTCCGGCGCTGAATAATTTAGCCGGCACCGGCACGGTGGATGACCTCAGCGCTGGCGGCAGCCCGATGCTGACGGTTTCAAATTCGGCAAATTCCACGTTCTCCGGTGCGGTACAAAACACCACGGGTTCACTGGCGTTAACTAAAACCGGGGCGGGCACGCTGACACTCGGAGCCAATAATACGTACGCCGGTGGCACCACCATTGCCGGTGGCGCGGTGAGCATTGCCGGGGCAAACGGGCTGGGTTCGGGGGCGGTGAATGTCACGGCCAACCTCGCGGGTGGCACGGCTGGATTTTTAACCGTGGCCACCAGCGCCGCGGTAAATCTGACGAATAACCTGACATTGCCCAATGCCAGCGGCACGTACGTGCTGACCAAAAATGCCACCGGCCAGTTGACCCTGTCCGGTTCGTTGAGCGGCGGCGGGACGGCCACGGTGTTGCGCACCACCACGGATACAACCGGCGACAAATCCACCATCTTTGAATTTGCCGGGCCGAATAGTTACGCCGGTGGCATTCAGCTTTATCGCGGCATTGTTCAAGTGGACAATCCCAATGCACTCGGCACAGGCACCATCTATGGCGATGCCAATGCCTCCACGCTGGGCGATTTGAATTTCACCAACAGCATGATTTTTGCGAATCCGCTGGTGTTGCAATCGGCCACGTCGCTGTCTCCCAACAATTATAACGTCACGCTCACGGGCGGCATCAGCGGTTCCGGTGCATTGACCAAGTATGGCACGGGCACGCTGTCGTTGGGAGGCGCGCTGGCCTACAGCGGCACCACTACGGCAACCGCGGGCACGTTGAACCTGCTTAATACGTTCAACACCTACCAAAACCAGCCGTTGAATATTGCCGCCGGTGCGGTGGTAAATTCCTTTGGCCTGCTCAACATTGACGTGAATGAAAACGGCAGCATCGCGAGCGTGAACGTTTTGGGCGCGGGCAGCTTAAACCTGGCTTCAACGAACAGCAGTGCTACCAACGCCGATATTTACTTTGGCCCGGATCATTCGGGTACTTCGTTTTGGGGCGCGGCGATTGCCACCCCCATCAACTTGGGTGCCAGCCAGCGTTTCATCTTTGGCAAGACAGGTCATAACGGCGTGGGCCAATATGGGTTTACCAATTCAGACGCCCAATTCCGTGGCACCATCAGCGGCACGGGCGGCTTGACCATCATCGCCCAAATGACGTGGACCGCCAGCACACCCGCAATGGAAGTGCCCTTTGTTTTGATGGCCAGCAACAGCTTCTCCGGCCCGCTGGAAATTCAACGCGGTTCAGTCTATTTGGGTAATGCCAATGCGTTGACGCAGACGAACGTTCTGTTCCTCAATCCTGCCACCGGCAACAACGCCCGCTTTTTCCTCTATGGAACGAACGCCACCGTGGGCAGTCTTTCTTCAGCCACCAACGGCACCAGCATCATTGCCAACGGCAATGAGAAGACCTCGGCGGCTCTGACACTGCCAACCGCCACGCTGACGGTGTGGCAGACCACGAACGGCACATTTGCGGGTTCGTTGCAGGATACGCAATCGGAATACGATGGCAGTGGCACCGGCACCACCGGCCCGCTTAATCTTTCGAAATATGGCCCGGCTGCCTTGACGCTCTCGGGCAATAACTCGTTCACCGGAACTTTGCTGGTGAACCAAGGCACGCTGCTGGTCAACGGTACCTCCACGGGCGGCGGTTTGGTCACGGTAAATTCCGGGGCTGCTTTGGGCGGCAGCGGCACCATCAATTCCGCCATTTTGGTGCAAAATGGCGCGGTCCTTGACGCAGGCAATGCCACCGGCTTTGGCACTTTGAATGTCAACAATCTGTCGTTGGGCGCGAGTGGCAGTGATGTTATCACGCTCAATTGCATGACTTACCCTGGCGGCATGGCGGGCAACGTGAATGTGGTTAATGTCAATGGTTTCACCAACAACGCCAGCGTCACGCTGAACGTAAATGGCATTACGCCAACGTCGCCCGGCAGTTATAACTTGGTGACCTATGCAGGCAGCCTCCAGGGCGCTGGCACGTTTGCCGCCGGTACGTTGCCCGCCAACTGCACTGCTTATATCACCAATAACACCACGGCTTCGGCCATTCAATTGGTGGTGACGAGTGTGACCTTGCCGGAAGTCACGTGGGCGGGGTCGCCCTTGAATTACTGGGATTTGCTCGGCAGCAACGTCTGGGTATTCACCACCAACGGCCTGCCCGCCAGCTATCAAGACGGCGACGTGGTGACCCTGGATGATACGGCTTCAAATTTCCTGGTTAATCTCACCGCCACGGTTGCGCCCGCTTACGTGGTCGTGACCAATAACGTGAATAATTACGTGCTGATGGGCACGGGCGGAATCACCGGCTATGCGAGCCTCACCAAAACGGGTGCTGGCACGTTGACGTTGTTGACGACGAATAATTATTCCGGGGCCACGACCATCGCCCAGGGCATCTTGTCCCAAGGCGCTGCGGGGGTAATTCCCGGCGGGGCGGGCGCGGGCAATGTCACCGTGAACGGCACTTTGGACCTGGGCGGTTTCTCCCTGGCGTTAAACGGCCTCACTGGTGCCGGGGTGGTGGATAATCTCAGTGCGGGTGGAACGCCCGTTTTGGTTGAGAGCAACAACTTGCCGGCGGTGTTCTTGGGAACCATTCAAAATGCCAGCGGCACGGTGGAACTGGACAAGCTTGGCAGCGGAACCTTGACGCTGGGCGGTAACAATACCTACGGCGGTGTTACGGCCATTGACGGCGGGGCATTGCAGGTGGGCAATGGTGGCACGGCCGGAACCCTCGGCGCTGGCACCGTGTTGGACATGGGCATCATCGCGTTTAACCGCACTGACTCCAACACCGTCCCCAACGATATTACCGGCACCGGCAGTCTCCAGCAAAACGGCACGGGCACCATCAAGCTCAACGGCAATTTGACCTACACCGGGCCGACGCTCGTGAATGCGGGCACTTTGATTTTCCCGCACAATGTGACGTTTGATGCAGGTGCCGGCGCATCGCTTACGGTTGCCTCCAACGCCGTGGCGGAAACGGGCTTCGAAATATTTCTGAATGCCAATCCGAACGGGGTGGCGGTGGATATTGCCGGCGCGGGCACCACGCGTTTAATTTCCACCTTGAACCGCATTGAAAGCTACGCGGACATGGTGATTGGCGCGAATAATAACGGCGTTTCCACGGCCAATTACGGTATTCGCATCGCGTCCGGCTTGGACCTCGGCGCCACGGAACGCCTCTTCTGGGCCTACAGCAGCCGCGATGACGTGGCCACTTATGGATTGAATGGCTGCGACTGCCAGTTTGCCGGGCCCATTTCCGGTTCGGCCCAATTGCAATTGCTCGGCGAAAATAGCTGGCCGGGCGTCAACACCATGGAAGAACAGTTCGCCTTGAACGCCTCCAATTCCTTCACCGGCCCGCTCGAAGTTTTGCGCGGGTCCGTGTATCTCGGCAATCCCAACGCACTGGTGAACGGCAATGTTTTGATTTTAGACCCGGCGGCCAGCGCCAATTCGCAGCTGTTCCTGTACGGTTACAATGCCAGCATCGCGGATTTGCAGTCTGGCGGTTACGGCAGCATCGTTATTGCCGACGGCAATAACGTGAGCTCCACCAATGTCGGCCCGGCCACCTTGACGGTGACGGAAAATCATGCCACCACGTTTGCGGGCAATATCATGGACTGGTACACGGAATACACGGCCCCGCCGACGGGTCTTTTGACACCCACGCTGAGCCTGGTCAAAAATGGCCCGGCTGCCCTTACGTTGTCGGGCACCAATTCTTACAGCGGCACCACCGTTATCAACGCTGGAAAACTTTACGTCAACAAAGTGCTGAATGGCGGCGGCGCGCTCACCGTCAATACCAATGCCACATTGGGCGGCAGCGGCATCATCAATAGTACGGTGACCGTTCAAAACGGTGGCGCCATCGAAGGCGGCACTGGCGCTGCGGTGGGAAATTTGCAAATCAAGAGCCTGAACCTGGGTGTCAACGCCGGTGACGATTCCATTTTGAACCTGGCCGCTACTGCCAGCTTGAATGTCACCAACAATAACGGTTTGGTGCTGAACGGCGGCACGGCATCGGTCACGGTGAATGTGGGCGGGGTCATTACCTCGGTGGGGGCCGTCCCCTTGATCACCTACAAAGGCACTGTGGGCGGTGCCGGTTTTGCCGGCTTCCAACTGGGTTCCCTGCCTGCTGGCATACTGGGTTATCTTTCCAACGACACCGCCAACGCCTCGATTGATTTTGTGGCTACGCTGGTGACAACGCCGCGTTGGACCGGCGCGCTCAGCTCGGAATGGAGCGCGAATACGTTGGCTGCGCCCAAAAACTGGGTGCTGGATTCCGACGGCTCCACGGCCATTGATTATTTGGATGGCGAAAATGTGAAGTTTGATGACACGGCGGCCAGCCCGACGGTTAACCTCAGTGTGGCCAATGTTTCGCCGGCCTCGGTCATCATCAGCAACGTGGTACAAACGTATAATATCGGCGGCGCCTTCGGCATTACTGGTCCCGGTGCCTTGATCAAACTGGGTACGGGTACGGCCACATTGGCCTCGGCCAATTCGTATTCTGGAAATACCACCATTTCTGCCGGCACACTGGCGCTCGGCTCGGCGCTCGCCATTCCCGGTGGAACGGGCGCGGGTAATGTGACGGTCAATGGCACTTTGGACGTGGCGGGTTTCAACTCCAGCATCAACGGTTTGTCTGGTTCGGGTATGGTGGATAATGTCACGGCTGGTGGTTCGCCCACGTTGACGGTGAATGAAGCTGGCAGCAGCGTGTTTGCAGGTGTGGTCCGGAACACCAGCGGTTCACTCGGATTAACTTTGGCTGGCACGGGTATGCTGACGTTAAATAATTCCAACACGTACTCCGGGCCGACGACAGTCAACGGCGGCACGCTCGTGGTTAACGGTTCGCTGGGTGCCACGGCGTTGAACGTGCAAAGCGGCGCGGCGCTCGGTGGTTCCGGCGTTATCAACGGCACGGCCACGCTGAACGCGGGTGCGGCTTTGGACCTCACCGCCAGCTCGCCATTGTCAGCGCACACGGTCAGGCTCCAAGGTATCGTGACCGTGAATGTGTCCGGCGCCATTTCCACGAACAATTCCGGAACCTATGTTCTGTTGAATTACAATTCCATCAATTCAACCAACTTGTTCCAATTGGGACCGGTGGCCGGCATTTTCAACAGCGGCTATACGGCCTCACTCAATGCCACCAGCAACCAATTAAGCCTGGTGATTGCGCCGACCCAGCCCACGGGCACCATCGCGGATGTCCGGCATGTGGTTATCTTCATGCAAGAGAACCGTTCGTTTGACCACTACTTCGGTTCACTGCACGGGGTTCACGGGTTTAGCGATCACGTAACCCTGGCTCTGCCGAACGGAAACAGCGATCTCTATCAGCCCAGTGGTTCCAGCTATGAACTGCCATTCCATACCAGCATCCAATGCTTGAGCGATTTGGATCATTCCTGGTCCGCCACGCATCAAGCCTGGGATTCCGGCAAGTGGGATCAATGGATTGCGGCCAAGGGAACGGAAACCATGGCCTTCTATAACCGTTCAGACCTGCCGTATTATTATTCACTGGCGGATAATTATACCATCTGTGACGAGTATCATTGCTCGGTCATGTCCTCCACCGACCCCAACCGGGTGAGTTTCATGACTGGCTCGATTGATCCCGGTGACCTGGGCGGCGGGCCATTGATTGACAATACCGAACCAGCCAACGGCTGGGGAACGAATTGGGTGACCTATGCCGAGTTATTGCAAAAGGCCGGTGTCACCTGGAAAGTCTTTCAAGCCAGCGACAACTACGATGACAACGCACTTTACTGGTTTGCGGCTTTCAAAAATGCCGCCGCCGGCACCCCGTTGGCGGTGAACGGTACCACCTTCGCCACGAGCGTCGCCAGCGGTACTGGTTTCCTGGCCGATTACACCAATCTCATTACGGAATTCCGGACGGCGGTCAGCAACAACACCTTGCCGAGCGTTTCCTGGATCATCGGACCGGATGTCGGCTCCGAACACCCGTCCTGGTCGCCGGAAGATGGCGAAATTTTAACCAAAGGATTGCTGGATGCGCTGGCTTCCAATCCAAAGGTGTATAATTCCACCGTGTTCATCTTGAACTACGATGAAAACGACGGCTTCTACGATCACGGGCTGCCCATCAATCCGCCGACCGGAACCACCAACGAGTTTGTGAGCGGGCTGCCCATCGGGTTGGGCGTGCGCGTGCCTTGCATCGTTGTATCACCGTGGAGCCGGGGTGGCTATGTGTGTTCGCAGATATTCGACCATACTTCCGTCATTCGTTTCCTGGAAAAATGGACGGGCGTACTTGAGCCGAACATCAGCGCCTGGCGCCGTCAGGTTTGCGGCGACCTGACCAGTGCCCTGGACTTTGCCCATCCCAATACGAATTATCCCACGCTCTCGCTCGCGACGCAGAATGATTGTTCCAGCGGCACCACGGCCACTCCTCCCGGCCAGCAAACGGTTCCCGTCCAGGAAGCGGGCACGCTGTTGCAACGTCCCTTGCCTTACCAGCCGAATGCGCTGGCCGTGCTGAACCCGGTCAACGGCAACTGCAACATCGTGATGACTAATTCCGGTTCGGCTTCAATGCATTTCTCCATCTACGCCAATGCATATTCATCCGTTTCGCCCACGCCCTATGATGTGAGTCCCAGCAATTCCATCACCGGCTCGTTCAGCACCACGTCCGGCGCCGGCAACTATGACTTTAGTTGCTACGGCCCGAATGGTTTCCTGCGCCGCTTCGCGGGTAACGTGACCAACGACAGCGGCCAGGTTGATTCGCTCGCTTATTTGAATCCGTTTAACGCTGGCTTTAAGATTACGCTGGCCAATCCGGGTGGTGCGCCCGTGACATTCAGTGTCACCAACGGTTGGTTTACCAACAGCCTGGCCACGTACACCGTGCCAGCCGGGGCGACGAACATCCTCTTTCTGGATGCCAGCACGAACAACGGTTGGTACGACCTGACCGTGACCGCCAGCAGTGACGCGCTTTTCGTGCGCCGCTTTGCCGGACATATCGAGGCGGCCACGTCGCCTGCCGGTTTGGTTTCCTCGGAAAATCCCAGCGGCTACAAAGACAACGTCCTGTTCACTGCGAATTTCTCCGGTTACAACACACCCACGGGCACCGCGCAATTCCTGACCAATGGCGTGGCCCTCGGGACGCCCGTGACGCTGAGCAATGGTGTGGCGTCCATCGCCACCGCCTCGCTGCCGCGCACCAACAACGCGATCAGCGTGGTTTACTCCGGTGATGCCCTCAACCCGTCCGTAACCAACAACCTCACGCAAGTGGTCCTCAACCATCCGCCCGTGCCCGCCACCGTTGTTTATCAACGCGCCGCCGGCCGGCCGTTGGCCATCTTGATCAGCGACCTCCTGACCCATGTGACGGATGTGGATGGCGATGCCATCAGTTTGGTTGGAGTGGGCACGGATGGTCAGGACCTGATGTCAACCAACGGCGTGATGTTGTCCACCAACCAGAGCTACATAACCTATACCAACAGCGTGACGCCCAATGTCAACGACAGCTTCGAATATGCAGTCAGCGACGGCCAGGGCGGGGTCAGCCTGGGCACGGTGTTGGTGGTGGTGAATACCAACTATGTACCGCCCATAAACATGCCGTTGATCCTTTCCACCACGAATGCGACCGTCAGTTTCTTTGGCGTGCCGGGTGCCCAATATGAAATTGACCGTTGCACCAACTTGACGCCAGGCGTTGGGCTGGGCTGGGTGCCGATCAGCACCAACATCGCGCCGTACAGCGGCATCATTCAAATCAATGACGCCTTCCAGGACCTGGGCATCCAGAATCCGCCTACGCCGGCGAGTGCCTACTATCGTCTGCGGCCGAATCCGTAGCCTGCAATAATGATCCGGTTATTCTGGCTGATAGTTTTGACATTGGTGGCTGGCTCCGCCCGGTTAGGCGCGGAGCCAGCCAGCTTGTCTCCCGCTGCGATTATAGCCAACCACGATGGCACCAAGCTTTTTATCGCCTGCGGCGGGGCAGGGCGCGTGTTGTGTTATGATCCAGCACGTCAGAAAATTGTGAACACGGTTGCGCTGCCCGCTTCACCCTCCGGCCTGGCACTCTCTGCTGATGACGGGACTTTGTACGTCACCTGCGCGGCACCGGAAAGCCGCGTGTGTCTGATTGATACAGGGAAGCTGGTTGTCAAAGATACTATTATTGCCGGGCACACGGCTGTTTCTCCCGTGCTGAGCCCGGACGGGAAAACGCTCTATGTCTGCAACCAGTTTGACAACGATGTCAGTGTTATTGACCTGGGTGCCCGCAAGGAAACCTGCCGCCTTGGGGTGCAACGCGAACCGGTGGCGGCGGGCATCACCAGGGACGGGCGATATTTGCTGGTGGCCAACCAGTTGTCCCGGGAGCGTGCCGATTCAAAAACTGTGTCGGCGTCCGTGAGCGTTCTGGACCTGGCGGCGGGCAGGGAGGTAAATACGCTGGCCCTGCCGGTGGGCAGTGAAATGCTCAAAGACCTGCGCGTTTCGCCGGACGGCAAATATGCCGTGGTGACGCATATTTTTTGCAATTACGATTTGCCGACCCGGCGGGTTGAGCTTGGCCTCATCAATGCCAACGCCATGACGATCATCAATCTGGCAAACCTTGAACCCGAATGCACCTGCTTACTGGATGAACCCTATCGTGGCGCAGGCAATCCCTGGGGCATGAGTTTCTCGGCAGATGGTTCCACCCTGGCGGTGGCCCACGCGGGCGCGCGCGAGGTGAGTGTTATCGATTTTCCCGCGCTGCTGGCGGGCTTGCCCGATACCAGTCACAAGTCCGCCTGGCCCACCAATCTCAGCACGCCGGTTTTAAAATTTGTTCCCCATTATGAGGACGAGGAATTAAATGACGGCCTGCCGTTTTTGGTCGGCGCCCGGCACCGGGTCAAGCTGCCGGCGGATTGTCTGGGCCCGCGGGCGGTGGTGCTGAGCGGCCACACGATTTATACCGCCAATTACTTCTCGGATAATTTGTCGGTCATTGATTTGAGCGAACCGCGTTTGCAGGCGCTGGCTTTGCCCTTGGGCAAACCTGCCAAAATGACCCCGGCCCGTTGGGGCGAATTTTATTTTCACGATGCCGACCTTTGTTTTCAAGGCTGGCAAAGCTGTTCGAGTTGTCATCCCGGTGGTGGCCGTGTGGATGCCTTGAACTGGGATTTGGCCAGTCAAGGGCCAGGCCATCCCAAGAACACCCGGAGCGTCCTGCTGGCCGCGCAAACTGAATCCCAGCCGGCAACGCAAAACGGCGCCGGCCGAATGGGCGCAACGCTGGACGATGCCGTGCGCGTGGCCATCAAAACCCTGCTGTTTACCAATGCGCCTGACGAGGTGGCGCAAGCCATGGAAGCGTACATCAAATCGCTCAAACCGGTTCCCAGCCCGAATCTGGTTCAGGGGCAACTGTCGCCGTCAGCCAAACGTGGCGGGCTGGTTTTTACCCAGGCAGGGTGCGCGCGTTGTCATGCGCCCGGCTTGTATACAGACCGGCTCGCGCACAACGTGGGAACGGTGACGCGGTATGACACCTCGCCGCAATTTCCCACGCCCTCGTTGGTGGAAGCCTGGCGCACGGCACCCTATCTGCATGACGGCTCGGCCCCGGCCATTCGCGATGTGTTGACCACCCGCAATCCCAATGACGGCCGGCACGGAGACGTTGCCGGCCTGACCCGCCAGCAACTAGATGACCTTTGCGCTTATGTTTTGTCGTTATAAAAGCTTCACGTTTTTAAACTGGCTGCCAGCGATGTTTTTTCTGGCGGTGGCCGGCGGATTATTTCTGCCATGCCAGTTGGCCAGGGCCAGCGATTTTCCTTCACCCCAGGTTGACCCGGCGTTATCCGCTGGCGGCGGCTTCAAGAAAATCCTCGTCTTCCTAAAATGTTCCGAATACGAAGACCCCATGGTGCATCGCGACCATGGCCAGCCAGGCAAGGCGGAGTCTGTGCTGGGAGATTTGGGCAAGGAAAACCACATCCTGCTTACGTTTACCGCGGATGGTTCCGTGTTCACGCCGGAGACACTTGCCAGCTACGATGCCATTTGTTTTTTTACCTCGGGCGACCTGACCCAGCCGGGCGCGGACCGGAATCCGCCCATGACCCCGGAGGGCAAGGCCGCCTTGCTGCAAGCGATATACAACGGCAAGGGCTTCATTGGGATTCATTCGGCGGCCGCCACCTTTCAGTCCACGACCAACACAGTTGACCCATACATTCAGATGCTCGGGGGAGAAATATTGGTTCGCGTGCGAGGGTTGGAGCCGGCCCATCAAATAATTGCCGATACCAATTTCCCCGGCCTGGGCAGGGTGCCGGCCAATTTCGCCCCGACCGAAGAATGGTATGCCCTGCGCAATTATGCCGCCGACCTTCACGTGCTCATGGTCATGGATACCGCGAGCATGGTCCGGGGTTCCTACTATGCGCCCGATTATCCCACCACCTGGGCCCGGCGCTATGGCCGGGGGCGTGTTTTTTATACCTGCCTGGGCCACCAGAAAGAGACGTGGGACAGTCCCGTTTTCAAAAGTATTCTCGGTGGCGGTCTGAAATGGGCCGACGGTTCAGTGTCAGCAGATATTACTCCCAATATGGACCGCGTCGCCCCGCAAATCAAAAAGCCATAACATGGCTGGGTGATTGAAAGCACGTCCTGACTATTTCGTTGTGCTTCCTGCGACCAGCCAGGCAGGAAAAATCAAAATGGAATGTTTCATAACCGTAAAGTTGCCAGGGGGAAAAGCTGACCCTGGTTTATAACTGGAAACACCGCGTGTCGAGCCAGCCGGCGGCGGCCCCAGTCATTTTGTCGCACTTCAAACCTTAACCGGCGTCATTGCTTCAACCTGGTAAATGGCTGCCGGGAAACGCGGCTTTCAGCATCCTTGATCACCCGGTCTAGATTTGTGACGTCACTGGCCTTCATCATATAAAAACTCTGAAAACTCTGGCAAACTTGGTGAATGTCGTTGGTGCGGCCGGCGGCGGCCAGTTCATCCACCACGGCAATAACTTCATGGGTTCCGCGCTCATACTCTTTCAGCATCACCGTTGCCTTGGCTTCACCAAAAACATAACCGAACCAACAGGCCGCAACCAGAATGCTTCCCACGACCAATGCGATGGCGAGAATAGTGATGACACGTTTCATAATCGTAATGCGGCTAACGGAGCAAGGTGACCTTGGTGTTTGCGATGCCGGGCATGTAAATTGATGCTTGTTTAAATGATAGTCCCACCACTTGCTGTCCTTGTTATTTCGCGGGCGCAGCGCCGGGAAACCACTCGGTATGCTGGTCGCCCTGGCGGCCAAAGTAGGTCACCCGCTTGCCCCGCAGGAAGGCAAAGTAACCTTGCACGCCTGCCGCCATTGCCCGGCGGGTAAAATCGCGATACGACTGATGGTTCCGCTGGCTGTCCAGAATATCCGCCCGCAGCGCCGCAATGTCGAAATCAGCGGCTACCGGCGGCAATCCCTCGTAGTTGATTGGCGTTACCACCAGGTCGCCGTTGGCATCGTAGAAGGTCTTTTTCAGGCCGGCATAATCCACGTGATAATATTCCACGCCCGCCGCGAGCAATTGACCAACGACTTCCGGGAACGAGATGGCGCCAGCCAGCGTTTTACGGGCAGTTTCAGCGATAATAGTTGTGTTCATCATTTGCCTTTCGTTGCTTTGTTACGACCGCAAAAAAACTAAACCACCCGGTCATTGGTTATGTGAAGCGTCCAAGGTGCAACTCACCGTAAAGTTAGTGCCATCAAAACCAAACCGGTATGGCGACAAAACATAATAACCCAGAGTGCAATGTTGGGCTGAACTTTTACGGCGGCTGGTCACGGGTTGCCCAAAGTTTATCGCGGCAAGTCCCGCCTGTCGAGCCAGCCGGCGACGGCGCAGCATGCGCGCTGGCCAGGAAGTGCCGTAAACCGGCTCGCCTTTTTTTGCAACATCGCGGATGCTTTTGTCATGCCGGTTCCTGAGACAACGTCTGCTGAAGCCTTTGAGCATTATGTTGGCGGGCAAGTGGTGGTGGCGTGTCGCGGTGATGCGTGGCGCGACCTCAAGGCGTGGATCATTGCCCCGCCGCGCAAGGTCGAAATGGTATCGCTGCCCGCCGTCAGCGAGCCGTTTCTGGCCTGGTGCGTTTCGGGTGAAGCCGAGTTTCAGGAGCGCGAAGGCCGTCAGCCCTGGGTCACGCATCGGATCCAAAAGGGCTCATTCTTTCTCACGTCCGGGGGCGCGCCGGCACGCCCGACGAAGTGGGAACCGTCGGCGCGCTCCTCATGGGTGCGGACGGCGCGTTTATCACCGGGAGCGATTTTCTCATGGACGGCGGCGTAACGGCGGCCTATTGGTTTGGCGAACTCGCGCCGCGCTGAAGGAAAGACACGCCCTGGAGCGGCAGTCAAAAATGCTCTAACAGAAGGCAGACAAAGGGAACGAAGCGGTTTGGGCCAGCCCCGCCAATCCGTCCCGCCGCAGGGCGGAATGTGCGCCGCTCACGGAGGGCGTTTCACGGGGGTGCGATTCCGTTTGCCCGCGTACAAATGGCAGCGGCGCGTTCAATGGATGAGCAGGTCGTCCAGGGTCCACATTCGGCGGTCGGGGCCGGCGGAACGGATTTCCATGTCGTGGGCGGAGAGCTGGTGAAAAAAGATCGGGGTGCCCCATGCATCGAGCATTTCGCCTTGATCATTTATTTGCAAGCCGGCCTCGGGCGAAATGAAGTTGATATGCCTGGGGTTTTGTCCCGTCAAGGCGGCAGTGATTTCAGGATTGGTGCCCACCGGGTTCCCGCCGTATACCTGCGCGTATTGGGCAATGGCCTGATGCGCGTTTTGCAAAATGATCAGCGGCGGAATATTGGTGGCCACGGGCGCGGCGGGCGGCAATTCGCCGGCACGATCCGCCAGACTGGCCGGTGTTGAAATGGCGGCCACGCCCGCAGGCGGATTATTGGACGTTACGGCAGGGTTATTGGTCTGGGCGGCGGCGGCGGGCGGTGCTGGATTTTCCGCAGGGTTGGGAGACTGGTGGTGCGCGAGATAAGCCACGAGCGCCACCAGGGCGACCAGCAATATCGCTGCGGCGGAAATTCGTTTCTTCATTTCACGATGGATTCATGATGCCGAGGTCCGGCGTCGCAAAGCGGCCGATGTTCGGAAATACCGTGGACAGATTGCCCGAGTCAACGCCGAACCAGCTTGCGAGCGTGGCAAAATATTGGTCGGTGGCGGTGGTGGGAATCCAGCGGCCGGTGCTGGTGTCGTCCGGGCCATTGACGGTCAGGGTCGGGAATTTGCCAAAGGTGCGCCCGCCGTTCACGGAGCCGCCGTTGTTCACGCCCGCGCCGCCCACGATAATCTGGTGGCTGCCCCAGCCGTGGTCGCTGCCCTGGCCGTTGCAGGGAAACGTGCGGCTGAAATCGCTGGCGGTGAAGGCGGTTACCTTGTTCGCGAGGCCGAGCTGTTCCATGGAGCGCTGGAAGGTGAACAGCGACTGGCTTAATTCGGCAAATAAATTGGCGTGCGCGCCCACGATGACACCGTTGGGATTGGCGGTGGTGTAATTCGTCTGGCCGGTGTGCAAGTCGTACCCGCCGACCTGGCAGAAAAAAATCTGCCGGCTCATGCCAAACCCGCCGCTGGCCGCCGCGCGATGCCCGGCCTCGATGAGCCGCGCGACCATTTGCAATTGCGGCGCGAGCGAGGATGAAAAGATGCTGCCGTTGTTCGGCGTGGTGATCTTCGCGGGGAACGGCACGGACCAGTAATTGGTCGGGGCGGTGTTGGTGATGGCGTTGTTCAGCACGGCGCCGGTGTTGATGGAATGCGCGGCCACGCCGGCGTAGGCCTGCGATTGCAGGTTTAAATATTGCAAGCCCAGCAGATTGGTCAGCGCGGTCAGGCGCGCGCCGCTGACGCCGGTGAGCGAAATCGCGCCGCTGGTGGAAACGGAATACTGGCTGACGATGTTGCCCACTTCGAGCGTGTTTGAGCCGGCCAGCGAAATGCACAGGGAAATCGGCGCGCCGGGTTGCACGGAATTCAGCAGGTCCGCGCAACGCCCGGCCCAGCCGGTGGTGGGCGGCTGGTCGGGCACGGAGGTCTGCCATTGCGTTTGCTGGTCCGCATGCGAAAACAATTGCGGCGGCTTGGAAACGGTGCCGGCCAGGTATTGCGCGCGGGTGATGGGATAAACCAGCGTGCCGGCATTCAGCAGCATGGCGAGTTTGCCTTCGTAAAAAAGTTCGGCCAGTTCGGGACAGGCGGGATGCAGGCCGTAACTGTGGCCGGCGGCGTCCACGTAATTATTCGAGGTGCCGGGCGTCACCAAATTTTGCAGCGAGCTGTACGGCAGCGCCAGGATGGGCGTGCGCACGGCGGCGTAATTGTTATATTCCGAGGTGGCGGTCGGCACGATGAGGTTGTTGGAATCATCGCCGCCCTGGAGAAAAATGCACACGAGCGCCTTGTAATCGGTGATGTTCGATTGCGCCACGGCGGCGTTCATCAGCCGCAGATCGCGAATGGCGGCGCTCATGGCCACCGTGCCCACGGCAGCGCAGGCGGCGCGGCGGATGAAATCGCGCCGGCTGATTTCGGACATGTTTTTTCCTCTCATAAAATCATTTTTGAATCGTGCAATCGGGCGAGCAAAGAATCAAATGCACCACGGCGCGAACGCGGTCGCGCATTTGCGCCTGGGTCGGCGGGGTGCTGAAGGGGAAGCTGGTCAGGTTCGTGACGTAATTAATGATGTTCGTCTGCGCGCCGGCCGATAACTGCCCGGCAACGAGCAGCGAGTTCATGGTGCTCACCAAATTCGGAACATTGGCATTGGCGGTGTAATTGGTGGTCATCCACGGCGCGACGTTGAGCACGATGGAGCCGTTGCCGGCCACGTAGCTGGACAGGCCGTTGGTGTTGCTGGTGTTGTTCAACAGGCCGCTTTCGATGAAATTCATCGCGAGCGCCACGCTGGTGTCCGAGGTCAGTTGAAATTCCGGCGTGGTCAATCCCGCCGAGGCCAGCGCGCCGGGAAATTCATAATTGGGGTAATAGAAATTAAACACCGTGGGCGAGCGCAGCGGCGACTGCGACAAGCTGTACGTCGAACTCGTGTCCGTGTAACCCAGGTTCCAGGTGCTTTGTTGAATGGCCACGGTGCCGGAGCGCGTCAACGGCGGCGGATCCAGCGGATACAAATACAACGTGCTCTCCGTCTGGTTCACCGAGTTGGTCGACACCAGCACGAAATGCAACGGGTCGGGAATGCTGGCGACTTGATATTGCGTGGAGGGCAGGTTGTCCGTGTTGACGGGCACAAAGACCGTCTGGCCGGCGATCAAACCGTGCGGCCCGGCGCAACTGACCGTGACGTTGGTGCCGGTTTGCACAAAGCCGCTGGCGGTGATGCGCGGCAAAAGACAATTGCCCGAGCGCGTGAATCCGTCAAACGCATTGATGGTGAACACGGAAGTGGAATTCGTTGCGCTCACCAGATAGCCGCCGCTGGCCGCGCCGCCGGAGGTGAACACCAGATACGCGACGTTGCCCGGCGTAAGGCCGTTGCCGGAAATCGTGACGGTGATGATGTTGTTGGATTCAACATAGGAGCCGGTCAAAAGATTTGGCGCGGTCACGGTAAAAACATTCGTGGCCGGCACCGACACGGAATAAGCCTGGCTTGGCGGGGCGGGATTGCCGGAGGTATCGGTAAATCCAACGGTCACGGTATCGCCGCTGTTCATTTCGTGCGGCACGGGCGTGGTGATGGTGATGGTCTGCGAGCCGTTTTCGGTGTACGTGCCCGTGATGCCCGGCGGAGACGGAAAGGCCCTCGCGCTGGCGGTGATGCGCATCACCGGCTCGCGTTGTTTGCCATAAGTCGGGTCGGCCAGCAGGTTCGTGCTGCGCGCTTCGTAGTCGAGCAATATCGCCTGAACGACCGCCTGCAAATTGCCGCGCACGCCGGTGCCGTCGTTGTTGAATACCTGCGTGACGCGATACACATACGCGCGGCTGGGGTTGCTCGTGACGAGGCGCTGGATGAGTTGACGGCAGACAAAGGGTCCGACGTTCTGGTGGTTGAAAATCGAATTGACCGCCTGTTCCAAATCCTGCGCGCAATAGTTGTCATTGGTGGAGGTGCTGTTGACGCGCTGGTTGCCCCACGCTTGCGGCAGCATGACGTTATCCAGCAAAAGTTTTGTGCCCAGTTCATGGTGTGAGGGCACCAGCACCATGGGATTGGTGTAATTCGCGGGCGGATAGAAATTGGACGGCAGCCGGCCGCTCGCCTGGTTGGTCTGGTAATAAGTCCAGCCGGTGAAAACGCTGGCGAATCCCATGACGGTGTTCTGGCTGTAGGTGGGCACGAGGCTGTTTTGCGAATTCAACACGAGCGAGCCGTCCGGCCACAGGCGGTTCAGGCCAATGGAGAAAAGCTGGTTGATTTCGCGCGCATAATTTTCGTTGGCGTGAACGCCGGTGATCATGCTGCCGGCGCTGTTGCCCTGCATGTTCAGATACAAACCCATGGCCGGCGTGAGCGTCACGGCCTTGAGCAAGGCGCGGTAATTGCCAAAGGCATTGGTGAGCAGCGTGTCGTAAAACGACGAGAGCGCCGTGGCGTTGTTTTGCAGGACGCCGTTTTCCGAAACAACCATGAGTTCGCTCAAGGCAAACGCCACGCGCTGGCGCAACTGGTCCGGCGCGTTGATGGAATTCCGCCACCAGGTATTGAACCAGTCGCTGCTTGGGTAAGGATCGGTCGGGTCCGCGCTGGCATTGGTGAGCACGACGGGCAGCGCGTAAGTGACCGGCAGGTTAAACTGGTTGCTGATCCAGCCCGCGTAGCCCAGCGCCTGCACGGTGGCGAGGTCGTTGGTGTTGGGGCCAAAGGTTGCCTGCGTCAGAAACCGCGCGGCGGCGTTGGGGTCCGCATGGTCATCCACCCAGGCCGGCGCGGCGGCGGGCGGAGTGAACGATTGCGAGCCGTTGGCCAGCGTGAAATGGCCGCCGATTTCGCCGTTGGCAAACGCGGTGCTTTCGATGACCACCGATGCGCCGCCGTCCGTGATGATTTGCTGAATGTCAGCGACCTGCAGCGGACCGGTTGCCTTGATGTTCCACAAATACGTGCCATTCGCTTGCGGCTTGGCGGCGGAAATATCGTAAATCAATTCGCCCGGATAGGTTTCGTACGGATCGGAATTGACGGATTGCCCCGTCGCGGCACCCGTCAGGTTGGTGAAGTTCAAGCTCAGCGTGGCCTGCGTGCCCGCCGCGTTGACCAGCAACGTGGCCGAGCCGACGCCCTGGCTGTTGACGCCGGGCAACGCGAGGAGATTGGCGGAATAGAGCGTGCCGCTGGTGGTGGTGGGCAGCGGCGGATAATACCGCGACAACAAATAATTAGGCGTCACGCCGGCGGGCACGTTGTTGGTGCCGGTCGGGTCCTGCAACCACGCGACGGACCAGTTGTCATTCGTGCCGGCCCCGGCTTTGTGGAGAATCTCGACGTAATAGGGCTGGCCGGCCACCAGCGTGAGCCAGCCGGACTGCTGCGAGGATTGCACATTCCACTGGCGCGAAGAGGTGCCGTTTTGTCCCGGAGCGGTGGGATTATTGGTGGGCGTCACCCACGCGCGCAAAACTTTGTTCACCGGCTGGTTGTCATCGGAGATCCACAGTTGCGCCGAATCGCTGCCGGCGATCCAGAAATAATAATTGCCCGTGACGGGCGCGATGAAATAGCCGCGCACACGTTCGCCGTAATTATCACCGTAATTGGTGATGCCCTCCAGCGTGGGCAGCGTGTTCGTGAGACTGGCCGGTGTGCTCGTCGGGATATCGGCGACATTTGTGCCGGGAACAGCGGTCCAAATTTCCTGCACCACGGAACTGTAATTGGTGGCGAAAATTTGGATGTCCACCAGTGACGAGCCGCTGCCCACGGCGTTGCTCGCGGTCAGCAGCGTTTGATAATTCCCCGCCTGCGATGGGATGCCGGCGATGACACCGTTGGTGTTGGTAAAGGTCAACCCCGGCGGCAAATTCGAAGCCGTGAACCACAGCGGCGTGTTGGCGGCGGTAACCGTGAAAGTGAAGGGCTGGCCGACATAGCCGTACGCATTCAAGGCGCTGGTGATGGCGGCCGGGCCATTGGAACTGCCCGCGCCAAAATTGTTGGTGGGATAAAGGCAGGAGTTCGGGATGACCTGTTCCGACTGGTCGGCGCTGTACCAATATAAGTGCGCCTGCGCCGCGCCGCCTGTCTGCAAATATTCCAGCTTCAGGTCGTAGCGCGTGCCGGCTTGCAAGAGTATGGCGTTGGTCCAGTCGGTTGCGCCCTGGCTTTGCCATTTGTTGATGAGCAATTGATCGTTCACCCAGAGCCGGCAGCCGTCATCGCTTTTGACATCAAAATAGTAAACCTCGGAATATTGCGGCTGCACCTGGCCCGTCCAGCGCACGCAATACAAACCGTTGCTCAAATTCGGCGAGGTGCCGTTCGTCCAGATAAAATCCACGGTGGGGTCCACCCGCGTCAGGAACAGGTTGGTCGGGTTGAAATTGACCGCGTTCGTGTACGTGGTGCTGGAATTGGTGTAATACTGGCCCAGCAAACCCGTGCCGCTGGCGGTGGGCGAGGGATAGACCACCACGCTCGCCGTGGCCGGATTGCCAATGAGATAATTCGTGCCGGGCAGGATGCGCATTTGCGCGATGGCCGGTGTGGATAAATTCGTGTTCGCCAGTGGTATGACACTGACGATGGTGGAACCGACCCCGGCCGGCAACATAACCGAGGCCTGTAAACTGGAGTAATCCACGCCGTTCGAGGCAAAGCCGGTGCCTGAACTGCTGGTGGCCAGATTGACCGTGACGGCATTCAGGGGAAAACCGCCGCGCGTGATGGTGAACTGGCCGAAGTCCTGGGCCTTGACGCCGGGGTCCGGCTCGGTCGTCACCGGGTCGGTCGCGGAAATGGTAACCACATTTTGCGCCGCGAGGCTGTTGGTGGCGAATTGAAAGTCAGTCAGCGGCACGCCGTTGTTATCCAGCGTGGCGTTGCTGAAGGGATTGGCCGGGTCCAGGCCGAGCTGATATTTCTCCCAGTCGTTCATCAGGCCGGAGCCGTCGGAGTTGGTGTCCGCAATGGCCACGCGATAAATTTTCATCGTGGCTCCGGCGACCGGTTGAAAAGTCAGATTCGTGCCCGCGCCGGGCGCGGGGATGGGCAGCGAAGCCGGTTGCGCCACCATGCCGGTTTCCATCAGCCAGTCCGTGCTGGCGAGATTGGTAAGGCTCAGCAACTGATACACCTTCCCGAACTGGGCCGCGATGGTGATGTTGCCGTTGGTGAGATTGAAGGAACACAGGGAGATTTTGGGAACGGAATTGGAATTGAACGGGTCGGTGCCGGCCATGGCTTCGCCGAGATTGGAAACGCCATCGCCATCCGGGTCGGCACTGGGCGGGAGGTTGGTGGCGTTATAGATCCATTCCCAAACATCGCTCATGCCATTGCCATTGAGGTCAATCATCTGGGCCCAGGACGGCTGCATGGTTGCCAGGGTGATCGCCATCACCGAAAGAAAGGACCAGACACTGCTAGTTAAATATGGGCGGTGCCGCCGGGTACGACCAAAATTCATACGTCACTCATCGACTGTAACGATGGCCCCGGCTTGGACAAAAGTCAAATTGGAGCATTTAAATAAAAACTGTGGCCGTTTGGTGCGCGGGAGCAGGCAGCGGTCTTTTTATCACATCCATCGGTTTGCGGGGCCGGCCGGGCCACCCAGCCATTTTACTCAAATGACATTGACATATTCGCTATTCGCGAATAGCGTATGGACGTGGTTGCCAAGTCATTAGATGTGGTCGTTTTGTTGAAGCTGCTCCTGGACAAGGGGCGGAAGCCGTATGCTCAATTATCCGCCGAGCTGGGCATTAGCGCTTCCGAAATTCATGCGGCTGTCCGCCGGGGGATCACCGCCGGATTGATTTCAGCCGAATCGAAACTGCCTTTGAAAAAGCCCTTGGAAGATTATCTTCTCCACGGCGTTCGCTATGCTTTCCCGGCCAAACCGGGGCCGGTGGCGCGCGGATTACCCACTGCGTATGCGGCCCCTCCGCTGGCCGAAAAAATGAACTTGAATGACCTGCCGCCGGTCTGGCCGGACCCCGAGGGCACGGTCAGGGGATTCGCCATTGAACCACTGCACCCCTCAGTGCCCGCGGCTGCCCAGGCAGATGCGGCGCTGTATCAACTGCTGGCCTTGGTTGACACCTTGCGAATTGGCCACGCCAGGGAACGGAAGCTGGCCGAGGCTGAATTAAAAGACCGCCTGAATCATGCCAACGCCACTTGAAGAAATACGGACAGTCGCCCGGCGGCTGCAACCGCTGGACATTCCATTTACATTCATCGGCGGGGCGGTGTTGGGCCTGCTGGTAGATGACCCCAAACTTTCGGAAGTGCGCAGCACAAAAGACGTCGATGTGCTGGTTGAAGTTATGACCTATGGCGAATACATGGCACTGGAAGCACGACTGCACCGGGCAGGCTTTCAACCTGACACCTCGCCCGGCGCCCCGATTTGCCGGTGGATCATAGATGGTTGCCTCGTGGATATTTTGCCCAAAGATTCGGCGGCCTTGGGAATGAATTCTCAATGGTTCCATGAAGTGATGGCAAACTCACAAGTTGTAGATTTAGGTGGAGGATGCGTAACCAGGGTGATAACGCCGGCGTTATTTTTAGCCACCAAACTTGAGGCATTCAAAGATCGCGGCAAAGGTGACTATCTCATGAGCCGTGATTTGGGGGATATTGTCACACTGGTGGACGGTCGCGCAACCATTGTCCAGGATGTTGCCGGCGCTTTGGTTGCCGTCCGTTCATTTATCAGCCAGCGCTTTTCGGAGTTGTTGAAAGACCCTTATTTTCATGAAGCGCTGCCGGAAAATCTGCCCCGCATGGAGGGCGCAGCAAAACGTGTCCCGCTGGTGACCAAACGCTTTGAAGCCATTGCCACGGCGTGAGGGTTCTTCGGCGACTATGGTTTTTCCGTGGCAACAATTCTTATGCAGTCCATTTGCGTTGCCGGGCGCGGCATTCAGTTCCTGTTCCTCTATAGCATTTCCAGAAATACTGTGGCCGTTCTTAAACAGAAGCAAACTAAGAAAACAAAGTTAAAGCACTTCGTTCTCTTCGCTTTCCTTCTGTTAAATCCGCTTTTCCCATTTTTGCTGCCGCTCGTTTCGGCTATTGTTTTTGTTGAACTGCGCTAGCTTGCCGGATGCGTCGAAACACTCATGGCGCGGTGACGCGATAGAAGCGTTGCGGGAAATTGGTAAGTTGCGGGTCGGTGAATTGAAACTGGCCGGGCGGACTTTCGGCGGGTGCACCGAGCGGCGTCCAGTTGGCCAAGGGCAGCGTCAGGTTGGTGGTGGCAAAGATGTTGAACGTGCCGCCCAAAATATTTGAGAAACCAAATTGAAACGCGCCGGCGGACGTTTGGAGGTTGGTCACGGTGATGGGGTCTGCCTTGGCGAGCTGCACTTTCACCACCTGGTTGGGCCGGCTGTCCTGCCCGAGATAGGCCACGCCGTGCAGGGGATCCAGCACGGCCGAACGGAAAAATACTTCGCCGAAGGGCAACACGCCGTCGAGGTTCGTCGTGGTGTTGTTCGTGGTGGTGCCGTTGGGCGGCGGAACGTTGGTGGTGGATTGCATCGCGTAAGTGGCGATGAGCTGCGGCAGGTTGGTGCCGTTGAGCGTGAATTGATAGAGATGGCCGGGATAGGTGTTGTCATCCGCGAAATAGACAAAGCCGTTCGTGGGATCGCAGACGGACGCCGCCAAACGCGCTTCGCCCGCCGGGAGGTCCACGGAGCCGACCAACGTGGGCGGCACGTCGCCGGCCTCCAGCCGCACTTTGTAAATGCGCGCGGGCAACGTCGCGCTGCCGTAGGTGCCGTAATAAGCGTAGCCGTGTACGATGTCAATCGAACCGCCGTCCACAAAATCGCCCGGCACGCCAAAGGCCAGCGCGCCCACGCGCACCGGGAGATTTGCGCCAGTCGTGAACTTGATTTTGACCACCAGCGGCGCATCGCCGGCCACACCGGGCGAATTCACATAATAACCGTAGCCGTTCCGCGTATCGGCGGTGGCGGCGAAAACGAAGTTGGATTCATTGGCCGCCAGCGGAATGGAACCGAGTTCCGTGAAGGTGCCCAGCGCCACTTTTGCCACGCGGGCCGGACTGCCCGTCGTCGTGCAGAGCACATAGCCGTAATGGTTCAGCGGGTTCGGGTCCGAATCATCCACCAAAATTTCCGCCGCATAACCGGCGGCCAGCGTCAGGCTGCCGTTACTCGTCACGGCGTTGGTGCCGTTCAAGGCGAACCGGCTCAGCGAGGATTTGGACGTGTACAATTGTCCCGCCGCCGGGTCAATGGCGCAAAACGCGGGTTGCCCGGCAAAGAGTGCCGTTCCCACCGGCACCGGCAGGTCGCCCGTGAGATCCAGCTTCCAAAGATAATTGCCGATGAAATAAGCGTAGCCGTTGGCGGGGTCAATGGCGGCGGCGTACAAGCCCTTGTCATCCGGGCTGGTATGACGCGGCGTGAACGTGGAATGACCGAGGCGCTGCGGATTGCCGGCCAACGCGGTGGTAAGCGCACAGCCCAGGAACAAGGCGGCGAGGAGAGATTGGTGATTGGCGGGCATGGGGTGGTTGAACCTTAAAGTAATCCATTTTCTGGCTGGTAGCGAAAACAAAGCTCGCCATTGAACAACCAAGGAACGAAGAAAACCAAGTTGAGGGAAAGTGTTCAGTGTTCAGTTTCAAGTGATCAAGAGGTTTAAGGGCGGCAAGGGTACTTGCGGACGGCCACCATCGGAGGGACGGTCTTTGCGGACGACCACCATCGGAGGGACGAGTTATACGAGTCCCTAACTTAAAGTCACAGACACGGATGGCACAGATTGTCACGGATGAACAACGGAACAGGTTTAAGGGTCAAGGGTTCAGGGTTCAGGTGGGACGCAATGTCTTTAAACCTTGGCCGCATTCTATATTCTAAATTCTGCATTCTAACTTCTTCATTAAAAAGAGAGGTGCGCTTCAATCCATCCACAATTGCGCGTTCTCACGAGCCGCGAAGGTGGTAAAACGTGCGCCAGGCCTAAGCGGCGCGCGCGGAGCGACGCGCCCTACCACCCCCGTTTTAATCCGTGCCCATCGGTGTAATCCGTGTCGTCGGTTAACCATCCGCAAGGATCGCCCAGCGCCGTTAGGCGCGACATATTTGTAGAAAACCGTCCGAACGAAAATCTGAGCCCCAGCGGGGCGACATATAAATTGAATCAGGTTGATGTCGCTCCTACGGAGCTCAGGAATTAAATGACGATGTGTTGCTACAAAGATGTCGCACCTACGGTGCTCACCCCCCCCCGCCACCACTTGCTCCACCAATCGCACGCAGCCTTTGGATTGCGGCGACACGTCGCCGCTTTTAGGCTGGCAGACATGTCTGCCAGCTTCCAAAGCGCGGACATGTCCGCGCACTCCACACCTGACCAACTAAAACCACAGACACGGATGGCACAGATTGTCACGGATAACAAACCGGCGTTCGGCCAACGCGGAGAGTGGGAGCGCTTCTCCCTCTCCGCTTGCGCAGCAAGGGGAGAGGGCCGGGGAGAGGTGCGCTTCAATCGATCCACAGTTGCGCGTCCCCGCGAACCGCGAGCCACCAACAAGTACGATTTCATCCGCGAATTACGCGAATGAACGCGAATTATGAAACAGACCTGTAAAGGTAGGGCGATCGCTCCGCGAGCGCCGCGAACGTGGCAAGACTTGCACCCAGCCCAAGCAGCGCGCGCGGAGCGACGCGCCCTACCAACCCCGTTTTAATCCGTGCCCATCGGTGTAATCCGTGTCTCATGTCCCTGTTTTCCCCAGAGCCAGGAACCTATCACCTATTCTCGTGTTTATCCATGACGCCATTTTTTATTTTATGCAAAGCGGCGGTGAACCGCCGCACTCCAGACGCTCCGCGATGATCTTGCGCCCACGAACCTCGCGAAGCGTCTGGAGTGCGGTGCTTTAGCACCGCTTTCGGCGTATTCATAA
>Ga0265327_10001479_pt1 | contig 29308 bp, 27 predicted proteins | sample 41621metaG_FD_202089 | JGI IMG/M metagenome (GOLD analysis project Ga0265327, IMG submission 202089) | Rhizosphere microbial communities from Carex aquatilis grown in University of Washington, Seatle, WA, United States - 4-16-21 metaG | ecosystem: Host-associated > Plants > Roots > Rhizosphere...
GTTTCTATGTCTGGCTGACCGATATTTAAATGATACACTTTACGACCGAGACGTTTTGCTTCTTCGGCATAAGGCACTAATTTTCTGATGGGCGATGCTGGCATCAAATGCCCGCGTTCTGATATGTTTGGCATAGTAATATTTTTAATTGTCAATTACAATAATTGATGCTACAAAAATATTGATTATATTAATAAAAAAAAGAAGTTTTACCCTAAAATTAATTTTAGAGTAAAACTTCTTTTTTTTGAAGGTTATATATATAAAATCTAATTCTTTGGAGTATCCACCGGCTTTGGTTGAACAGTTCCTTTTATAAGGACAACCAATGTTGGACGTGAAGCGTTCGAAGTTACGGTAATTGTTTTATTAAACGAACCCGGACGTCCTTGACTATTGTATGTTACTGTAATTTTAGAAGATTGCCCTGGTGCGATTGGGTCTTTTGTCCAATTTGGCGTAGTGCAACCACATGATGCTTGTACGTTTTGCAAAATAACCGGCGCTGTGCCTGTATTTTTGAAATTAAATTCATAAGTTGCCATAGTACCTTCTTGAACTGTACCAAAATCGTGAATCGTATCGGTAAAAGAAATGTATGGTCCTGCGGGTTGCAAAGTTTTGGGTTGCGATTGACATCCCCATATTGTAGTTAATACAATTGATAATGCTAAAACAAATCGTTTCATAATATGAAATTTTTAATTAAATTTTGTTACAAAAATAACTTTTAAATACAAATAATTATTATTTTAGAATCAATCATTTTTCTGTTTTAAGATTTTTTAACGAAAAATAAATTGAACTTATTTATAATCAAACCGAAATAAAGTAAAAGCAAATTTATTTTTATATTGACTAAGTTTTATAATTTTGCATTCGTAATAAATTTATGACATGAAAAAGTTATTTTGTATTTTGACCATGGCTGTTTTTTTTATATCGTGCGGTGGACATCGCAACGCGCCAAAGGATTTAATTAGCGAAGATAAGTTAGCAAGCATTTTAACCGAAATTCATATTGCCGATGGTTTAATCGGCGAACAGACATCGCTTAAAGATAAAAAAACGAAAGAAAAATATTATAATTCTATATTTTTTAAATACAAGATTACTCGCAAGCAATTTGACGAAAGCATGGCATATTACACGCGCAATATTAATGTCTTAAATAAAATATATTTTAAAGTTCTCGAAAATTTAAGTAAGCTTCAGGCTGAAACAGAAAAAATGCCGCATCCAGCCGGCGAAGAAACAGAATAAACCATGCGTATTTTAACTGCTGATTATATTTATCCGGTTTCGTCGCGACCAATAAAAAACGGAATAATTGTTTGCGACGATTATGGAAAAATTTTACAACTTATTAATCCCAGCGCCGAACGTTTCACAACAGATACTTTAGAACGATTCAACGGAATTTTGGTTCCCGGATTTGTAAACGCACATTGTCATCTCGAACTTTCGTATTTAATAAATAAAATTACGCCCAAGACCGGACTGTCTGGTTTTGTGCGACAGATTCAGCAAAACAGAATTAAAGAATATTGCGACGAAATTGAACAAGCAATTATTGCGGCACAACGCGAAGCGACTATTACCGGCACTATTGCAATGGGCGATATTTGCAACTCTACACATACAATTGCAACAAAAATTTCCGGTCATTTAAAATATTATAATTTCGTTGAAATTTTTGGAATTGATGAAACGCGATGCGATAAATTTTTCGAAAACGCATTGACAGTTTACAATCAGTTTCGCGAACAACTAAAAACACAGGTTTCAATTGTTCCACACGCACCATATTCTTTGTCAGGAAAATTGTTTGATAAAATAAAATCTTTCAATAAAACAAAGGAAAATATTATTTCAATTCACAATCAGGAAAGCGAAGCAGAAAATAAATTATTTCAAGACAAGTCTGGCGAAATGTACAATACTTTTATCAACGCCGGACTTAATTACAGCAATTTCGAAACGACCGGAAAAAATTCGCTGGAGTCAATCCTGAATTATTTACCGCGAATCAAAAATACATTATTCGTCCACAATACATTTTCAACGCAAAACGACATTGATGCAGCTAAAAAATATTACAGAAAAAATATCGAAAATGTATTTTGGGTATTTTGCGTCAATTCAAATTTGTTTATAGAAAACCGTCTGCCAAACTTGAATTTGTTCCGACAAAACAAATTAAACATCGCCTTGGGGACAGACAGTTTAGCGTCAACCGCGTCGCTTAACATGCTCGACGAAATAAAAACAATTGCACAAAATTTTCCGGATATTTCATTCGAAACAATTTTGCAATGGGCAACTATCAACGGTGCGCGGGCATTAAAGTTCGACGCCGATTTAGGAAGTCTTGAAACAAACAAAACGCCCGGAATTAATCTCATCGAAAATTTCGATTTAAATAAAATGACAATCACACAAAAAAGTCGCATAACAAAATTGATATAATTTTTTAAATCACAATTATCGAAAAAATAAAACAACGTTGTATCTTTGCAACTTTTAAAATTATAAAAATAACATGACTGTAGTTGAACATATCAAAAACGCGAAGAAACCATATTTTTCATTCGAAATATTACCGCCGCTCAAAGGCTCAAATATCAATTTTATTTACGACATTATCGATTCGCTGATTGAGTTCAAACCACCATTTGTAAACATCACGTACCATCGCGAAGAAGTGGTTTACAAAAAACACAAAACCGGTTTACTCGAACGTCGCAAAGTGCACAAACGTCCCGGCACAGTCGCCATTTCGGCAGCAATAAAATACAAATATCAGATTGACGTTGTACCACACATTATCTGCGGCGGTTTCTCGAAAGAAGAAACAGAAAACGCTTTGATTGACCTTCACTTTCTTGGCATCAATAATTTGTTGGTTTTGCGTGGCGACCCACTAAAATTTGAAAAAACATTTACACCCGAATGTGACGGTCATAATTACGCAATCGACTTGGTAAGACAAATTGTCAATCTGAATAAAGGAATTTATTTAGACGACGAAATGCTCAACCTAACATCTACAAATTTTTCTATCGGCGTTGCAGGTTATCCGGAGAAACATATTGAAGCGCCCAATATGCAATTTGATATTAAATATTTACAACAAAAAATCGAAGCAGGCGCCGAATATATTATTACGCAATTGTTTTACGACAATCAAAAATATTACGATTTTGTAAAACTTTGCCACGAAGCCGGAATAGATGTACCAATCATTCCCGGTATAAAACCATTGTCCACGCTGGCACATTTACGAACGCTTCCGCAGACTTTCAACATCGATTTGCCAAATGATTTAGTGCGGGAAGTTGAAAAATGTAAAACAAATGCCGAAGCGCGCGAAGTTGGCGTTGAATGGGCAATACATCAGTCGCGCGATTTAATTAAACAGGGTGTGCCGGGCGTACATTATTTTACTATGGGCAAAGCAGATAATATTCGTAAAATAGCAGAATCAATTTTCTAAAAAAAATATTTTCAATTTTCAATTTAAAATTATGTTCTCAGGAATTATAGAATCAACAGGCAAAATTGTCAACATTGTACGCGACGGCGGTAACATTCATTTTACACTCGAATGTCAATTTGTTAACGAATTAAAAATCGATCAAAGTTTGGCGCACGACGGCGTTTGTTTAACGGTTGTCCGTAAAACAGATAAAACCTATACCGTAACTGCAATTGAAGAAACGCTGATAAAAAGCTGCATGAAAAATTATAAAGTTGGCGACGAAGTTAACTTAGAGCGCAGCATGAAAGCCGATGGTCGTTTGGACGGACATATTGTTCAGGGACACGTTGACCAAACAGCAACCTGCATCGACGTGAAAGAAATGGACGGCAGTTGGTATTACACTTTTGAATACGACAACACAAAAGGAAACATGACTGTCGAAAAAGGTTCGGTTTGCGTGAATGGCGTTAGTTTGACGGTTGTTAATTCAAAAGACAATCAGTTTTCCGTTGCAATTATTCCATATACGCACGAAATGACGAACTTTCACAATTTCAAAACCGGAACAATTGTCAACATCGAATTTGATATTATTGGAAAATATATTGCAAAGATTTTAAAACAGCAATTGACATAATTATAAAAATCGATTCTGATTTGAATATTATAATTCCGATGCAGCGATTTTAACCTGTTTATACCATTCGACGCCATATTTTCGGATGAGCGGTTCTTTTAAAAATTGATAAACCGCAAGATTTAGTTTGTTTCCGCAATTGCGGGCAGGTGAACAATTTTTTTGCTGATGGTAATTTACAGCATCATACATCGAAAGTTTTTTTATGCGGATTGGATACAGATGACAAGAAATAGGTTTGCGAAAATCTATTTTTTTATCGAGATACGCTTTTTCGATTGCACATTTTGCAATTCCATCTTCAAAAACTGTATAAACGCATTCCTTATTTTCGGCAATAAGCGGTGTAACTAAATCACCGTCGCTATCGATAATTGTAGTGCCGTCGCGTTTAATTACTTCGATACATTCTTTGCGTAGATAAGGTTCTATAATTGGATAAATGTCAGCAATTATTTTGGCTTCGTTTTCTTCAATTGGTGCGCCAGAATCGCCTTCCACGCAACAAACACCTTTACAGGCTTGCAGGTCGCAACAAAAAAATTTGTCAAATATATCGAGGCTGATTAATGTGTTTTCAATTTGAAGCATGGCGTCAATTAAAAGTATTAATTTACTTGATGCACTTCATTTGTAACTGTTACCGGTTCGGCAGAAATATTTTCTGTTGCATGTTCCGCAACAACAGTTTGATTTTCTGTTGCAATTTTTTCGTGCTTGCCAAAATATTGTCCGTAAAAACAAATTATCAGCAAAACGCCAATCGTTATCGCGCTGTCGGCAATATTAAAAACCGGACTGAAAAAAGTATATGATTGTCCACCCCACGCCGGTAACCATTTTGGAAAGACGCCTTCGAGTATTGGGAAGTAAAGCATATCTACAACACGACCATGTAAAAATGAAGCATAACCATGCCCAGCGAACATTTGTCCGGGTATTTCGTTGTTAAAAATAAGTCCATAAAATGCACTGTCAATGATGTTGCCAAATGCACCGGCAAATATCAATGCAATGCTAATGATTAAACCCGTTGATGCTTCTTTTTTTATAAGGTTTAATAAATACCAACCAATACCAACAATTGCAATTATTCTGAAAAGACTTAAACTCAATTTTCCCCATTCGCCGCCAAGTTCCAAACCGAAAGCCATTCCGTAATTTTCGACATAGCGTATAATAAACCAGTTGCCAAGTATATGGACAAAATCATAAGGAGTTAAATGTGTTTTTATCCAGATTTTGAGCGCTTGGTCTAAGATTAGAACTAAAAGTATGATCGATGTTGCTTTGACGAGTCTTGACATAATTTTTTAATTTGCCTATGCGATATAAAAGAAAAAGGTTGTTAGTTGTCTGCTAAAATTCATACAATTTCCGTTACGACAATTGTCTCTAATAACAAACAACTAACAACCAACTCATTTAAAAATATTATTTGTGTTGATTTAATTTTGCTTCGATGCTCAATGTTGCATGTGGCACTGCTCTTAAACGTTCCTTCGGAATCAATTCTCCGGTTTCACGGCAAATGCCATACGTTTTATTTTCTATTCTTATTAATGCCGATTGTAAATTTTGAATAAACTGCAACTGACGCTGTGCCAGTCTGCCGGCTTCTTCTTTTGACAAAACAGTTGCACCTTCTTCCAACACTTTAAACGTTGGTGATGTATCGTCAACATCGTTTCCATCTTGATGGGTAATTACACTCTTTAACAGGTCGTAATCGTGTTTTGCTTTGTCTAATTTATCAAGAATTAATTGTTTGAATTCAACTAATTCATCATCCGAGTAGCGTGTTTTCTTGCTCATGTGTTTAAAATTTTAAAATTGTTGTTAACATCAATTTCGAGGCCAATTAATATCAGCCTAAGATTGGTTTATCGCTTGTTGATTTTAATGAATGTCTTAATATTCTCATCAATAATTATTTCCTTAACTGTATCCGACATTTCGATTTTATCAGAAAGTAAAATCTCACCGGCTAATGTTTGAGTAGAAATGTACTCGCCAAAATTGGTAATTGCATCGAGCATGTCAGCGTGTTTTTCCATTTCTATCATAATACGATCTGTAACTTCGAAACCGCTTTCTTTACGAATGTTTTGAATGCGGTTTATCAGTTCGCGTGCAATGCCTTCTTCTTTTAATTCTTTGGTAACTGTAATGTCGAGCGCCACTGTTACACGACCTTCGGTTGATACCAACCAGCCCGGAATGTCTTCCGAAAGAATTTCGACGTCGTTTAATGTTATTTCAACATTTTTTCCGTCGAGCGTTAAATCGAGTTTGGTGTTGCGTTCGAGTGTGCTTATTTGTTGCTGACTCATTTCGCTAATCACTTTTGCAATCGATTTCATCATGGTTCCAAATCGCGGCCCCAACGTTTTGTAATTTGGTTTTATTTTCTTCACCAAAATACCGGTTGCGTCGCTCAAATATTGTATTTCTTTAACGTTTATTTCTGTCAAAATAATATTACTGATTGCGTCTATTTTAGCTTGCATTGTGTCGTCTAAAATAGGTATAATAATTTTTTGTAATGGTTGACGCACTTTTATATTAACTTTGCGACGCAATCCAAGCACCATCGACGAAATTAACTGCGACAGATTCATTCTTTCTTCAAGAATTTTGTCGATAACTTTTTCGTCGTAAGTTGGGAAGTTTGCCAAATGCACCGAATCAAAATTTTCTTTTGACGCAATTGCGTTCAGGTCGGTATAAAGTAAATCCATGTAAAACGGTGCGATAGGTGCAGCCAGTTTTGCGACAGTCAACAAACAAGTATAAAGCGTTTGATAAGCCGCTATTTTATTTTCGTTGTACTCGCCGCCCCAGAAACGTTTTCGGTTTAGTCGGACGTACCAGTTGCTCAAGTCTTCCGAAACAAATTGCGAAATTCTGCGACCGGCTTTTGTCGGTTCGTAATCTTCGTAATCTTCGGTAACTTCTTTTACCAAGGTATTTAATAACGAAATAATCCAACGGTCAATTTCTGTACATTTTTCTAATGGAACTTCTTTTTCGCTGTAAGTAAAACCATCAACGTTTGCATACAAAGCAAAAAAATTATACGTATTATAAAGTGTTCCGAAAAATTTGCGGCGCACTTCTTCAACGCCTTCGGTGTCAAATTTAAGATTGTCCCATGGTGGCGCATTTGTAATCATGTACCAGCGTAATGGATCGGTTCCGTAAGTTGCAATTGCTTCAAATGGATCAACGCCGTTTTTTAGACGCTTCGACATTTTATTGCCACCTTTATCGAGCACAAGTCCGTTCGAAATAATGTTTTTAAAAGCAACAGAATCTGAAATCATGGTTGCTATGGCGTGAAGCGTAAAGAACCAACCGCGTGTTTGGTCAACGCCTTCGGCAATAAAGTCTGCCGGAAATAATTCTTTGAAATCGGTTTTGTGTTCGAACGGATAATGCCATTGTGCGTAAGGCATTGCACCCGAGTCAAACCAAACGTCAATTAAATCGGGTTCGCGTTGCAACGGTTTGCCTGTAGCCGAAACCAAAGTTATATTGTCAACATGCGGACGGTGCATATTGAACTTTTCGTAATTTTCTTTAGAATTATCGCCAACAACAAAGTCTTTTAAAGGATTCGACTGCATAAAACCTGCCGCAACCGATTTTTCAATTTCTGCTTTCAATTCTTCGAGCGAGCCGATGCAAATTTCTTCGCCGTCAGCATTTCGCCAGATTGGAAGCGGTGTTCCCCAGAAACGTGAGCGCGACAAATTCCAGTCAACCAGATTTTCTAACCATTGACCAAAGCGACCTGTGCCGGTTGACTTTGGTTTCCAGTTGATGGTGTTGTTAAGCTCAATCATTCTTTCTTTGAGGGCTGTGGTTTTGATAAACCATGCGTCCAGCGGATAATAAAGAATTGGTTTGTCGGTACGCCAACAATGTGGGTATGCATGTTCGTGTTTTTCTATTTTGAAACATTTATTTTCGTGTTTCAATTTTGTAACAATATCAATATCGACTTCGTTCTGATCTGCAGGTGCTATTGCGTCATACGCCTTCTTAACATAACGACCGGTGAACTCGCCGCAACCGTCAACAAATTTTCCTTGTTTATCAACCAAAGTCAATGCGCCAATTCCATTTTGGCGTGCAACTTTAAAGTCGTCGGCGCCAAAGCTTGGTGCAATGTGAACAATTCCGGTTCCGTCTTCGGTTGTAACAAAATCGCCAACCACAACGCGGAAAGCGTCGCCGGTTTCGGGTTGTTGATAGGGCAATAATTGTTCGTAACGAATTTCGTTTAATTGCGTTCCGGTATATTCGGCTAAAATTTTATACGGAATTTTTTTGTCGCCAACAACAAAGGCTTCAATTTGTAAATCTTTGTTTGCTTCGGGGAAATATTTGCCGAATAAATCTTTTGCAAGAATGACCGTACAAGGTGCACCAGAATAAGGATTGAACGTGCGAACTTTTAAATAAGTAATTTTTCCGCCAACTGCCAAAGCTGTATTCGATAACAAAGTCCAGGGCGTAGTTGTCCAAGCCATGAAATACAAATCAGTTTCGACATTATCGAAAAGGAATGCCGATTTTGCGTTGTTAATTATTTTAAACATTGCAACGGCTGTGGTATCTTTTACGTCTTTGTAACAGCCGGGTAAATTTAATTCGTGCGAACTGATGCCTGTTCCTGCTGCGGGCGAATATGGTTGAATAGACAAACCTTTGTACAATAATCCTTTTTTGTACAATTCTTTTATCAGCCACCAAAGTGTTTCGATGTAACGGTCGTCATAAGTAATATATGGATCTTTCATGTCGAGCCAAAAGCCCATCAATGCGGTAATTTCTTCCCATTTATCGGTGAATTTCATTACTGCTTTGCGACATTCGTTGTTATATTCTTCGATTGATATTTTAGTTCCAATATCAACTTTTGTAATTTTCAAATTTTCTTCGACTTGCAGTTCTACGGGCAAACCGTGCGTATCCCAACCGGCTTTACGTTCGACCAAAAAACCTTGCATTGTTTTGTATCGGCAAAAAATATCTTTAATACTTCGTGCCATGACATGGTGAATGCCCGGCATACCATTGGCTGATGGTGGTCCTTCGAAGAACACAAATTCGGGATGCCCTTGACGCATCGCCAAACTTTTGTCGAAAGTGTGCTGTTTATTCCATCTGTCGAGAATATCTAAATTTATTTTCGCCAGATCAAAATGCTTATATTCTGTGAACCTTCTTGTCATATTTTAAGCATTAATATATTGTAAAATAAATGACTATATCCAATTCAGTGGATTTAGACCCTATTAAAAAATTGTGCAAATATACACAAATAATATCAAAAAACAATAGTTGACAAATTCTCGAATTTTAAACACTCAAAAAAATTTTCCGACAAAATTTTTTGAGTCTCAGGAAAAATTTTTGGGGTGTGCGGAAAAATTTTTTGGGTGTGCGAAAAAATTTTTTGTGTGTGCAACTTGTTCGTTTGTGTATCGGCGAACACTGCGTCGTTTAAAAATTAAATTCATTTGTAATAAAAAAAATTACCAAAAAATATCATAAAAAGTTGATTCTGCTCCATGCGCTCTCGTTGGGAATTTTGTGTTTATAATTACGTCTTGATTAATACTGTCTTCGGGTTTAAACATTCGTGTTAACGTCATAATGATTCCTTTATCGAAATAGCAAGGATAGGGATTTTTACATTCCATTTCAGCTTTGCGCGAAACTTCATCAAACGAAAGTATTTTATAGTAACCAATTTCACCGTTGCGATGATTCAAATGATAAGCAATATCCAACGAACTTAATGCGTCGTGTAACGTTGAAATTTCTTTAGGAAATTCGGCAGATTGTGGAATACATTTCCCAATTGCAAAAAGTGTATGATTACCAATTTTTTCGTATATTTCTTTAAATGCGTTCAACCATTTTTGTTGTAAATACCATTCGCCGGTCTTTGGTGCGGCAATTCCATGTTTAGCCAAAATTGCAGCAATACGGGGTTTGAAAACTTCACCCACGCCATTTAAAATTGCAAGCACAGTTTGTCCGTTAACTTCTACCGATGGCTCTATTGCGATAAACTGAGGCATTCGATTTATTTAATAGTGAATTATTGATTAGCAAAATTGCCAAACACGAATTGCAAATATAATGAATATATTTTGGGTTATGAAAAAAATCGAATTTCATCAATTCAGAATTAAATAATGAAAAAAAATTTAGCAATTTTATATAAAAAGAAAAAAATAAATATCTTTGATAATTAAAAAATAAATCCAAATCAACAATTATTACTATGTCAGAACATGCGTCACAGGGTATAAAAGGTTTACCCGAAAATGCTTACACAGAATTAAAAGACGGCGAAACATATCAACCGATTATGTCGCCATCAAAGGTTTATCCCGAAGTTAACTTCCGGTCAGTTTCGTTAGGTTTGTTAATGTCCGTAATTTTTTCGGCTGCAGCAGCTTACCTTGGCTTAAAAATCGGTCAGGTTTTCGAAGCTGCTATTCCTATTGCTATTATTGCCGTCGGACTTTCCGTTGCGTCGAAACGGAAAAATGCCCTTGGCGAAAACGTAATTATACAATCTATCGGCGCGGCGTCGGGAGTGATTGTTGCCGGCGCAATTTTCACCATCCCGGCATTGTATATTTTAAAATTGAACGCGTCGTTTTATCAACTTTTTCTGGCGTCGTTGTTTGGTGGGTTTCTTGGAATTTTATTTTTGATTCCGTTCCGCAAATATTTTGTTTCGGAAATGCACGGCAAATTACCTTTCCCCGAAGCAACCGCAACAACCGAAGTTTTAGTGTCGGGCGAGAAAGGCGGCGATCAGGCAAAACTGCTGGTGATTGCCGGATTGGTTGGCGGTATTTACGATTTTATTATTGCGACATTCGGCTGGTGGAACGAAGTTTTTACAACAAAAGTTTTTGCAACCGGACTGATACTTGCCGATAAAGCAAAATTGGTTTTCCGCTTGAACGTTGGCGCTGCAGTTACCGGACTTGGATTTATTGTTGGTTTGCGATATTCTGCAATCATTTGCGCTGGTTCGTTTGTCGGATGGTTTGTTATAATTCCGATAATCAGTTATTTTTCTGACGGAACAACAATCGCAGTCGGAATACACATTACAAAATTGCTTAGTCAAATGTCGCCCGAAGAAATTTTCAGAGCTTATGTGCGACCGATTGGTATTGGCGGTATTGCGATGGCTGGTGTAATTGGAATCATTCGTTCGTCGCATATTATTAAATCGGCAGGTCAATTAGCGGTTCACGAAATTTTTGGAAAACATAAAGTCGCCGGCGAAACAATCCGCACACAACGCGACTTGCCGATGAAAGTTATTGTCGGAACAATTCTACTTACAATTGTCGCCATATTTTTATTTTTCCAATTTGGTGTCATTCATAATTTAGTACAAACCTTGGTTGCTTTGCTGATTGTTGTCGTCATCTCATTTTTATTTACAACCGTCGCTGCAAACGCAATTGCCATTGTTGGCACAAATCCGGTTTCGGGTATGACATTGATGACATTAATTCTTGCATGTCTTGTGATGGTTTCGGTTGGTTTGACCGGCAAAGAAGGAATGGTTACAGCGTTGATTATTGGCGGCGTTGTTTGCACCGCGCTTTCGATGTCCGGCGGTTTTATTACCGACCTTAAAATAGGTTACTGGCTCGGCTCGTCGCCATACAAACAACAATCATGGAAATTTTTGGGAACAATTGTTTCGTCAGCCACCGTTTGCGGAGTCATTTATATTTTGAATCAAACCTACGGTTTCGTTGGCGACAAAGCATTGGTTGCTCCACAAGCAAACGCAATGGCTGCCGTTATTGAACCGATGATGTCGGGCAAAGGCGCTCCATGGGCATTATATGTTGCCGGCGCTTTTATGTCATTAATATTAACCATGATTGGCGTACCGGCTTTGGCTTTTTCGCTTGGCGTTTTTATTCCATTAGAATTGAACACGCCGTTGTTAATTGGTGGAATCATTGCGCACATTGTTTCGACACGCAGCAAAGACGAAAAGTTAAACAACGCTCGTCGCGAACGCGGAACTTTAATTGCATCGGGCTTTATTGCGGGTGGCGCTTTGATGGGCGTAATTTCTGCAATGATGCGTTTTGGTGGAATCAATCTTGTAAATGACAAATGGACAGATTCTGATTACTCCGGCATTTTAGCGTTGGTGATGTTTCTGATTCTTTGCGCATATTTTATTTGGGATTCGCTTCGCGGAAAACCTGAAGTGGAATAATTTTTTAGTATTTCGTAGCTTTGTCAAAGTTTTATACTTTGACAAAGCTTTTCAAGTTCCACCAATATCTCTTTAACAATTTCGCTATCCGTTTCAATATTCAAAAATTCATCCATCGGTTTCGCTGACATATTTACTTTCGCACTTCGATAAATCATTTTACTTTCAACATTTCTTTTTGCCGACGAATGAAATTCGGTTGCACCTGTTTCTGACGCAATCTGACGGATATTTTTTGGATTGACGCCGCTACCGACCATAATAATAATTTTTCCGTTTGCCTGATTGACTAATTTTTTGATGACTTGTCTGCCGTCATAAGCCGTATTTTCGCTGCCCGAAGTTAAAATTCTGTCACAACCAATTGCAATGCAATCTTCCAACGCATCAAAAATATTTTTGCTGACATCAATCGCGCGGTGAAATGTAAACGTCATAGGTTTCGAATGTTCGACCAATTCTTTTGTGCGGATTTTATCAATCGTTCCGTCAGCATTTAAAACACCCGAAACAATGCCGTCAATTTTTAAATCTTTACAAAGTAGAATGTCATTTTTCATGACTTCGAATTCTGCGTCGCTGTAAAGAAAATCGCCGGTTCGTGGTCTGATTAAAACATGAATTGGAATTTGCAACAATTTCCGCGTTTGCAAAATTGTTCCGTAGCTTGGCGTCGTTCCTCCTTGCATTAAATTTTCGCATAATTCAATCCGGTGCGCGCCGCCTTGTTGTGCTGCAACTGCTGATGTTACAGAATTTGCGCAGACTTCAAATAAATATTTCATAACACAAAAATTATAAACCCAACACGCTTGTTAATTGTTCGCCAATGCCAATGGTGTAACCTTCAGAATAAAAAATAATATTTTGTTGTACGTCGCACACAACAATCACCGGATAAAGTTTTTGTAATTTTCTATTTTTAATTTTTTCAATTTGCGCAATTGCTTTATCAGTTTCGTCTTTTAAAAACAAACTTGTTGCCGGTAATTTTTTCAAATTTATCTGCTTAATATTTTCGATGGTTGTGTTTTTCGAAACAACAAAAAAAAGTTTGCCATTCCATTTATTCAGTTTGTCTGTAAACTCTGGCAATTCGGCTAAAATATGCTTGCTTGGTTCAGCGTTCGCGTCAATCCAAATTACGACGAAAGGTTTTTTACTTACGGCTTCGTCAAATTTAATATTTATATAATCGGTAAAACTTTGCATTTGCAAACCTTTCGCATCAAACTTTCCAATGACTTCGGACTTTGTTTTGATGGATCGGACTTTGACGTTTACTGTGTTCAATTCATTTTCTTTGACATCGAAAAACGAAACATTTGCCAACACTGCGCCGCCTTGCAAACGGTTTCCTGTAACCAACATATATTTTCCGGCATCGACCAGAATTTTATTTTCGAATTTGCTCAACGGTTTCATTTCGTCGAGTTCAAGTGTCTGATAAATGCCGTTGTTCAATTTGGCGACAGTAAAATTGACGTAATATTTTGGATCGAAATCTTTTGTTTGATTGACAAATTGAATAAATCCTTTTGGCGACGCAACTTGTTTTTCGAAAACAGCGTCAACCCAGTTGTTTTGCGAATAATATTGTGGCGTTCCATTAATCGGATTTAATCGCGCAGGTATTCTAAAAGTACGACAAACAGCCACGAAGAAAATATTACGCGATGTTCGGTCAGCACACTTCAATTCGAAAACACCTTGCGGCGAAATGGGACAGCGCGACAACAAATTGGCGGTGTCATTAACAGAAATATTTAGTTTTATCCAGTTAATAAGTGTATTTACATCATGTTGAGCGATTGAGATAAAATCCGGTTTAAAGTTTCTTAGTATAAAAAAGCGCCATGAGTTAATTAATTCATTACCGATTCGTGGCGATAAAATATATTTTGAAAAAAATTCTGCATCCATTTTTTGAAATGCAAAATTCGGCGAAGATGTCTGTTTAAGATGATCATTCAATACGATTGCTTTTGAATCGCGTATATCTTTGTCAGTCAAATTATATAGCAAACTAAGTGCCCGATGTTTAAAAAAGGCGTTTGGTTGTCGCAAAAAAGTAGAAATCTCTGCGGAATTTCCATACGTCTTTTTAAAAATATTTCTTACACTGTCGGCATTTAAATTTAACTCGTCAGCAAATTTCGTTGCCCACGTCGAATCTTTGAATGTTTTGAAATAAACATTTCTTGTTGAATCTTCGGTGGTAAAACGGCATTGATTTAATTTTGCATCGACATCAATATTTTCATACGGCTTTGGTTGAATAGGTGGAATTAAATCGAAATCCAAATTTTCTGTCCGTTTAAAATCTTTACTTATTTCGACGACAATTGTGTCGGTTTTTGCGACAGAAATTTTTTGAAATCCATACGAATCATTTTTACTTGCCCAAACAATAATGTCGCCAAGTCCGCCGGTAAAATTTGTAAATCCATTAGTGTTGGTTGTCGTGTGCGCTACCGGATAAAATTCGCAATAATTATACAAACGATATTCGACCAACGCATTTTCGACCGGTTGTTTTTTGTCATCAATCACTTTGACAGTTACGTTTTTTGCAGGTGCATAATTTGTAATCAGATTCAGTTCGGAAAAATATTTATTTTGATAAATGACTTGTTCCGTTCCAAAATAACAACCATAAGCGCGCGTATTCATAAACATTGCGCGACGTGCAGGCTCTGTAAACCAAGCTTTGTTCAAAACGGCTTCGGGTTCGCAAGCGCCAAGGTAATTCCATTTTCCATCAATCCAAACTTCAACCCAAGCGTGATTGTCGTCGGTGTGTGCCCAGCGCGGCGTATAAACCTGACGTGCAGGAATACCAACCGTGCGAAAAGCATTCACAGCCAAAACAGATTCTTCGCCGCAACGTCCCCACGAAGTTTTGATGGTACTCAATGGCGAACTTGTACGCTCGTCGCTTCCACGATATGTTACTTTTTCGTGACACCAATGATTGACTTCGAGCGCTGCATTGAGCATTGTCAAATTTTTTACTCGACTTTTCAACTCGTCATATAATTTAATTCTAAAACTATCTAAATTTTCGTTATTGACTCTGAGTGGTAAAACAAAATTTAAAAAAACTTCTTCAGGAATTGTTTTTGTCCAACTTAATTCTTCGCGCGCTTTTAAAGTTGTGCGAACATTGCTTAAATAAAAGTCGCCGTTATAATCAGCCAAATCCGATAATGGCATAAACGCAAATAAAAATTCTAACGATTCGCGCTCGCCGGTTGTTAATTGTTGATTAAAAACATCGAACAGTTGTTTGTCGCGGTTTTTAGCGATAAGTTTTTGTTCGGCAAGTCGTTCTTTAATTTGCGAACGATATTTACCGCTTTTAATAAAATGTTGGTTGTTGCAACCAAAAACAAAAATCGAAAAAAGAAGAATTAGTAATGAGCGAATATAGTTTTTCATTTCGAGAGATTTATTTTGTGATGCGCAAATGTATTTAATATGTTTGAGAAAAATAGAAATTTTTGTAATTTTGTAAAAACGAAAATTATGATACACTTAATAACAACCCCGCAAGGACAAATAACCGGACTTAATTTCGATCTTCAAAATTATCAATTAGATAAAGGCGATTTGAGCGATTCTGTTTTGCGTGAATTGCAAACGCTTTTCGATTCATTCTTATCGAATTACAAACATTTGTCAACACCGGCAAAAAAACAGAAAGCTTCAACAGTTGAAGAACCATTTGTTGCATACACAATTGATGGTAAAGGTTTGACTAAAAAAGAATATCAAGAGCATATTCTTGCGATTTCGAAATCTATAACAGACGGAACAGCAAAAACATACACGCAGGAAGAAATCGAAAAAAAATATCCGATTTATGAAGAATAAAATCGAAATTACGTGGTCAGAAAATGCTAAAAACCGGTTAGACAATATTTACGATTATATAAGCCAAGATAGCAAAACACAAGCAGCAAAAGTTGTTTCAAAAATTATTAATAGCACAAAAAATCTGATTGTGTTTCCTGAAGGTTTTCCAAAAGAACCGTTACTTGAAAATTTAGGAAATTATAGATTTTATCCGGTTTATAGGTATAAAATTATTTATAGAATTGTAGAAAATCAAATTACCATCACTGATATTTTTCACACTTCACAAAATCCCGAAAAATTACCGGAAATTGATGAAGTTGTGTAAATGTTTTATCCTGAATCTTATTTCACAAATATAAAAATGGAAAAATATTCGCAAGACGACATTATTATTGAAGTCAAGAACGTCAGAAAATCATTTAAAAAAGTACAGGCAGTTAAAGAAATCAGTTTGACAATTCACAAAGACGAATTTGTTGCGCTGCTTGGACCGAACGGCGCCGGTAAAACAACTTTGGTCGAAATGATTGAAGGAATTCAAAAACCCGACGCCGGCGAAATTCTTATTAAAGGAATGCACTGGAAACATCACAGTCAGGAGTTACACAATATTATTGGTTTGTCGTTACAAGAAACAAAATTTTTCGACAAACTTACTACTTACGAAACATTGGAGTTATTTGCAAGTTTTTATAAACTTAAAAAACAGCGCATCGACGAAATTTTGGATTTAGTAAATCTGACAGAAAAACGAAAATCGTTTGTGGTAAATTTGTCCGGCGGTCAACGGCAAAAATTAGCGCTGGGAATTTCGATACTCAACGAACCACAAATTCTTTTGCTTGACGAACCGACAACCGGACTCGATCCTGTTGCGCGTCGTGAAATCTGGCAAATATTGCTCAACCTGAAAACCGAATTTCAGACATCGCTCATTTTAACGACACATTATATGGAAGAAGCGCAATATCTTTGTCCGCGAATAATTATTATGGACGAAGGAACAATTCTTGCACAAGGTTCGCTTGATCAACTTTTGTCAGACCGCGAATGTGGTCAAGTAATTGAATTTAGTTTTAATAATTATTTTGGCGATTTTGAATACGCGCACGACGACAATAAATTAATCTGGGACAAAGTTCAAAAATCGGGTAAACTAATAGTAACCGACATCAGCAAACAACTTCCGGCTTTTATAAATTACGTTCAGGAAAAAAATCTAACATTCAATAATTTCCAATGTCGCAAAACAACGCTCGACGATTTGTTTGTATCGTTGACAGGTAAAAGGTTGGAAAATTAAATATTAAAAGATACTTACCGCAAAGATGCAAAGTCGCAAAACAACAACAAAAATTTCGCGCCTTTGCGCCTTTGCGGTAAAAAAATAGATTAAACTCAATAATTAAAATATGAACAAGCAATTATTTCAACTCGTATTAATTCAGTTTAGAGAATTTTACCGCGAACCCGGCGTGTTGTTCTGGTCAATTGGTTTTCCGATTTTAATGGCGTGGGGACTTGGTGTGGCATTTACACAAAAAGCCGAAATGGTTCGCAAAATAGCAGTCGTAGAAGCCCAACACTCGCCAAAAGATTCAGTCAGCAATCTGGAAAAATTTCTGACGAACAGCGCAACAAAACGTTCAACAACCGAAAAAAATATTTCAGCAATTTACGAGAAAAAAGTCAGCAACGACAAATTCGGCGATGCAAAATTTATTTTCATGCTAACGTCGATGGACAACGCAATTGTTTTAATTAAACGCGGAACAGTTTCAATCATTCTCGACGATCAAAACGGCAATCTTACATATCATCTCGATCCGTTGAATCCCGAAGGTCGTTTGCTGCATTTACAATTGTCGTCGTTAATTAATAACCAGCAAAGTCTCGAAAGCAGCGAAAACATAAAACCCTTGTCGCTCGAAGGAACGCGGTACATTGATTTTCTGATCCCGGGTTTATTGGCAATGGGCGTAATGATGTCGGGCATGTGGGGAATAAGTTATACTTTGATTGACAAACGCGCTAAAAAATTGTTACGACGGATGGTTGCTACTCCAATGAAAAAATCGAATTTCATAATTTCGCATTTCATTGGTCGCATGATTTTGGGAACTATTGAATCATTTCTGCTTTTTGTGTTCGCCTATTTTTATTTTGGAATTACAATTCAAGGAAGTTTGATTGCTTTGCTTACAATTTTTATTGCCGGAAATATAGCATTTTCGGGCATCGCGGTATTTTGTGCATCGCGGACGTCAAGTCCCGAAATTGGCAACGGTTTAATCAATGCAGTCGTAACGCCGATGATGGTTTTGTCTGGTGTATTTTTCAGTTATCACAATTTTCCTGACTGGAGTATAATGATAATTAAAAACATGCCGTTAACAATGCTTGCCGATGGAATGCGCGCTGTATTTATTGAAGGCGCTGGTTTTAAAGACATCATTGCCAGCACCGGAATTCTTTCGGGCATTGGAATTGTTTTCTTTTTGGCTGGGCTGAAAATTTATAAATGGTATTAGAATTTAAGCAACTGACGTACTATAAATTTTCATTCGTCGTTTAAGAAATTAATTTTGTTAAAAAAATTTAATTAAATTTTTAGTTGAATACTTACAAACGCAAGCAACAATGGAAGCTACTTTTGCTGATAGCTGCCATATTAATTGGTATGACATCGCTGTGGTACACCAACGATTTGATTTCAAAATTATCGAAAGAAGAGCGCAAAAGAGTTGAGCTTTGGGCTGAAGCAAACCGTCAACTTGTAAATGCAAGCTTGGAGCAAGACATTGGTTTTATTCTTAGCGTTATTAAGACCAACGAAACTGTACCTGTAATGATTGTCGATAAAGACAATAAAATTGAAGACTGGCGAAATTTAGATACCACAAAAACCAAAGATACAACATATTTGCGGCAACAGTTTCTTTTGATGAAACGGCAACACGAGCCGATTGAAATATATATTTCGCCGGATTATAAAAATTATATTTATTATAAAGATTCAAACTTATTAACCCAATTGTATTATTATCCGTTTATACAATTGGGCGTAATATTTTTATTTATCGCTGTTTCATATCTCGCATTCAGTGCATCGCGCAAGGCGGAGCAGAATCAGGTTTGGGTTGGACTTTCAAAAGAAACGGCGCATCAACTTGGTACGCCAATTTCTTCGCTCATTGCGTGGATAGAACTTTTGCGACTCGACCCAGAGCACAGCAAAATTATTGTCGAAGTTGAAAAAGATGTTAAACGATTAGAAACTATAACAGAACGTTTTTCGAAAATTGGTTCTGCGCCGGTTTTGACGCCGGTCAATATTTTTGAAGTCATTACAAACGCAATTAGTTATATTAAAACGCGCTCGTCGAGCAAGGTTATTTTTGACTTAAATTTTCCTGACATCGAAAAAATATTGGTGCCAATGAATGTTGCGCTGTTTGAATGGGTTGTCGAAAATTTGTGCAAAAACGCAATCGATGCAATGAACGGCAATGGAAATATTGACATCACTATAATTGACCATGTTCAGATTATTTATCTCGACATAAAAGATACTGGTAAAGGGGTTCCGAAGTCGAAATACAAAACAATTTTCCAACCCGGATATACAACAAAAAAACGCGGTTGGGGACTTGGATTGTCGCTTAGTAAACGAATTATTGAAACCTATCATAACGGAAAAATTTTTGTAAAATATTCTGAAGCAGGTAAGGGAACAACTTTCAGAATTGTGTTGAATAAATAGCGCGCAAACTATCCAAAAAAATTATCGAAATATAAAAATTGTGAAATTTCGAAAAGACATTTTTAAAAAACGACCTTAATCATACAAATTCCGTTTCGGTTTATTACTTTTGCAAAAAAATGATTTATGATTGACCAGCCAACAGTCCAGCGAATTATTGAAGCCGCCGAAATTGTCGATGTCGTGTCGGACTTTGTGTCGCTGAAAAAACGAGGCGTCAATTATCTTGGAAATTGTCCGTTTCACAACGAAAAAACGCCATCGTTTACCGTTTCGCCGGCAAAAGGAATTTACAAATGTTTTGGTTGCGGTAAAGCCGGTAACGCTGTCGGTTTTGTTATGGAACACGAGCATTTAACTTTTCCTGACGCGTTGAAATGGCTGGCAAAAAAATATCATATCGAAGTCAAGGAAAAAGAACGCACGCCCGAAGAAATCCAGCAACAAAACGAGCACGAAAGTTTAATGATTGTTACTGCTTTTGCGCAACGTTTTTTCACTGAAATGCTTTACCACAATTCCGAAGGAATGGCGGTCGGCATGGGCTATTTTCGCGAGCGAGGTTTTAGAGACGACATTATTAAAAAATTTCAGCTCGGATATTCCATCGAAAAACGCGACGCCTTTACGCGCGAAGCATTGGACAAAGGTTACAAACTCGATTATCTGCAAAAAACCGGTTTGACAATTGTGGGCGAAAATTATCAGTCAGACCGTTTTCATGGTCGCGTTATGTTTCCTGTTCATAATCTTGCCGGACGTGTTATTGCATTTGGCGGACGCATTTTAAAACTGTCGGAAAAAACCGGAAAATATGTCAATTCGCCGGAGTCGGAAATTTACCACAAGAGCGATGTTTTGTACGGAATTTATTTTGCCAAAAATGCCATCGTACAAAAAGACAAATGCTACATGGTCGAAGGTTATGCCGATTTGATTATGATGCATCAATGCGGTATTGAAAATGTGGTGGCATCGTCTGGAACGTCGCTTACCGTAAATCAAATACGTCTTGTAAAACGCTTCACAAATAACCTGACCATTCTTTACGACGGTGATCCGGCAGGAATAAAAGCGTCGTTGCGCGGAATTGATTTAGTTCTGGAAGAAGGCATGAATGTCAAAATAATTCTGCTGCCCGAAGGCGACGACCCAGACTCGTTTGCAAGAAAAAACACGACCGAAGAATTAAACGAATACATCCGCGTCAACGAAAAAGATTTTATTTCTTTTAAAACACAATTGTTGCTCGACGACGCTGCGAATGATCCGGTAAAACGTGCAAATCTGATTCAGGATATTGTGCGGTCGATTAGTTTGATTCCGGAACCAATCATGCGCTTCGAATATATCAAGGAATGCAGCAAAATTATGCGCACGTCCGAAGATATTCTTAACAACGAAGTGAACAAACTGCTTGTCCATAAAAAAACAAAAGACGAACAAAGCGCCGACGCAGTTTTGAATACGCTCGAAAAAAGAATCACCACGCCTTTGCCGTCGTTCATTGGGCAAACATACAGCGAAGTCAAAGAAAAAGAAATTATACGGATTTTGATGAAGTTTGGCAACCACGATATTATTCAACATATTGACGTAGAACATGAAGTAGAAAAACAAACTGTCGCGCAATATATTATCGGCGAAATGCAGAATGACGAACTGGAATTTAAAAATCTGGTTTATAAACAAGTGTTCGAAATTTACCGCGACCATCTTTACATCAATCAATTTATCGACGAAAAATATTTTGTCAATAACGAAGACAAAGTTTTATCGGAACTGGCGAGCAATTTATTAAGTTCGCCTTATGAATTGAGCAAGCGCTGGGAACGAACCGGAACTTATTTGGTAACCGAAGAAAATTCGCTGGAATTGCATATTACAAAAACGATTTTGAAATTCAAATTGGATATTGTCGAAATGTCTGTTAAAGAAAAACAGGAAGAACTGAAAATACAATCGGCAATAGCGCCGTATCCCGAAGAAACAATTACAGAAACTGTTCAACGAATCATGCAGTTAAACGAAATAAAAATGAAACTTGCTATGGAATGTGGCATCATAATTTTAAAATAATAGAATTTACAAATGAAAAAAATACTCATACTTTTAATAATTATATCGACAGTTTTGGCATTAATGCAATGTGCGCAGGTTGGCTCACCGACAGGAGGAAAAAAAGATACAATTCCCCCACGTTTTGTAAAAAGTATTCCGGAAATGCGTCAGACAAATTTTAATGGCGACAGGGTAACCATTACTTTCGACGAATATATTGATTTGAAAAATATCAATCGCGATTTTTTGGTTTCGCCGCCATTAAAAAACAAACCCGACATTCGTTTGCGCGGCAGAAGCGTTGTCGTAAAAATGTCGGACACATTGAAAGAAAATACGACTTACACGCTCGATTTTGCAAATTGCATCACCGATTTGAATGAAAATAACATATTTAAAAATTTCCAATTTTCATTTGCGACCGGCGAAAAAATTGACACGCTGCGGATGTCCGGTCAAGTTGTAAATGCTTTCAGTCATAAGCCGGAAGAAGGCGTATTTGTTTTTGCATATAAAAACTTCACAGATTCGACGCCAATAAAAAAATTGCCTGATTATTTAACACGTACTGACAAAGAAGGAAAATTTTCGCTAAACAATGTGGCACAAAACCGGTATCGCATTTTTGCTTTGAAAGACGGCAACAACAATATGCTTTTCGATTTGCCAAACGAAGCAATTGCTTTTAACGACACGGTTTATGATCCGCAAGCCAGAAATGCAGTCAGGATTGATACAGTTAAAATTCGAAAAGGAACCATAAAGAAAGACAGTACGTTTCCAACTAAGTACACACTTTTTACGCCGAATAATTTAAAATTGTATTTGTTTAAAGAAAATAACTTAAAACAATTTCTGAAAACATCGACCAGAAAGGAAACTGCAAAATGTCAATTCATTTTTAATGCACCATTGACCGGCAATTATCAGTTTAAACCTTTAAACTTTATTGCGACGGCAAAAAACCTGATTGTCGAAAAAACGAAAACCAATGACACAATTACATATTGGTTGACAGATTCTTTGCAATACAAAAAAGATACGATTTTATTTAGTACGACTTACGAAAAGCTCGATTCACTTGGAAAAACAATAAACAAAACTGATACGGTCAAATTTATATACGCACAAACCGTCGAAAATAAAAAGCCGTCGAAAACGCCACAAGTTAAACCAAGACTCGAAAAATGCAAAGTCAATGTTTCGGCATCGGCATTAATGAATCTGAATGTTCCGATTGTGTTTGACTTTTCAAAACCAATCCACAGTTATGACGTTTCTAAAATTCATCTTTACGAATTCGAAGACAAAAAAATGATACCTGTCAAATTTACATTTGCGCAAGACACTTTTCACATCCGGCAATATCGTTTAAACGTTCAGTGGAAAGAAAATACAACTTATAAATTAAAGGCAGACAGTTTAACTTTTATCGATTTATTTAATAAATCAATCGACAGTGTTTCTGTAAAATTTACAACGCAGAAATTAAATTTTTACGGAACAATAAAAGTCAATTTGAAAACAGTTACCGGAAAAGGCAATATTATTGTTCAGCTTTTGCGCGACAAAGAAACTGTTGTTCAGGAAATTATTGCCGACAAAAATAATGTAGTGCAGTTTAACTATCTTTCGCCCAACAAATATATGATTCGTGCAATTTTAGACGACAACAAAAATAAAATTTGGGACACCGGCAAATATATCAAAGACCTGCAACCCGAAACAGTTTTGTATTATAAAGACGAAATTACCGTAAAGTCGAACTGGGATAACGAAATTGATTGGTAAATAAATTAATTGAATAGAAATGACAACACAACTAAAAGAAATAATTGAAAAAACGTGGGACGACCGTTCCTTGTTACAAAGCAACGAGAGCCAATTTGCCATCAGGCAAGTTGTAGAACATCTTGACAAAGGAGAAATAAGAGTTGCCGATTTTGATGCATCGTCAAACAAATGGAACGTAAACGAATGGATTAAAAAAGCCGTAATTTTATATTTTCCATTGCAACAAATGGTAACACACGAAGTTGGGATTTTCGAATTTCACGATAAAATTGCGTTGAAAAAAGGTTACAAAGAACTTGGTGTTCGCGTGGTTCCGCACGCAGTGGCGCGATATGGTGCGTATCTGGCAAAAGGTGTTATTTTGATGCCGTCGTATGTAAACATTGGCGCTTACGTTGACGAAGGTACAATGGTTGACACCTGGGCGACGGTTGGTTCGTGTGCGCAAATTGGCAAGCATGTTCATTTGAGCGGTGGCGTTGGTATTGGTGGCGTGCTGGAGCCAGTACAAGCAAGCCCTGTAATTATAGAAGACAATTGTTTTATCGGTTCGCGCTGCATTGTGGTCGAAGGTGTACGCATTGGTCGCGAGGCTGTTTTGGGCGCCAATGTTGTTATAACCGGTTCGACAAAAATTATTGATGTTTCGGGGATTTCGCCAATCGAATACAAAGGTTATGTGCCGGAGCGCTCGGTTGTAATTCCGGGTTCGATAAAAAAGCAATTTCCGGCGGGCGAATATATGGTTTCGGCAGCATTGATAATTGGCAAACGCAAAGAGTCAACAAATTTGAAAACATCGCTCAATGATGCTTTGAGGGAATATAATGTTGCGGTATAAAATATTAACTTTGACAAAGTTTTAAAGCTTTTTACTTCTGTCGAAAAGAATTGCTTTTTCTTCTTTGCTTAAACTTCCGTAACCCGATTTTGAAATCTTATCGAGAATCTTGTCAATTTGTTCTTGTGTAACTTTTTTGTTGGCGTTAAATTCCATGTCGCTCATCTTTTTTACGTCAGGGTTGCGATATGTAACACGCATACGCGAACGTCTGTCAAATACAGAAAATAGTTTGTCAAGAAAATTACTGAAACCGAAAGTGATGTCATGTCCGGCTTTAAGTCGCGAAGCAAAATAAAAACCAAAGATTGCACCGCCAAGATGCGCAATATGTCCGCCCGGATTGCTGCGGTCGATACTGATAACATCGAGTATAACTGAAATTACCGCAATCCATTTTATTTTGACCGGACCAATAATTATTAAATTCATTTCGTAGTCGGGATGAAAAGCTGAAATGGCAATAACAATTGCCATGACTGATGCCGACGCGCCTAACGCAACCGATTCATTTAATGTGCCGTGAAAAACCGGAAAAATATTGAATGATGCAATAAATAACAATCCACCGGAAAGTCCACCCAAAATATAAACAGATAACAATTGTTTTGGTTTTAAAAATTCTAAGAAAATTGCACCAAACCAAAACAGCCAAAGCATGTTGAACAGAATGTGCATAATTTCTTCGTGCAGAAACATGTATGTTATTAATGTCCAAGGTCGGATTAATAAATGAATGAACGATGCCGGAACTGCCAGCCAGTTTACTGCAAACAAATCGAGTCCATCAATTGCAAAAAGAAAATTTAAGACACGCAAAATGTTTACAAATAAAAAAATGGCGACATTTACGTAAATGAGTTTTATGAGAATATTACTGCTCTTGAAACTTTGTTTAAATTCGGCTACTAAATCCATATTGTTAATTCATTTTATTTCATATTAAAATCGAGACAAAATAATTTGAAGCCGTCGTTTCTGCCAGACGGATTGACTTTGGTGAAAATTTCCTGTTGCGGCGTTACCGACGAAATCATTGCGATTTTACCGACATTGTCAACAATAAAATAATACAGTCCGTTAAAACCTGAAGTTTCGGTGTTCATCGAAAAGATGATGTACAAAGCAAAGTCGGTTTTTATTTTTTTGTCGATGGTGTATTTCGAAATATTTGCCGCGCAGTCTTTGAGATTTGCAATTTGTAATTGTGCGACGTCGCAATTGAAATTTGGTTCGGATAAATCAAATACGACATTTGCAATTTTTTTTTCGCGTAAAAAGTCGCCCAAACGTTTTGAATAATTATTGTCGAAACTTTTGACTGTTCCTGCTATTATTTGAATCGGAAAAACTGTCAAAGTTGATGTTCCGCTTTTAAGTTTTTTACTTGCGCTGCCATTGACTAACTTGTCGGTACACGAAATTACAAAAATGCAAATCGCAATCAAAACCGTTGTCCATCGAAAAAAAATCTTTTTCATAAACGTCAATTTATTTGTAGAACTGTTTTGTTTTTTTCCAATACATTATTAAAATAAATCCAAAAATCATTCCGCCGAGATGTGCAAAGTGAGCAACATTGTCGCCGGTGCGGTTCGAGAGTCCGGCATAAATTTCGAAACCGCCGTAAAGCATTACAAAATATTTAGCTTTCATTGGTATAGCAAAATAAATGTACAAAACCGTATTGGGAAACATCATTCCAAAAGCAAGCAATATTCCAAACACAGCGCCCGATGCACCAATCACAACCGGTGCGTTTAGAAATGCAGTTTTGTATTGCGTCATAAATTCTACAGACGACAGAACGGCTTGGTCAGTATTGGTTGTCAGTAATAAATTATAATTGTCAATGAAATGTTTGTAATATGTTTGAAATTCGAAAGACGGCAATTGAAAAAAACCGGACTCGAGAAATATTTTAAAATCGGCAGGCGACGGTTTAGCTACATACGTTTTAATTGCCAGAATAGTTGGTTGAAGTTCGAAATACATTACTCCAATTTGAATAATTGCAGCGCCTAAACCAGTTACTAAAAAATAGGTCAAAAAACGACTTGGTCCCCAACGCATTTCAAGTTCTTTACCAAACATCCACAACGCAAACATGTTCGAAAATATATGCAAAAAACTTCCATGCATAAACATGTAAGTTATAAATTGATACGGACTAAATTTGTCGGAACTGTAATAATGCAATCCCAGCAGATTATTTAAGTCAATATGAAAAACCTGATCAAACGACAAAGACGCAAGAAAAAAAAGACCGTTAAGAATCAACAAATTCTTAACAACCGGTGGCAGTAAACCAAATCTGGACGCACCAAAATTATTCATGTTACAAATTTTATTTTCGAAAACAAAGATAGAAAAAATATCGATTTACCAAAAGCAAAAAATTATTTCAAAATATGTATATTTGTGGCAAAGATAATGCTGTATAAATTAACAATTGATAATGGACAATGGACAATTTTAAAAACTTTACAAAGTTGTCTGCTTAAATATTTCATATATACCAAATTCTAACTATAAATATGAAAGAAGCCGCGTTTTACGACAAGTTGGAGAATAAAACAATCCGGTGTCATTTGTGTCCGCAAAATTGCTTGGTCGCACCAAATGACTATGGACATTGCAAAGCGCGGAAAAACATTGATGGAACTTTGATATGCGAAACTTACAGCTTAGTTTCTGCAATGCACACCGACCCGATTGAGAAAAAACCACTGTATCATTTTTATCCGGGTTCCGAAATTTTTTCGATTGGAAGCATTGGTTGTAATTTTCGTTGCAACTTTTGTCAGAACTGCGAAATCTCACAAACATCGGTTGCCGAATTTCGTTTTACAAGAAAATATACACCCGAAGAAATTGTTTTTATTGCAGCAAAAAATCCAAACAATATTGGAATCGCTTACACTTACAACGAACCAAATATCTGGTACGAATTTATAATGGACGTTGCGCCGTTGGTACACGAAAAAAAACTTAAAAATGTAATGGTTTCGAACGGATACATAAACAAAGAACCACTTCAAAATTTATTAAATTATATCGACGCTTTTAATATCGACTTAAAAGCATTTGACAATTATTTTTATAAAAAAAATACAACCGCAACTTTAGAACCCGTCAAGCAAACGTTGATTCAAATACGCAAAGCAAACCGCCATCTCGAAATAACAAATCTTGTCATTCCGACATTGAACGACAACCCAAAAATTTTCGAGGAAATGATAAAATGGATTGCTGGCGAACTTGGCGAAACAACAGTTTTTCATTTGTCGCGCTATTTTCCGCGTTATCAACTGAACATCGAAGCGACGCCATCAAATATTCTTTCTAATTTATTTCAAATAGCCACGAAACATTTAAAATACGTTTATCTTGGAAACATCAATCTGGCAGACGGCAACGACACAATTTGTCCAAACTGCCATTCGAAAGTTATTTTGCGCGAAGGTTATCGCATCGAAACAATAGGAATGACTTTGGACGGAAAATGTTCAACTTGTGGCAATGAAATTGCAATCAATTCTTGAAAATTTATAAACAACTGATTTCTTGGCAAACAACTTTTTTTTACAAAAATAGAATAATAATTTTTGTAATTGTTAATAACTTTTCTACTTTTGCAGACTCAAAAAAATTAATCAAAGTAATATTTTTTCACCATGTACGCAATAGTAGATATACAAGGACAGCAGTTTAAGGTTGAGAAAGATAAAAAAGTATTTGTACATCGTCTCTCAAGCGAACCGGGCACAAACTTAGAGTTTGATCAGGTTCTATTAACCGACAACGACGGAGCCATAAAAGTTGGCGCTCCGGTTGTAAAAGGCGCAAAAATAAAAGCCAAAATTTTAGAACACGTAAGAGGCGACAAAGTTCTTGTTTTCAAAAAGAAGAGAAGAAAAAGCTATCAAAAACTAAACGGGCATCGTCAAGACTTTACCCAAATTTTAATCGAAGAAATTGTTTTATAAAGATTTCGGTTTCAAATCGAAATTAAAAAATCTGTAAGAATATGGCACACAAAAAAGGAGCTGGTAGTTCGCGCAATGGTAGAGAATCGCACAGCAAACGTTTAGGCGTGAAAATTTTCGGTGGCGAATTTGCCAAGTCTGGCAATATTTTAGTTCGTCAACGTGGCACTGTACATCATCCGGGAACCAATGTAGGAATGGGAGTTGACCATACCTTATTTGCCTTAGTTGATGGCGTTGTTGAATTTAGAAAAAAGAAAAATGATACATCTTTTGTATCAATTGTTCCGTTAGTGCACGAAGCACCTAAGGAAATCTAATTCGCCACGCAATTTAGGCTTATTAATCGTTTAACTGGAATCTCCTATTTTATTACTGGTAAGTAATAGATTAGGAGATTTCTATTTAATTGACAATTGATAATTGACAATTGATAATTCAATCGTCAAACAAAAATTGTCAATTGTCAATTGTTAATTATCAATTAAAAAATTATGCTTACATTAAAATTATTACAAGACTCGCCCGAATTTGTTATCGATCGACTGAAAGTCAAAAAATATGACGCATCGAAAATTGTCTATCAGA
>Ga0265327_10001480_pt1 | contig 29273 bp, 31 predicted proteins | sample 41621metaG_FD_202089 | JGI IMG/M metagenome (GOLD analysis project Ga0265327, IMG submission 202089) | Rhizosphere microbial communities from Carex aquatilis grown in University of Washington, Seatle, WA, United States - 4-16-21 metaG | ecosystem: Host-associated > Plants > Roots > Rhizosphere...
ACGACCGGTGACTTCCAGTTTCTCCAGCGCGGCCAGCGTCACCTCCGCCCCCCCGCGGCGCAGCAGGTCCACCGGAGTGATGGCCTCGATTTCCTCGAATCCATCCGTCAGCAGACAAAGTACGCGCGCGCTCATGTCCCGAAGGTGCCACCGCTGAGACCAGCGGCAAGGGCGGAGATCCCATTCCACCATGATGGTGCGGATGGAGCTTACGGTCGGAGGAGTCCAGGCAACTCCTCCGGGCGCTCACCCTTCGCCTCGCGGGTCATTTTCTGCCACAGCTTCACGCCCTTGTTCTCCGTCGCCCCGCCGGTCTGGAGAAAGAAACCGGTAGGGACGAGCCCTGCATCGATGTTGTTGGAGGGCGTCTTGTCTGCCGTGAACCGCGCGGTGAGGATCGGCTGCCAGTTGCCATCGGTATCCAACAGCCAACCGTTGTCATAGGTGGCGCGATGGATCACCTTCGCGGATTCAAAGTTTCGCCGGAAGTCCTCGATGAACGAATAAAGGCCCTGCAGCGGGATGCCATTGCTATGGGAGCGGAAGGTGGCCAGGAGCTCCCACTTGCCTAGGCCGGGCTCGAAGATCCGGGCGGTGAACTCGGTCTGCTGGCCATCGACCTTGGCCTGCACGAAAAAGCGGACCGGCTTGCCCGGTTCCCACGGAATGATCAGCCGGGCCTGGCCACCGCTGCCATCGGGTCCGAAGTGACCATCATCCACATTTTCACTCTTCTCCACCAGGGTCACCCGCTTGTCCTCCGGGATCGGTTCGGGAGTCCCCTGGAGAACCGAAGGCTCGCCGGGCTGCCAGACGGAAAAGACGGCCATCCGCTTGTTGTTGCCGAGGTCCTGGAGCCCCACGTAGCCGAGGTCGAACGCGAGCGCGCAGAAGTAGGTGCCCGGCGAGGACTTCTCCGGGGTGATTTCCATGTAGGCCGCCTTCGCCTTGGGCATGTCATAGGCCAGGTGAACCGTGCGGCATTGGCGCTTCACCAGATCGCCATCCTTCCGCGCCTTTTCCTCCGCCTTCGCCTTTTCCTCGGGGGTGAGAGGCTTGGTGGTGGGGGCGGTCTCAGGAGCCGCCCGCAGCAGGGCGGGAACCATCAACAGGAGCAGGAGGGGGAGACGAAAGGACATGGCTCTGGCAGACAAAGAAGATCGATCGGTCATTTCTCCGCCCAGCGCAACTTGGCCGAGGCGCTGCGGGGATTGTCACGGCGTTCGTCCGGACCGGCGGTCACGACACCTTCGCTGATTTCCGAATAGAGGCCATCACGCAGTCCCGCCTGGAAGGCCTTTTTCACTCGTCGGTCTTCTCCGGAGTGGAACGTCAGCACCGCCACGCGGGCGCCGGGTTTCAGGCAGCCGGGCAAGGCACGCAGGAAGGAATCGAGCGCGGTAAATTCCTCATTCACCGCGATCCGCACAGCCTGGAACGCCCGCCGCACCGTGAGGTCGGCGGTTTCCTCGTCCAAGGTCGGCACGGCAGCCCGGATCGCCGTGGCGAAATCGCGGGTGCTGGCATAACGCTTGCCGGCCAGGGCGGCGGCCAGCCATTCGGCGCGGGGCTCATCGGCATGATCCACCAGCGCAAAGGCGAGCTTCTCCGGTTTCACGCGCTCCAGCCACTCCGCGGCGGAAAGCCCGCGCTGCGGGTTCATGCGCATGTCCAGCGGCCCGTCGGTTTTGAACGAAAACCCGCGGGTCGGATCGTCGAACTGCATCGAGGAACAGCCGAGGTCGGCATAGACGAAATCGACATGGTCGAGCCCATGGCCGGCGAGCACCTTGGCGATGCCGGCGTAGTTGGACCGCACCGCCTCGAAGACCTCCGGCCCGTGGCCGAGCGCCCGCAGGCGGGCCTCGGTACGCGGTTGCTCGATCGGATCCACATCCAGCCCCAGCAGTTTTCCGCCGGGCGAAATCCGATCAAGAATGGCCGCCGCATGCCCGCCATGGCCCAGCGTCGCGTCGATCCCCGTCATGCCCGGAGCTAGCCGCAGCGCCTCCAGCGATTCCGCCACCAGGATCGGCACGTGGGTGCCGGCGGGAGTCTTGCCGGACGCCAGCACCTTGGCCACCGTGTCCGGATACTTCTCCGGATTCCGCTCCTTGTACTTGTCCTCGAAACGGCGGGGATTCTTCCCCGAATAGCGTTTGCGCCGGGGCGGGCGGGGGGCTTCACCGGCGGGTTGGTCGCTCACAATTCGGAATACTTCAGGTTGTTGCCGCGCGCCTTCTCCACCGGATAGCGGGACTCGTTGTTGGCGATCTTACGCTCCATCACCTCGCCCAGCGAAAGCCCGAGGTTGTCCGCCAGCTCGAACAGGAGAATCCCGACGTCCGCGATTTCCGAGGCGATCTCATCGCGCCGGCTATCCACCCGCGCCTCGATCTGGTCATCCTGCTGCCAGACGAAATGTTGCAGCAATTCCCCCGCCTCGGCCACGATGGCCACGGTGAGATCCTTGGGATTGTGGTAGCGCCGCCATTCCCGCGCATCCACAAAAGCCTGGATGCGGGAAGTGAGGCCGGAGATCGAATCGGACATGGCGGGAGTTTGGCAGACCCTGCCCCGGAGCGGGAGAAAATACCGCGTTGTGGATGATTGAATTGGAGAACAACTGGGAAGCTGAGAGCTATCGGAGCCAACCGAGCCAAGCTGGGACCGCGAGCGTCCCGGCTCGCCTTCTGACCAAGCCCGGGCACCGCCCGCCGGATGACGAGCGGTAGCCCGGCGAGCTTGCGTCTCCCAGCCCGGGGTTGCGAGGCACGAACTACCCCGGGGGCAGGCGTTCGATGATTCAACCCTGCAAGAGTTGCGTCCCCAGTGAGCCCGGATGCAACACGGGGTCAAAGCGGCTCAAACGCCTTGAATCCGTCTTTGATTCCCCGCAAAGATAGGGCCATAAATAAGATCGGCCTGATGTCGAAAACGAAGAGTGGGGGCAAAGATGCGCTACCTTCGGATGTTCGAAAATCGGAATCGGCTCCATTTACTTGGTGGCGACCGTGGAGTTATATCCTTGCCATCGCGCTCGGTTGGGGTGGGGCCATGGTCTTCTATGAGCCTGACGCGGCGGTGGCGCGGCCACCCGCGCGACGATCATCCGGTCGGCCCAGGCAGCCGGAAGGGCTGGAAAACGGAGAGACGGTGCTTGTGCGGCTTAGAGCGGCGGAAGGGATGAAACGCCGAGGCTCGTCGCCGCCAGTGTCGGCGACGGACCCCGAGGAAGTGGAGTTGGAAAAGGCGGTGGCCGCGCGGCGCAAGACACTCGCACCGGCACCGAACCGGGCGGAAGCGGTGAAGAAGGCTGCCGCCGCTTTACCCGAAATCGAGGAGGATGAGCCGCCGGATCCTTTCGCCCCAACCGCTCCAGTGGCGTCCGGCACTTCCGCGAAACAGAAGCTCATCGAGGCGGTGGGAGGGCCGGAGGCTCTGCTGGCCCTGCGCGCCGAACTGGCGGTGCGGATGATCCAATGGCTGGAGGCAGATGTTCCAAGTGCTCTGGCCTGTGTTGGTGAGCGGAATGGGCCCCCTGACCCATTTGCCCCGGTTGGTAAAGCCGGTGGTCTGTTCGGGAAAATCGGCCCCGCCCTGAAATTGTGGGCGGAGGAACTGCCGGAGGACCAAGGCGCGGCCCTGATCCAACGAACTTCCTACGACATTGGACAGGAGATCGCGCGCGGAATGGCCACCCACGCTGCATCAAAAGGAGATGCCGACTTTTTCGCCCGGGTCATGAATGCAGCGGCCGCTCCGTCCGTTCTGGCGGATGGCCCGGCCGATCCATTCGCTCCGTCCCCGGCGACGGTTTCCTCGCGGCCATGGGTTCTTGAGGGCATCACGGCCTGGCCCTATGAAAAGCTGGATTCGCTGGTCGCGATTGCGGCGAAACGGGGAGACGCGGATTTCCTGCGGAGCGTGCTGATGCGCCTGAGTCCCGCCGACCTATGTGCGAAGGTGAAAAGTCTGCTGGACTCGCCGGAAGAGGCCAAGGCTTTCGCGGCGGGCGACTTTCTTTACACGATGCCTGCCCACATGCATGCGGACGAACTCATCCGCCGCATGAATCAGAACCGGGCGATGCCGCTGGCCGAACGGCAGGCCTTGTGCCTGCGGTTGCTTGCGGCCTGTGCGTCCGCTCGTGAGCTGTCGGCGGAAGATACGGACAAGGACCAGCTCGAATATGCCGACAGTTTCAAGCCCACGCCGGAAAAACTGGCAGGTCATCTAGCGGCTGTCCTTGAGCGGCTGGATCTTGATCATTTCACGGATGACGGGGCGGCGGATGCATTGGCGCACGCGTTCCTGGCAGGGGAAATGGACGCGCGGCAAACCCGTGCGGCCATGCTGGCGGCGATATCGGAGGAAGGCACGCCACCTCTGGACGAAGAGGACCTCGTGATCGATCCATTGCTCTCAGCCGTTGATCCGGTGCCGGCTCTGGCGTTGTTGGATGGCCTGTCGCCGGAGGAGCGCTTCGGGCGAACGATAGTGATGGCGAATCACTGGCCGTTTCGTCCCACGCCGCAGCAGTTCTTCGCGTTCCAGCAGGCTTTGTCCCGGAACTTGGCATCGGAAGATGACGGAGCCATCCGTGAAATGTGGAAGAGTTTCACCAAGGATGAGGACGGCGATTGGTACCGGAAGTGGGTGCCTTCGCTGCCCGCCGGACCCGTGCGGGATGCCGCGCTTTCGGCGCTGGCTGCCCGGATCGAGCCGGAGGATCCGGATCGGGCTGGGGCACTGCGGGCGATGAGGTCCGAACCCGAGCGGGAGGACGAGGGGAAATGACAACAAACCGCTACCGCTCGATCGCCTGCCACCTGCTGGCCGTGCTGCTCGGCATCGGCCTGGCGGCGTGGTCGCGGCGCGGGAATCGAACTACGGGGGATGTCGTAGTCCATGAACTGGTGAGGGACGCCGGCACGAAGGGGCCGGACCTGCGCGTGCGCCGGGAGGGCGATAGGACGGCGAAGGTGGAGGCACATGCCGAGGCATGGAAGCTGCTGCTGCTCGCCTCCGTGCCCGGGGAGGAAAAGACCGGGCTGGAGCTGAACCTGCTCCGCGAATGGTCGGAGGAGGATCTGGAAGCGGCGCTGGGAGCGGCTCTGGACGAAGGACGGCTCGCGGGTGACAACCGGCTGCTCGGAGCTTTCGAGGAAAGAATGCGGTCCGATCCCGAGCAGTTCTGGCCATGGGTGCGGGACGGCCATTTCGAATCGCGGAGCCGCGAGCTGGAGGATAAGTGGATTGGCGAGGTGGCCACGCACCAGACGGAGGTGCTGTTAAGGCACCTGCCGGATTTCGGGATGAAGGCGCGGGTGCGCGCGATCATAGCGTGCGTGTCCTCTGTCGATTCGCAGTCGCCGGATTTCGAGCGGATGCTGGATCGCGTGACGGCACTGCCGGACACTCGGGAGAACGAGCAGGTATGGCAGCAGGCTGGCCTCAGTCTCCCGCTCATGACAAGCAAGCCTGAGCGGGCGATTTCCCTGAAGGCCGTGGTGGATGAGTTTCTGTCACTGTCGGGCCGGCCCGGGCGGCAGCAGTTGCTCATGTGGAATCTTCAACGGATGGCGGGATCTGAATCGAAGGAGGAGCATGAAGCGCAACTGGCCCGCTTGCCAACAGCGGTCCGGGAAGTGATCGAAAGGTGGGGCGTTTCAAGGCAGATGTCGCCGTAAGAATTGAATGGGAAAATCCGCGCCAACGGTCCGCCCGCAAGAAGCCAAAAAATCCCACTTCTGGAACGGCTCAATCAATCAAGCGCGACTTCCAGTAATCGGGATGACGGCTGTGATGTTGAAACGCCAGAATGCGAATCTCATCGTCTTCGACTCGAAAGTAGATGGCGTATGGAAAGCGGGACATCAGAGTCCGCCTGACATCCGCTTCCACGATCCTCCAACGCAGTGGGTCTCGCAGTATCCCCATGATGGAACGATCGCCATGTTCAGAAACTGCGCGCCGAGTGAGGCAACACGCCGATCATGGAACCGGGCGGCGTCGATGAGTTCCGCCTCGGCTTCTGGATGGTAGATCAAATGCATCACCCGATGGCCTGACGCGCGGCTTTCATGACTTCCTCGTGCGTGCGGCCTGGGACAGCCCCCGAGGACAACTCCCGGTCGCGTCGCATCACGTCGCGCATGGTGTCTTCCTCACTGCGTTCGGGAAGGCCGGAGTCAATGCTCTGCCAAAGAGCCTGCGCGAGCAGGATCCGCTCGGATAGCGGAAGGGCCATCGCTTCTGCCGTGAGTTCCTGAGTGGACATGCCTGCAACGTAACGCGTTACAGCATCCTGGTCAATGCGGAGGTCCGCGTCACAATACCCCCGCCTCGATCCCCTCCAGATAAATAAACTCCGGTGCTTTCACCCCCGCCTCCTCACGGATCTGCACCAGCCGCGGCGATTCGAAAAACGCCTTCGCATCGGCGATCGAGGTCCACTTCGAGAAGTGCACGATCTTGTTCGGCTCGTTCTCGTAGCGGAGCACCTGGTACGAGCGCTCGCCCGCTTCCTTGCGGATGCCGGCGGCGTGGTCGAAGACGGTTTTCCAGGCGGGATAGTCGGCGACTTCGTGGATGATCAGGACGTGGGGCATGGCGAGGGTGGATGTTAGAAGCTGGTGTCCTTGAAGACATGTGGAAACACCGGTGGCTCATCCCGGCAGGTGGCGACGTAGGCTTCCCACGCGGCGAGCTTCGGATCATCGCGCGGTTCACCGCGGGCTTCGATCCGCTGGCGGCGGAGGCCGGGCGAGCACCACACGAAATGAACCGTCACCGCCGTGCCGAGCCGGTCTTCGAGTCGGGAAGGCCATGCCGGGTCACTGCATTCGGAGGTGAACGGACCGGCGATCACCACCGGCACGTCGGCCAGATTGCTGCGCGCAAGGTCGAACAAGGTGTCATAAACCGGCTCGCGAAAGGCTGCCTTGTAGGCGGGAGAATCCCGGTCGTCCGGATCGAGCCCGGCCAGCGAAAGCCCTGCACGCACCAACTTTTCCGCCACTTGGTCACTGTCGAGCAGGCAGGCCCCGAGGCGCGCGGCCAGACGCCGGGCATACGTCGTCTTTCCGGCGGCCGGCGGGCCGCAGACGACGTGAGCTCGGGTCTCGTCCGGCATGGCCGAAGGGTAGGGGACGAGACGGGTCCGGGCAAGGCCTGCCGCGATCTGGCCAGGGCACCCAGGCAGGCGTCGCCGTCCTTGGTGCAGGAGCCCTGATAACCCACTAATCGCACTTTGCTTGCATAAACAATTCTCCTGCGCCATGCTCCGCCCGTGCGCGGCTCGCCTCTTTTCAGAACCTTGCTGCTGGTCAGCGGGTTGCTGCTGGCCGGCTGGGGCATGCTCCGCTTTGCCGGAGCGTCGAGCCGGCCACCGGCGGATTCCAGTCACCATGCCCCGGAGCCCCCGATGGACGGGCATCGCTATGGATTCTCGCTCACCCTTTCGGCGGCGGCGAAGTCCGTGGACCTCAAATCGCGTGATGGAACGTCCCTCTTCCACGGTGCCCCGGGCGATCCCCTGAATGGCGTGATCGAGCTGAATACGGTTGATCCCGTCGTGCTGATTTCGATCGCGTGGAAGGACGCCGACGCCCCCGGGCACCGCTTCGCCAAGCTCACTCTCGAACCACCGGGAAAAGCCACCCTGGTGCATTTCTTCGAAGCCACCGGCGACCTCGACGACGTCTGGGAACTCCCCACGGAATGACTGAACTCCATCACGACTGCTGTGCCCATCACGCCCATCACCACGAGTTGGTGATCTCGGACCTGACTGTGCACTACCGCCGGGTACTGGCCCTGGACCGCGTGTCCCTCGCCACATCCTGCGGCAATCGCGTCGCCCTCATCGGACCGAACGGCGCAGGCAAGAGCACGCTGTTGAAGGCCATCGCCGGGCTGGTGCCCCGCACCGGCGGCACCATCCGCTGGCGCGGCACCGAGGTCCGGAAGTGGTCGCGCGAATTCGCCTACCTGCCCCAGCGCGAGGAGGTCGATTGGTCGTTTCCGATCACCGTCCGCGGCCTGGTGGAAATGGGGCGCTATCCGCAAACCGGCTGGTGGCGGAGCTTTTCAGAAGCGGACACCAAGGCTGTCGATCAGGCGATGGAATCCCTCGGTCTCACCGCCCTCCAGCACCGCCAGATCCGCGAGCTTTCCGGTGGCCAGCAACAACGGGCCTTCCTCGCCCGCGCCCTCGCCCAGGAGGCCCACGTGCTGCTGCTGGACGAACCATTCACCGGACTGGACCGCAATGCCTCCCGTCTCCTCGCCGACCTCCTGCGCAAGCTGGCCAATGAAGGCCGCCTCGTGATCGCCTCCCATCACGACATCGATTCCACGCCGTACCTCTTCGACGAGGTGCTCGTGCTTAACACCCGAGCGATCGCCTTCGGCCCGGTCGCGGAAATGCTCACCCCCGAGCGCATCGCCTCCACCTTCGACAGCGAAAAGGCCATCGCCAGCTAAGCCTCCTTTTGTTTTCCCAGTGGAACTTCTTTCCAATCCCTTCTTCCAGCGCGCCCTCGCCGCCGCGGCTTTCATCGGCTTCGCCAACGGCTTCTTCAGCGGCTTCGTGATCCTGCGCCGCAGCGCCCTCTCCGTGAGCGCGCTGTCCCACACGATGCTGCCCGGCATCGCGGTGGCGATCCTGGCGACCGGGGCTCTGACCCAGTGGAACGCCTTCGCGGGTGCCCTCTTCGCCGCGCTGCTGGTCGGCCTTGGCTCGGTGGCGGTCGCGCGCGGCAACCGCATCGAGCAAGGTACGGCACTTGCCGTACTTTACACCGCCGCCTTCGCCGCAGGTGTCGCCGTGCTGCCGTTGCTGAAGACCCGCCAGCAACTGGAAGACTGGCTGTTTGGGAACATCCTCGCCGTGGGCAATGGCGACCTGGCCATTTCCTACGCCACCGGCGCCGTGGTGCTCGTTTCCACCAGCCTGTTGATGCGGCCGATCCTGCTGACCTTGTTCGAGCCGAACGTGGCCGCCGCCCAGGGCGTGCCGGTACGATTCATCCAGTATCTTCTTTTCGGCCTGCTCGTGCTGTCACTCGTCTCCTCGCTGCAGGCGGTCGGCTGCGTGCTGTCCGTCGGCCTTCTGGTTGCGCCAGCCGCCACCGTGTCTCTCTTGACGGACAAAACCTCCGCCTTGTTCTGGGGCGGAGGCCTGATCGGAGCCCTCGGTTCCGCGGGCGCGGTGCTGCTATCCACCACGCTCGGCATCTCGCCCGGACCGGCGATCGTGATGCTGCTCGGACTGCTCTTCGTCGCGGCCTACCTCTTCAGCCCGCGTTACGGGCTGCTTTCGCGTAGGCATCGCTGAAGCCACCGCCAAATCCCGGCGGGACGTGGTCCGCATTGCGGATCAACCAGTTCTCCGCTTCCGTCCGGTCGAGGAAGATCCGGCTGCGATCCGTGGTGCGCGACCAGTGGCCCAGCATGCGCACCAAGCCGAACTTGGCCGTGTCGCCCACCGCAAATGCCAGCCATCCCCGCGAACGGTAGTTCTCCCGGCGCAGCAGGAGAGCCAGTCGCAGCACATCATTGGCCGTGAGATCCAGATTGGCCCGGCTGAAATCGATCAGCCCGTGATGATCCGGCGACCAACTGGGATCCACGACCATCGCCGCGGCAGTCGAGCGCAATTCATTCAGGCCCACGAGTCCCTGATACTCTTCAATCCGCAACCGACGTGCCGGCTCTATCCGGTACCGGCACGTCGGAGGTGGGGGAGGAAAGTAAAAGTTTGAGAGATTCATATCCTTCTTGATTATCTGACCCTTGGGGCAGTCTTTCGTTCAAAAAATCCTCAGAATCCGTCGTTCTAACGGAAATAATTTTAAATAATTAAGGAGGGCTCGAAAGTCAGCAAACCTTGATTAAATAGGTAACCCGCACATTTCCAAATCGTCCTGCCATTCCGGCCTCCGATTTCGCCATCGGGTGCGGAACGAATCCAAAGCCCCTGTTGCACGGTCAGACGGCGTGCTTTTCGTCAACCCGACCTCAGGAACAGGCCGCCTGTTCCGAAAGCCGCGGCAAAACACCGCAATCCATCACCGACCGCACTTTCCGCTGGCACCCGGCGTCGGCACTCGTATCACTGCTCTCGCAATGATCACCCTGACCCAAAGGGCCGCCAGTGAACTGCGGTCCATGCTCGAAAGCCGCGGCGCGTCCGCAGGCGACGGGTTGCGTCTGGCGGTCCGCCGTGGCGGATGCGCCGGCTGGCAGTATGAAATGGCCATTGGCAGCCCGGAGGAAGGCGACCTGACCGTGGAATCGGGCGGTGCCCGGGTCATCGTCGCCGCCGACAGCATCGAGCGCCTCGACGGCTGTGAAATTGATTACTCCGATGCCTTGTCGGACGCGGGATTTAAAATCCACAACCCGAAGGCCGCCCGTTCCTGCGGCTGCGGGACTTCCTTTGAAACGGCGGATGACCCGTCGCCAGCCAACGTCGTGGCAGACGGCGAAGCCTGCGGATCCTGATCCAGACACGCCGTGCCCCGCATCGTTGAAGAACCACCGCCAAGCCGTCCCGCCTATTTCTGGTGGACCCTGGCCAATGCGCTCGCGCTTTGTTTCGCCCTCGTCAGTTGGGGGACGTGTTTGCTCGTGTTCCGCCACCCTGAGGATGCCCGCAATTTTGAAATACTCCGCAAGCTGAAGCGGCTGCCGGAGTTGAAAGCCTACAAGTCCACGGATGCCCCGGCCGCCAACTCACTGCTGCCAAAGGAACTCTATGCGAAATATTTCGGCTTCAACGACAAGCGCATCGCTAGGATCAATCCGGCTCTGATGCGGAATTACCTGATGAATTTCGAGCGCGCGATGCTCCTGAACTATGTCGAAGGAAGCTACAGCGTCGAGAACGTCCGGCCGCTCAAGGACGACGACTTCCTCAGCCCGGGATTCGTGGTGCGCGGCCGCGCGCTGGTGAAGCCGGATGAAAACTCTCCCGCCGCTCCCTATCCGGTGGTGGTGGACTACATCTTCCCCACCACCGACCGCGCCGCCTTCTCGTGGTTCAAGCCGGGTGACACCCTCTCGATCTCAAAGGCCCAGAATTGCGCGGCCGTCCTGCACGTTGCCAAGATCAAGGATCACGACGAGGACGTGCTCTGCGTGACCGCGGTGCCGATCATCTACAGCACTTACATGGTGGGCGACAATCACTCCTTTGAGATCGAACTGCCATCGTCCGACCAACTGAAACCCGGGGCGAAGTTCCCGATGTTCAAGTAACCGCCTGATCCCGCCCGCACCTGGCCATGAAGTGTCTCATCCTGATGCTGGCCGGAATATCGGGATGGCTCCACGCCACCGAGATCCGCGAGGAACTCGTCGTGCATGCCGGCACGAAATTCCGCGTCGTTCGTGTCAGCCCGGAAGCCCTGCGGGTGGTGTGGAAGGATGAAAAAGGTCAGCCCTACCGCACCTTCGACCGGGTCCAGGTGCATTTCGCCAAGGAAGGGAAGACCGTGAAGCTCCTGATGAACGCCGGCATTTTCGAACCGGGCGGGATTCCCACCGGTCTGCATGTCCAGGACGGGCACCTCCTGCATCCGCTGAACACCGCGGAGGGAAAGGGCAATTTCTACCTGAAGCCGAACGGCGTTCTAACAGGCCTGGTGCAGACGAGCGAAAAATTCCAGGCGGAGCAAAAGCGCCTGGCCATGACCGCGTCCTATTCCCTCAGGCTGGCCGTGCAATCGGGCCCAATGCTGCTGATCGACGGGGCCCGCCATCCGGCCTTCAAGGAAGACTCGCCCAACAAGCTGGTGCGGAACGGCGTGGGGGTGGACCGGAAAGGCAGGCTGGTGCTGGCCATCACCGCGCCCGGCCAGACGGTCAACTTCTGGGACTTCGCCGGACTCTTTCTCGCCCTCGATTGCCAATCGGCCCTCTTCCTGGATGGCACCATCTCCCAGATGACCGTGAACCCCACCCAGCCCGTGGAAAGCAACCAATTCGGCGCGATGCTCGTGGTGGCGGAGTAGCCACCAACGGGCGAATTTACCTGCGCCTAACCGTCTTCGCCCCACTTTTACCATCGACTAACAATGCTGGTCCCGCCGCCTCCAGGTAGAACCGGCAGATATCGGCGTAAAGCTCGTGCGAGCCGCTGGACAGCACATCCCCATGGTTGGCTCCCTTGACCGCGAGGAACGTTTTGCGGCTGTCCGGAATCGCGTCGTAGATCGCCCGTCCCGACGCGATGGGAATGAAATCATCCCGGTCACCATGGATGATGAACGCCGGGATGTGAATGCGGCTCGCCGCCTCCACCGGCCGGATGTCGGATGGATAAAAGCCCTCGCGGCAACGGACGCCACAGGCACAAGCCCCGGACGTCATCGGTGTGATCATCGCCATCTGCGGAGTCAGCCGGTTTGCAATGTTGCTCACCGGCTGGTCCAGCGAAGCAAACGCAGACACACTCGCCACCGCCGTCCACCGGTTGCCTGGTCGGGCCGCGGCCTGGAGCGCGATCGCCCCGCCTTGGGAAATGCCGAACAGCGCGGCAGGTGCCGGCGCGAAGGCGAAACGCCGGGCCGCGTCCTCCAGAAGTTGCTCAGGCAACTGCGACTCATGCAGGCCGAAGGTGGCGCTCCCAGCCGGATTGTCCCCATGACCCGGCAGGTCCGGCAGTATGCAGCGGAAGCCCGCCGCGCAAAGCCGTTCCGCGATCGGCAGGTTGTCCTCCTTCCGACCACAAAAACCGTGCAGCAGCACGATCGTGCCGCGGATCTCACCCTGCGGTGCGAGCGGCACGCCCCGCCGCACGAGAATGTCCCGCACCAACCGTCCCTTCGGAGAAAGCCCCGGTCGTGACGTAGGCGTCACCATCAGGCAGGGCGTCCCGGCGGGCCCGGTGTAGTGCGTCACCTGCAGCCCGAAGCTCCCGGGCTTCGACAAAATCTCGCGGTGATAATCCTGCAACTGCCGCCGATCCGGATGCAGCAGCCGCTCCGATGACCACCCGGCCACACCCACGAATGCCGCTGCCGCGAGCACCACGGTGGTGACGGTGAGGCGCCGGAGAAATTTTTTCATGCCGCGGGACGATGGTCACCGCCCGCGAAGAACGGATGACGAATTCAGGAAAATTCGATGAAGAAGCGTTGCCGGACGCCTCGGCAGTGGAAAAAACGTTGGGAAATTTTGACGGGATGGGGTTGCCAGCCGGGGGATGTGGAGGTAGAGGGGGCGCATGTCGATCATTTCTGAAGACTCCTCCGTCATCGCAAAGACCAAGGAACTGTGCGCCGAAATCGTGGCCGAGCCGCGCTTCAAGGAGCTCCAGGGCCGGGTCGAACGCTTCCTCGATGACGATGCCGCCCGCCTCCAGTACCAGAGCGTGCACGAGCGCGGCGAGGAACTTCATCACAAGCAGCACGCCGGCGTCGAACTGGGTGCCGCCGAGATCCGCGAGTTCGAAGCCGCCCGCGACGCCCTCTTCAACAACGAAGTCGCCCGTGGCTTCCTGGAATCCCAGCGCGAACTGGAATCCATCCAGCAGACCATCGGCAAGTACATCGGCATGACTCTCGAGCTCGGCCGCGTGCCGGAAGCCGCCGATTTCGCCGAAGCCGAAGACGGCTGCTGCAGCAGCGGCGGTTGCGGCTGCTCGCATTGATATTCAAGGCCATCCTCACCAATGCCGCCACAGTGCGGCGGCGGCGGTGAGGGTCAGTCCGCTCAAAAAGGTGCGATAGGCATATCGCAGATAGCGGTATTTGTAGTGATGTAACACGCTGCCGAGTTGATAAATATCCTCGGCCATGGCGTGGATCACGCCACTGTCGGACGAAAGAATCCGGTCCATCGTATCGTGAAACTGCTCCCGCGGATACTGCGCGAAGGTGCCGAAGAATAGCGGATTGGGCACATCGGAAGCGTTTTTCCTCACTCGCGGGAAAAGTGCGAGCGCCGCAAAGAAACACGACGCGAAACAAGTGGCCGAAAGAATACCGAGCACCAGATTGAATCCATTCTGGGCCACCTCCCGGAATAAGATCGAGATCACCACGAAGGAAGCGGCGATCAGCACATTGGCTTTTTGATCCGCCATCTGGCTCAGCGCCACATGGTGGGTTTGGATCGTTCGCAGAAACGTCGCGACCGCATTGTCGAATTCGCGCGGTGGCGGTGAAGAGCCCGGATGCATGTCCGCCAAGTGTGGCACGACTCCCTGGGAACTGGAAAGCGCCAATCCCCGGATAAGATCCGCGTCCACCGGCTTTGATCCCGGTGAACGCGGCAAAAGGGAATCACGGCTTGATCTTGGCGATCTCGAGGAACTTGTCCAAGCTCATCGCCACCTGGATCTGCGGGCTGGTCTGCGTCACGTAGACCGCTTCCGCACGGGCCGGAGCCGCGCCGAATTGAAGGCCGAGTTCCGCGATGGCGCGCGGCACCTCTTCCTTGATCTCGCCGGTCAGGAGATCCTTCGTGATCTTGATGCCGAAGCCCTTGCCGTGAAGGACGCGGTAGAAGGCTTCCTCGCTCGGGGCGCTGGCGGCAGCCGCTTCCGATTTGGAGGCCTTGGCGACTGGGCGCTTGAAGGCACTTCCGCCGTCTTTCTCTCCGGTAGCCGGGCAGATGCCAGCCTGGGTAAGATACTTGCCGGAAATATAAATCGGAGAGTCTCCGGCAAGGCGATAACGCGGAGTTTCGGTCAGTGTCCACTTGCACTTCGCGGCTTCAAGGGAGGCCTCAAGCGCGGCGGGGGTGGCTTCGAGACCATTCTTGGTGCGGAGTTCGAGCACCTTCTGGAGCGTATTGTCAGGGATCGTTAGCATGTCCGGCGCAGCATTTTCAGCTATCCCCGCACATGCAAGTAGTTTGTGACAATATCATGACGAATAACCCGGTCATGCATTTCGCCATCCGATAAGAATGGGCGCCAAAGGGGCCATCCGTTCCCGGCTATCGCATCCTCCCTCGGCTAAGCTGGGCCGGGGAGGAGTAGAGATAACCACCAGATCACTCCTCGTCCCGGGCGGCGAGCACCTGGCTGCGGCGCAGCGTCCGGTTCACCAACTTGTGGCGGAAGGGCTTGTCGGCCGCCTGTTTCGCCAGGCGCAGCGTGAGCGGATTGAGCTTGAGCGTGCGGCGCTCGACTCCATTGCGTTTGCGCGGCTTGCGCTTCTTCGGCTTGCGCTTCCGCTTCTTCTTGGGAGCGGGTGTCGCGGTTGCAGCAGCGGCCGGTGCGGCCGCACCTGCCTGCTGGCGGCGCTCCGGCATGATCATCCGATCATTCGAGAACAGCAGCACGTGGCCCTGGGTGAGCAGCCAGAAGAGATCGGCCAGCCACTCCTGCGGAGCTTCCTCGGTGCCTTCCGGTAGAACCGCCTTCCAGAGGTCCTTCAGCTTCGGATCCTTGCGTCCCTGGAGCCAGCCGACAATCGCGGCCGGTCGCTCGGCCAGGATCGCGTCGCTGGCCAGCGGATGCGGGCGGGCGGGACCGGAGAACAGTTTGCCCTCGCGCTTGAACACCGGCAGATGCTCGGCTTCCAGCATCCGGCACACGGCCGGGATCAGCACCGCGGGGTGCTTGCGCGCATGCGATCCCGCCACACGCAGCGAGGCCAGCAGGGCAGGGGAAAGGTGCTTCGCGGAGATGCCTCCGGAAATGTCCGCCTTGCGGGTTTCTTCAAAGGCGGAGTCGAAATACTGCGTCGCAAACGCGCGCTCTGCAGCAGCGGAATCATCCAGCCAGGGACTTTCCTCATCGCCCTTCAGACGCCAGCGCGTGCGCTTCTTCATCGTCTCCAGCCAGGCGTTCACCGCTTCCTCACCGCGTTCGGTGCGGACCTTCTGCGAGTAAACCTCGAACGGCATGTTCGCGAAACGCTCGCGGTGCAGGCGGCGCAGGTTGGTCTGGTAGGAATGGAAATTCGGCGGCCCGAGCCATTCGCCACTGATGCCGCAGCGCGCCACCACCTGGAAATTCCCGGCCGGTGGGTCCACTTCCACGACTTCCTCGTCGAACACCAGGGTCCGTGCATCGGACTTCCAGAAATGATGGATCGCTTCCTCCTTCGTCAGCCACAGCGAGCCATCGTGCTTGCCGAGGTACAGCGGTGGCTTGCTTTCCGCCACTTCGAACAAGGCGCGACAACGATCCCGCTGGGCGAGCAGGATCTGCGCGATGTCATAGAGCGAGTAAACCCGCGCGACGTGGTGGACTTCTTTCGCGATGAGATGGACGGCCTGCGTATCGGGGTGGAGTTGCACGCGCACGCCGGCCGCGGGCACCACTTCCTCGAACTGCGGCGCGGAACTACGGCGATCCTCGTAGTTACCACGGCGGTCATCCCGGCGGTCGTCGCGCCGGCCTTCGAAACGGCGGCCTCCGCCTGCTCCACCGCCGCCAGGACGGTCACCGTCCCTCGGGCCACGGGGTTCGCGGTCGCCGCCACGGGTGTCACGGCGCGGGGCATCGGAGCCGGCGCGTTCACGCGGGGGCTTGGACGACGATTCTCCGCGCGCCCAGGCAGGACCAAGGTCGATGCCGGACAGCAGACTGCGGAGAGGATTGGATTCAGGATCGCTCACGGGCAACGATGCTAACTGCTTCTTTCAAAATGACAAACCCCGCGTTTCAGCAATCTTCGCATCTGAATTGGTGACAATTCAGGCGGGGACGACCCGCCGTCATCCCAAAATGGACAGTGCCGGAAGGGCCCGTCTTCGTCTCTGGGTTCCGGGCTCTGGGTTCTTGAAGTCTCGCCTCAGGCGCCAGGCGGTGTCCGCAGCACTCCCACCGTTCGTTCCGCGGCTCCGTCATGCAGGGCCAGAACCCCGCGTGCGGCGGCAATCTCCGCCCTCATGTCGCTCGAAAGTGCCCGTCGCAAGACCCCTCGGAATTCCTCCTCATCATGCACCCGGAAACCCCCGCCGGATTCCGCGAGACGGGTTGCCAACGGCTCGAAGTTCTCCATGTGCGCGCCGAAAAGGACCGGCTTCCCGGCGAGCACTGCTTCACAGGGATTCTGCCCACCGGTGCCGAGGAAGCTTTTCCCGATCACCACCACATCGGCATGCCCCGTCCAATCGCGCAGCTCGCCGGTGGAATCGATCACAAAGCAAGCCAGCGCCGGATCGTGCGGCGCGGAAAATGCCGACCGCAGCACCACTTCGAATCCCGCCTGCTCCAGATCCGCCTTCACCTCCGCACGCCGTTCCGCGTGACGTGGCACGATCGCGATCAGTGCCTCCGGAGCGGCATCGCGCACAAGGCGTGCGATCCATGCTTCCTCACCGGCATGCGTGCTGGCGGCAAGCACGACCCGGCGGTTGCCGAAGGATGCCAGCATCGTCGCGAACTCCGGCCTCTCGCGGGGCTGGGCACCACTGCCGGGATCGAATTTCAAGCTGCCGGTCACCACCACCTGATCGCCGGAAACGCCCAGCTCCTGCCAGATGCCGGCATCGCCGGGTTCCTGGACCGCCACGCGGTCGAGCTGGGAAAAGACAGGCCGGATCCACTTGGCGAATTTCCGGTAGCGGCGCTGCGACCGCGGCGAAACCCGCGCATTGACCAGACGCACTGGAATCCCGCGGCGCTTGCAGATTCGCAGCAGGTTCGGCCAGGCCTCGCCCTCCACCAGCACGATCTGCTCCGGCTCGAATCGATTCAGATACCGCCGCACCATCCAGGCGAAATCCAGCGGCGCATAGACCACCCGCACATCCGCCGGAGCATTCGCTACCGCCACCGCATGACCGGTCGCCGTGCCTGTCGCCAGCACAAAGCGCCTAGTGGGTTCGCTCTTCCTCCATTCCTTCAGAAGCTTCAGCGCCAGCAGGGATTCACCCACGCTCACCGCATGCAGATGGACCGCCGCACAGGGTTCGTCATCCAGACGCACGCGATACCACGTCAAGCGTTCCCTCAGGCCGCTGCCAAAGCCGCCGCGACGGACCATTTTCACCACCCACGCGGGAAATGCGGCCACGAACAGCACCGGCAGCAGCAGCCGGTAAATTGCCATTCCTAGAATCCGGTGCATCGCGGCGGACGCTAGGCGGCGGGCACCGGGGCGTAAAGCAGGATGGCGCAGCCACCATACTCACGGCGGTCCTCCAGCTTCCAGGCGGGTGCTTCCGGTGAAGGAAACGACGAGGAAATTTCCGCCACGAACCACCCTTCCGGCGCGATCCGCGCGGGCAGCGTTTCGCTTGCCAGCAGTTCCTTCACATGGTCCCGGTCGCCGTAGTGCTTGTAGTAGGGTGGGTCGGCGAAAATCAGATCGTAACGTCCGAGGTCGGTGCGGAGAAACGGGATCACCTCCGAGCGGACCACCCGTCCGCCCTCCAGCTTCGCCTTGGCCAGATTTTCGCCAATGATCTTGGTCGCCTGGCCGTGGTCATCCACGAAGACGCACGATGCGGCACCGCGGCTGAGTGCCTCCAGCCCGATCGCTCCGGATCCGGCATAGAGGTCGAGCACACGGGCATCGAACACCGCCTCGCCGAGAATGGAGAAAATCGCCTGCCTCACCTGGTCGGTGGTGGGGCGGGCCACAGCTCCGGGAACTTTGATGGCCAGTCGGCCTGCTTTGCCTGCGATGATGCGCACGCCCGATTCGTGCCATCCCGCGGCACCTCTGACAATCACGGGGATGGATGGCCGAGCGCTTTGATCAGTTCGCGGCTGCCAGCAGCGTCGATCGTGTCGCCCCCTTGGCCCAGTTCGAGGGAAAATCCCTCCGGGCTGCGATGCAGGACGAGATCGCTGGCCAGGCGGTCGGGGGTGCCCAGTTGCCCGAAGGCCATCGACCGTCCGGCCCGTTCCAAGCGGTCGGAAATAGTCTTCGCCACCGAAGGTTCGGCCACTACCCGCACGACCGCCGCCTCGCGTCCATCGGCGAGCAGTGTGCCGTTGCCAAGCAGCGAAAGATTGTCTCCGACCAGCCGCAGATCGCCGCAGGTCAGCACGCCGCCACGCAGGATCGCCAGCATCCGGCCATGATCAAAGTCATAGGGCGCATGATTTTTTTCGGAAGCCGAGCAGAGACCGGATTCGGCCAAGCATTCGCCCTGCCAAGTGGCCGGCGTGGACAATAGCCCGCTGAATCGCATGACGGCACGGACTCCACTGGCCTCCAACTGGAACCCTCCCGGCAGGCACCAGGACCGCTTCTCCTTGCCGCTGAGATCCATTTCAAACTGGAGCGGCAGCGCGGGCACCAAGGCGGTCTTGGCCGCGAACCGGCAGGGCAGGCCGGCCAATTCCTGATCGAGCGGACCGAGCTGGAACATGGGTGACTCCCAGCGCAGTGGAAGGTGAACGTCCGCGGTCACGGTTTCGCCGAAGGCGGTGATGGACGCGATCACCGCTTCCGAATCCGCCGCATCGCCGCCGACGGGAATATTGGCGTGGATCCCGCTCAGCTCGACCAGTGGATGGTTTTCGCCATTCGTCACCAATGAGAACGATCCTGAACGGATATTGAGCCATGCGGTGGCTCCCGTGTGGCCGGGGGGCAGCGGTGGAAGGTGATCGGGAATGCGCTCGACCGCCACTGGTGAGACCGCCGTTTGGGGAGGGGCGGGGTCCGGCTCTGCAATCGTGAACGGAGCAACCAGCGGCGGTCCACCCGAACTGCCATTGGCGCGGGGGATGATCGCGGGGACCGGCGTCACCGCTACCGCTGCCGGCACGGCAGGAACCACCGGCACCTGCACCGGTGCGGGGCGGGCCAGCAGTCCGATGGGCACCACCGCACGCGGGGAATCAACCTCGACCGATTGGAATTCCAGCCGGCGCTGGAGGCAGGCCTTCCAGACCGGCATGGCATGGATCGAGGCGACGTGCAGGAGCGGCTCCGCCGTACAACCCTTCATCGACAGCGGCCGATCGATCGCCACCCCTTCGAGGCTGATGCCTGCCCAGGGCGACCAGGTCGCTCCGTCGATCCTCGCTGACAGTCCGGTGCGGGCCGTGATCTTTCCAGCGATCCATTCCCGGCCCCAGGGCAGGGCCAGCCACAGATTGCTCAAAAAAAACAGCGCGACGGGAGACATGGCCACCACGGCCATCATGAAAAATAGACGGCGGCGGAACCACGGGCGCTTCACCCGAACAGGATCAGCCACGTCCATCGGCTTACTTCTTTTTCGGAGGAGTGGTGGGCTTCGCCGGCGGAGGCGTGGCGGGACCGGCTCCATCGTACACCCCGCGCGGAGCACCGGATGCGGGGTTCGCCGTGGCTTCCGGGATCTGGCCGGCCTTGCCGAGCGGGAACCGGATCACCAGACTCTTGTCGAGCGAACGGCTGCCGCCCGGAGTGATCTCCTGCACGCGATAGACGACCAAGCCGTATTTCTTGTCCGCGAACTGACCGATCGCGATGTTTTCCTTGGTGCGGCCCAGCGTCGTCTCTTCTTCGAATTTCCATTCCTTGCCGGTCCACGCACCGAGGATGCTTTCCGGATCGGCATTGATGTCCTCAAGGCGCTTCATTTCGCCATTCGGCGAATGGAAGGTGTCGTCCTTGGACGAATAGCGGAGCGTGGAAAGGGTTTCCGCCCCGTTCATGCCGTTGATCGTCCATTGGTCCGTGCCGGACTGGTGCAGGGTCAGCACCACGTCCTGCTGCGGCTTGAATTCACGCTGCGCCCAAAGCTTGAGGTAATTGGCGTAGTCTTCCTCGCTCAGCCCCAGCTTCTTGTCATAGGGCAGGGGAGCACCCGGCTTCGCCTTGGCGGAGTGTTCCTTGAACCACTCCGGGTCGGCATGGGCGGCTTTTTCCACCATCGCCACATACTTGTCGATCGCATCGGGCGGCATCACCACGCCGATCTGGCCGCGGACAGGGACATCCTTATCCAGCAGGCCGGCAAAAATTTTCGGAACCTCGGCGGCGGAGAGGTTGGCGATGAGTGAGGCGGCCAGGGGCAGGAACAGACGTTTCATGGAGGAAATCGGGGGCGAAACTGTCTCCCCCGACGCCGAAACACAAGCGGCAACTCAGGGGAGCAGTTGGTGCACCTCATTTTGAGGAGATGGGCTCAGTTTCTTGATCCCGCAGGGATCGCAGCAAAAGTAGCCGGGGGGCGAGGAGACTCTGGCGACGATACCCCCGGTAATCGCAGACAGATATTCGACCCCGGAGCGGGTCGCAGTAGAGCGGACATTGTCGGTGACGCGCCATGATCGTCCGTGCCTGCTACCAAATGAATGCGGCCGCTATCCTGTAGGGATACAGAACTCACGGCCATACCATGCGAGATGGAACGGCCGGATGCCGGAAGAAGATCCATCATCTCCGCTGTCCCGGGCAGATCACTTCTTCACCACCGTCGCGTCATCCAGCGTGAACAGGAATTGCTGGGCTTCCTCGTCCTTGGCGTCCGGGCCGGTCAAATGCAGCGTCCCCTCCACGCTGATCGAGTCGCTGTCGTATTTCAGCGGCTTGTCCTTCGCCCCGCGGCGCACCAGCACCACGCCATTTTCGTCCGGCGGATTACAGAAGAAGCAGCCGACCGCGGCCTTGGTCAGCAGGAACTTGGTCATCTTTTCCGGGTCGTCGTAGGGAGCCACAAACCCGGTCAGCCTGACGCGCTTGCCGTCGAGCTTGCGGAGCTCTTCCGGGAACACCGGCTTGTCGCCCTTGGTGACGGTCTTGGCCAGTTGCTCGAACTTGACCGCCTGGGCCGGAGCCGGGTCGGCCGCGGCGGCTGTCAGGGTTCCGAAGGCGAGCAGGCACAACGTGCGGGTGATGAAAACTGAGGGATTCATGGTTTCAAAGGGAAGGGATGGAGGCGAGGCGAAGTGACTACGTTCAGGGAGCGGAGAGATCGTTCACGGGTTCACGCCGATAGGCCAGGATGGCGGGCAAAAGACCGGCGAGCACACCGCATCCGGCCACGGTGCCGAAGGCCTTCCATTCGATCGGATCAGTGGTCCATGCCGCCATGCTCACGCCGAAACTATCACGCAAATACGGAGACGCCACCGCCAATCCGCCGTGGCCGAGCAGCCAGCCCGCCGCCAGGCCCAGCAGGGTCAGCAGCAGGCCTTCCATCACCACCAGGGTGAAGATTTCAGTCGGATGAGCACCCAGGGCCCGCATCACCGCCAGATCCCGGCGGCGACGCTCGGCGGACTGATACAGCGTGGCTGTGATGCTCAGGGCTGAAACGATCACCACCAGACCGGCGACGGCGAGCAACACGTTCTGCATCGGTTCGAGCAGTTGCTTGTATAGCCGCAGCATTTCTTCCACCGGGACGGCGGCCATGGATTCGGTCTTCTTCTGGATTTCCGGAACCATCATGAACCGCAGGCCGATCACCCGCAGCCGCACCAGTACGGCGGTGACCTCGCGGTCCTGGTTCGGGTTCACGTCCGCGCCGGCCATGCGGGCGTGGATGGCGGATTCGTCGTCGTGGATGCGCCAGACCGAAGGCAGCGTGGTATAGACCGCGTTGTCGGTGGACGTGCCGCTGTCGGCCAGGATGCCCACTACCTTGTAGGGGAAATTGGTATGTTCGGAGGAACCGGCGGTCACGGCCACACCGTGGGTCCCCACGAAGGTATCTCCCAGTTTCAAACCGGTCTGGCGTGCCACGGTTGAGCCGATCACGGTCTCGAAGTCGTCCTGAAACAAGCGTCCGCTGCCCACGTGAAGCAGGAGTCGGGAGTTGTCGTAGTGGTCTTTCAGTTCGAACAGGCGGGGATCGGTGCCGACGATGCGGAAGCCACGGTAGTTATCGCCGAGGCCGATCGGGATCGCGCTGGCCACGCGTCTGTCCTTCAGCAGGGCCTCGTAGCGGGAATAGGGGATGTTGCCGGTGGGAATATCGAGGTGATAGACGCTGCTGAGCACGATTTGCAGAGGGCTGCCCTTGGCGCCGACGATCATGTCGAACTGGCTGCTTTCGTGGAGCAGGCCCGACTCGCTCTCACGGTGGAGCGTGAGCACGCTGCAGATCAGCGCCGAGCCGAGCGCGATGCCGGTGAGCGTGAGAATCGTCACCAGCTTGCGACCCCAGAGATAACGCCACGCCATGCGGAAAAGATTCATCGCGCCACCTCCCCAGCGGCGTGGTGGATCAGACCCCGGCAATCCACCTGGCGGGGCAATTGCGCGGCCAGCTCCAGATCATGCGTCACCAGCATCAGCGCGCAGTGTTCCTCCACGCACACCTCGCGGATCAACGCGAAAACCTCCGCCGCCGTTGCGGGATCGAGCGCTCCAGTCGGCTCGTCCGCCAGCAGCAGGGCAGGGCGGTTGGCGATGGCCCGTGCGATCGCCACCCGCTGGCGCTCGCCCACCGACATCCTTCCCGGCAGCGAATGCAGGCGCCGTGAAAGGCCCACCCGTTCGAGCAGGGACACTGCCCGGGCATGCCGCTCCGAGCGCGGATGCGATCGTCCGAAGCGCATGCCGACGAGCACGTTTTCCAGCGCCGTGAAGTTCTCCAGCAGGTTGAAGCTTTGAAATACGAAACCCATCGTAGCTCCGCGGAATGTATCGAGCTTCGAGGAGGAAAGCCCGCCCAGCTCGGTCCCATGGACCAGGATGCAGCCCTCGTCGGGACGTCGCAGTCCCGCCACCAGATTCAGCAGCGTGGACTTTCCGCAGCCACTGGGGCCGGTCAGCGCGGTCTGCTCGCCGGCTTCAATGCGGAAACTCTTCAGTTCAAAGGCCACCGGGTCACCACCCGACAGCCCCAGGAGCAGGCGGCAGTCCCGCACCTCCACTGCTGGAACCTCGGCGTCCATCACTTGCTCGTGGCCGGTTTGGTTTCAGGCTTCTTCTCGGGAGCCTCATGGACGTGCGGCAGACCCGCTGTTTCCATCAATTGCTCCACGATCGGATGCACCCCCGCGAGCAGTACCGTCAGGTCCTCGGCATCCTGCTTGTCAGGGTCCACAATACCGTCGGTCACGCTCTTCAGGTCGCTTTGCAGTTGCTTCACCTGGGCGGCATCCTTGGCCCCCGCAGGCACGGCATCCGCCTCCACCAAGGCCGCCGCTTTTTTTACTTCGGGAGCGATCTTCCGGAGTCCGGCGGTGTCTTTCTTGTCGGCCAGCGCCTCGCAGCGTTCGGCCAGATCATCGAGCTTTTTAAGTGAGGGCCACTTGACGACTGTATCCGCGGCCTGGGCGACCCCGGACAGCAGGAGGAGGCTGCCGATGCAGCAGGTTTTCCGAAGAAAAGGAGACATGAGGAGGTAAGAGTGGAGGTGGCGGAGCCTGAGGGCACCGGGAGACTGCCTTGGCAAACGAGCTGGATTTAAGAAACACCACTCCCTCTGTCGAGCGGAAACGCAAATTAAATGCAGTAGCCATCGAGTTGCGACTCATGCCGATTCCGACAAATAATGTGACCTGCGGATTCAGAGAAAATGACCACAGATTTCACAGATTAAGAGGATTTTCAGATCAGAATCACCGAATTCTAAATCCCTTCTTCAATCTGTGAAATCTGCGTAATCTGTGGTCAAATTCTTCATCATTCAGTAAAAGTCACACTAATCTGGGAAGTCGGTATCACTCCGGTTCGCCATCGGGAAAAATCTCCCCGATCGTCGATTGCCGGTGCTGGTCCATCCATCGTTCCAAAGCCGCCTTCATCGGAGCGAGCACCTCGGCGCGGTCGCCCGCATGATCGACCCCGGCGCTGTCATCCTCGGTGGTCAATCGGTAGAGGCAGAAATGCCGGTCGCCCTCCCTGGTGGGCGTGCACACCAGCTTCCAGTTCCTGGTGATCAGGCAGCGCTGCTTGGCGTCCACCAGCCGCTGCCGGTACTCCGGCTTGAGCACGAACTGGTAGTTGTAGGATTCATCAATCGCGGTGAGCTGGTCCATCGAAGGCAGCGGCGGACGCTCGATCCCCGGAACCTTGAACTGGATGAACGGGAAACCGGTTTCGCCGAAATACGGAATCGTCTCCGGCTTTTCAGTGCCGTGGATCCAACCTTCGAGGCTGTGGCCTTCCCACTTCTCCGGCTTCTTCATTCCTGTCAGGTCGACCAGTGTCGGCATCAGGTCGATCGAGCGGATGGTTTCCGGAATCACCCGCGGAGCCTGGCCGGGGATGCGGATGATCATGGGAATGTGGTTCGCCTGGCTGCCGGCATTGAACGTCAGGCCATGGCCGAGCGTCACCCCGTTTTCATACAGGTCATCGCCATGGTCGGCCGTGATCACCACAATGGTGTGGTCATCAAGGCCGTTGCGCTTCAGGGACTCCAGGATGCGGCCGACGCAATCGTCAAATTCGCGGGTGCAGCCGTCATACAGCGCGCGGATCTGATATTTCTCGACTGGCAGGAGGGCATGCCACTTCGATTCGAGATCGGTGCTGCCGATGAACTTGTTGATGTCGAAAGCCACCTTTCCTGCATTCGGCCCCTTGTAGGCCGGATTGGAAAACATCCCGTTGTAGGGCGCGGTCGAGCCGTAGGGGAGGTGATTGCACGAGTAGAAGACGTGCCAGAAGAACGGCTTGCCACTGGCCGCCTGGTCCTCCAGCCGCCTCTCCACCCGCTGGGTGACGATTTCAGGTGTCACGAAGTTGGCGAACGAACTGATCTGGGGAAACAACTGGTAGCCCAGCGGATTGTCGAAATAGAGCGGGATCACGAAGTGAGCCATGATCACCGCCTGGCTCATGTAGATCTTGAAGCTGTCAAAGCGCGATACCGAGATGTCCTTGAAGCCGAGCGGAACGACTCCATAAAACCCCGCGCACCAGTCGCCCAGCGCCGCCGTGTCGTAACCGGCATCGCCCATCACCGTCGCCACCGGCGTCGTCGTGCTTTCCATCTTCCGCACCGTCTCCAGGTCCGGATACATCTGCCGGATGCCATGGGTGTGCGGATACTGCGAGCACATGAACGACACCGACGACTCCATCGTGGAGGCGATCGGCGTGTAGCAGTTTTCAAAGCGGATCGATTGCGCCGCCAGCCTGTCGATGATGGGGGATACGCCTGCCGCGGCGGGTCCGTCACTGCGCGCAGGCACATAGCCGGCGCAGCCGAGGCGGTCACCACGCAGCGAATCTGACGCGATGATGATCACATTCCACGGCCTCCGGTCGGAACCGGCCACCGGCCCCGCGGCAGCATGGCTGCGGGGAACCATCGGCATGGCAAGCGGGACCACGGTGGCGAGAAAGACCACGCCGCCGATGGCACGGGCCTTCAGCCGCCGACGCCGGAAATACCACCACGCCACCCACGCCAGAAACACCAGCGGCAGAATCGCAAACAGGACCATGTTCAGCGCCGGCCGGATCGATTCCGGCCAGTCCAGGACCTTGTAGTACCAGTTTCCAAACTCAGCCTCGTTCAGGAAATACGGCCGCGTCTTCGTCAGCCGCAGCATGAAATAGCCGTGAATCACCGCCACGCAGAAAAACGCCTGCAGGATCGCCCACTTCCGCTTCCTCAGCCGGATCCGGTTCGACCACTTCGTCACCACTGGCAGCACCAGCACCACTCCCGCGATCCCCAGCAACAGATACGCGATCAGCGCCTGCAGATTCTGCCCCACCAGGAACATCAGGTAGTGGCTGCGCGCCAGCGAGCTGAACTGGTTGTCCATCTCGCGGGAACTGGTGGAGAGTCTCCAGATCGCCCAGAAATATTGCACCGCCAGAAACAGCCCGGTGCCGACAATGGTGGGGCCCAGATAGGTCCCCGGGCTGGCGGCACGCGAGGGGGAGTGAGAATCGGAAGTCCGTGACATCGGCAGCGGAATGCTCGCAGCATCCGCACCCGGCATCAAGTGTCAGGTGTTTCCAAATGGATCCAGTGCGGGCTGAGCAGTTTCTCAATCACCACCCCGCGCGGCGATTTCAGCCCTGGAGGGATCGTGAGGCGCAGGATCAGCGCCACCGGGGAATTGCCGCCGCTGCGCTCGAACAGCTCCATCAACTGCGCCCCCAGCTCGGATTGCCGGGCCGCGTAGCCATAGACATAGTCGCCGCCAGCAGTCGTCGAGAGCTGGAAATTCAGCCACTTCCCCTGATCGGAAAACTCATGACTGTGGAAATTGTCCGGACTCAGCAGCACCCGGAAGTCCAGCGAGCCGGTCGGCCGCTCCTTCACGTAACGGTCCCAGTCCATCGGCTGGTAGGTCACCGCGAATTCCCAATCGACCGCGGCCTTGTTGTCAGGCAGGTCCTCAATGATCAGGTGATGGCTCGCTCCGCTGGCGGTCTTGCAGCCGACCAGCCAGAACGAGCCGGGGCTTTCAAACTCCAGCGGCTGGAATTGCTCCTGCGACACGAACTTGTCGCGCTTCAACGGATGGCTCTTGTACCACTCCTCCATCAGCGGCCGCACCCGCTCCGGCTGGCGCACGAGGGTGGCCAGCTTGTCCACGCTGTCCGCATTGAAATAGGCTCTCGCGGTGTTGAGCAGCCGGTCCACCTGGGCACCCGCCTCGGCTTTCTCCCGCTCCTCGTTCTTCAGACTCGCGAGGGATTCCTGCCGCACGGCGATCGGCTGGTCGGCATGGGTGTTGAGCTGCGTGATCGACCACACCACCGCGCCCGCGCAGATCAGCCCAATGAGCGCGAACCAGCCCCACGGCACCGGGGGGCGCGGCCGGCTCGTATCGCTCCACGATTCCTCCAGCGGCACGAAGATGACTTCCTGGTCCTCCAGCGCCTCGATCCCCGGCTCGTGAGTCCGGCGTTCCTCGCCGCGGGTGAATTCCAGCCGCTCGGCGGGGGCTTCGGGTGTCGCCCGGACCGGCGTGCGGGCCACCGGAATTTCGGCGTAAGCGCTTGATTCGGAGGTCGTCAGGCGCACCACGTCGTCAGTCTTGCGGGGGTGGTCGTCCACCACCTTCAACCTCACCTGTTCCGGGTCACGCGCCATCGAGGGCTTTACAAAAGCGTGAAATGCCCATCGACGCAACGTCAGGATCACCTTAATACTCCGGCACGAGCTACAGGATGCCGCCCAGACTACTCATCATCACCGCCGCCTTCGGAGAGGGCCACAACAGCGCCGCCCGCAATCTGGGCCTCGCACTCGACGCCCGGGGAGCCACCACCCGCGTCGCCGATCCGTGTAAACTCGGCGCCCCCTTCTCCACCAACCTCCTGGGGCATGCCTACCGCCTCGTCACCACCTACAGTCCCCAGCTCTGGGCGCGCATCTACCGCTCCACCGACCGACAGGACTTCAGCCGCCAGCGCATGCCCTTCATGCGCAAGCCGGAAAACTGCCTCGGCGAAATGGTCGAAGAGTTCCAGGCCGATGCCGTCATCTCCACCTATCCGCTCTACCCCTACTTCCTCGAGCGCATCTTCAAGAAAACCGGCCGACCCGTCCCCGTCTTCACCGTCGTCACCGACTCCATCGAGATCAATTCCGCCTGGCTCAAAGCCCCCACCGACCACTGGCTCGTCACCGACCCCGCCACCCGCGAGTCGATGATCCGCAGCGGCCTGCCCGCCAGCCGCGTCATCGATACCGGCTTCCCAGTCAATCCGATCTTCTCACGCCTCGAACCCGTCGACGCGAATGACCCGTGCGATCCCTTCCGCGTGCTCTTCTTCCCCACCGCGAAGCTCGTCCGCCGCATCGGCCGCGCCCTCCTCGAAGCCTCGCCAAAAGTAAAGCTCACCATCGTCCTCGGCCGCAATGTCCGCCTGCTCTGGCGCCGCGCCAAGGAACTCCGCACCGCCTATCCCGGCCGCGTCCGCATCATCGGCTGGACCAAGCGCGTCCCCGAACTCCTCAACTCCCACCACCTCATCGTCGGCAAGGCCGGCGGCGCCACCGTCCACGAAGCCATCGCCGCCCGCTGCCCCATGCTCATCCACCACCTCGTCCCCGGCCAGGAAGAGGGAAACCTCCGCCTCCTCGAGTCCATCGGAGCCGGCAGCCTCGCCTGCTCCCCGGCCGTCATCCGCGCCGCCACCGCCGACCTCCTCGCTGATGGCGGCTCCCGCTGGCGGCAGATGAAACAGGCCCTCGTCCGCCACGGACGGAATGCCGGCGCCCTCCACGCCGCCCACTACATCCTCGATACCCTGGCGCAAACCATGCCGCCGACTCCTGCTCCTGCTTCCGATGACCTTTCTCTATGACATCGGCCGGGTCCTGCTGGACTTCGATTTCGAAACCTCCCTCGCCCGCCTCCTCCCACCCGGCGAAGGCGATCCCCGCACCCGCCTCGAACCCCTGCTCGAACGCAAGGACCACTTCGAAACCGGAAAAATCAGCGAACCCGAGTTCATCGACTGGGCCCTCGCCAAGCT
>Ga0265327_10001481_pt1 | contig 29247 bp, 27 predicted proteins | sample 41621metaG_FD_202089 | JGI IMG/M metagenome (GOLD analysis project Ga0265327, IMG submission 202089) | Rhizosphere microbial communities from Carex aquatilis grown in University of Washington, Seatle, WA, United States - 4-16-21 metaG | ecosystem: Host-associated > Plants > Roots > Rhizosphere...
CGGCCGGAATGCGGAGCGCGGATCTGGTTCATGACCTTCATCGCTTCGATGATGAGCAGAACCTGACCCTCGGTGATGGTGTCGCCCACCCTGACGAAGACCGGCGATTCCGGCTGCGGCGACAGATAGACGGTGCCGACCATCGGCGCCTTTACCGCACCCGGATGGTCATGGGGCGCCGGCCCCTGCGGATGGTGGTGGGCACCCCCGGCTGGCGGCTGCCCGCCCGAGAGGTGGTTCGGCGGCGGCGCCGCTACGAGATGCGTTCCGGAAAGCGCGCGGGCGACGCGGATATGGCGTTCGCCGACCGCATATTCGATTTCGGTAAGCCCGGTCTCGTTGAGGAGTTCTGCCAACTGGCGGATCAGTCCGCCATCGACGCTCAAATCGGATTCATCGGCCATCTTCGCGGAATTTCCCTGTTTGACGGTTCTTGTGTTTTGACGCTTTTGGTTCAGGCGGGTCTGGTTTGGGCGGGTCTGGTTTGGTTCGGATTGTTTATTAACTCAGGCGGGGCCGCGCAACAGCCGCATCATGGCTTCGAGCGCCAGGACATAGCCATGGCCGCCGAAGCCGCAGATTACGCCCTTCGCCACGGTGCTGATGTGGGAATGGTGGCGGAATTCCTCCCGCCGGAAAATATTCGAAAGATGAACCTCGATCGCCGGGATCTCGGCGGCGGCAAGCGCGTCGTGGATCGCAATCGAGGTATGCGAATAGGCCCCGGCATTGATCAGAACCCCGTCCGCGTTCTCCCGCGCCTCGTGGATCCAGTCGATCAGCACGCCCTCATGGTTCGACTGCCGGAAATCGATTTGGAGTCCGAGTTCGGCCGCACGCTCCAGGCATGTCTCCTCGATATCGGCCAGCGTCTCCCGCCCATAGATTTCGGGCTCGCGCACGCCGAGGAGATTGAGGTTGGGTCCGTTCAGGACCAGGATCAACGGATTCACCGCCACGAGCGGCCCTTCCCCTTGTTTGACAGGCCACGGTTATAGCACGCGGGTGCAGCAGGGCAAGCACGCCACAAAGACGAAGAGCGCCCCGGCCACCGGGCCGGAGCGCTCTTGACGCGTTTTAACCGTGAGGCCTTGGCCTCAGGCGACGCCTTTTTCGTTCAGGAACGGGCCATAGGGCTTGTCGAAGGCCGGGATATGGGAGTTCAGCCAGTCGCGGACGAAGGCTGTGGTGTCCTGGGTGATCTTGACCTCGTTGGCATGGAATTTCTTTTGAAGATCGAGGCAGGTGGCGACCAGCTTGTCATGCTCGGCCTTGTGCGCGGCATAGGCCGGGTAGCCGTATTTCTGGAAATTGGCTTCCTCAGCGGCGAAATGCTTGGCGACGAAGGCGATGAGCGCGTCGAGCTGCTCCCCGATGGCGACGCGGTTGCCGCCGGGAGCCGTCTCGTGGAGCTTGTTCAGCATGTTGAAAAGCGTCTGGTGCTCGCTGTCATGGGCCGAGACATTCGTGCCGAACTGCTCTTTCGTCCAGGTAATCAAAGCCATAGGGGTTTCCTCGCTGGATTTGTGGTTACGCTTTATGGCCGGATGGTAGGAAGGAAAAGGCGGGCGGCATTTGACGCAAATCAAATGTATCAGGCAACTACCCAACAGCCTGACGGCGATACCGGCATCACAAGCGGCGCGGTTCGAAGCGGATTCCGGGCGCCAGGATGGCGTCCTGAGCGGCGATCAGGGCCAGCTCTTTCGAGCCGGAGGCGCAGCTTGCCTCGATTACGGCGAAGATCGCGGAGCCGGCGGCGGCAAGGGCGGCGGCGGTGCCTGCGCCCCGCAACCGGTGGCCGAGGAAGAGTGCGGCGAACGCATCACCGGCACCACTTGCGGCAATTGGTAGCAGCGGCGTGGTCAGCAAAAAAGCGCCTTCTTCCGAAACCGCGAGGATCTCGATTTCCTCCGGGCGGGTCTCATCGTGGCGGAGGCTCGTCACCACCAGGGTTCCGGGGCCGAGCCCGCGCAGCAAAGCCGCCGCCGCCAGCGCATCGCCGAGGGAGCGGATCTTGCCGCCGGTGAGGTATTCCAGCTCGAACTGGTTGGGGATCAGGATATCGGCGCTTGGAACGGCGCGCTCCCGGAAGAATGCCGGAATCTCGGGCGGGGTATAGAGGGCGCCATTGTCGCCGAAGACCGGGTCGCAGCAATAGAGCGCCAGGGGGTTGGCGGCCTTGACCGCGGCCACCGTCTCCAGCACCGCCTCGCCGGTCGCGGCCAGACCCAGATAGCCCGACAGCACCGCCCGGCATCGCGGCAGCACCCCGCGCTCGGCGATGCCCGTGAGAATCGCCCGCACCTCCGCCGCCGGACTGATCCGCCCGCGCCATGCGCCATAGCCCGGATGATTGGAGAAATTGACCGTGTCCACCTGCCAGACCTCGAATCCGAGACGCTGCAGCGGAAAGGCCGCGGCGGCGTTTCCGACATGGCCGTAGGCCACGGTGGATTGGATCGAGAGAATGCTCATCGATGAAATGCCGTGGCCGGCTTTAAGTCTTTACACCAGGGCGGGGGCGACAAGGTCGATGTCGGCGTAAAGTTCGGCAAGCGGGATATGCAGGCCGATCTCCGGGAGGTCCAGGATGGCGTCCGGGCCGGTCAGCATACGCCCGAGCCACTCTTTTCCTTCCCGTGCGAAGATCGTGGCGGCCATGGCGTCCTGTTCGAAGATAACGTAGCGGCGGATCGAGGGCGTGGCCTCGTATTCGCGGTTTTTCGCCCCATGATCGATATGCGCGGTCGCGTCGCTCAATATCTCGAAGACCACGACCGGATCCTTGACCACAGTGGCCCCGGCAGCCACCGGCGTGCAGGCGACGAAGGCGTCCGGGTAGCGGATTCGCCCGGCAACCTCGATCTTGAGATCACTGCCGAAGGGGCGGCAAGGACTGCCGCGGAGCCGGGTGCGCAGGGAAGTGATCAAGTTCACCTGAAGGGCCGCATGCGCCGCCGAGACCCCGGTCATCGCCATCGGCGACAAACCGTCGAACTCATATTTCAACGGCTGCGTCTCCTCCCAGGCGAGGAACTCCGAGAGTGTCAGGGGCTTGCGCAGGGCGTTGCTCATGGCCCGCACCATAGCATGGCCGCCGGACTTTTTCGACGACGGCCTGTTTCTTCTCTATTGCGTATTGCGACGTGCCAAAATCTCGGGTAGTCGAGGCGGGCGGCGCGTGGCCGGTGGTAATTTTTGGAGAATGTATCGAAATGACGAAGGTAGAGCAGGGAAACTTCTTCGAGGATTTCACGCTCGGCCGGATTTTGGAGCATGCGACGCCGCGCACCGTGACCGATGGGGATGCGGCGCTTTATCTGTCGCTGACGGCGACGCGCTTCGCGCCCAATTATTCGGATCCCTTCGCGCGCAATCTCGGCCTGCCGCGTGCGCCTTTCGACGACATGCTCGCTTTCCATGTCGCCTTCGGCAAGACCGTCCCCGACATCTCGCTGAACGCCATCGCCAATCTCGGCTATGCGGGCGGCGTGTTCGGCGTGCCGCTCTATCCGGGCGATACCGTGACTTCGACCAGCGAGGTCATCGGCATCAAGGAGAACGCCAATCATGAGACCGGCGTCGTCTATGTGCGGAGCCGGGGCGTCAATCAGCGTGGCGAGAGCGTGGTCGATTACTGCCGCTGGGTCATGGTGCGGAAGCGCGATTTCAGCGCGCCGGCCCCGGAAACCGTCGTGCCGAAGCTGCCCGATTCGGTCACGGTCGATCAGTTCGTCCTGCCGGCGGGGCTCGATGCATCGCGGTATGACCGCAAGCTCGCGGGTTCGCCCTGGGGCTTCGACGATTACACGGTGGGGGAGCGCATCGACCATCTCGGCGGCATGACCATCGAGGAAGCCGAGCACGCGATGGCGACCCGCCTCTATCAGAACAACGCCCGCGTCCATTTCGACCAGCATGTCGAGAAGTCGGGCCGTTTCGGCCGGCGCATCATCTATGGCGGCCACATCATCAGCCTCGCCCGCGCCATGACCTTCAACGGCCTCGGCAACGCCTTCCGCATCGCCGCCTTGAACGGCGGCAAGCATGTCGGCCCGAGCTTCGCCGGCGACACCATCTATGCCTGGAGCGAGATCCTGGCCAAGGAACCGCTCCCCGGCCGCACCGATCTCGGAGCGCTACGCATCCGGACCGTCGCCACCAAGAACGAGACCTGCGAAGCCTTCCCCGAAAAGCGCTTGAGCACCGATCCCTTCGATCCGGGCGTCGTCCTCGATCTCGATTACTGGGTTCTGATCCCGCGCTGAGGAAGCCGTAACCGGAGGAAGCCGCGATGTTCGAAAAGAAGCTGGGTTTCAGCACAGAGAAGCGGCCGTTCAGCCTGCGTCTTTATAACCGGATCGTGCAGAAGTATCATTCGCATGATCTGAACTATGAACTGCAATCCATCGCCCGCCGCGAATCCGCGAGCTATGTGAAGGCGAACATGGTTTCAGCGATCATGTTCCAGGGGCGATGGAAGCTTCTTGCCGCCGCGATTGAAGAAGCGTCCAGCGACGGGCTCTTCCTTGAATTCGGCGTCGAAAAAGGCGACAGCGCCAATTTCATCGCTAGGCATCTGGCGGAACGCGGCAGTAAATCCGTGGTGCACGCCTTCGACAGCTTCGAGGGCCTGCCGGGCGAGTGGAGCGGGACTTTCGAAAAGGCCGGCAAGTTCTCGCTGGGCGGAAAAATCCCGGAGCTGCTGCCAAATGTCGAAGCCCATAAGGGCTGGTTTTCCGACACGATCCCGCCTTTTTCGGAAAAGCATGGCGGTCAGATCTCGCTGCTCCACATCGATTGCGACCTCTATTCATCGACGCGGGACGTACTTTTCGGCCTCGCAAACCAGATAAAGCCCGGCACCATCGTCGTGTTCGACGAGTATTTCAATTATCACAATTGGCAAATGCACGAACACCGCGCCTGGACGGAATTCGTCGAGGCTTACGGGATCAAATACACCTACCGTGGCTTCTCCGGGGTGGGCGGGCAAGTGTATTTGAAAATAGGCTGAAGCCCCGGCCACCGCTCGCTTTCATAGGAATGGCTTATCCCGATGGTTCAGGGAAGATCAAGATATGGCCACCAGCGTCCTGCCCGGACTTGTTCCGGGCATCCACGCGGCGGCCACAAACACCAATATTTCCAATGACGTATATGCGGACCCACGTGGGTGGCCGGGTCAAGCCCGGCCACGACGTCGAGGGACAGCATGCGGGCTGAGCTGAAACATCGGGATAAGTCATTCATAGGAATTAGCCTGGGATTAATTTGACATAGGTCAATCGAATCGCTCACCATTATAGTGAGATCGCTTCGTCTTTCCCTCGGAATTCCGCATTGATGACCGGTTCCATGTGTCCAGGAAGAAATCCGGCTGCCGCCGGCCGGTTCGGCTTGCGGCGAGATAGGGCGGTCATTCTTTTATTCGCGGGCCTCTTGTTCTCGGGACCGGTCCGCGCCCAGACGCAGTTTCTGGAGCCGCCGCAGCCGGGGCAGGAGCGGGTGCCGTCGGCCCCGGTCTCGAAGCCCGGCATCGATTTCCAGATCGAGGCGCCGAGGCGCACGCCGGTGCCGCGTGCCTCCGAGGATCTGGTCTTCGACGTAATCGATATCGTGATCGACGGCTCGACGGTCTACCCGGCGGCGGAACTGCGCGAATTCGTGGCGCCGCTCATTGGGAAGCCGGGGAAGCTTGCCGATCTTCTCGGCGCGTCCGAGCGGATCGAGAAGAAATATCATGATGACGGCTATGTGCTGACGCGGGTCTATCTGCCGCATCAGAGCGTCGAGAACGGGCGCTTTCGTATTGAGGTCGCCGAGGGCTATGTGGCGGGCGTCTCGGTGGATGGCGGGGATGAGGGCGTGCGCCAGTGGGTCGAGCGGTCGCTGGCCCCGGTCCTGGCCTCGAAGCCCTTGCGGATCGCGGTTCTGGAGGACGCGCTGCTGGCGGCGAACGAAGCGCCGGGCGTATCGGTTTCGGGGTTGCTGCGGCCCTCGGCGACCGAGGCCAAGGCCTCGGATCTGGTGGTCTCGGTGAATGCGCCGCTCTATACGGGATCGGTGGCCTTCGATAATCGCGGTTCCGCCAATACGGGGATCTGGACGGGTTCAGGCAATCTGGCGGTGCGCTCCCCCTTCGACGATGGCGGCCAGTTTCAGCTCAGCTATTCCTCGGCGATGGACCTCAACGAGCGGCGGGCCGCGCAGGCCCGCTATGCCCTGCCATCGCCGATCGGCCCCGAGGGGCTGTTGCTGAGCCTCGGCGGCCTCATGTCGCATGGCGAGCCCGCCGGCTCGGTCAAATCGCTGAAAATGATCAGCGACAGCACCTCGATCGGCCCGCGCGCCACCTATCCGCTGCTGCGCGGGCGGCAGGAAAAGCTCTCGCTTGACGGTGGCCTCACGGTGCAGGCTTCCGACGTGCATATCTTCGGGACGACGCCGCTGAGCCATGAGGAATGGCGGACCCTGGATATCGGCCTTCTCTATCAGAACACGCATTTCCTCTGGGGATCGGCGGACGGGACGGCGGTTTTCGCCCATGGCCTGCCCGCCTTCGGCGCCACGCCGCCCCGGAACACCAGCCGGCCCGGCTCGGTATCCGATTTCCGCAAGCTGTCCGGTACGGTACATACGGTTCAGCCCCTGAGCGGCGGGCTCAGCCTCTCGGTCCAGGGGCAATGGCAGTATTCGCCCAGCATGCTGCTGGTCGGCGAACAGGTGAGCTTCGGCGGACCCTCGATCGGGCGCGGCTACGATGCGGCGGCGGTCACCGGCGATAACGGCGTCGGCGGCGCGATGGAGCTTCGCTACGATCTGGCGCCCGGAGATTTCTATCTCAACGATCTTGGCGCCGATACCACGCAACTCTATACGTTTTATGATACGGGCGAAGTGTGGTTGAATAACCAGGAAGCCGCCGTGACGACGATCAATTCGGTCGGGGCCGGCATGCGCCTGACGGTCTTTCAGAATTTCTCCATCAATGTCGAGGTGGCGAAGAGCCTGACCCCGGCGCCGAGCAGCGACGAGGGCCGGCGCTCGTTGCGCGGGTTCTTCAACGGTTCGGTTCGCTTCTAAGGGCTCCGTTCGTTTCTGGACAGCCGCTATCGGGCGGAGGAAAGAGGGCAGGGATCGTGCGCTTTCGGAACCGTCGCACCGCGTTTTACGCTGCCGCATGGATCGGGGCCGCATGGGTCGGCCTGACAGTCGTGCCGGGCGGCAGCGGTGCCGCATGGGCGGCGGAGCCCGTAGCGCTGGCCGGCACCAATCTTCTGGGCGAAGCCTGCCGGACCGCTCCACGTTCCGACATTGTCGCCGATCCTTCGGCGCCGGCCCCGGAATCGCTGTTCTGCGGGAGTTCAAGCCGTTCCGCCGGAGCAGTCGGGGCGGTGCCGCTGCCGCCTTCTTTGCCGCAAGGAGCGGCGGAGCGGCATGCCTTGCTGGAGAAAGCGGCGGCTTCCGGCTCGACCGGGCGCTCGATCCGGACGCGCATGACCTGCCCGGCGGGCGAGTGGGTCCAGACCACGGCCAAGCACGAAATCCTGATCAAGCCCTGCTCGCTCAATGACGGCGCCTGGCCAAGGCTTGAGGTGGTGATGCCGCTCGGGCGCTACCTCTTCGTGGCCGAGGGGTTGCCATCGGCGCTGACCGCGCTGGCTGATTTGGCGGCGAGACAGGCGGGACAGAGTGGCGAGGCGGGGGGCGGGTTCGGTGACGCGGAAGCGGCGCGGGCGCTGCTCTCGCAGGCGTTCCATTCCGAGGCATGGCGGGTGTCGGGGAATGATGACGACCGTTTCCGGTCCTTGGTGGAAGCGGCCCGGCTCGACGACAGCCGCAAGGATTTCCGCGCCGCCGAGGATTCCTACCGGCAGGCGCTGGCGATTCAGGAGAAAGCGCTCGGCGCCGCCGCACCCGGTGTCGGCGCCACCTTGATGAGCCTTGCCCTCGAAGTCAGCAACCAGGGCCGCTATGACGAGGCGGCGGGCCTGTTCCGGCGGGCCGATCCGATCGTGCAGCGTTCGCCGATCCCAGCCGATCAGGCGCGCTATTTCAGCTATATGGCCTATGACGCGGCCAATGCCGGGCGTTTCGCCGATGGGGTGCGCTATGCCGGCGAGGCGGCGGAGAGCTGGCGCCGGCTGGCGGAGAGCAACGGCCCCGATCTCGAAGATCTGGGCGGTGGTGCTGCGGGGCGTTCGGTGATGCGCGGCGAATTGGGGCACGCCCTCAATTTCGTGGCGAAGATGGCGGTCCGGACCGGACAAATCACCGAGGCGGAAGCGGCGGCCAAGGAGGCATTGCAGATCATCGCCGAGGAAAAGGGCCTGCCGCCCTGGTGGAAGCCCGAGGTGCTCGCCACCGTCGGCGAAGTCTATGCGCGGCTCGGGCGGCTGAACGAGGCGGATCAGAGCTTCCGGGGCGCTCTCATCTATCAGCAGCGTCTGTTCGGCGAGACGGCCCCCACCGCCTTCACGCTCCTGTCGCTGGCCGGGGTCTATTCCGCCGAGGGCAATGACAACGAGGCGGTGCGCGCCTTCGGGCTGGCGCTCAAGATCCTGTCGCGCGACGAGCATGCGCGGGCGGGGCTGATCTTCGATCAGCTCGCACCGCTATTCGCTTCGGCGACGAACCTCGCCACCGCCAAGCCCGATCAGCGCGAGGCGATGGAAGGGCTGATGTTCCAGGCGCTGCAAATGGCTGAAAGCGGCGTCGCCGATCAGACGATAGCCCGCGCCTCGGCCAGGCTCGCGGCGGAAACCCCGGCGATGCGGGATCTGGTGCATGGGCTCGAAACCGCCGAACACGGACGCGACGAGGCCCGCATCACCCTGGCCGCCGAGACCGCACTTCCCGACGAGCAGCGCGGCTCCCGCAAGGAGGCGGCGATACTCGCCGATCTCAACCGCTGGACGGAGGAAGCCAATCTTCTCTCCAAGCGGATCTGGGCGGAGTTTCCGGCCTATTATGCCCTGAGCCGGGCGGCACCTCTCGATCTTGCCGGCTTGCGTAAGCGGCTCGGCATCGGCGAGGCGCTGGTTCTGTTTCGTTTCGGGCGCGAGAAATCGCTCGCCGTCGCCATCACCGCCGACCGCTTCACCGCGCGGAGCCTCGATCTCGGCGAGGCCGATCTGGCCGCTTCCGTGCGGGAATTGCGCCGCGCCGTCACGGTCAACGCCACCGGCCATGTCGCGGCGTTCGACCTTGCCGGGGCTTACGAGCTTTATCGCGGGCTGATCGGGCCGATCGAGCCGGTTCTGGCCGGGGTGCGGCAGTTGATCATGGTGCCGGACGGGCCGCTTTCCAGCCTGCCGCCGGGGCTCCTGGTGATGAAGAAGCCCGATGGCTCCGGCGATTACCGTCATGCCGCCTTTCTGGCCCGGCGCTGGGCCACCTCGACGGTGCCTTCGGTGCGTGCCTTCGTGGCGCTCCGGGACCGCCCGAAGGCCACGGGGGAGCGGCTGCCGTTCCTGGGCCTCGGCGCGCCGCTGTTCGAGGGCGGGCGCAAGGGGCTCGAAGCCATGGAAGGCCAGTGCCGGGGTGATGGGCCGATGCCGGCGGAGGCCTTGAAGGCGCTGGCGCCGCTGCCCGATACCGCCGAGGAGGTCCGGTCCGTGGCCAGGGCCCTGGGCGGCGGGGCGGACAGCGTGCTTCTGGGCGCCAACGCCACCGAGGCGGCGCTGCGGGCCCGCGATCTTTCGAAAATCCGGGTGCTCTATTTCGCCACCCACGGCTTCCTGCCGGGGGAGCTTTCCTGCCGGGCGGAGCCTGGGCTGGCGCTGTCGCCACCGCCCAAGCCCGCCGCCTCGCGCGCCGAGGACGGGCTCCTGGAGGGCAGCGAGATCGCGGGTTTGCGGCTCGATGCCGATCTGGTGGTATTGTCGGCCTGCAACACGGCGCAATCGGCGGAAAAATACGGCGGCGAATCGCTGACGGGGCTTGCCGGGGCCTTTTTCTATGCCGGCGCCCGCAATCTGGTGGCCAGCCATTGGCAGGTTCCGTCCGGCTCCACGGCGGAGCTGATGACCGGGCTTTTCCAGCGCTATGAGAAACTGGGGGCGGCGGAGGCGCTGCGGCAGGCGCAGCTTGCCCTCATCGACAAGGATGCGACCGCGCATCCCTTCAACTGGGCTGCGTTCACGGTGATCGGGGCGGAGGCAAGGCAATGATTGCGCGCGCATATTTCCTATCGGCTCTGATACTCCTGTCGGCTCCCCTGCCGGCCCTTGCCGCCGCTGCCGGCGACACGCTGGTCGTGGTGGAGGTGCGCGGCGCCGCCCTGCAACCGGGGCAGGAGGTGGACGGGGCACAGAAAATGACTCTGCTCGACGGGCAGCTGGTGACGCTGCTCTCCCAGACCGGGCAGATGATCAAGCTGCGCGGCCCGATGGATGGCCCGCCGCTTGCCGGTGCTTCGGCGGAGGGGCCGACCACCATGGCGGCGCTCGAAGCCCTCGTCACCCAGAAGCTGACCCGTGTGGAAAAGGCCGGTGTGGTGCGTGCCGGACCGGGGCAGGTGGTGCCGCCCGATCCCTGGCTGATCGACGTTTCCCGTTCAGGCAGCCGCTGCCTGCCGCAGGGGGCGGCGATCATGCTGTGGCGGCCGAGCGCCGTGACGGCGGAGCCGCTGATCATCTCGCCCGGCGACCGTTCCTGGCGGGCGCAGGTGCAATTGGCCGCGGGCGAAGACCGGGCGCCGCTGCCTCGGGCCGTGCCGGTGCGGGCGCGCGCTACCTATGCGGCCACTCTCGGCGGCAAGGCCGCGACCCTCACCTTGCACAGCATCCCGCCTGCCATCACCACCGGCGCCATGCGCGCCGCCTGGATGAGCGAGATGGGCTGCGACGGTCAGGCCCTGGCGCTGATGAAGACGCTTGATAAGAATGGCGCGGAAAAGAGCAGGCCGGAAAAGAAGAGCGACGACCAGAAGAGCGACGGCAAGAAGGGCGGAAAACATGGCGGGTAAGTTCCAAGCCGTCTTGGCGCGCGTGAAGGTGTTGGCAAAATCCGGGCTGGTTCTCGGGGCGTTTGCGGCATTGCTGTCCGCCGGGGCTACGCATTGGGCCATGGGGAATTTGTTCTTCATGACCCAGATCGAAGTTGCGATCGAGGATTTCCGGACTGCCTGGGTGCTGCCGCCGGAGAAGCAGGACAGCGATATCGTCATCATCGCCATCAATGAGGACACGCTGAACCTCTTCCCCTACCGCTCGCCGATCGATCGGGAATTCCTGGCCAAGCTTCTGCATACCGTGGCGGCGCGGAAGCCCCGGGCCATCGGCGTCGATCTTCTCTTCGACCAGCCGACCGAGTCCGGCAAGGACGCCGCGCTGAAGGAGGCGCTGTCCACGCTGCCCGTGCCGCTCTTCGTCTCCTATACGGACAGCTCAAGCATCGTCAACGCGGCGCAGCTGAAATATCTCGACGAGTTCGTGCCGGCCTCGGTGGCGGTCCGCGCCGATGTGCGCACCAATGCCCTCGACGGCAAGGTGCGCTCGATCTTTCCGGGGGCGAAGCGCCCGGATGGCAGCTTCATGCCGGGTTTTGCCCGCGCCGTCGCCAAGAGCCAGGGCGTCGAGACGCCGCCCGTCGAGGTCGATGCGGTCTGGCATGGCCGGCCCGATGCGGACACGCAGCCCTTCCACACCTTCCCGGCCCATCTGGTGCCGATTCTGCCAGCCGCTTGGTTCAAGGACAAGATCGTCCTGATCGGCGCGGAGGAGAGCCTGACCGATCTCTATTCGACCCCTTTCTCCACGAAGAATTTCGGGCAGAAGAGCGAGATGCCGGGCATCGAAATCCACGCCCATGCGGTCTCCCAGCTTCTGAACCACAAAGAGACGCAACGGCCCGCCCTGCAAGTGCAATGGGTGCTGGTCGGCCTGGCGGCGTTGCTGGGCGTCGGGATGGCGCTGTTTCATCTGAGCCTGATTTGGCAGGGTGCGATCGTCACGCTGGCCGTTGCGGCGTTCTGGGCCGGCATTTTCGAGTATTTCCGGCGGACCGGGATGATGATGCCGGTGGTGGAGCCCACCTTCGCCTTCTTGCTGGCGAGCTGGGTTGGCGACGCGCTGACCGGCCGCGAGGCGCGCCGTCAGAAGGAGTTCGTCAACTCCGCCTTCTCCCGCTGCGTCAATCCGCATCTGATGAAGGAATTGGCATCCGATCCCGGCAAGCTGTCGCTTGGCGGCGAGGCCCGTGAAATGACGCTGATGTTCATGGATATCCGCGGCTTCACCACCATTTCCGAGCGATACGATGCCCAGGGCCTGACCAAGTTCATCAACCGTGTCCTTACCCCCATGACGCAGATGGTGCTGGATAATAAAGGCACGGTCGATAAATACATCGGCGACTGCATCATGGCTTTCTGGAACGCGCCGCTGACCGATCTCGCCCATGCCGAGAATGCCTGCCGCGCCGCTCTCGCCATGCGGATCGAATTGGCGAAGTTGAACAGCGTTTGTGAAGCGGAAGAGCTGGCGCTAGGGAAAACCTGGGATCCGGTGAAGATCGGCATCGGCCTCAATACCGGCAAATGCGTCGTCGGCTTCATGGGCTCGGACATGCGCTTCGATTATTCGGTGCTGGGCGACGACGTCAACCTCTGCTCCCGCCTGGAAGGGCAGTCCAAGACCTATGGCATCGACATGGTCATCGGCGAGAACACCCATGCGCTGGTGCCGATGATGGCGACGCTGGAACTCGATCTCATCCAGGTCAAGGGCAAGACCAGGCCGGTGCGCGTCCATGCCCTGCTCGGCGATGAGCAAATGCTGGAAAGTCCTGATTTCGCCATACTGCGGGCGGCGCATGAGGCGGTGCTGAAAGCCTACCGCGCCCATGATTGGGAAGAGACCCGCTCCCTCCTGCAACACTATCACGACATCGCCCCGCCGCTGATGCAGGGCTTCGCCAATCTCTATGACGAACGGGTCGAGGAATGCGAATCCAACCCGCCGCCCGAGGATTGGGACGGCGTGTTCGTGGCGAAGTCGAAATAGGGAAGGCCTACCCCGTCCTCGCTGCATATGCGTCAGGCGTCCTTCGAGACGCGGCTAAGAGAGCCGCTCCTCAGGATGAGGTACATAGTTGATGGCATTGAGAAAATCCTCATCCTGAGGAGGCCCCCTTGAGGGCCGTCTCGAAGCCTCATCCTGAGGAGGCCCCCTTGAGGGCCGTCTCGAAGCCTCATCCTGAGGAGGCCCCCTTGAGGGCCGTCTCGAAGCCTCATCCTGAGGAGCCGCCTCTTGGCGGCGTCTCGAAGGACGCACCATGCATGTCCAGCCCGGCGCCAAATGACGGGCCAAAATAAGAATTTCAGCAATAGGCGCGCTGGCGCAAAAGATGGTCGGCCAGTACGCAGGCGAGCATCGCTTCGCCGACGGGGACGGCGCGGATGCCGACGCAGGGGTCATGGCGCCCCTTGGTGAAGATCTCGGTTTCCTCGCCGGATTGGGTGACGGTGCGGCGCGGCGTCAGGATCGAACTGGTGGGTTTGACGGCGAAGCGGGCGACGATGTCCTGGCCGCTGGATATGCCGCCCAGAATCCCGCCGGCATGATTCGAGAGAAAGGCAACCTCGCCGTTCTCCATGCGCATTTCATCGGCATTGTCCTCGCCACTGAGGGAGGCCGCGGCAAAGCCGTCACCGATCTCCACGCCCTTGACGGCGTTGATGCTCATCAGCGCGCGGGCGATATCGCTATCGAGCTTGTCATAGATGGGATCGCCCAGCCCCACCGGAATGCCCGACGCCACCAGTTCCACCACCGCCCCGATCGAGGAGCCGGCTTTGCGGATGCCGTCGAGATAGCGCTCCCATTCCGGCACGGCCCCGGCATCCGGGCACCAGAAGGGATTGCGCTCCACCTCCGCCCAATCCCAGCGGGCGCGATCGATCTTCAGCGGACCGAGCTGGACCATGGCGCCACGGATTTGGAATTGGGCGCCGAGATCGCGTTCAAGAATCTTGCGGGCGATGGCGCCGGCAGCCACGCGGGACGCGGTCTCCCGCGCCGAGGACCGGCCGCCGCCGCGATGGTCCCGGATCCCGTATTTCTTCCAGTAGGTGTAATCCGCATGGCCGGGGCGGAAGGCTTCGACCAGATTGCCGTAATCACGGGAGCGCTGATCCTCGTTGCGGATCAGGAGCTGGACCGGCGTGCCGGTAGTCTTGCCCTCATAGACGCCGGACAGGATTTCGACCCGGTCGGGCTCCTGGCGCTGCGTGGTGAAGCGGGACTGTCCGGGCTTGCGCCGGTCGAGCCAGGATTGAATATCGGCTTCGGCAAGCGGCAGCAGCGGCGGCACTCCATCGACGACGCAGCCGATCGCCGGACCGTGGCTTTCACCCCAGGTGGTAAAGCGGAAAAGAGTGCCGAAGCTGTTCCCGGCCACGCTCAAGCCTCCAAAGCTCAGACCCCCGAAGCTCAGACGACCGAGATGTCGGGAGCGTCCACGGATTTCATGCCGACGACATGATAGCCGCAATCGACATGGTGGATCTCGCCGGTGACGCCGGACGAAAGATCGCTTAGGAAATAGAGGCCGGCGCCGCCGACTTCCTCGATCGTGACGTTGCGCTTCAGCGGCGAATTGTACTGGTTCCATTTGAGGATATAGCGGAAATCGCCGATGCCCGAGGCGGCCAGCGTCTTGATCGGGCCGGCGGAAATGGCGTTGACGCGGATATTCTGCCCGCCAAGATCGACCGCCAGATAGCGCACGCTCGCCTCCAGCGCCGCCTTGGCCACGCCCATGACGTTGTAATGCGGCATCACCCGCTCCGCACCCAGATAGCTCAGCGTCAACAGGCTTCCGCCTTCGGTCATCAAGGGTGCCGCGCGCCGGCAGATATCGGTGAAGGAAAAGCAGGAGACGTCGAGCGTCCGGTTGAAATTGGCCCGGGTGGTATCGAGGTATTTGCCCTTCAGTTCGTCCTTGTCGGAGAAGGCAACGGCATGGACCACGAAATCGAGCCGCTGCCAGCGGGAGGCGATGGCCTCGAACACGCCGTCCACGCTGCGCTCATCGGTTACGTCGCAATCGGCCAGGAAGTCGCTGCCCAGGCTCTCGGCGAGCGGACGGACCCGCTTTTCGAGGGCGTCGCCCTGAAAGGTGAAGGCCAATTCGGCCCCCTGCGCGCGCGCCGCCTTGGCGATACCCCAGGCCAGCGAACGGTCGTTGGCCACGCCCATGATGAGCCCGCGCTTACCGGCCATAAGCAGCGGCGTTGCATCACTCATTGCGAATTCTCTCCCGGAAATGATCTAGATAATAATGATCTAGACAATAATGATCTCGAAAATGCCGCGCCAAGCCTGAACACGGCCCCCGCCCGCCAGCGAGAGGGTTGCGTCGCGGTATGCTGAAATTACGCGCCGGAGTCAAGGCGCAGCCTTCACTCCCCGCAATTCTCCTTGAGGTCAGTGGGGGAATAAGCGGAGGATTTCCTCGCCTGGCCGGCCCCGGTTAATGGGTGGCGGAGCCCAGGCCGAGTTCTTTCGCTTTCGCCAGAAGCTCCCGTCCATAGGCCTGCAACGCGGCGGAGGCGGCATCGTCCCGAATTGCGCGCGCCAACCGAAAACAGCGCTCCGCCTGTTCGAGGGTTTCTCGCTTTTGTTCTCCTTGGATTTTCATCCCGCGTGTCATGGCCGTGATCCAAGTCAAGATGTAGTGCTTTTGGATACGCCTTGCGCCTCTAATAGGCAATGCGTCAAAAAGGGGGAGATTCGGGGTCGCCGCGCCGCCGGTTGGCAATATAAAAGGCTAATCCCACAACGGCGAGACCGAGGAGGATATAGACGAAATAAGCCTTGTTGCCGGTCTCGCCGACCGAGAGCGGGAAGCGGGCTTTATCGATCCAGCCATGCTCGCCGGTGACGGTGACGAGCACGAAATAGGTTCCCGGCTTGTCGAAAACCACCGGGAAGGTGACCGTGCCCGTCGGATATTTTTGTGCCGGCAGATGCGCCAGGGTGACGGTGTCGCGGACGATCTGGATGTCCATCATCATGTCGCGCAACTCGCGGCTGATGGCGTCGAGGGTGAGGAAGGCGCCCCCGGTTTCGGTGATTTCCTGGCAGAATTGCTGCCGTGGCATGGCAACCGTGTAGCCGGAAAACAGTATCTCGTGCGGGCCCGCCATCAGCGGGCAGGGATTGGCCTCGGGCTCCATCTCGTATTCCGTCGCACCCCAGGCCGGTGCCGCGAAGAGCCCGCCGATCCAAAGCAACACGCCGATCAGGTATCCGATCATCGCCCTGTCCCTCCGGGAAGCTTGCCGTCCTACGCCTGAAAGAACGCGCGGCGAGGGGGAACGTTTGGCGAATGAAACGGAGGGAGCCAAGTGGCTCCCTCCGTTTATAGCGTCACTGGGTTTGCTGGATCGCCGAGAGTACCCAATTGCCGCCGGTCTTGCGGCGGAAGGTCCAGATCTCGGTGACTTCCTGCGGCTGGTCGAGGCTGCCGGAGACGATATGGCCGGTGGCCCGCTCGACCATCGCATCGGCGAGGCTGTAGCGCATCGCTACGGTGGCGTATTCGTCGTCGCGCTCACGCCAGGCCTCGGCGAGATTGCCCTGGAGCAGAGCCGGCTCGCTGACGCGGTTGACTTGGCCCTTGGCGGCGTTTTCGCTGAGCGCCTGTTCGAAATAGGAGGCCATTTCCGGCGTCGCGAAACGGCGAAGCGTGGCGATGTCCTCATTCCCGTAGGAGGATTGGATGGATTTGAGCGCATTCTCGAAGGCGTTATAGTCGGCCTCGCCGATGGTGATCGGCGTGACCGCCGGCGCGGCTGCCGGCTGCGGGGCGGCGGCGCGTGCCATTCCCGGCGCCGGACGAAAATTCACGGGCCCGGAATTCATCATGGGCGACTGACGGCCCCGGAAGTAGCGCAGGGCCATCATCGCGATCAAGCCGAGGACCGCCACCTGAACCAGCAGGCCGAGGATGCCGGCAAAGCTGCCGAGTCCGCCGAAGAAGCCGCCGCCGGTGAGCATTCCGAACAGGCCCGCGCCGAGGAATCCAGCCGCGAGGCCGGTCATCAGGCTGCGCGCGAAAGAGGGTCTGGCCATCGGGGGAGCCATCTGCGGCGGCGGGGCGGAGGGGGCCGCCATCGACGGGGCCGGAGCGGCGGCGGGGGGCGGCGTGATCGTGCGCTGGATCGGCGCCGCGGCACTCGGTGCCGTCTGGGTGGGCGGCGGTGCCGAAAAGGTCTTCGAGCCACGGCTGCCCGAGGATGAACCGCCACCGGCGCGCGCATCCGCCGCGTTCATGCCGCCGAGCACCAGGATTACGGCGAGCAGGATCCGCGCAATAAATGTATGCATTTGACTCGTCATGAACCCGGCCCTTCCTTGCAGCCAATCGGACTGGCCGGCAATCTACGGCAAGAATGCGGTTCCGCCACTCTACATTTTCATGACGCCTCTTCAGGACGCCTCCCGCGGAGCCTCCCTCTTAAGAGCATGATATCGCCCGGAGCCGCGGGTGAGAACGTCGTCGGAGGGGAGGATATCGCCCGGCTCCAACTCCCGCTTGCTTCCGGCCCGCTTGTAGATCGGGGCGAAATCGATGGCGGCGAGGTCCAGAAGCGCATGCAAATGGCCGAGGACGAAATAGCTTTCCTGGAAGTCGTCGATCCGGTAGCGGGTCCGCATCACCCGTTCGAGGTCGAATCGGATGCGGTTCGGGGACGGATCGGTCAAGGCGAAAAGCGTCTCGGTATAGGAGGAAACGATTCCGGCGCCATAGATGCGAAGCCCGTCCGGCTGCGTCACCAGCCCGAATTCGACGGTGTACCAATAGACCCGGGCCAGATGATGCAGCACCCCCTGAGCCTGCGCCCGCAAGCCGCCGACGCCGTAGCTCTGGATATAGTCGGCGATCACCGGGTTCATCAGCATCGGCACATGGCCGAACACGTCGTGAAAGATGTCGGGCTCCTCCAGATAGTCGAGTTCGTCGCGCTTGCGGATGAATTGCCCCGCCGGAAAGCGCCGGTTGGCGAGATGCTCGAAGAACACCTCGTCCGGCACCAATCCCGGCACCGCGACGATTTCCCAGCCGGTGCCCCGGCGCAGGATTTCGTTGAGCGCGTGAAACTCCGGGATCCGGTCGCCGCCGATCGGTAGCGCCCGCATGCCTTCGACGAATTCATCGCAGGCGCGGCCGGGGAGCAGCTTCGTCTGCCGCTCGAACAGCGTCTTCCAGACTTCGTGCTCCTCTTGCGTATAGTTCGCCCAATCCTGATCGATGGTCCAATCGGAGCGCCTAGGCCGCCCGGCGGCTCCGGCGGCGGCTCCATGTTTCAGAATGGCGGGTTTTGTCATCATTCGCCTCCATCCGCACCGGCCAGGGCGGGAAGGATCTTGCCCACGGCCTCGCCGAAACCGACGCGGTAGCCGTCGCCCTGGCACCAGCCGGTCAGGGCGATCTCGTCCCCATCCTCGATGAAGCGGCGCCGGCTTCCATCCGGCAGGGTCAGCGGGTTAGCGCCGTTCCAGGTGAGTTCAAGCAGGCTGCCGAAGGAATCCGCCGCCTCGCCGCTGATCGCCCCCGAGCCCATGAGGTCGCCGATACGGGTATTGCAGCCGGAGACCGTGTGATGGGCAAGCTGCTGCGCCATGCTCCAATACATATGCCGGAAATTCGTGGCGCTGACCGTTGTCGGCGCGGACGCACCCGCCGGCCTGATGGCGGCTTCGAGATGGATGTCGAAAGCCTGCGGGCCGTGACGGCGGAGATAGGGCAGGGGCCGGGGATCCTGCGCCGGGCCTTCGACGCGGAAGGGCTCCAGCGCGTCGAGCGTCACCACCCAGGGCGAGAGGGTGGTGCCGAAGCTCTTGCCGTTGAAGGGGCCGAGCGGCACGTATTCCCATTGCTGGAGATCGCGCGCGCTCCAATCATTCATCAGCACCAGCCCGAAGATATGCGCTTCGGCTTCATCCACCGGAACCGGCGCGCCCAGATCATTGCCGCATCCGATGATGAAGGCCGTCTCCAGCTCGAAATCGAGCTTGGCGCAGGGGCCGAATGCCGGCTCCGCCGCGTCGGGCGCTTTTGTCTGGCCAAGCGGGCGGCGGATCGGCGTGCCGCTGATCACGACCGAGCTTGCCCGCGCGTTGTAGCCGATCGGCATATGCAGCCAATTCGGCAGGAGCGGATGCTTCGGGTCGCGGAACATCGCCCCGACATTGGCCGCGTGCTCCTTGGACGAATAGAAATCGGTGTAGCCGCCGATCTCGACGGGCAGATGCATCCTGGCTTCCGCCATCGGCACCAGCGCCCTTGCGCGCAACGCGGCATCGTCGCGCAGTTGGGGCGTCCCGGCTGCGAGAAGCTCACCGATGCGCGCCCGCGTTTCCCGCCAGATCTCAGGCCCCAGCGCCATGAAGGCATTGAGGCTGCTCCGCTCGAAGATCTGGCCGTTGATCGGAAGCAAGCCCGCCCGTTCGAGCACCGCCAGATCGAGAATGCGGTCGCCGATCGCCACCCCCACCCGAGGCCACGGCGTCTCCACCGTGGAGAAGACGCCGTAAGGCAGGTTCCGGATCGGGAAATGCCCATCCGCCGGGACTTCGATGAAGGATTTATCCGCATCCATTCTTGCTATTCCCTCAAACCGGCGTGAAGCGCTTCGTCAAACCCTGCCAGCATTCGAAGTAATCCGCCTGCAACAGCGGCGTCTCCAAGGCGAAGCGGGTCGGCTGGAGGACAAGGCTGGTCTCGAACATGAAGGCCATCGTCTCGGAAAGCCGCTGCGGAGTGCTGGTGTCGGCGGCGATTGCCTTGTCGAAGCTTGTGGCGTCGGGACCATGCCCCGACATGCAATTGTGCAAGGAAGCCCCGCCGGGAAGGAAGCCCTCCGCCTTGGCATCATAGGCGCCCTGGATCAGCCCCATGAACTCCGAAGCAACGTTGCGGTGGAACCAGGGCGGACGGAAAGTATCCTCCATGGCCAGCCAGCGTGGCGGGAAGATCACGAAGTCGATATTGTCCACCCCCGGCATGTTTCCGGGCGATTGCAGCACGAGAAAGATGGAGGGGTCGGGATGGTCGTAGCTGATCGAGCCGATGGTGTTGAAGCGGCGCAGATCGTATTTGCAGGGCGCGTAATTGCCGTGCCAGGCGACGACATCCAGCGGCGAGTGCCCCATTTCCGCCGACCACAGCCGGCCCATGAACTTGGCCACCAGCTCGAAGCGGCCCTCGCGGTCTTCGTAGCGGGCGGTGGGCGTCAGGAAGTCGCGCGGATTGGCGAGCCCGTTCGCCCCGATCGGACCTAGATCGGGCAGCCGGAAATGCGCGCCGAAATTCTCGCAGACATAGCCGCGCGCCGTCCCATCCGGAAGCTCCACCCGGAACCGGACCCCGCGCGGAATGAGGGCGATCTCCTGCGGCTCGATATCGAGAAGCCCGAACTCGGTCGCAAGGCGCAGCCGGCCCTGCTGCGGGACCACCAGCAACTCGCCATCGGCGCTATAGAAGAACCGGTCCGTCATCGAGCGGTTGGCGGCAAAGAGATGGATGCCGCAACCGGTCTGCAGGCGCGGATCGCCATTGCCGGCCATGGTCACGAGCCCTTCCACAAAATCGGCGGGCTCGGTTCCGATCGGCGGCGGGTTCCAGCGAAGCGGGTTCGGCGTGGGCGCCGCCTCATCGAAGCTTGCCGCCAGGAGCGGGCTTTCCATCAGCCGGAAGGGACGGTGCTGGGCGGCGGGACGGATGCGATACAGCCAGGAGCGGCGGTTCTGGGCGCGCGGCGCGGTAAAACCCGTGCCGGAGATTTGCTCGGCATAGAGACCATAGGGCGGATGCTGCGGCGAATTGCGCCCGACCGGCAAGGCGCCGGCAATCGCCTCGGTCGCGAATTCATTGCCGAAGCCGGATTGGTAGCGGAGTGAAGACCCCATAAGCCGCCTCAGCCTTGACGATCCGCGGCGATGACGCCGTCTTTACCGTCCGCGGCGATGACGCCGCGCTGGATCTGGTCCGCCTCGATGCTCTCGAACAGCGCCTTGAAATTGCCCTCGCCGAAACCCTCGTCGCCCTTGCGCTGGATGAATTCGAAGAAGATCGGGCCGATCACCGTCTTCGAGAAGATCTGGAGCAGGAGCTTCGGGCTGGCACCCGCGGCGGCTTCCCCGTCGATCAGTAGGCCAAGCGCGCGCAGCCGGTCGAGCGGCTCGCCATGGCCCGGCAGCCGTTCGTCGATTTTCGCGTAATAGGTATCGGGCGGGGCCGGCATGAAGGCGAGTTGGCGCCGCCGCAATGCCTCGACGCTTTCATAGATATCGCCGCAGCCCAGAGCCACATGCTGAATGCCCTCGCCCTTGTAGTCGCGGAGATATTCCTCGATCTGGCTGCGGTCGTCGGCGCTCTCGTTGATCGGGATGCGGATCTTGCCGTCGGGGCTGGTCAGCGCCTTGGAAAAAAGCCGGGTCAGCTTGCCCTCGATGTCGAAATAGCGGATCTGGCGGAAGTTGAAGATGCGCTCATAAAACGCTGCCCATTTCCCCATATTGCCCCGCTGCACATTATGGGTCAGGTGGTCGATGTAGCGGAGGCCGGCGCCCTCCGGAGCGGGCTCGCGCTCGCCGGTCCAGCGGAAATCGATATCGTAGATCGAGCCGGCTTCGCCGTAGCGGTCGACGAAATAGAGGAGGCTGCCGCCGATGCCTTCGATCGCCGGGATGTTGAGCTCCATCGGCCCGACCGGGTTCGGGACGGGCTTGGCGCCGAGCCGGATCGCCCGCTCAAGCGCCAGCCTCGCATCGGCCACCCGGAAGGCCATCGCACAGGCGCAGGGGCCATGGGCCTCGGCAAAGCGGCGGGCGAAGCTCGAAGGCTCGGCATTGACGATGAAATTGATGCCGCCCTGCCGGTACAGCGTCACATCCCGTGAGCGGTGGCGGGCGATCGCGGCGAAACCCATTTGCTCGAACAGTGCTCGAAGATGTTCCGGCTCCGCCGAGGCATATTCGACGAACTCGAACCCGTCCGTGCCCATCGGATTGGCATCCGAGATTTCGAGCCTTGAGGAAGCGTATGCATAAGGAGCCATCGGCAAACTCCCTGCTGTCCAGCCGTTCGGATCGGCTTTTCATCATATGGCGACGGCCTTGAACGCGGACAAGAACCCAAAGCGCATGGCTCTTCCAGGAAATCGCGGCTTTGGCTAATCTCCGGGTTCAAGGCTCAACAGAGGAAAGTTTTATGGACGAGACCAAGGACAGCAACGGAAACATACTCGCCGACGGCGATTCCGTTCAGCTCACCAAAGACCTGAAGGTGAAGGGATCAACGATCAATCTGAAGCGCGGCACGGTGATGAAAAACATCCGCCTCACCGCCGACACCGAGGAAATCGAGTGCCGCGAGGGAAGATCGACGATCGTTCTCAAGACCTGCTTCGTGAAGAAGGCGTAGAGGCCACGCACATCCAGCAATTCTCATTTTGGCCCGTCATTTGGCAATGGGCTGGAAATCCGTGGTGCGTCCTTCGAGACGGCCCTCAAGGGGGCCTCCTCAGGATGAGGATTTTTCTTAGTGCCATCACAGATACACCTCATCCTGAGGAGCGGCTCTTGGGCCGCGTCTCGAAGGACGCTGGATGCTTTTGCAGCGAGGACGGGCGCAGGCGTTGGCCAAAATGAGAACTGCTGAGGCACATCATTCTCCTTTGCCCCGCAAAGCGCCGAAGGCCATTATAGCGGCCATGCCGACCGAACCCGCCAATCCCATCCGTATCTTCGATCCAGCCTCCTTGCGCCGCCACCGGGAGCGGGCGGCGCAAAGGAGCGGGCATGACTTCCTGTTCGAGGAAGCGAGCGACCGGCTGGTGGAGTGTCTTGAGGATGTTACCCGGCGCTTTCCGCTGGCGCTCGATCTAGGGGCCAGGGATGGGCTGGCGGCGCGGCTTATTGGGGCGAGGGGCGGGGTGGAGCGGCTGGTTCAGCTCGATCCGGCGCCGGGTTTCCTGGCCCGGTGCAAGGGCGAGCGGGTGGCGGGCGAGGCCGAGGCGCTGCCTTTCGCGCCGGCGAGCTTCGATCTCGTCCTGAGCGCGCTGCTTTTGCATTGGACCAACGATCTTCCCGGCGCGCTGCTGCAGTTGCGGCAGGTGCTGAAGCCGGACGGGCTGCTTCTCGCCTCGCTGTTCGGGGGCGAGACCCTGTGGGAGCTGCGGCAGGCGCTGCTCGAAGCCGAGGCCGAGACCGAGGGCGGCGCCAGCCCGCGCGTCTCGCCCTTCGCCGATATCCGCGATCTCGGGAGTTTATTGCAACGGGCGGGTTTCGCGCTGCCGGTCCTCGATAGCGACACCATCACCGTAACCTATCCCGACGCGCTGGCGCTGATGCGCGATCTTCGCGGCATGGGGGAGACCAACACGCTGTTCGACCGGCGGCGCGGCTTCAGCCGTCCGGCCACCCTGGCGCGCGCAGCCGCCCGCTATCACGAACTTTTCGCCCAGCCCGACGGGCGCATCCCCGCGACCTTCCAGATCATCACCCTGACCGCGTGGTCGCCCCATCAGGACCAGCCCAAGCCCCTGCGCCCCGGCAGCGCCGAGACCAGTCTGGCCACGGTATTCGGGCAAAAGCCGTAGCGGCGGCGATGCTGGCGGCTGACGGTTTCCGGGCACTGCTGCGGGCCATGCGGGCCATATCCGGGCGTGTGCTCGATTTCCTGCTGCCGCCGCGTTGCCTCGGCTGCGCCGAGGTGGTTGCGGGCGGCGATCTTTGCGCGAAATGCTGGCGGGGCGTCAGCTTCATCGGCGCCCCCTGCTGCGCCTGTTGCGGAATGCCTTTCGTCTTCGATGGCGGCGATGAAACGATATGCGGGGAATGCGTGCGGAAGCCCCCGCGATTCGCCCGTGCAAGGGCGGCGATGCGCTATGACGAAGGTAGCCGTGGCCTGATCCTGGCCCTCAAGCATGGCGACCGCACGCATGGTGCGCCGGCTTTCGGGCGCTGGATGCGGCGGGCGGGGGCCGAGCTTCTGGAGGATGCCGATTTTCTCGTGCCGGTGCCGCTTCATTGGACGCGGCTTTTCAAGAGGCGGTACAATCAATCGGCGCTGCTCGCCCATGCGATCCACGCGGCGGGCGGGCCGCCCATGGCGGCGGATTGGCTGCGGCGCCGGCGGCGGACGCCGCCGCAAGGAAGGTTGAGCGGTGCGGCTCGTGGTGCCAATGTGCGGGGCGCCTTCGCGCTGGCACCGGGGCGGAGCGTCCGTGGGCTGAAGCTCGTCCTGATCGACGATGTCTTCACCAGCGGGGCGACGGCCGAGGAATGCGCCCGCGTGCTGCTGGCCGAGGGCGCGGGCCGGGTCGATGTGCTGACCCTGGCGCGCACGGGCGGAGCCCCAAGTTAGGACGGGCGGCGGTTCTGGTTGAGAGAGTAGGAGTCATGATGGCGGAAGTGGTCATGTATACGACGGCAATCTGCCCCTATTGCGTCAGGGCGAAGAATCTCCTGAAGCGTAAGGGCGCCGCCTTCACCGAGATCAATCTCAGCGAACATCCCGAACTTCGGGACGACATGGTGCACCGTGCCGGCGGGCTGATGACCGTCCCGCAGATTTTCATCGATGGCGAGCATATCGGCGGTTCGGACGAACTGGCGGCGCTCGACCGGGCCGGCATGCTCGATGCGAAGCTTGCCCAAAACCTTGAGAGTTCGAAATGAGCCGCTCTTTCCGTGTTGCCTGCGTGCAGATGAATTCCGGACGCGAATTCGCGCCCAATATCGAAAGCGCCGGGGATCTGGTGCGAAGGGCGCGCGATGCCGGCGCCGATTTCATCGCCACGCCCGAGATCACCGGCATGTTCGAGCCGGTGCATGCCCTGCATCTGGATAAGGCGCTGCCCGAGGAGGAGCATCCCGTGCTCGCCGCCTTCCGCGAACTGGCGGTGGAGACGGGCGCCCATATCCTTTTGGGCTCGCAGGCGGTGAAGCTGGCACCGGACCGGCTCGCCAACCGGTCCTTCCTTCTCGATCCAAGCGGGCGGATCATGGCCCGCTACGACAAGATCCATATGTTCGACGTCGATCTCGAAAACGGCGAGACCTATCGCGAATCGGCGGTCTACCAGCCGGGCCTGGAGGCGGTGCTGGCGGATTTGCCCTGGGGCGTCCTGGGGCTCAGCATCTGCTATGATCTGCGCTTCCCGCATCTGTTCCGCGATCTGGCGCAAGGCGGGGCGGAGTTCATCGCCATCCCGGCGGCTTTTACGGCACCCACCGGGCGGGCGCATTGGCATGTGCTTCAGCGCGCGCGGGCGATCGAGACCGGCTGCTATATCTTCGCGCCGGCGCAATGGGGCGAGCATGCCGAGGGCCGCCGCACCTTCGGCCACGCGCTGATCGTCGATCCCTGGGGCACGGTCCTGGCTGATGCCGGCGAGGGGGTGGGGTTCATCACCGCCGATATCGATCCCGACAAATCCGCCGAGGTCCGCCGCATGATCCCGGCGCTCCGCCACGACCGGGCATTCAGCCGGGGAGATGTGGCGGCAGAATAGTCAGCATCTGGCTGTTGACGGCGGCAATGCGCTGGATTGCGGCATGGCGCGGCGTCTCGACGATCCCTTGCTCGAAACCGGCGATCAGGAGTCCGGAAAAGGCGGCGAGAAGTTCACCGGGGCGGAGCAGGAAATCCGGGTTGGCGGGCCGCCCGAAGCGTTCATTGCCGATGGCGAAAGTCTCATAGAGCACGACGCCCCCCGGCGCCAGCGCCGCCGCCAGTGCCGGCAAGAGCGGGCGGTGCAGGTAGTTGGTGACGACGATGCCGTCCCAGCCGCTCCCCAAAGACCATCCGGCGCCATCTTCAAGATCGGTCTCGATGATCTCGATGCGGTCTTTAAAGGGAAGCAGCGCCGACACATCCCGGTCCACCGCTACGACCCGGCAGCCGCGCTCCAGGAACAGGAGGCTGTGCCGTCCGCCGCCCGCCGCCAGATCGAGAACCCGGCCTTGCTCTGGAACCAGCGGGGCGAAACGGCGTATCCAGGGCGATGCGCCATCGGTATGGAGGGCGGCTTGGGGCGCATGTTCGGGTTTGCGATTCATCCGGCATTTCTCATCATGGGTGGGCATTATGGGGCGGGACTCTTGGATGGGGGCAGTGTCCGCCGATGATCGACAAGCTTGAATTCCTGATCGCCTTGTCGCGTGAGCGGCATTTCGGTCATGCGGCGGAAACCTGCGGGGTGACTCAGCCGACTTTTTCCGCCGCGATCAAGCAGCTTGAGGAAACGCTGGGGCTGTTGCTGGTGCAGCGCGGCGCGCGCTTTCAGAGCTTCACGCCGGAAGGCGAGCGCGTGCTGGAATGGGCCAAGCGGATCGTCAACGACGCGCAAGCCATGCGCCAGGAAGTCCGCGCCATAAAGCAGGGGCGGCTCACGGGGCAGCTTCGGATCGCGGTGATCCCGACGGCGCTCGCCATGGCCTCGGTGCTCACCACGGCGTTCCGCGCCGAGCATCCCGATGTCCGTTTCGTCATCCGCTCCAGCACCTCGATCGAGCTTCTGACCTGGATCGACACACTCCAGGTCGATGCCGGCATCACCTATCTCGACAATGAGAAGCTGGGCCATGTCCGCACCATCCCGCTGTACCGCGAACAATACCGCCTCCTGGTCGCAAGCGACAATCCGCTGGCGGCCAGGACGCAGGTGAGCTGGGCGGAATTGGGCGAGCTGCCGCTCTGCCTGCTTTCGCCGGACATGCAGAACCGGCGGATCATCGATGCCCTGCTGCGTCAGGCGGGGGTTCCGGAGAAGGCGCCGATGCTCGAATCGAATTCGCATATCGTGCTCTTTACCCATGTGCTGAGCGGGCAATGGGTCAGCATCCTGCCATCGATCCTGACCGACACGCTCTGTGCGACCAGCGCCTTGCGCGCCATCCCGATCGAGGAGCCGGCGGCACTGCCCATCATTGGCCTCGTGCTGCCAAGCCGCGATCCGATGCCGCCGCTGACGGCGGCATTGGCGGCGAAGACGGCCTCGGTCGCGAAAAGCCTCAATCATCGCGGCCCCGACAACTGCGGATAGTGTACTTATATAATATTGCGTACTTATGCCGGTATTCCCTGTTTTCTGACGTTTGGCGATGCCTTCCCGCATTCCAACAAACATCGAGGAGGGAACCCATGCGTAAAGAAAAAAGCTTGCGTGCCGCCGGGTTTGGGGCCACGGCCCTGTTGCTGGCGTCGATGGTGGCTGTGCCGGCACCGGCGAAGGCCGCGGAGCCGGTCCGCCTGGGCCAGGGATGGTCGGCTGCGGAGTGGGTCAAATTCTATGGCACCGACCAGGGTTCGCGGATCATGCCGCTGGATTGGATTCTGGCGCTGAAGCAGCCCAACGGCCAGCCCTTCCTGGCGGATAATCTGAGCCGCTACGGCTATCTCCCGAACCCGGACAGCGATCCGCCGGGACTTCCGGTCGGCTTCAATGTCGCCAGCCAAAACGGGGTCCAGACGATCGGCATGACCTGCGCCGCCTGCCACACGCGGCAGATCAATGCCGGCGGCACGGCCTACCGGATCGATGGCGGCCCGGCCTTCACCGATCTTCAGGGCTTCTTCGCCGATCTCGACACGGCGGTCGGAACGGCCGTCAACGATGCAGCGGCGTTTTCGGCCTTCGCCAAATCGGTCATCGGTCTGGATGCAACGCCGGACCAGGAAAAGGCGCTGCATCAGCAGGTCGCCGACTGGTATCTGCTCGACCATACGCTCATGACCAAGTCGCTGGCGGGGGCTTCGTGGGGGCCGGTGCGGGCCGATGCGGTGTCGATGATCTTCAACCGGCTTACCGGCCTCGACATCGGGGCGGCGCCGAACCATCTGCTTGCCGAGAACATCTTCCCGGCGACGGCGCCCGTCCGCTATCCCTTCATCTGGAATGCGCCCAAGCAGGACAAGACCCAGTGGCCGGGATTTGCCGCCAATGGCGACAATCTGCTCGGCCTCGCCCGCAATCTCGGCGAGGTCTTCGGGGTGTTCGGCGCTTTCCATCCCTACAAGACCAAATGGAAGTTCCTTGGGATCGACTATGTCGGACAGAACTCCGGCGATTGGGAGGGGCTCGACACGCTGGAGAATCTGGCCGCGTCGCTCCAGCCGCCGAAATGGCCGTCATCGGTGAAATATGATCCGCGGCTTGCCGCGAAGGGCAAGGAGATCTTCGCCTGGACGACGGCACAGGGCGGTTGCGTCGAATGTCATGGCATCGCGAAGGGCATGCCGCGTCTTGGCAATGTCGATACCTGGAAGACGCCGGTCATCGATGTCGGCACGGATTCAAAAGAATGGAGCCTCATCGCCGACCCTGCCCGCCTGGTGAATCCGGGCGTGCTTACCGGAGCCTGCATCCCGGGGGCGGTATGGCCGCCGCTTGGCGCCAAGGAGTCGGGACTCAAGGTTCTGACCGTCTCCGTGCTGGGTTCGATCCTTCAGCATTATTCGCTGCTCAAAATCCTGCCGGCCATTCCTTGCCGCGATCAAGCCGATATGGCGAAGGCACTGGCGACACTGCAAAAACAGATCGACGAGTTGAAGGACGCCTTCACGCCGCAGGCCCAGGGCGCTGGCGCCATCGTCTATGAGTCACGCGTCATGGAAGGGATTTGGGCGGCGGCACCCTATCTGCATAACGGCTCGGTGCCGACGCTCGCCGATTTGCTGAAGCCGGCGGCGCAACGGCCTACTTCCTTCAAGGTCGGGCCGGATTACGATCTCGACAAGGTCGGGCTTGCCGCAACCCAGAGCAAGTTCAACTTCACCTACACGGCGACCGGTTGCGGCGCGGGCCGGAATTCCGGCAACAGCAATTGCGGCCATGAGTACGGAACCAGCCTCTCGCCGGAAAACAAGCAGGCTCTGCTCGAATATCTGAAGACGCTTTGAGGCGGCTTGCTCAATTCAAGCCGTTTCAGGGTGCGTCGTTCCCCGGTCAGTCATAAGCTGGCCGGGGAGTGGTGCCCCGATTTTAAGCTTTCGTGCCCTTGTCCAGCAATTCTCATTTTGGCCAATGCCAGCGCCCGTCCTCGCTGCAAAAGCATCCAGCGTCCTTCGAGACGCGGCCCAAGAGCCGCTCCTCAGGATGAGGTACATAGTTGATGGCATTACGGAAGTTCCTCATCCTGAGGAGCCGCCTCTTGGCGGCGTCTCGAAGGACGCACCACGGCTGTCCAGCCCATTGCCGAATGACGGGGCAAAATTAGAATT
>Ga0265327_10001482_pt1 | contig 29232 bp, 33 predicted proteins | sample 41621metaG_FD_202089 | JGI IMG/M metagenome (GOLD analysis project Ga0265327, IMG submission 202089) | Rhizosphere microbial communities from Carex aquatilis grown in University of Washington, Seatle, WA, United States - 4-16-21 metaG | ecosystem: Host-associated > Plants > Roots > Rhizosphere...
TATGTTATCGATAATCTCCTGTGCTTTTTTTACACTTACAGTTCCAATTTCTTTAATAATTCTACTTGGTTTATTTGCAAGACCATAAGACGTATCTTTGTCCACTTCTATTCCATAAATTCCTTCTTGGGAAAGACTTTTCATATTCTTTCTTTTCTTTGAAAGAGAAACTCCAACATAAATTTTGCTACCTTTATCTGTTTTAATGATTAGAACAGGGCGTATTTTTTCCCAAACAAAAGCTAATACTATAATTCCGCCAACAACAGCACCACCAATTTCAATTGGTAATACAACGATTGATAAAATTGATATTATCATAACATTTCATAGTTAAATATCATTTTATCAAAAAGAACTTTTTCTCCATTTTCATCAATAATATACCGTTCGTCATTTTTTGTATCATCAAAAACTCGATAAATTTTATCTTTAATTACACTATCCAAGAGTGATTTTTGTATCTTGACAATCATAACAGTTGGGTCTAATAATTGCCACTTTATTTTGGTATCATCAAGGATTGTTTTTTTCCCACTATCATCAAATACAAAGTATTTACTTCCTTTTTTAAGAGTGGAGTAATATGTACCAACTCTAATGTCATCAATTTTTGATTGATTTACCAAAATGGTTGTGTAAAAATTGATTGATTGCATTTTATAAAGTATTAAATTATTAACAACATATTTATCTTATCGCAAATTTACGATATTATTTTGAACCACAAAACTGCTGTATCGAATGTGCAAACGAGATGTTTAATGTTTGCAACCGAAACAAAAAAACAAATCCGTTTGCGCATTGCATTTTTTCATGCGCGTCAGTCCGTGCGTCGGCGAAAAATGCGGGTATGGATTGCAAATTTTTTCGATTTAATTCATTCATTTTCTATTTTTTTCAAATCGACATATAATTGAGGTAAATTCTTTTTTATGATTTGCCAAATTTCTTCTGGTAACAAACCGAAATAATCGTGCGCAATAACATTACGGAAAGCATATATTTTGCGCCACTCAATATGTTTATGGTGGTCTTTAAATTCATCAGACAGTTTTGAAATGCTTTCGCCTAATACTATAAAATTCATCAATACTGCGTCAAAACTTTTTGTATCGTTTTCAAACTCTTCACTATTTTTCAATTCATTTGAAAATTGAAATATTTTGTTAATACATTCGAGCTATAACATTATTATTGACTGGTCTTTGCTATACATAAATTGCGTCTTTTAAAATCATTTCTCTAAATAAGGGTTTTATTGCCCTTTCGTGGCAAACATCAACAGGCTTTGAAAAATGTTTGCTGATTAATTCTTTTAGCGCCATGCGTTTCTCGAATATATCATCAGTGCCGCGTTGCATTTCCATAATAATATCTATATCGCTGTTTTCGGTTTGTTCGTTGCGGGCAAACGAACCAAATATACCTATTTTTATAATACTATATTGTTTGTAAAACAACTCTTTGTTGTTCGACAAATAATTTAAAATATCTTGTTTCTCTATCATCATATTATTTTTTATTTTTCAATAAACAATAAATCCAAACGCAATTTAATTTCTTTATTCACCTTGTGTCTTTCTACAAAATTATCGTTCCACAAAAGAAAATAAAACAATGTAAAGCATAGGCGACTTAGCCCCAAAAAAAATTCGACAAATAATCAAATTTTCAAATAACCAAATAACCTAATCCCGCAAACACCGCACACTGAAACCGAACGCCTTATCGTAGGTACCGCGGTACACAAAGGCGTAATCGTAGTACAAGTAGCGACACCAAGCGAAGGACGCATCGTGGGCAGTAGAACTCCACCAGTCACCACCGTTGCCAACGTCGTCGAACGTGCCGCCTGTGAGGCGGTAGCCGCCAGGAAGGGCGGTAAAACGGCTCTCATTGGTTGCGCCAGTGTTTGGACTTAGCCAATGAGTTGTTCCGGCTTCTTTCATTTTGCCACCAGCTACACTTTCGCCACCCAAATAAGTAGTTAGGATTGTCCATTCTGCATCGGTGGGTATATGCCAACCTGTGGGCGCGATATTGCGGGTGTCGGTTGCTGCATACCAATTGTATAAAGCACCGTAAGATGTTTTATTGGTTATGTCGTTATTGTACCAGCAATAGGCACCAGTCGATAATGCAGACCATGCACTATTAACTGTCACAATTGGAATTTGGTCACCATTACGAAAATGAGTTGTTTTTAGATTCTCCACCATCCATGTTTGCGTACCAATTACTATACTATGATAAATATTCCCATCATAATCAGTTACAGTATCATTTGATTCCTTCTTACATCCATTAAACACTGTTGTTACAATTGCAATTATCAATACATAAATTTGTATTTTCCAAATAATTTTCATATAATTTTTTTTTATAATCTCTATTTGTTAAATGGAATCAGAATTTCCAGTTTTGTAATAGTTGCTACGATGCTGTCGCTTTCTATTTTGCGCAATACTTCTAAGTTGTCGCCTAAGATTAATTGGTTCATTTTGCTTTATCCATAAATACAATACTACTCATAATACTTATAAGTATTATCCCTACAAAAAATATGATCAATCCTAATTTACTTTTTGAATTTATCTTGCTAACCCTAAAAAGTAAATATCCTACAAGCAAATTTAACAGCGCCCATAAAACATTTACAAACGGTGATGAAAGCCCTTGACCTGCCGGATGGGCAAATGGTGTAGGGAAAGCGTTTCCTGAAATTCCATTAACAAAGTGTGGAACTGCATTGGTTAAAAATCCCCCTGAAAAAAATGCTGCAATGTATTGATACCACATCATTGGTTCTTCTAACAATTTGTCTGTTTTTGTCATTTTGTGAAAATTTATTTGTTGCTGCAAAATTACGTTTTTTTCAATTCAATTACAGTTATTTCGGGTAAAATTCCAACTCTGCCATGATAACCAAGAAAACCCAAGCCACTGTTTGTATAAATATACTGATTATTTTTTCGATATAAACCAGCCCATTCTTTATAAAAATATTGAACCGGACTCCATTTAATGCTTCCGATATTTATTCCAAACTGCATTCCATGTGTATGACCGGAAAAAGTAAGGTCAATGTTGGGATAATCTTTAATAACTTCTTTTTTCCAAATAGAAGGGTCGTGCGAAAGCAATATATTTACGTTGCTGTAATGAATATTTTCAGTCGCTTTTTTCAAACTTCCATAACTGATTAAACCGTGCGAACGATAATTCTGAACACCAATTACAGTTATGTGTTCGTTGTTTTGTTCAATTGTGCGATGTTCGTCCCAAAGCAAATTCCAACCAAGTTTTTTATGAACGTCTTTTAGTTTTTGAACATTATTTTGTTTTGCCTCCGCAGTTTGCCAGTTTGTATGGTCGCCATAATCATGATTTCCAAATACAGAGAATACGCCATGTTTTGCTTCAATTTGTTTTAAGACTTCGATATACGGTAAAACTTCTTCGTGTTTGCCATTGACTAAATCGCCGGTAAAAAAAACAATGTCAGCTTTTTGAGCATTAATAATTTTGACAACGTTGGTAAGCGGTTTCGAATTTAAAAAACTTCCGGCGTGTAAATCTGAAATCTGAATTATTTTGAAACCATTAAAAGAATCTGGTAAATTGGGTAAAATGATTTTCGATATTTTCGTCTGATATTTATATGTATTAAAAAGCATACCATAAATCATGGTGAAGAATACAATTAAAGCAGCCACAAAACCGATTTTAATAATATATTCGGAATAATTTATTGTTAAAGCATAAAGTTCGGATTTTGAAAACAGATAAAATATTTTTATGAATACCCATTGGAAAAAAAAGATTACATTGGCAGTCAAAACAAAAATGGCCAAAACAAGTTTTGAAGCAATAATTATAAATAATAAGGAAGTGCTATATGTTTTGAAATATTTATTTCCACCAGACCAACGCGTAAATTGCGCAAAATATATCAGCATATAACAACAAAGAGAAACAGCCCAGTAAGAATAATTTACGCATTGTATTGTTGATAATGAGTAATTTTTAGTCAACAAGTAAAATCCCTGAAACGAAATTAAATCGAGTAGTAGAAAAACAGTCAGAAAAATGATAATACGAAACTTAAACATAATTTGCTTTTTAAAATTTGACCTTTGCAAATCTAAGATTTATTTTATTTACAATCAGTATTGTCTTATAAAAAATAAAAGACCGCAAGATGTCAATCCGTAATTTTTTTTTAACAAATTCATCATATTCATGTTATTCTTTTGAAATATTTACATGATAATATTGCGTTAAAATAAAATGAATGAATCCGTTTATAAAAAATAACAAATCAGGTTTACCGGCGCAAGCTGCAAAGCTCAAATTTTGGGAGTTTGTGGGATTGATGAATTTTAATTTCGAGAAAACAAGAATAAAAATTTTGCAACCATCGCCAGCTTTGCAAACAAAGACAGTCAAGGTAAAAAATAAAATTGATGACGACGAAATTAATCGTATTCCGCAAACCGGCGCTTTTGTTGCGATTGCCAATCATCCAACGGGAATGAAAGATTTTGAAACGATATTCGAAACATTTTTGACTGTCAGACCAGACTTTAAAATATTAACTGACGCTAAATTTTCGCCGGACTTTAAATTTGATAAAAACATTTTTAAAGTTGCCGATTTAAAAAGTTTGACATTGCCGCAAAATAATTTTATTCGTCAGCAAATAAGGCAGCATATTGCTAATGGTAAATCGTTTGGAATATTTCCGGCAGGCGAAAATGCTGAATTCTTTCTGGAAAACGGAAAAAGAACCGAGAAGGTATGGATTGAACAAGCAATACAATATATTGTCGAAACTGCAATTCCGATTTTGCCCGTTTTTATTGACAGTCGTTTTAATTTAACTCAACAAATTTATCAAAATGTTTTTCCGCTTGCCAATAATAAAGAAATTGTCGTCAGAATTGGTAAAATAATTGAACACAAAGAATTCAAAACGTTTGAGTCAGTAGAAAAAATTAATACATACTTGCGATTAAAAACACACGCATTGGGTTCGAAACTAAAAAGCCAAAAGTTTAATATCAACGAATTTATTTTGGTCAATAAAAAACTTCAGGAAATTGTTTCGCCTGTTTCGGCTATCGAAATAGAAAATGAAATTGAAAGAATCCGCGAAAAACATTTGCTGTTCAATTATCAAACTTATTCGGTGTTTGCATCTCCAGCCAGCGACATTCCGGTTATTTTAAACGAAATAGGACGTTTGCGCGAAATAACTTTCCGTCAGGTTGGCGAAGGTACAAATAAAGCAATTGACCTTGACCATTACGACTTATATTATAACCATTTATTTATCTGGGACAATCTTGCAAAATGTATTGTTGGCGCTTACAGAATGGGCATGGGCAAAGAGATTATGGAAAGTTTTGGCAAAAAAGGGTTTTACATTCATACGTTGTTTAAAATCAAGAAAGAATTTCTACCGGTTCTGCAACAATCAATAGAACTAGGCCGTTCATTTATTGTCAAAGAATATCAGCGTAAACCTTTTTCGTTGTTTTTGCTTTGGAAAGGAATTTTGTATTACTTGCTTAAAAACGAACAATATCAATATTTAATTGGGCCGGTAAGTATCAGCAATTCGTTTACACTTTTTTCACGCTCACTGATTGTACAGTTTATAAAAAAATATTGTTACAACAAAGAATTTGCAAAATTCATCAAGGCGCGCAAAGATTTTAAAGTAAAGAAAAAGACTTTGCAAAACAGCAATACGCTGGTAGAATTTTGTAAAAACGACATAAAAATGTTAGATAAACTAATTAATGATATTGAAGTCGATTTGGTTGCTCCGGTATTGTTGAAAAAGTATATTTCGATTAACGCAAAAATTATTGGTTTTAATGTCGATCCAAAATTTAATGATTGTTTGGACGGTTTGATATTGCTCAATCTGGCGGACATTCCAGGCGACGTAATATTCAATTTATCAAAAGAAATGAATAACATAAATATAATAAATAGATTCTCGAAAAATTAATAAATTATGATAGCAATAATAAATTCAATCTGGCAGCAAATAATAAATTACTTCGATATTGAAAACCAAGACGAATTTGAAATGTTGGTTTGCGATTTTATCGAAATGATTGACTAAATAATTAGGAATTAAGAATTAAGAATTATGAATTGGCATACGCTAAATCAAAAATTCGTAATTCATAATTCATAATTCGTAATTAAATAGTAAGTAGTGGTGAATTTGGAAGAAATTAAATGTTTCTTTAAAACAAAGGGGTGCAATTCCCCTTTTTCTTTTTTACTTCGTCTAACAATTAAACATTTAAACATTCTTTCACCAAATTAACAAACTCATCTCTCTTGAAAGGTTTTTGTACCCAGCCTTTAATGTTTAATGCTTCGACTGAATTGATTATGTCTTTATTTTTTTCAGTCGATAAAACTAAAACCGGCAAATTTGAATACACCGGATTCTTGCGCACACGCCTTACCAATTCTCCGCCATTCATTTCGGGCATATTAAAATCGGTAATTAACAAATCAACCTGTCGTCCGTCGAAAAGTCGCAAAGCTTCATTTCCATTTTCAACCGAAATTAATTCGTGGTCTAAACTTTTCAAAGTAAATCCGGTAATCCATCTTGTGTTGACGAAATCGTCAACAATTACAATTCTCTTTTTCATATTCTTAACACATTATTGAACAATAAATTTTATTTTGTACGGTACAATTATCGCAAGGATTAGGTTGACGATGTTGTCCGTAATATTTTGGTAAAACTTTTTTCGAAGCAATTTGCTGCTTAACACCATTCTGTGTCTCGACAGATTCCCAAAGAACCACCGAATTTTGTTTGGCTATCATGCGATTTGTTAATTCCAGAATTTGTATTGCGGTTTCAAATAATTGCATAAATCTATTTTTTAAGTTTATATTAAATCATTCTGTTTAACGAAAAATGGAAAGTTGTGCCTTTTCCTAATTCCGATTCAACCCATATTTCGCCATTGTTATTTGTTATAAAATCTTTACAAAGTATTAAACCCAATCCGGTGCCTTTTCCTTTTGCAGACACGCCGATTTCGGTATTCTTAACATCGACGCGAAAAAGTTTTGGCAAATCTTCTTTTGGTAAACCTATTCCGGTATCAGCAATTGAGACAATCAGTTTATCAAAATTTTCGGAATGTTTAGTCGAAAGTTTAATCATACCACTTTCTGGTGTAAACTTCAGCGCATTCGATAAAAGATTACGAATTACAGTAGTAATCGAATTTTTGTCGCCATAAGCAACCGAGTCTTTTGCGAATTCGGCAACCAAATTGATGTAGTTTTTATTTGCGGTTGCCTTTGCTAATTCCATATTTTCTTTAATTAATTTTGAAAGGTCAATTTTCGAAAGGTTATATTCAATCAACCCACGTTGCGAGCGCGACCATTCCAATAATTCGAGCAAGAGTTCGTAGGTCTTTTCGCCTCCATCGTAAATCATGCTCACCAATTCTTTCGATTCTTCTTTGCTAAACTCTAAAATATTTTCATGCAGCGCTTTTGATAATTCCATAATCGAGCCAATCGGATTTTTTAAGTCGTGCGAAAGAATGGAGAAAAATTTGTCTTTTGTAGCGTTCAGTAATTCAAGTTCATGTTTTTGATCCAGAACCAACTTTGCTGTCATCTCTTGTATTTGACTATTCGCCAAAAGCAGGTGATTAAAATCGAGAATTTTGTAATCGTTTTCATTTGTACATACAACAACCGGATCATATTTGTTTTCGCCTCTGTTTAACGCTTCGGTGGCGGCTTGTGGAATTGGCGTGTCATAATTTAAAATCAAATCTTTTTCGAAAACTTCACCTTCAAAAAAATATTCAATCGATTTTTTATAGAGTAATTCAAACATAAATTGTTTGTTCATCGTTTCGTGGAATCGGGCTTTAGAAAGCAGACAAAAGAAAGAATCGCCTTTCATAATTATTATTCCGGGTAATGTATGATTGTTATCGAAAATGTCATACACTTTTTTTATCGGGTCACTAAAATCGAGCGTCGCAGTAAACAGTTCCAGATCATTTAAAACGGCATTTATCGTAATGCTTAATTTTACCATATTTTCAAAAAAATTAATTCGTAATAATTGCCATGTAAATTTTAGGTACAAAGTTAAAGTCAACATGTAACAATAGTATGAAATATCAATTACAATAATATTAAGTAAATGCTACACCAATTTTTTACTGTCACATTAAAATAATATTTCCTTAATATTTATGAAATACTTTATTGGTTTATTTGCAATATAAAAAACCAATACAATGAAAAATAAAATATTGTTACTTTATTTAAATACCGGTGGCGGACATTTGGCGCCGGCAAAGGCTGTAGCAAATTCGCTTACCAAAAATTTCGGCAATGACATTGAACCAATTCTTATAAACGGATTTGAGAAAACTGCAAGTTGGGTAAAACTTATTTGCGAAGACGGTTATCGCTACGCACAAAATAACGCAAAATGGGTGTACGAACTGATTTACGGAATTAACAAAATTAATTTGTTTGCAAAAACATCGTTGAACATTGCATCGCGACATTCGAAAAAATATTTACGCGAAGTCATTTTAAAAGAAAATCCTCAAAAAATAATCATCTTTCATTTTTTTCTGATTCAACCGGTTACAGAAATTTTAAAAGAATTGAAACTGACAATTCCGGTTTTGACAATGGTTACCGATCCATTTTCGCCATCGCCGGTTTGGTTTTACAATAAACAAATGCAGTACATTATCAGCAACGACGAAATTTTTAAAAATTCGTTGGTCAAAGGAATCGACGCAAGCAATTTTCATTATTTGCCATTTCCGTTGAACGAAAAGTTTTCGCAAGAACTGACGTTAGACGAAAAAAAATATTTGAAACAAGCGCTTGGTTTTGACGAAAATAAAAAACTTGTTTTGGTTATTGGCGGCGCCGACGGAATTGCAAAAGGAAAGAAAATTGTGAAACACGTTATTAAACAAAATCCTGATGCAAACGTTGCCATAGTTTGCGGGCGCAACAACAAACTGTTTGCAAAAGTAATGAATTATAAAATTGATCATCAACTTCACAATCTGACAATTTTTAGTTACGTCAGTTTTGTTTTTGAGTTGCTGAATATTTCTGACTTAGTAATTACCAAAGGCGGAACGTCAACCATAATGGAAATTCTGGCATCGAAAAACATTCCGGTTATCAGTGATTATTTGTGGGAACAGGAAAAAGGAAATGTCGATTTTGTGGTCAACAAAAATGTTGGCATTTATGAAACAAAACCAAAACGGATTGGCAAAATAGTTCACAATTTGCTCAACAACGAAACAAGTTTAAAACTGATTAAAGAAAGTCAAACTAAAATTAACATCGAAAACGGTAGCGACAAAATTTCGAAATTTGTTTACGAATATTGCGCTTAATCAATTACGAATTAGGAATTACGAATTACGAATTAGTTTGAAATCGTAATTCCAAATTCGTAATTCGTAATTCGTAATTCTTAATTAACATGAATTTATTAGTAATCTCAGATTTACATATCGGACGCAGCGGAAAGATAAATTCTTTCGGTTGGAATAATCAGGCGTTCATTGCATTTCTCGACAACATTATCGAAACCATGCAAATTGACAAAGTCGTTCTTAATGGCGACATTTACGATTTGTATCAGCACAGTTATTCCGACATTTACACAGAAAACAAAGACTTAATAGAATACTTCGAAGGCGAAAAATTTGTTTATGTCCGCGGCAATCACGATTTTTTAATGGAAAAAGGTTTGTTCGAATTTGATTTTGTAAATAAACATGGACAAACCATTCATATCGAACATGGTCATAACGCCGATTTTCTGAATGGAACTGCGTTTGGTCGCTGGTGCGGAAGGCTGGGTTATGACATTTTAAAACGTCTGATGAAATTCGATTGGGTGAAAAACGTGTTCAACAAAATTGTAGAGCACAACGACGAAATTAATAGAATACCACGTAAATACAACACCTACAAATATCTACAATACGCTTTGAAATTGTTGAAAAAATACGACGTCGTTATTTTGGGTCATACGCACAAACTCGAAACTTTCAAAACCTACTTTCTCGATAATAAAAAACGTTACCTCAATTCTGGTTCGTGCTCGCTTGGCAGATTTCAGGCAGCATTTATTAATACCGAAACGCTGAAATTCGATACCATCAAAATAAGCAAAGAACAAGTTACAAATTACCACAAAAAATTTGTAAAACTTTTATTGTCGGCTTAAATGTTTTTAGTTAAACAAATCTTTTGGAAAATCTAAAAGAAACAATATTTTTGCTTAACAACAAATTAAACGTAAAAACATGAATCTTTTAAAAAAAACAATCTTGCCGGTTTTGTTGGCGACAATCTGGATAAGCGTTTCAGAATTTTTCAGAAACGAATTTTTATTTAAATCGTATTGGGTAAATCATTACAAAAGTCTTGGACTTGTTTTTCCGTCAGAGCCAGTTAACGGCGCGGTTTGGGGAATCTGGTCGCTGGCTTTTGCAATTTCTGTTTTCGTCATAGCAAAAAAATTTACAATGCTCGAAACATCAATCCTGTCTTGGTTTGTAGGTTTTGTGTTGATGTGGTTGTCGCTTGGTAATCTGGGCGTTTTACCTTTTAAAATTTTATGGTTTGCCGTTCCTTTAAGTTTGTTGGAATCGTTTATTGCGACGCTGATAGTGAAAAAATTTTCGTAACAATTAATGACTCGACAAGCAACCGAAGAAAACAAAGCATGGATTGTTACCGTTGACATGGGTTACGGGCATCAACGCGCTGTACATGGACTTGATTTTTTGGCAAACGAAGAAATTATTACCATCGGCAATTCTAAATATACTTCGGCAAAAGAAAAAAAACAATGGAAAAGAATGTTGCACAGTTACGAATTTTTGTCGCGCTCCAAAAGCATTCCGTTGATTGGAAAATATTTATTCAAAATGCTCGACGTCATGCTCGAAATTCCAACATTTTATCCAAAACGGAATTTGTCGCAAAAAACTTTTCAGGTCGATTTGCTTTACCGTTACGTCAAAAAAGGAATTTGTAACGGCGTCATGCAAAAAATGAACGAAGACAAAAGTTTACCGATTGTTACTTCGTTTTACGCGCCGGCAATTGCAGCCGATTTACAAAACTATCCGAACATTTATTTGATAATTTGCGACACAGATTTAAACCGCGTTTGGGTTGCTGCCGAACCGGAAAAAAGCAACATCAATTATTTTGTTCCGTGTTACAAAGCCGCGCAACGACTGAAAAGCTACGGCGTTTCGAAAGACAAAATTTTCTTAACCGGATTTCCTTTTTCTAAAATACTTACAGGCGAACAAGATTTATCAATTTTAAAACACGACTTGGCGCAACGCTTATTTTATCTCGATCCGTTCAATCGTTTCTGGGATTTGCATCGCGTCGAAGTTGAACATTATCTGGGCAAAGAAAACTGCGAATTTTTAAATCGACGTGTGGTTACGATTCTTTTTGCAGTTGGTGGCGCAGGTGCGCAAAAAGAAATTGGCGAAAAAATAGCGCGAAGTCTTGTAAAAAAATTACGCGCCGGAAAAGCAAAACTTATTTTATCAGCCGGAACACGAAAAGATGTGAAACTTTATTTTGACGAAGTTTGTCAGAATCTCGGAAACATTCCAAACATCGAAATCATTTATTCTGACTCGAAAGCCGAATACCTGAAACGTTTCGACGACGCAATAAAAAACACCGATGTGCTTTGGACAAAACCAAGCGAATTGGTTTTTTATTGCGGATTAGGATTACCAATTATAATGACGCCGCCAATTGGTGCGCAGGAACGTGCAAACCGCGACTGGTTGCGCGAAATTCAATCGGGTTTTAAACAATACAAACCGAAATATGCAAACGAATGGTTGTTCGATTTATTAAATCAGGGACGGCTGGCAGAAGCAGCTTGGGCTGGATTTTTAAAGGCGCGTAAAATGGGAACTTTTAAAATGCTGGAAGTTCTTGCGACCGGCAAAGTTACCGAATCTGTTTTTCCTCTGGAACGGTAAAGAAATTAATTGAAATATTCAAGTTTGAAAATCAATGTTATTGTTGTTCCAAAATCATCAACCTAAATATTTACCAATTATGTTAATTTGTTAAGCTTATTTGTCAAACAACCACTTATAAGCACCTTCGAATTCCTGCGACCAAAATGTTTCGCTGTGCCGCGCACCTTCAACAATTTTTAAAATTATTTCGTTGTCGGTAAAACCTGCTTCCTTCAAATTTTTAATTGCTTTTTCGCAATGACTTACAAGGTCAGCGCTTTCTTCGGTGCCGGCGAGAAAATAAAATTTCATGGGAAATTTTTTCTTTTGCAAACCGACATATTCGAAACTACTTTCGGAAAACCATAATGATGGCGAAAACACACCAATCTTTTCAAACACTTCCTGATATTTCAATCCGGCGTAATATGAAATCAATCCACCCATCGAACTGCCGATAATACCGGTATGGGTTCTGTCGTCAAAAGTTCTGTAATTTGAGTCAATATATGGTTTAAGGGTGCTAACTATAAAATCGATGTATTTGTCGCCATCGCCACCACCGTATTTTTTATTTTTCCAGGGCGAATATTCGTTAATACGGTTGACAGCGCCGTTGTCAATGCCGACAACAAGTACGCCATTATCACTCGAACTATTCAATTGATTTAAAGTTTTATCAACTTTCCATTCTCCCGCAAAGGCAGTCGATTCGTCAAACAGGTTTTGTCCGTCGTGCATGTAAATTACCGGATAGTTTTTAGCTGACGTATTATAATCTGTGGGTTTGTAAATCCAAATGCGTCTGTATCTTTTTAATTGCGGTATCCAAAATTTTTCGTTTAGTATTTCGACGTTTAGTGAAGCTGTTCTACGTCGAATTTTAATAGGTCCGTCAGCCCAGTTGGCGATTACATATACAAAGTGTTTTATAAATTTAGGTTTTAGTACATGGTTCGGTACAATAACGCCATTTGAATCAGTTTCTTCTTTTTCCCATTTGCCTTTAGAGAACTTAAATTCTAAAATGCCTTGTGTTTCGATGTCAATATAATACCTAAATTTTTTATCTTTTTTCAGCTTCCAGTTATCGTCGCTAAAATTCCAGCTATTAAAGTTACCTGCAATATAGATATCATCAGAAAAAATATGATATTCAGGCAATTTATTGATAATAATTCTGATTTTTTTTCTAAATATAGAATAGAAAATATTTAACATCGATGTCAACATACCATAAATTTTCGTAAAGCGCACAAAAAGCGTCAAAGGTAATAAAGTTTTCAAAAATTCATTTTCGGAGATAATGATATATTATTGAAAATCGAATTTATAAAAAGTCACTCCCGTTAAAAAGCAGTTAGGTCAAGCTTTTTGAATACACGAAAAATGAAAGTTTTGAAAAGGTTGGAATTAGGAATTAGGAATTAGGAATACAGTGTACGTAGCAAAATGCGTAATTCCTAATTCGTAATTCGTAATTGTTTATTCTTCTATTTTTGCTTTTTTTCCCATGTGTCTCAACACTTTTGCCTCGATATAGAAAATTATTTCTTCGGCAATATTTTTTGTCTGGTCTCCTACCCTTTCGAGTTTTTTAATGATTGTCTGAACTTTAAGACCTTGTTCAATTTCGGTTGGATTTAAACGCAGAAATTCGGTGATTGGCGCAATCGAACCAAAATTTATTCCATCGAGAATTTCGTCTTTTGCAAAGATTGTTCTTGCCAATTTATTATTTTCTTTCTCGAAAGAATCCAACGCATCCTGCAACATTAAGATACAAGTATCAAACATTTCGTGGATACGTGTTTGGGCACTTAAAACTTTATCGAAAGGCATTTCTGCGTCGCTGATAATAATTGCAATTCCCTGCGCGTAGTCGCCAATGCGTTCGAGATTATAATTTATCTTAAGGACAGATAAAACAAAACGCAAATCAATTGCTACCGGATGATACAAAGCCAGCAAATCTTCGCAATCTTTGTCAACGCCAAGTTCTAAAGCGTTTACACGACGCTCGTTACGGTCAACTTCGTTTGCCAGATCTTTGTCGAAATTTTCGAATGCTTCGCGCGATTTGCGTAATTGAAGTAAAACCAATTCCCATAATTCTAAAACTTTATTTCGGAGTAAACAAAGTTCGGATTCTAAATGTGTTGTCATAAAAAATAATTGTTAATTGTCAATTGTTAATTCTTTTGATCATCCAAATCGTCCTGTAATATAATTCTGTGTTTTTTCTTCTTTCGGATTGATGAAAATTGTTTTTGTTGAGTCATATTCTATCAATTCGCCAAGATAGAAAAAAGCTGTTTTATCGCTTACTCGACCGGCTTGCTGCATGTTGTGCGTTACGATAATTATTGTGTAATTCACTTTCAATTCGTATATCAATTCTTCTATTTTTGATGTCGAAATCGGATCGAGTGCTGATGCAGGTTCATCCATCAAAATTATTGATGGCGAAATTGCCAATGCACGCGCAATACATAATCGTTGTTGTTGACCACCGCTTAATTCGAACGCCGATTTTTTAAGTTTATCTTTTACTTCGTCCCACAAAGCGGCTTGTTTAAGCGAGTGTTCGACCGTAGATTCTATAACAGATTTGTTTTTTTCGCCATTAACACGCAATCCGTAAGCTACGTTTTCGAAAATGGATTTTGGAAAAGGATTTGGTTTTTGAAAAACCATTCCAACGTATTTTCTCAACGCATCAATATCGGTATTTTTGTCGTAAATATTTTTTTCATTCACCAAGACTTCTCCAGTAATTTTAACATGGTCAATTAGATCATTCATGCGGTTGAAAAGTCGTAAATAAGTTGACTTACCACAACCCGATGGACCAATCAACGCCGTAACTGTATTTGGCGCGAAAGTCATCGTAATATTCTTTAACGCCTGAAAGTCGCCATAAAATAAATCTACATTTTTCGATTCAATCTTCATTTTTCATTTATCATTTTCAATTGTCAATTATCAATTGTTAATTCATTTTTACTCGTTTACCAAAATATTTTCTCATCGCATTGGCAATCAAATTAAGAATTAAAACCATTGCAATTAAAACCAAAGCCGTTCCGTAAGCAATTCCTTTTGATTCTTCTACATGCGTACCCGATGTTGAAATAACGTACAAATGATACGGCAACGCCATTACCTGATCGAAAATACTGTGTGGAAGCGATGGCAAAAAATATGCAGCGACAGTAAATAATATCGGCGCTGTTTCGCCAGACACGCGACCAATACTCAGAATTAATCCTGTAATAATATTGGGTAATGCCATCGGTAATACAACACGTCTTATGGTTTGTAATTTTGTTGCGCCCAACGCATAACTACCAATACGAAAAGAATTGTCGATTGCTTTGAGCGATTCTTCGGTTGTTCGGATTATAACCGGCAAAGTCAATAAGCCCAATGTTAAAGAGCCGGCAAGAATGGAGTCGCCAAAACCCAGCGTCTTTACAAAAAGCGACATACCAAACAAACCAAAAACAATCGACGGAACGCCGGACAGATTGTTGGTCATTAACTTTATGAAACGTTTAAGCAATCCATCTTTTGTATATTCATTTACATAAATGCCGGACAAAACGCCAATAGGAAAAGCAAAAATCATGCTTCCTGCTATTAAATACAATGTACCGATTATTGCCGGATAAATTCCGCCTTTGGTCATTCCCTCTGTTGGCGCTGTGGTTAAAAAAGTCCAATTAATAACTTTAACGCCTTTGACAATTATAAATCCAAGTATTGTAAATAAAATTGCCACAACCAAAAAACTGAAAACGCGGAAAAGCCAAAATGCCACCGATTGGTTGAACTTCTTTTTTTCTGAATGGGTTTTAAATAATCGCATTAACTTGATTTTAATAATTTATTTCTCGACGAAACATATTCTACAATTAAATTGATGAGCATTGTGATGAAAAACAAAATAATACCCAACGCAAACAATGCTTTATAATGTAACCCGCCATGAGCAGCTTCTCCAAGTTCGGCTGCAATGGTTGCCGGTATTGTTCTGACAGGTTCGAGCAACGTGTGCGGCATAACTGCGGCGTTTCCTGTTACCATTAAAACAGCCATAGTTTCGCCAACTGCGCGACCGATTCCAAGAATCGCTGCGGCTGTTATTCCAGAAATTGAATACGGAACAACAACTTTACTAATCGTCTGCCATTTACTTGCACCCAACGCCAGACTTGCTTCGCGCATGGCACGCGGCGTTGTGCGCAAAGCGTCTTCCGAAATACTGATTATTGTTGGCAATGCCATTATCGCTAAAACAATGCTGCCAGCCAATGCCGTTTCGCCAACAGGTAAATTAAATATTTTTTGGAGCAACGGTACAATGACAATCAATCCAAAAAACCCGTAAACTACTGACGGAATTCCGGCTAACAATTCGATAATTGGTTTTAAAATATTGCGCATTCTGATATCTGCAATTTCTGCCATGTAAATTGCAGTTGCCAATCCTAATGGTAAAGCAAAAAGTATTGCAAAAAAACTAACTAAAAATGTTCCGATGACTAAAGGTAACACACCTAATTGTGCGGCAGGTTGCGCCGTCGGAAACCATTCGTGTCCACCAAAAAAATTTGCAAAACCAACATTTTCTATTTCAACTTTTTTAAGACCTGTTGCTTTAGCCATCATTTTTTCGGGAAGATAAACAATGGTGCCGGGTAAAGAATCAACAAATTTCGAAACGTTTGGTGCAAGAAACTGAAGCTGGTCGCCAATCTGACTGTCGGTAAAAAATTGTTCGATAGTTTCGCTTCGTAATAAAATGATGGTGTCATTTTTTCCTGTAATTGTGCGCCAGTTAGTAATATTCTGGTCAAAAATAATTTTCGTTTGTGCGGCGGTTAATTTGTTAACCGGATTTTTAGAACTGACAAGTAAAACGAAACCATTTTCCAACGGACTGCTATTATACAAACTTATTCCCTCTTTAAACAAAAATATAACAATGAGTACAATTGCAAGACTCGTTACCGTGCTACTGAGGAAAAGTATTCCCTCAATTAATTTCTCGATAAACCGTTTGAAAAATAGTTTCATTTTGCTTGTTTGATATTTCTTTTGGTCGCAGTTTATAACATTGTCAAAGTTTAAAACTTTGACAATGTTTAATCAAAATAAACTATTTTACAGGAACATAACCAACTTCTTCAACTGTCTTTTGACCTTCTTTCGAAAGTACATAATCAATGTATGGTTTTACCAATTTTTCGGAAGTTGCGATATAATAATAAAACAATGGTCGAATAACAGGGTATGTTTTGTCTTTTGCAGTTTTCATTGACGGAGCAACAAATTTGTCGCCTTTTTTCATTGCAACTGCTAAGCCTCTAACATCTTTTGATAAATATGCCAAACCAATGTAACCAATTGCACCGGCAGTTTGACTGACAGACTGAACAATTGCACCGGTTGCAGGCATTGTCAAGACACCGGTTCCATAATTTTTGTTTTCTAAAATATGTTCTTTAAAAAATTCATACGTACCGGAACTCGACTCGCGGCTGTAAGTAACAATAGCCATATCATCGCCACCAACTTCTTTCCAATTTGTTGTTTTGCCTGTAAAAATACCTTCAAGTTGTTCGCGGGTTAATTCTTTCACTTTATTTTTAGGATTTACAATAACAGCAAGCGCGTCCCAAGCAATTGTAATTTCTTTCAAATCTTTTTTAGCGTCAACTAATTTTTGTTTTTCGGCAATTTTCATTTTGCGCGACGCCATTGCAATGTCGGTCGTTCCGTCAATCAAAGCAGCAATACCAACGCCGCTTCCACCACCGATTACAGAAATTTTGGCATCCTTATTTTTATTGCCATAATTTTCAACTTCCTTTTGCGACAACGGTAAAACGGTGTCGCTACCTTTAATTTTGAATTCCATTTTTTGAAATCCGAATGACATCAATGCGATTGCCACTGCGATGAAACCAATAGTTTTTTTCATGTTAAAAATTTTTGTTGTTAATAATCTTTTTAATGCTACAAAAGTACGGTTCTGTTATTACGAGATTATTTAGAAAATATTAAATTATTGTTAAGATAAATTTAAAGAGGCGTTACAACAAAAGAAGTATAAAATAAATTTCGATTTAACAATAACTTAATTTTTTTTACATATTTTCGTAATATTTGAGAAATACATTTGCGCTGGCAAAATTTTATACAAATAAAAATTCGTTAAAAAACAGCAAATTTTTTTAAAACTTATTTAAAGAAATTTATAGAATTTAAAATTTGTTTTTTAAATTTGTTGCCAACAAAATATTTTTTCATCTTTTTATTATTAACTAAATTAATTTCTAACTAAAATTTTAACGTATGAAAAAAATTACTAATGTATTAGTATTGTTAGTTGCCTTAGTGGCATTGACATCGCAGATGGCAAAAGCACAAGATGAGTTTAAACCATCAGGCAAAGTATTCGGTACCGTGTTCGGTGATTATTATTGGGTAGCCAGCGCTGCAAATTCAACAGATACCAAACCGGTATCTCCTTTTTTAAGTGGTGCTAATAGTTTTAATAGTAATGTGAAAGATTTTAGCGCTTTTGATTTTAGACGTATTCAATTAGGTTATACGTATAATTTCACACCTACATTAATGGGACAAATATCTTATGATAATGATGGAACAGAAGCTACTGTAAGTTCTGTAGCATCTGGAGCGTCTGCAAAAAACTTAGCGCCCAATCTTCGTGATGCTTATATCAAATGGGAAATTTTTAAAGGAAGCAACCTTTGGATTGGTTTGCAACCCACTTTTACTTATGACGCTTCTGATAAAGTATGGGGACACCGTTTTATTGAACGCGAAGTTACCGATTTCCGTGGTAGTATAAGTTCACGCGACCAAGGCATTTCATTGCGCGGTAAAATAGATGAAAAAGGATTGTTTAATTATGCTGTTATGCTTGGTAACAGCAGTGGAACTTCATACGAAACCGATAAATACAAAACAGTTTATGGTTTATTAGCAATAAAACCTATAGATGGTCTTGAAATCGATCTTTTTGCCAACGATAATATAAAACAAGCAAACACAAATCCATCGGGTACTGATATGAGTTCAATTGTTTATGGTGCATTTGCCGGTATTAAAAAAGAAAAATTTTCGTTCGGTCTTGAATATTTTTCGCGTTCTGACAAAAATGCTTGGACTGACCCAGCCAGTAAATCAGTAATCGATTTGAACGGTTATGGTTTTTCAATTTATGCAACAGGTAAAATAACCAATAAATTGGGCGCCTTTGCTCGTTATGACATTTCGGATCCAAATACTTCAGCCGATTCTAAAGGCGACAGCCGCACAATGGGTATGGTTGGCTTAGACTGGTTTGCAATTTCAAATTTAGTTATCAGTCCAAATATTGAATGGGAAGGTTACGAAGACCTTGCTACCACTCCTCCGCCTGCTTCAGGTAGTTCAATTAAATCAACAATGCTTGCACGTTTGACATTCTACTGGAAATTCTAATTTCTTAAATTATAAATGCGACCCTGCCGGTTTATTTCTCCTGCAGGGTTTCTTTTTTTTCAAACAACGGACTTACAAAAATAATGATACTTAAACTAAGATTATCTTTTAAAGTCCGTACAGGTATAGAATTAAAACTTGTACAATATTGCAATTGAAATTTTATATACTTCCAACCTAACCTTATTGTCAAAGAAGGTTCGGAGACATCGAAAAATTTATTTTTTGTAGAATTTAATGTTAGCCAATCGTTATCCATTGGCGCAGTTCCATTCATTTGTGGATTGTAAAACACTACGCCACCAATTCTGTCAGCAATTGAAACTTCAAACCAATTATTGCGATACGTGAATGAAGGCTGAATAAAATATCTTTGAAGTTCGACACTCAATGGATAAATTTGATTTTTTTGATCATTCTGATTATTATAGACGCTACCAAAACCATATCCACCATAGATTTCGAATGAACAACGATTTTGAACCGGTAAATAATAACCGGCTGCACCTTCCATAAAATTTCCGTGACCATAGCCACCACTTGCTTGAGCGTTTATTAAATTTGCCATCACTGCAATATGATCAGTTATTGCATAAGCCGCCTGTAATTCCTGCGTTTTAACCCAATCATTAACGCCCATTCCAAATTGAATTTTAAATTCATTTTTCTCTCGAAATCCCGGAACATTTTGGATATTTGGCATATAAAAATATCGTTGACAAGAAATGCCAGAAATTACTGTCATAATTATTAACAGACGGAATACTAAATGTTGGGAAAATTTTTTCATGTTAATAAGTTTTAATTTTAAAAATAATAAATTTATTCAAGACCTGACAATCGTAAAATTTTTATCTTTGCAACCAAAATAAGTCTATAAATATAACGTTTATTTTTAATTTTTTAGTTTGAATTTCAGTTAAATAGTTTTTTAATATGAAAGTTGCAGTCATAATGGGAAGCGATTCTGACCTTCCAATAGTCGAAAAAACAATTAAGATATTAGATAAATTTGGTGTTGGTCGCGAAGTACATGTCATGTCAGCACATCGCACGCCATACGAAGCATTGTCGTTTTCGGAAAACGCCGAAGCAAACGGTTTCGAAGTGATTATTGCTGCAGCCGGAAAAGCCGCGCATTTACCCGGTGTGTTAGCAGCAGTAACAACATTGCCGGTTATCGGTTTACCAATCAAATCGTCAACTATGGACGGACTCGATTCGTTGTTGTCGATTGTGCAAATGCCAAAAGGAATTCCGGTTGCAACAGTCGCAATTGACGGCGCAGAAAACGCAGGAATTTTGGCTGTACAAATTTTGGCTGTTAAATATCCCGAACTGCGCGAAAAACTTAAAAAATTCAAGATCGAAATGGCTGACGAAGTCATTGCAAAAGACAAAAATTTAAAAATTAATTAAGCATCTAAAAAAAATCGATATATGGAAAAATTTCTTCCCGAAGGATTAACATTCGACGATGTATTGTTAGTTCCGGCAAAGTCGGATGTTTTACCACGCAGCACTGACACTACTACATATTTAACAAAAAATATAAAACTGAACATTCCGTTAATGAGCGCCGGAATGGACACTGTTACCGAAGGTCGCATGGCGATTGCAATGGCGCGCGAAGGTGGAATCGGAATTATTCACAAAAACATGAGCATCGAGCAACAGGCTACGCAAGTGAGTATTGTAAAACGCTCGGAGCACGGCATTATTTCCGATCCGTTTTTTCTGTCGCCCGAACATACCGTTGCCGATGCCATTTCGTTAATGGAGCAATATCACATTTCGGGTGTTCCGATTACCGATGGCGACCGCAAGTTGGTCGGCATTATTACAAACCGCGACGTGCGTTTCGAAACCGACATATCCAAACGAATTGCGGAAGCAATGACCAAAAACAATCTGGTAACCGCCGAACAAGGCATTACGCTCGACCGCGCCAAACAATTGCTCAAGGAACATAAAATTGAAAAACTTCCTTTGGTTGATAAAAATTATCGTTTATCAGGGTTGGTTACAATCAAAGACATTGAAAAATCAATTCAATATCCACACTCGGCAAAAGATTCGTCGGGTAGATTGTTGGCAGGAGCAGCAGTCGGTGTTACAGCAGATGTTTTAGAACGTGTCGATGCTTTATATAATGTAAATGTTGATGTAGTTGTTGTTGACACTGCACATGGTCATTCTCAAAAAGTAATTGACACCGTTAGAATGATTAAAGAAAAATATCCGAACCTTGACATTATCGCTGGAAATGTTGCGACAGCGGCAGCGACAGAAGAATTAATAAAAGCCGGCGCTAATTGCGTGAAAGTCGGAATTGGTCCGGGGTCTATTTGTACCACGCGCGTTGTTGCCGGAGTTGGCGTCCCACAAATAACTGCCATTTATAATTGTGCCGAAGTCGCAAAAAAATATGGCGTTCCAATTATTGGAGATGGTGGCATCAAATATTCGGGCGACATAGTAAAAGCAATTGCAGCAGGCGCTGACGTGGTGATGCTCGGCTCATTGCTGGCAGGCACTGAAGAAAGTCCGGGCAATACTGAATTGTATCAGGGACGCCGGTATAAAGTTTATCGCGGCATGGGTTCGCTGGGCGCAATGTCCGAAGGCAGCAAAGATCGATACTTCCAAGACGGCAATGCGAAATTTGTACCTGAAGGCATCGAAGGTCGTGTTGCGTTCAAAGGACCGTTGAGCGACACCATTTATCAGTTGGTTGGAGGTTTGCGTTCGGGCATGGGTTATTGCGGTACAAAAAACATTTTCGATTTGAAACAAAACGCACAATTTATCCGAATGACAAATGCCGGTTTCATAGAAAGTCATCCTCACGACGTACAAATAACTAAAGAGGCGCCTAATTATTCAATCAGATTGTCGGAATAAAGAAATTTTTCTATTTTTTTGCATAAAGCAAATATGTTTTCGTAAATTTGTATTCATATAAATTAAACCAAATGCTAGCAACCGCGAAATTGACTAATTTACAATTAGAATTGGTAAAAATGTTTAGTATTCAGTTAAACGATATTCAATTATTTGAAATTCGTGACTTACTTGCAAAATATTTTGCAGATAAAGCAACCCATGAAATGGATAAACTCTGGATTGCAAAAAATTGGTCAGATGATACGATTGAAAAATGGTCAAACGAACACATGCGAACGCCATATAAAGATTAACAATGCGTGTAGTTTTAGATACTAATATTTTGCTTATATCAATACCCAAAAATTCCAGATTCAGGTTAATTTTTGATAGTTTTATAAACCGGCAATTTTCGCTCGTTGTAAGTAATGATATTTTGTCCGAATATGCTGAAGTTATTGCAAGCAAAACAAATTCAATTGTTTCTGCAAATATACTCGAAATGCTGCTTGCAGCAAAAAATGTAGAAAAACAAGAAATTTATTATAAATGGCATTTGATTACTGCCGATAACGATGACAACAAATTTGTTGATTGCGTTATCGCTGGAAATGTTGATTATTTAGTTACAAATGATAAACATTTTAACAAATTAAAATCAATTGAGTTTCCTCCAATTACCGTTTTAAATATTAATGAATTCATTGAATTGCTTACAAAAAAATAGCATGTTTTATATTCTAATTATTATAAGAAAATATTTTGACATGAAAAAATTATTCATTCTCCTTTTTATTCTTAGCTGCAACATCTCGTTTGCTCAAATCGACGGCGTCAAAGTTGAACATCGCGGCGAATTGGTTTATCTAAAAGGTGGTTCAAAACCATACACAGGAAATGTAATTTGTTGGAGTGGCGCAACAAAAGCCACCGAAACCGATTACGTAAACGGTTTAATTGACGGTGTGCAGATTTTGTACAACCCAAACGGAACAAAATTTACAGTCGCCAATTACAAAGAAGGCAAATACAACGGAATTGTTACGCAATATTTCCCAAACGGCAAAATCGAATTTGTAAAAACTTACAAAATGGATTTTCAATATGGTCTCGAAACTAATTATTATCAATCTGGACAAAAGAAAAGCGAAGGCAATTTTATTCATTGCAAAGAAGACGGCGCATGGACATATTGGTTCGAGAACGGTACAATTGAAAAAACAGGTGGTTTTAAAGATGCGATGAAAGAAGGTCTCTGGATTTTTTACAATGACAAAGGCGAAAAACTGCGCGAAGTTATTTTTAAGAACGACAAATTTGTTAGCGGGAAAAAGTTTTAAATTGTTTTATCACCGCGAAGGCGCTGAGACGCAAAGTCTTTTGTTTTAACAATCTTTGCGTCTTAGCGCCTTTGCGGTAATCAGCATTTTTTAATCTTCGTCGTCATCCATTTCGTCGTCGGCATCGTCGAGTTCGTCGAGTTCGAAACCTTGCATAATGCTCAAGTCAGATTCAACCGGATTTTCGCCTTTGTTTAAGAATGTTTTTATTTCGTCGAAAGTTAAAACGCGAACGTTGGTTATTAGAAAATTATGACTCAAGAAATCACCAAAAATATTACATTCTTTCAGCGCGTCAGTTAAAATATTATTAACCGGAATTTGTAACGGAATCAATGCAAGTACTGTTGCGATGTTGTCCTGAAAATTAATTTCTTCGAGTTTACTTTGATTATTTTTCAAGGCAAACTCAATTTCGCTGCGGACGATTTTACATTGGGTTTCTGTAAAACTTTCACCGGTTTTCGAAGTCAGTACAACAAAATAGCGCAACAACATTCCTTTGCCGCCAAGTCCGGTCGAAATAAAAACCTGCGTTTCGTCGAGCAGACCGCTTTCGAGCAACATGCGGTTTTCATTCAACGCCATTTTTGCCCACATTTCGAGTTCAATGTCCGGCTTGCCGACATAAGCTTCAATTGCGCGAAAAGCCAACGGATCTTCAATCAAAGCAAGCTGGACTAAAATGGTTTTCTTTTCGTGAATGGTAGTTTCGATGTTGAGCAAACGATCTTTCTTTTCGGGAATATCGGCTACTGTAATTTCGCCGCCAACTTTTCTCGAAAACTCGAAATATTCCAATTGCATCGGCAAATCAATTTTCTCCTGAATGATAGAAAATTGCTTGCTTCCGCGATTAAACATGTTATTTATTCTCTCCAACAATTGATCGGGATCCATTTTCTATTTCTTAAAATACAAAGTTAGAATAAAGATTTTATTAATAACGCAAATTTTCAAAAAATATCATTATTATTGCAAAAGATTCAATTAAAAGATACCTTTGTCTTTTATTTTTTTTTGAACAAAATTATCTCAAATGTTACTTTCGGATTTACAAAACAACGAAAAAGGAATCATCACCAAAGTCAAGGGACGCGGCGCTTTTCGCAAACGCATTATCGAAATGGGATTTATAAAAGGCAAAGAAGTTACCGTCATAAAAGATGCGCCATTGAAAGACCCAATCGAATACAATATTATGGGCTACAACATTTCTTTGCGACGCAGTGAGGCGCAACTCATCGAAATTCTGACGCCCGACGAAACGTTAAACTTTATTCAAAATGATGAATTTACCGAACTGACATTTAGTGGCGACATTTATAAAACCACAGCGTGCGAAAAAGGTCGCAATATAACTGTGGCATTGGTTGGAAATCCGAACTGCGGAAAAACCACTTTGTTCAACAATGCTTCGGGTTCACGCGAACACGTTGGTAATTACAGCGGTGTAACTGTCGATGCAAAACATGCATATTTCAAACAGAGTGGTTATCATTTTACTGTTGTCGATTTACCCGGAACATATTCTTTGTCGGCATATTCGCCGGAAGAATTGTACGTGCGACGTTTTATTTATGACGAAATGCCGGACATTGTAATAAATGTAATTGACAGTTCGAATTTGGAACGAAATCTTTATTTGACTACGCAACTTATCGACATGGATATTAAAGTGGTTGGCGCTTTGAATATGTTTGACGAACTGACTGCCAGAAAAATCAAATTTGACTATGATAGTTTGGGAAGCATGATTGGTATTCCGATGGTACCATGTATTAGTTCGCAAGGCAAGGGCATCAAAGAACTTTTCGATAAAGTAATCGAAGTTTACGAAGACGCATCGACACAAGTTCGTCATATTCACATTCATTACGGGCAAGAGATTGAAAAGGCGATCAAAACTGTTCAACAAAAAATTAAAGTTGACGAAAACCGTTGGTTAACCGATAAATTTTCGACCAGATTTTTATCCATCAAACTATTGGAAAAAGACAACGATGCGCTACAAACCATTTTAAAATGTCAGAACTCGACCGAAATAACACAAAGCGTTCAAAAACAAATTGCACACATCGAAACCGAATTGCTCGACGATAGCGAAACACTTATCACCGATGCTAAGTACGGTTTCATTTCAGGCGCACTTCGTGAAACTTACGAAGAACCACCATCAAAAAACACTTATACAAAAACCGATATAATCGACACTTTTATAACGCACAAAGTTTTTGGTTTTCCGATATTTATTTTTTTTATGTGGGTGATGTTTCAAAGCACATTCACGTTGGGTTCATATCCAAAAGACTGGATTGAACATCTGGTAAAATTTATCGGATTGACAGTCGAAAATTATATGCCACCGGGAATTTTAAAAGATTTATTTATCGACGGAATTATAGGAGGCGTTGGCGGCGTGATTGTTTTTCTGCCCAATATTCTGATTTTATTTTTCTTCATTTCACTTATGGAAGACACCGGATACATGGCGCGCGTAGCATTTATTATGGACAAGCTGATGCACAAAATGGGACTTCATGGCAAATCGTTTATTCCATTGGTGATGGGCTTTGGTTGCAATGTTCCGGCAATCATGGCAACGCGCACACTCGAAAACCGCAACGACCGTTTATTGACAATGCTCATTAATCCGTTTATGTCATGCAGCGCGCGATTGCCGGTTTATATTCTGGTTATTGGCGCCGTTTTTCCAAATCATTCCGGTACGTTTTTGTTTGCAATTTATTTAATCGGCATCAGTCTGGCAATTGGAATGGCTATCGTTTTTAAAAAGACACTTTTCCGTTCGACTGAAGCCCCGTTTGTAATGGAACTTCCACCCTATCGCACGCCCACGCTCAAGTCAACGATGCGACACATGTGGGACAAAGGCGCACAGTATTTGAAAAAAATGGGCGGCATCATTTTGGTGGCATCAATAATTATTTGGGCGCTGGGATACTTTCCGCAAAACATAAAATATACAATAGATTATCAGAAAAAAATTAATCAGGTCGAATTAAAATATCATCAACTTGCAATTCTCGATTCGTTGAATAAATTAAAGTTCGAAAGTCAAAAAGAAGAAGAAGTAAAAGAAATTTTAATTGCCAGACAAAGCGAGCGTCAGGAAAAATCGTACATCGGCAAGTTGGGTAAAGCTATTCAACCGGTTTTGGCGCCTTTGGGTTTCGACTGGAAAATGACTGTCGCAATAATGACCGGAATTGCCGGTAAAGAAATTGTTGTCAGCACCATGAGTGTACTTTATCAAACCAATAGCAATGCAGAAGACGTAGAGAATTTGAAAACACGCATCCAAAACGAAAAATACACCGATGGAATTAATAAAGGCAAAAACGTTTTTAGTCCGTTGGCAGCATTTTGTTTTTTACTTTTTGTATTAATTTATTTTCCGTGTATTGCGGTTATAGCAGCCATTAATAACGAGTCGGGCAGTTGGAAGTGGGCAACGTTTAGTATTTTTTACACCACTGGTCTGGCATGGCTAATATCATTTCTGGTTCATTTTATTGGTTCTTTTTTTATTTAGACTTTAAATTATGAGTTATTTAAATTACAACAACATTCAATATTTCATTGCAGTCATTATAATTGTTTTGTGCGTATTTTATGTTGTACGAAAAATATATCAAAAAATAACACGTCGCAGTAAATTGAGTGATTGTGGTTGTGGCGATGGCGATTGTACGTGTAACGTGGAAGTTTGTTCCAGTCCAAAAACGGTTTACTGCGACGGTTGCGCGTTTAAAGAAAGTTGTGGCAAACCTGAAAAAAAATAATTAACCGCAAAGACGCTAAGCTGCAAAATCAATTTTTAAAATTCTCAGCGCCTTAGCGTCTTTGCGGTAAAAAAGTATTTTATCTATCACCAAGACTAATGCCCAACCCACGCGCAGTATTGATAAGATAAGAATCGACATTAACGTAATTGTAGCGGCTGATAGCTTCGAGAAATGGAACAGCGATAACATTCGGCTGACGGAAAGCAACCATTTTGCCAAAATCCTTTTCGAGAACCATTTCGAAAGCCTTGATACCAAACTGCGACGCCAACACACGGTCGTAAGCAATAGGAATACCGCCACGTTGTAAATGTCCAAGAACCGTTACGCGCGTATCGAATGGCAATTCAAGTTCTTTCAGTTCCTGCTCCAATTGGTAAGCCACACCACCAAGACGGAAATTTTGATTTCCTATTTCGTTGCTTTCTTTTATAACTCTGGTACCGTGCATATTTTTAGCGCCTTCGGCAACTACAATTATTGCAAAACCACGTCCACCTTTATAATTTCGTTTGACGTGCTTTACAATAAACTCTGGCGAATAAGGTATTTCGGGAATAATACAAACATCGGCGCCGCCTGCGATAGCTGAGTGTAAAGCAATCCACCCTGCTTCGCGTCCCATCACTTCCATAATCATAACGCGGCTGTGGCTTGCGGCTGTGGTTACTAATTTATCGACCGACTCGGTTGCAATTTGTACGGCTGTTTGAAAACCGAATGTCAAATCGGTTGCCGACAAATCGTTATCAATTGTTTTTGGGACACCAATTATGTTTAATCCTTTTTCGAAGAATTGCTGCGATATTTTTTGCGACCCGTCGCCACCAATATTTATGACTGCTTCGACGCCGAGATATTGCAATTTACGCATCATTTCGTCGGAACGGTCGGCGCTGCCCCACGTACCATCGCTGTTTTTTATGGGCCACGCAAACGGACCTCCTTTGGTTGTTGTTCCTAATATAGTACCACCCCGAAAGTGAATGCCCGAAACCATTTCTTCGTTCAACACTACAATTTCGCTGGGTTCGTTTAGAATTCCGTCAAACGAACGGATACTTCCAATAACTTCCCAGTCTTCGGCTTGCTCGGCGCGTTTAACAATTGCTCTGATAACTGCATTTAAGCCCGGACAATCGCCGCCGCCGGTTGCGACTAATACTCTTCTTTTCATAATTTTTGAATTTACTCACTATTTTTCGGGTTACAAAAGTACGAAAAATCTTTGATGACGCGATGAATTTTATTTTAAATTTTAGTTTGATGTATTTAATGTAGTCAATTGTAAGTAAATGGATAATGGACAAGACAATTCGCAAAGCGGTATAAAATAGTTTATTGAATCGAGCCGGATACCATAAAAATTATGTTCACATACTTATATAGCAAGTATAGCAAATTCTTGGGCAATAGAACCATTAAAAAACAACTACTGTTAATTTTACTATCGATAAGTAAAGAAATTTTAGGTTTCAATAGTTTTTAATATTCATCAACCTGCCGGAAATATATTAATCCGGCAGGTTTTTAATTTTCTACCATTTGCACAAGCAAAAATAAAATTGTAATTTTGGATAAAAATAAGATTATGCAAAC
>Ga0265327_10001483_pt1 | contig 29200 bp, 3 predicted proteins | sample 41621metaG_FD_202089 | JGI IMG/M metagenome (GOLD analysis project Ga0265327, IMG submission 202089) | Rhizosphere microbial communities from Carex aquatilis grown in University of Washington, Seatle, WA, United States - 4-16-21 metaG | ecosystem: Host-associated > Plants > Roots > Rhizosphere >...
CGCCGAACGGTTCGTCGCGAATCCCCATGGCGGGCCGGATGATTCCGGCAACCGCATGTACCGCACCGGCGACCTGGCGCGCTGGAACGCCGACGGCACACTCGACTACCTGGGCCGGGCCGACACCCAGATCAAACTGCGCGGTCAGCGCATCGAACTGGGCGAGATCGAAAGTGCGCTGCTGGCCTGCCCGCAGGTCAGCCAGGCCGCTGCCACCGTGCACCACGGCACCGGCGGCGCCCAACTGGTCGGCTACCTCACCTTCGAACACGCCACCGACGGCAAACGCGACACCGAACATGACGCGGAGATCGTCGGGGAATGGCAGGACATCTACGACGAGCTGTACGCCGCCGCCGACGCGGAAGGTGAAGCGCCCGAGTTCGGTTCGGACTTCCGGGGCTGGAACAGCAGCTACACCGGCGAGCCGATTCCGCTGGCCGAGATGCAGCAATGGCGGGCCGCCACGATCGACCGGATCATGGCGCTGCGTCCGCGGCGGGTGCTGGAGATCGGTGCCGGCTCCGGCCTGATCCTGTCCCAGATCGCGCCGCACTGCGAGCAGTATGTCGCCACCGATGTCTCGTCGGCGGCGGTCGACAAGCTGGCACATTCGTTGCAGCAGTTGCAGATTCCGTGGCGCGACCGGGTCGAGTTCATGGCCCAGGCGGCGCACGTCACCGACGGACTTCCGCGTGGGCACTTCGACACCATCGTCGTGAACTCGGTGGTCCAGTACTTCCCGAACGCTGCGTACCTGACCGAGGTCATCGACAATGCGGTGGAGCTGCTGGCCCCCGGCGGCACCCTGTTCCTCGGTGACATCCGTAATCACACTCTGCAGAACACTTTCCAGACCGCCATCGTGCTGGGCCGGAGTGAGAACGCCGGTACCGATGCCGCCGTGATCCGGCAGCGTGTCGAGCATGCCGTGCTCGGTGAAGCCGAGCTGCTCCTGGCGCCGGAATACTTCACAACCTGGGCCGCGCGGCGGGAATCTGCTGTCGGACTGGGTATTCGGATCAAACGTGGCACCGCGGACAACGAGCTCAACCGCTACCGGTACGACGTCACCATCCACAAGGCACCCGCGGCGGGGCGGTCGATGGCCGACGTTCCCACTTGGACGTGGGGCGACTGCGCCGACCTGGCCGGGCTACAGCACCGGTTGGCCGACCGGCGGCCGGAGGCGGTTCGCGTCACCGACATTCCGCGCGCGGGAGTGCGCGTCGACGTGCGGCTGGAACAGGAACTCGCCGGGATCCAGGTGGCTGCCGAAACGGTCGAGGCCACAACGGAAGAGCTGTACCGCGTCGGCGAAGAAGCGGGATACCAGGTCGCCGTCACCTGGGGCGCGGCAGCCGGCAGCGTCGACGCCGTGTTCGTCAGCCCGGGCGACACCCCGCTGACCGATCTCTACCGGCCCCTCGCGCACCCCGGCGTCCACGCCAACGAGCCGCACAGCAGCACGAAGATCAGTGCCGTCCGGAGCCGGCTGAGCGCGTGGCTGCCCGACTACATGGTGCCGCAGCACATCGTGGTGCTCGACGAGATGCCGCTGACGACGTCGGGCAAGCTCGACCGCAAGTCGCTGCCGGCCCCCGAGTACTCCGACACCGACGGCTACCGGGCACCGGCCGGCGTGGTCGAGGAAATCCTGGCGGACATCTACGCCCAGGTGCTGGGCGTGCAGCGCGTCGGCGTCGATGATTCGTTCTTCGACCTGGGTGGCGACTCGCTGTCGGCGATGCGCTTGATCGGGGCCGTCAATTCGAGCTTGGCTGTTGACCTTTCGGTACGTGCGCTCTTCGAGGCGCCCACCGTGGCACAACTGGCACCGCGGATCGGTGGCGACGCGACGCGCCTGACTCCGCTGGCGGCAGGGGAGCGGCCCGAGGTGCTGCCGCTGTCGTTCGCGCAGAACCGGTTGTGGTTCTTCGACCAGTTGCAGGGGCCGTCGGCGATCTACAACCTGGCCGTGGCCCTGCGACTGCGCGGCCGCCTCGACACCGACGCGCTCGGCCGGGCCCTGGCCGACGTGGTGGCTCGACACGAAAGCCTGCGCACCTTGTTCGTGGCGCCGGAGGGCACGCCCGAGCAGGTGATCATTTCCCCGCAGCAGGCCGATATCGGGTGGGAGACCATCGACGCCGGCGGCTGGCCGGCGCATCGGGTGGACGACGCGGTGGGCGCGGCAGCCCGGCACATCTTCGATCTGTCGATGCAGGTTCCGTTCCACGCCAAGCTCTTCCGTGTCACGGATGACAACCACATCCTGGTGGTCGTGGTGCATCACATCGCGGCGGACGGCTCTTCGGTCACGCCGCTGGTGCGCGATCTAGGGCTGGCCTACGCCAGCCGGTGCGCGGGGCGGGCTCCGGACTGGGCGCCGCTGCCGGTGCAGTACGTCGACTACACCCTGTGGCAGCGTGCGCAATTCGGCGAACTCGACGATGCCGACGGGCCGATCGCCGCGCAGCTCGACTTCTGGCAGGACACTCTGACCGGCCTGCCCGAGCGCCTCGACCTGCCGACCGACCGGCCCTACCCGCCGACGGCCGACCACCACGGCGCCCGGGTGACCGTGCAGTGGCCGGTTGCCCTGCAGCAGCAGATTCGCCGGGTCGCCCGTGAGCACAACGCGACCAGCTTCATGGTGATCCAGGCTGCGTTCGCCGCACTGCTGGCGCGGATCAGCTCGACTTCCGATGTCGCAGTGGGCTTTCCGATCGCGGGGCGGCGCGATGCCGCGCTCGACGATCTGGTCGGTTTCTTCGTCAACACGCTGGTGCTGCGTGTCGAACTCGGCGAGTTCCCCGGTGGCGATCCCACGTTCGTCGACCTCCTGGCGCAGGTCCGCCGGCGGAGCCTGGCAGCGTACGAGCACCAGGACGTGCCGTTCGAGATGCTCGTCGAGCGGTTGAATCCGACCCGGAGCCTCACCCACCACCCGGTGGTCCAGGTGCTGCTGGGCTGGCAGAACTTCTCCTGGCAGGCCGGCGATGCGGCGGGGCTGGCCCTCGGCGACCTGCAGGTGACGCCGCTGACGGTGGACACCCAGACCGCACGCATGGATTTGGCGTTCTCGCTGGGCGAGCGCTGGGACGGCGACGGGGAGCCAGACGGACTCGACGTGATGGTCGAGTTCCGCACCGACATCTTCGATGCGGAGAGCATCCAGGCGCTCGTCGGCAGATTCGAGCGAATGGTGTCGGCGTTCAGCGCCGATCCGGAGCAGCGGTTGTCGTCGGTGGATTTGCTCGACGAGGTCGAGCAGGCCCGGCTGGACCGGTGGGGCAACCGTGCGGTGCTCGGTAAGCCCGCGGCGGGAACCACCGTGCCGGAGGTGTTCGCCGCCCAGGTTGCCGGCACGCCGGACGCGGTCGCGGTGGTCTGCGGCGAGCAGTCCCTGACATACCGCGAACTCGACGAGGCGTCGAACCGGCTGGCGAACCTGCTGACCGTGCAGGGCGCTGGTCCGGGACAGGTTGTCGCGCTGCTGTTCTCGCGCTCGGCCGAAGCGATCGTGGCGATCCTCGCGGTGCAGAAGTCCGGCGCGGCGTACCTGCCGTTCGACCCGGCGCTGCCGGCGGCACGCATCGAGTTCATGCTCGGCGATGCCGCGCCGATCGCCGTTGTGACCACCGGCGACCTGGCCGACCGGTTCGATGGATTCGGCGGCGCCGTCATCGACGTGGCCGATCCGCGGTTGGCGATGCAGCCGAACACTCCGCCGCAAGGTCCCGCACCCGACGACATGGCGCACCTGATCTACACCTCGGGCACCACCGGCGTGCCCAAAGGTGTTGCGGTCACGCAGTACAACGTCGTCCAGCTGTTCCAGGGCCTTGAGATCGGCATCGAGCTGTCGCCCGAACAGGTGTGGACGCAGTTCCACTCCTATGCCTTCGACTTCTCGGTGTGGGAGATCTGGGGTGCGCTGCTGCATGGTGGACGGCTGGTCGTCGTCCCCGACGCGGTCGCCCGCTCCGCCGATGACTTCCACGATCTTCTGGTGCACGAGCGGGTCACCGTGCTCACCCAAACGCCTTCGGCCGCAGCGGTGTTGTCCACCGCGGGGCTGGACGCGGCCGCCCTGGTCATCGGTGCCGAGGCCTGTCCGCCCGAGATGGTCGACCGCTGGGCACCTGGCCGGACGATGGTCAACGTCTACGGCCCGACCGAAACGACCATGTGGCTGTGCAAGAGTTTGCCGCTGGCTGCGGGCTCCGGTGCGCCGCCGATCGGTTCGCCCACCGCGGGCGCGGCGTTCTTCGTGCTCGACGAGTCCCTGCGGCCGGTACCGCCGGGCGTGGTCGGGGAGTTGTACCTGGCCGGTCGCGGCGTCGGTATCGGCTACTGGCGCCGATCAGCCCTGACCGCAACACGTTTCATGGCCTGCCCCTTCGGTGAGCCGGGCACCCGCATGTACCGCACCGGAGACCTGGTGTCGTGGCGCCCCGACGGGCAGCTGGACTACTTCGGCCGCGCCGACGAGCAGGTCAAGGTGCGCGGCTACCGCATCGAATTGGGTGATGTCCGTTCGGCATTGGCCGAGCTTCCCGGCGTGGAACATGCCGCGGTGATCGCCCGCGAAGACCGCCCGGGCGACAAGCGGCTGGTCGGCTACATCGTCGGCACGGCAGATCCGGCCGAGGCGCGGACCGCGCTGGCGCAGCGGCTGCCGGGTTACATGGTGCCGGCAGCCGTCGTCGGCGTGCCGGCACTGCCGGTCACCGTCAACGGCAAGCTGGACACGCGCGCGTTGCCGGCCCCGGACTATCAGGACGCGGCGCGGTACCGGGCGCCGTCGGGAGCCGTCGAGGAGACCCTGACGGCCATCTACGCCGAACTCCTCGGCGTCGAGCGGGTCGGCGTGGACGACTCGTTCTTCGACCTCGGCGGAGATTCGTTGTCCACCATGCGGTTGATCGCCGGCATCAACGCGGCGCTCGACGTCGAGCTACAGGTGCGTACGGTCTTCGAAGCACCCACCGTGGCTCAGCTCGCGGCACGGATCGGCGACGGCGCCACGCGGCGCGAGGCGCTGGTAGCGGTCGAGAGGCCGGCCGTCATCCCACTGTCGTTCGCCCAGAATCGGTTGTGGTTCGTCGACCAGTTGCAGGGCGCGTCAGCGCTTTACAACATGCCGGTCCTGCTGCGGCTGCAGGGACAGGTCGATGGCGAGGCACTGCATGCGGCGCTGGCCGACGTGGTCGACCGGCACGAGAGCCTGCGGACCGTGTTCACGGTGACCGACGGCACGCCCCAGCAGGTGATCGTGCCCGCCGATCAGGTGCGGCTCGGCTGGGACGTCGTCGATACCGGCGCCTGGACCGACGAGCAGCGGGCCGCGGCGGTGCGCGCGGCCGCGCAGTACGCCTTCGACCTGGCCACCGAGATCCCGGTGCGTGCCAGCCTGTTCCGGCTCTCCGCGGATGAGCATCTGCTGGTCGCGGTGGTGCATCACATCGCCGCCGACGGTTGGTCGCTGCAGCCGTTGATCACCGATCTCGGGACGGCATACGTCAGCCGCTGTGCGGGCGCGGCGCCGGGCTGGGCCCCATTGGCCGTGCAGTACGTCGACTACACCCTGTGGCAGCGCAGGCAACTCGGCGAACTCGACGCCCCGGACAGCGAGATCTCGGCTCAGCTGGACTTCTGGGCCGAAGCCCTCGCGGGCATGCCCGACCGGATCGACCTGCCGACCGATCGGCCCTATCCGGCGGTCGCCGATCTGCGCGGTGCCACGGTCGAGGTGGACTGGCCCGCCGAGCTGCAGCAGCAGATCGCGCGGGTGGCGCGCGAGCACAACGCGACGAGCTTCATGGTCGTGCAGGCCGCGCTCGCGGTGATGCTGGCCAAGCTCGGCGCCAGTTCCGATGTCGCCATTGGCTTTCCGATCGCAGGCCGGCGTGACCGCGCTCTCGACGACCTGGTGGGCTTCTTCGTCAACACCCTGGTGCTGCGCGTCGACCTGGCCGGAAACCCCACTGTCGAAGAGCTTTTGGCGCAGGTGCGGGCCCGCAGCCTCGCTGCCTACGAACATCAGGACGTGCCCTTCGAGGTGCTGGTCGAGCGATTGAATCCCGCACGCTCGCTGTCCCACCACCCGCTGGTGCAGGTCATGCTGGGCTGGCAGAACCTGCCGTGGCAGCACGTCGACAGTGCGGCCGGCCTGGCATTGGGCGACCTGACTGTCACTCCGCTGCCGGTGGAAACCCAGGCCGCGCGCATGGACCTGGCGTTCTCGCTGTCCGAACGCTGGACTGCCACCGGCGAACCCGCGGGCATCGGCGGCATCGTCGAATTCCGCACCGACGTGTTCGATGCGGCGAGCGTCGAAGCGCTGGTGCAGCGGATGCAGGGTGTGCTGGCGGCCATGACCGTCGATCCCAGCCGAGCGCTGTCGACGGTCGACCTGCTGACCGCCGACGAGCGGGCGCGGGTCGAGGCGAACGGGCATCGTGACGTCCTGAGGCAGCCGTCGGACCAGCCGTCTATTCCCGAGTTGTTCGCCACCCACGTCCGTTCGGGGCCCGACGCGGTGGCGATCACCGACGCGGGTGCGTCGATGACATACGCGGAACTGGATATGGCGTCGAACCGGGTGGCCCACCTGCTGACCGGGCGCGGTGTCGGTCCGGGTTCTGTTGTGGCGCTGCTGCTTTCCCGCTCGACCGACGCCATCGTCGCGATGCTGGGTGTGCTCAAGGCCGGTGCGGCCTACCTGCCGATCGACGTGTCGTGGCCGTCGTCGCGCATCGAGTTCGTCCTCGACGACGCGGCACCGGCGGCGGCGATCAGTACCGACCCGGATCTGTTGGCCGGCTTCGGCGGCGCGTTCATCGCCGCCGATGATGCTGCGGAACAAGCGGATTCAGCGCTGCCGCTGCCGGATGCCGACGCGCTTGCGTACCTGATCTACACCTCGGGCACCACCGGTGTGCCCAAGGGTGTCGGGCTCACCCACGCCAATGTGACGCAGCTGCTCGGCACCCTCGAAGCAGGTCTGCCCGCCGCCGGGGTGTGGAGCCATGCGCACTCGCCGGCGTTCGACGTGTCGGTGTGGGAGATCTTCGGTCCGCTGCTGCGCGGTGGCCGGGTCGTGGTGATCGGCGACGATGTTGCGCGGTCGTCGGCGGATCTGCACCGCACCTTGGTGGCCGAAGGTGTCACCGTCCTGACTCAGACCCCAACGGCGGCAGCGGTTTTGTCTCCGGCCGGTCTGGAGTCCGCCACGCTCGTCGCGGTCGGTGAGGCCTGCCCGCCGGAGGTCGTGCAGCGCTGGGCGACCGGCGGCCGCGTCATGGTCAATGCCTATGGACCGACCGAGACGACGATGTGCGTCGCGATCAGCGTGCCGCTGACGACCGAGTCGGTGGCGGAGTCCGCCCTGGTGCCGATCGGTTCGCCGGTGGGCGGGGCGGCGCTGTTCGTGCTCGACGACTCATTGCAGCCGGTGCCGCCCGGGGTGATCGGTGAACTGTACGTCGCGGGCGCCGGGCTGGGTGTGGGCTATCTGCGCCGCGCCGGGCTGAGTGCGGCGCGCTTCGTGGCCTGCCCGTTCGGGGCCCCGGGGCAGCGCATGTACCGCACCGGCGACCTGGTGCGGTGGGGTGCCGACGGACAGCTGACGTACCTGGGGCGTGCCGACGAGCAGGTGAAGATCCGCGGCTACCGCATCGAACTCGGCGACGTGCAAACAGCTTTGGCGGCGCTGGACGGTGTGCAGCAGGCCGTGGTGATCGCCCGCGAGGACCGGCCGGGTGACCGGCGTCTGGTCGGATACGTGACAGGTACCCTCGACCCGGCCGCGGCCCGAGCCGAACTGGCGCAAGGACTCCCCGGGTACATGGTGCCCGCGGCGATCGTGACGCTGGAGCGCTTGCCGTTGACTGCCAACGGCAAGCTCGATACGCGTGCGCTGCCCGCGCCCGACTACGTGGCGGGCGACTACCGGGCACCGGCAACCGCCGTCGAGGACATCCTGGCCGGAATCTTCGCGAATCTGTTGGGACACAGCCGCGTCGGCGTGGATGATTCCTTCTTCGATCTCGGCGGTGACAGCATCGCCGCCATGCGGCTGATCGCGGCGATCAACGCAGCGCTGGACACGGACCTGGCGGTACGCACGGTCTTCGAGGCGCCGACCATCGCCGAGCTGGCCCCGCGGATCGGGACATCCGCAACGCGGCGGGAGCCGCTGGTGCCGAGCGAGCGGCCGGACGTCATCCCGTTGTCGTTCGCGCAGAATCGCTTGTGGTTCCTCGAACAACTGCAGGGTCCGTCCGCGACCTACAACCTCTCCACGGTGCTACGGCTCACCGGGAACCTGGACGCCGAGGCGCTGCGTGCCGCGCTGGTCGACGTCGTGGTCCGGCACGAGGCGCTGCGGACGGTGTTCGTCGCGCCCGACGGCGTACCGCAGCAGGTGGTGCTGCCGGCGTCGGCGGCCGACATCGGTTGGGAGAGCACCGATGCCACCGGCTGGGCGGCGGACCGACTGACCGCCGCCGTGGACACCGCGGCGCGATACGCCTTCGATATCGCCACCGAGATTCCCTTGCGGGCCAGCCTGTTCCGGGTTGCCGCCGACGAACACGTCCTGGTTGCCGCCGTGCACCACATCGCGGCCGACGGCTGGTCGATCACGCCGCTGGCGCGCGACCTGGGCGTGGCCTACGCGAGCCGGTGCGCCGGCCAGGCGCCACAGTGGCCGGACCTGCCGGTGCAGTACGTCGACTACACGCTGTGGCAGCGTGCGCAATTCGGCGATCTGCACGATGGCGACAGCCCGATCGCGGCGCAGCTCGGCTACTGGCAGGACGCGTTGGCCGGGCTGCCCGAACGGCTGCAACTGCCGACCGATCGCCCCTACCCGCTCGTCGCGGATCAGCATGGCGCGACCGTCGCCATCGACTGGCCGGCCGAGTTGCAGCAGCAGATCGCGGACGTGGCGCGTGAACACCACGCCACCGGATTCATGGTGGTGCAGGCGGCGCTGCTGGCGTTGCTCGCCAAGGTCAGCGCGAGTTCCGATGTCGCCGTGGGCTTCCCGATCGCGGGCCGGACCGACCCGGCGCTCGACGAGCTCGTCGGCTTCTTCGTCAACACCCTGGTGCTGCGCGTCGAACTGTCCGGTGATCCGACGTTCGCCGACCTGCTGGCGCAGGTGCAGCAGCGTAGTCTCGCGGCCTACGAGAACCAGGACGTGCCGTTCGAGGTGCTGGTCGAGCGGCTCAACCCCACGCGGAGCCTGACGCACCACCCGTTGGTGCAGGTACTGCTGGCCTGGCAGAACCTGCCCGGGCAACAGGGACGTGGCGCCGGGCTGACCCTCGGCGACCTGGAGGTGACCCCGGTCCCGGTCGACACCCAGACCGCCCGCATGGACCTGACGTTCTCGCTCGGTGAGCGCTGGACCGACGACGGCGCACCCGCCGGCATCGCGGGCACCGTCGAATATCGCACCGATGTTTTCGACGCCGCCACCATCGAGGCACTGGTCGACCGGTTGCGGCGTGTACTGACCGCCGTCAGCGCCGATCCGACCGCGCCGGTCTCCCGGGTCGAGATGCTCGACGACGCCGAGCGCACACGGATCGACGATCTCGGCAACCGGGCGGCGTTGGCCCGGCCGGCGGACGACGTCTCGATCCCAGAACTGTTCGCCGCGGTGGTCGCGAGAAATCCCGACGCGGACGCCCTCAGCTGCGCGGGCCACACCCTGACCTACCGGGAACTCGATCGGCGGGCCGGCCAGTTTGCGCACCTGCTTGCCACCCACGGTGCCAGGCCGGGACAGACTGTGGCACTTCTACTTCCGCGGTCTGCGGAGGCGATTGTGGCGATCCTGGCGGTGCTCAAGACCGGGGCGGCCTATCTGCCGCTCGATCCGGCGCTGCCGGCGTCCCGCGTCGAATTCGTGCTCGCGGATGCGACCCCGGTCGCGGTGATCACGTCGCCTGACCTGGCGGACCGCGTCTCCGGTCTCGACGTCACGGTCATCGACGTGGACGACCCGACCGTGGCCGCCCGGCCCGACACGACACCGGCGGGGCCCGCCGCAGACGACATCGCCTACCTGATCTACACCTCCGGCACCACCGGCGTCCCCAAAGGCGTTGCGGTGATGCACCGTAACGTGACGCAGCTGATCGGCGCCGCAGACTCGGGCCTGCCGACCGTGGGCGTCTGGAGCCAGTGGCACTCGCTGGCCTTCGACGTGTCGGTGTGGGAGATCTTCGGTGCGCTGCTCAACGGCGGGCGGCTGGTCGTCGTACCCGAGTCGGTGGCGCGGGCGCCAGAGGACCTCCACGCCCTGGTGGCGGCCGAGCGGGTCACCGTGCTGAGCCTGACACCGTCTGCGGCAGGCGCGCTTTCGGCCGACGGCCTGGACAATGTCACGCTGGTGGTGGCGGGCGAGGCGTGTCCGACCGAGCTCGTCGACCGCTGGGGGTCGAGCCGCGTCATGATCAACGCCTACGGCCCGACCGAGGCCACCATCTACGCCGCGATCAGCGCACCGCTCACGCCGGGGCAGCCGACGGTGCCGATCGGCTCGCCGGTACCGAACGGGTCGACGTTCGTACTGGACGGTCATCTGCGTCCGGTGCCCATCGGTGTCGTGGGCGAGCTGTACCTCGCCGGCGGTGGCGTCGCGGCCGGATACCTACGTCGCGGTGGGCTGACCGCCGCGCGCTTTGTGGCCTGCCCGTTCGGCGGCCCCGGCGCCCGGATGTACCGCACCGGTGACCTGGTGCGCTGGCGCGCCGACGGGCAGCTGGATTACCTGGGCCGAGCTGACGACCAGGTCAAGATCCGTGGCTATCGCATCGAGCTGGGAGATATCCAAGCCGCGTTGGCAGACCTCGACGGCGTGGAACAGGCCGCGGTGATCGCCCGCGAAGACCGCCCCGGTGACAAGCGGCTGGTCGGCTACGTCACCGGCTCGGCCGACCCGGCGGCTGTCCGCGCCGCGCTGGCAGATCGGTTGCCGGCGTACATGATTCCGGCCGCGGTGATCGTGGTTCCGGAGCTGCCGCTGACTGCGAACGGCAAGCTCGATATCCGCGCTCTGCCGGTGCCCGAGTATGCCGCGGGCGACTACCGGGCGCCCGCCAACCCGATCGAGGAAATCCTCGCAGGCATCTACGCCGCGGTGCTCGGTGTCGAGCGGGTCGGTGTGGATGACTCGTTCTTCGACCTTGGCGGCGACAGCATTTCGTCGATGCAGGTCGTCACCCGCGCGCGAGCGGCGGGCCTGACCTGCCGCACCAAGGACCTCTTCGTCGAGCAGACCGTCGCCCGGCTGGCCCGGGTGGTCGAAGTCGCCGAGAACTCCGACGGGGCAATCGATTCGGGCGTCGGATCGCTGCCGGCCACCCCGATCATCGAGTGGCTGCGCAGCGTCGACGGTCCGACCGACCAGTTCAACCAGACAGTCGTGGTACAGGCCCCGGCGCACGCGACCGCCGCCGACGCGGCAACGCTGTTGCAGGCCTTGCTGGATCACCATGCCACCCTGCGCATGCGCGTCGAGGACGACGGTGCCGGCGGGTGGTCGCTGACCACGGCCGATCCGGGCACCGTGGCTGCCCACGGCTGCTTGCACACCGTGGACACCTGGACCGACGAGGCGCTGGCGGCGGCCCGTGCGCGGCTGAATCCCGCTGCCGGTTCGATGCTCAGCGCGCTGTGGGTGGCGGACACCCGGCAACTCGCGGTGCTCGTCCACCACCTGGCCGTCGACGCGGTGTCGTGGCGAATCCTGCTGGAAGACCTGAACATCGCCTGGATGCAGCACCGGGCCGGGCAGCCCGTGGCGTTGCCTGCGGGCGGCACCTCGTTCCGGCGTTGGGCGGAACTGCTCGCCGAGCATGCCCAGGACTCGGACGTCGCCGCTCACGCCGCGACCTGGCAGCGCGTCGCGCAGACGCCGGCCCTGTTGCCCGCCGTGCAACCCACCGTCGACACCTTTGCGACCGCGGGCCAGCTCGCCGCCGAACTGGACCCCGACACCACCGCGATGCTGCTGAGCGCCGTCCCCACGGCGTTCCACGCCGGGATCAACGACATCCTGGTGATCGGATTCGCCTTGGCACTAGCGGAATTCGCCACTGCACATGGCACGCCGATCGGCATCGACGTCGAGGGACACGGGCGCCACGAAGAACTCGGTCCCGACGTCGACCTGACCCGGACCGTCGGCTGGTTCACCACCAAGTCCCCGGTGTCGATCGCGTTCGGGGACATCACCTGGGCGCAGGTGACCGCAGGCGACGCCGCGCTGGGCGGCGTCATCAAAGATGCCAAGGAGCAGCTCCGCGCGCTGCCGGACCCACTGACGTACGGGCTATTGCGGTACCCGAGCCCAGATACCAGCCCGGATTCCGTTGTGGCCGCGCCTGATCCGGCCGTCGGCTTCAACTACCTAGGGCGCCAGGGTGGTACCGCCGCACTCTCCGAAGAGCTCTGGCGCATCGCGGACACCACGCCCACCAGCGCGATGGCGATCCCCATGCCGTTGATGCACATCCTGGAACTGGGCGCCGCTGCCGTCGAAACACCGGATGGCCCACGGCTGCAAGCCAATTGGACCTGGGCGCCGTCGGCACTCGACCGGGAACAGGTGACCCGCCTGAGCCGACTGTGGTTCGAGGCCCTGTCCGGTATCTGCGCCCACGTATCCGACGGTGGCGGAGGACTGACTCCCTCCGACATCGCGCCCGCCCGTCTCAGCCGGCAGCAGCTCGATGAGCTGGAGCGCCGCCAAGCTGTCGCCGACGTGCTGCCACTCACCCCGGTGCAGGAGGGCCTGCTCTTCCACGCCACCACATCCCAGGGCGGCGACGACCTGTACGCCGGCCAGCTGGACATCGGCGTCAGCGGCCGGCTCGATGTCGACCGACTGCATGACGCCGTGCGTGCCGTGGTCGCCCGCCATCCACATCTGGTGGCGAACTTCCCGAGGTTCGGCCAGCCGGTCCAGGTGATCCCCGCCGATCCCGTAACTGCTTGGCGTTACCTGGAACTCGACGCCGACTCCGATAGCGACGCGCGGCTGGCGGACATCCGCGCGGCCGAGCGTGCCGCGGTGTGCGACCTCATCGGCGGTCCGGTCTTCCGCGCAGCGCTGATCCGGGTCGCACCCGACCGCTACCGGTTCGTGCTGACGAACCACCACATCGTCCTCGACGGCTGGTCGATGCCGATCCTGTTGGCGGAGATCTTCGCCGGCTATCACGGCCACCGGCTGCCACCGGCCACGCCGTACCGCAACTACGTCAGCTGGCTGGCCGACCGGGATCACGACGCGGCCATCGCCGCCTGGGGTGAACTGCTCCGCGGCCTCGATACGCCCACCTTGGTGGGGCCCGCCGGCCGCACGGAATCGGGACCGCGACGCGTCGAGACCGTCACGCTCCCCACGGAAATCGCCACGGCGGTGGGTGACTTGGCCCGGTCCCGGCACACCACGGTCAACACCGTGCTGCAGGCCGCGTACGCCCAAGTGCTGTCCTGGCTGACGGGACGGCACGACGTCGTGTTCGGCACCACGGTGTCGGGCCGGCCGGCGGAGGTGGCGGGTGTCGAATCCATGGTCGGCCTCTTCATCAACACCGTTCCGGTGCGCGCCGACATCACCGCGACCACCACGGCGGCGGAACTGCTCGATCAGCTGCAGGGTGGCCACAACGACACCCTCGATCATCAGCACTTGGCGCTGGGCGAGATTCATCGTGTCACCGGACAGGACCAGCTGTTCGACACGTTGTTCGCGTTCGAGAACTACCCGGTCGATACCGCGGCGCTGTCGAGCGATGCCGAGCTGGCCGTCACCGATGTCGCGACACATGAGTCCACGCACTATCCGCTGACGGTGCAGGCACAACCCGGCAGGCAGCTGACCGTCCGCGTCGAGTACGACACGACAGTGTTCGCCGCGCCTGACATCGCGGCAATGATCGAGCGGCTGCGGACCGTACTGACGGCCATGACCGGCGACCCGCACCGGCCGCTGTCGGCGATCGGCGCCCTCGAGCCGGACGAGCAGGCCACGGTGGACCGGTGGAGCGGACGCGCCGTCCTGACGGAACCTACTGCCGGGGAGACAATTCCGAGCTGCTTCGCCGCGCAGGTGGCGCGGACCCCCGACACGACCGCGCTGACCTACCAGGCGTCCTCATGGACCTACCGCGAACTCGACGAGACCGCTGACCGGATCGCCCACGCGTTGGCGGCTCGGGGAGCCGGAGCGGGACAGACTGTGGCGCTGGTGTTCCCGCGCTCCGCCCACGCGGTCATGGCGATTCTCGCGGTGCTCAAGACCGGGGCCGCGTACCTGCCGATCGACCCCGCACTGCCCGCGGAACGCATCGAGTTCATGGTCGCGGACGCAGTGCCGGTGGCGGTGCTCACCACCGCGGAACTGATCGGCGAGATGTCCGGACTGGGTACGCCGGTGCTGGACGTCGTCACCGTGGCGGAACAGGAAAACGGCAGTGCGACAGCACTTCCGGGACCCCGCCCCGACGACGTCGCGCATGTCATCTACACCTCCGGCACCACCGGGCAGCCCAAGGGCGTCGCCGTCACGCACCGCAACGTGACGCAGTTGTTCGCCGGGCTGGACCTCGGTTTCCCGCTCGGTCCGGATCAGGTGTGGGCGCAGTTCCACTCGTACTCGTTCGACTTCTCGGTGTGGGAGATCTGGGCTGCCCTGCTGCACGGTGGGCGCCTCGTGGTCGTGCCCGACGCGGTGGTCCGGTCGGCAGATGAGTTCCACGCCTTGCTCGTTCGCGAGGGGGTCACGGTGCTCGCGCAGACGCCGTCGGCGGTCAGCGTCCTGTCGCCGGAAGGCCTCGAGTCGATGGCACTGCTGATCGGCGCCGAGGCATGCCCGCCGGAACTGGTGGACCGGTGGGCGCCGGGGCGCGTGATGCTCAACGTCTACGGTCCGACCGAGACGACCATGTGGGTGTCCAAGAGCACGCCACTGCTGGCGGGTTCCGGTGTGCCGCCGATCGGTTCGCCGGTTCCGGGCGCCGCGCTGTTCGTGCTCGACCAGTGGCTGCGCCCGGTACGGCCGGGCGCGATCGGCGAACTGTATGTGGCGGGCCGCGGTGTCGGCCTCGGTTACTGGGGCCGATCCGATTTGACCGCAACACGTTTCATGGCCTGCCCGTTCGGTGCGCCGGGAACCCGGATGTACCGGACCGGCGACCTGGCGAGCTGGGGGCCCGACGGCCAGCTCCGCTACCTCGGCCGCGCCGACGAGCAGGTCAAGATTCGCGGCCATCGCATCGAATTGGGTGAAGTGCGTTCGGCTCTGGCTGCCGTGGCCGGTGTCGACCAGGCGGTCGTGATCACCCGCGAGGACCAGGCCGGCAGCAAGCGTCTCGTGGGCTACATCGTCGGTGCCGTCGATCCGACCGAGGTGCGGGCCGCGCTCGCGCAGCGCCTGCCCGGCTACATGGTCCCGGCGGCGGTCGTCGGCCTGCCGGAACTTCCCGTCACGGTCAACGGCAAGCTCGACACCCGTGCGCTTCCGGAGCCGGAATACGTTGCGGGCGTGTACCGGGCGCCCGGCAGCCTGACCGAGGAGATCCTGGCCGACGTCTTCGCGCAGGTGCTCGGCATCGAGCGCGTCGGTGTCGATGACTCGTTCTTCGACCTCGGCGGTGACTCGCTGTCGACGATGCGGCTCGTTGCGGCGATCAACTCCGCACTGGACGTGGACCTTCCGGTCCGCGCGGTATTCGAGGCGCCCACCGTCGCCCAGCTGGTGCCGCGCATCGTCGCGGGCGGGCGCGGCCTGCAACCGCTGACGGTGGCCGAGCGGCCGGACGTGGTGCCGTTGTCGTTCGCGCAGAACCGACTCTGGCTGGTCGACCAGGTGCAGGGACCCTCACCGGTCTACAACATGGCGACGGCCCTGCGGATCGACGGCGGCCTGGATGTCGGTGCGCTCGGCGCCGCCCTGGCCGACGTGGTCGGTCGGCACGAGATCCTGCGCACACTGCTCACCGCACCTGACGGCACCCCGCAGCAGGTGGTGATCCCCGCGGCGCAAGCCGATTTCGGTTGGGATGTCGTCGACGCGACCGAGTGGTCGGCCGGCCGACTGCACGATGCCCTCGAGGCCGCCGCGCGCACCACCTTCGATCTGGCCACCGATATCCCGTTGCGGGCGCGCCTGTTCCGTGTTGATGACGACGAGCACGTCCTGGTGGCCGTGGTGCATCACATCGCCGCCGACGGTTGGTCGCTGCGGCCGCTGGTCGCCGATCTGGGTCTGGCCTACGCCGGCCGGTGCGCCGGCCAGGCACCCGACTGGGCGCCGCTGCCGGTGCAGTACATCGACTACACACTCTGGCAGCGTGCACAATTCGGCCGGCTGGACGACGGTGGCAGCCGCGTGGCCGCCCAGCTGGCGTACTGGGAGGACGCGCTGGCGGGCCTGCCCGAGCGCGTCCAGCTGCCCACCGACCGGCCGTACCCACTGGTCGCCGACATGGCCGGTGCGACCGTCGCCGTGCAATGGCCTGCCGACCTGCAGGAGCGGGTGGCCCGGCTGGCGCGGGAACACAATGCGACGACCTTCATGGTCGTGCAGGCGGCACTGCTGGCGTTGCTCGCCAAGGTCAGCGCGAATACCGATGTCGCTGTGGGCTTCCCGATCGCCGGACGACGCGATCCCGCGCTCGACGATCTCGTCGGCTTCTTCGTCAACACCCTCGTGTTGCGCGCCGACGTGACGGGCGACCCGACATTCTCCGACTTGCTGAACCAGGTCCGCGGTCGCAGCCTGGAGGCCTTCGAGCACCAGGACGTGCCGTTCGAGCTGTTGGTCGAGCGGCTCAACCCCGCTCGCAGTCTCACCCACCATCCGCTGGTGCAGGTGATGCTGTCCTGGCAGAACTTCACCGGACTGACCGACCCCGCAGCTGGTTCCGGGCTGAAGGGCGTCGACGTCACATCGATCCCGTTGGGGACCCAGTCCGCCCGGATGGACCTGACGTTCTCGCTGTCCGAACGCTGGACCGCGACAGGTGCGCCCGCCGGCATCGGCGGTGAGGTCGAATTCCGCACCGATGTGTTCGACGCCGAAACCGTTGCCGCACTGGTCAACCGGATGGAGCTGCTGCTGACAGCGATGACCGCGGAACCACACCGGTCGCTGTCGTCGGTGAGTCTGGTCGACGATGCCGAACAGGCCCGCCTCGACGAACTCGGTCAGCGCGCGGTGCTCACCGCTCCGGCCATCGGTGTCGCGGACTCCATCCCGGAGCTGTTCGCGGCTCAGGTCGCCCGGACCCCGGATGCGGGGGCGCTCACCTGGCAAGACCGGACCCTGACCTACGCGGAACTGGATGCGGCGGCAAATCAGTTGGCGCACCGGCTGATCGGCGAGGGCGCCGGTCCCGGGCAGACCGTGGCATTGCTGTTCCACCGCTCGGCCGAAGCGATCGTGGCGATCCTGGCGGTGCTCAAGGCCGGGGCGGCGTACCTGCCTATCGACCCGGCGTTGCCGGCGGCGCGCATCGAGTTCATGCTCGAGGACGCCAGGCCGGTCGCCGCGGTCACCACTGGGGATCTGGTCGAGCGGTTGGGCGGATTCGAGCGGCCGGTCATCGACATGACCGACGCCGATGTCGAAACTTGGCCCGCCACAACACCTCCGGCGCCCGATGCGGGTGATGTCGCGTACCTGATCTACACCTCTGGCACCACCGGAGTCCCCAAGGGCGTTGCCATCACGCACCGCAACGTCGTCGGGTTGCTGGGGCGGCTGGACGCGCAACTGCCGACGGCCCAGGTCTGGTCTGGGTGGCACTCACTGGCCTTCGACGTCTCGGTGTGGGAAATCTTCGGGGCCCTGCTGCACGGCGGACGCCTCGTCGTGGTGTCCGAGACGGTGGCTCGATCGCCGGAAGAACTGCACGAACTGCTGGTGGCCGAGGGTGTCACGATGCTGACCCAAACCCCCTCCGCGGCAATGATGTTGTCGCCGGATGGCCTGGAGTCGACGTCATTGGTGGTGGCGGGCGAGGCCTGCCCGTCCGAACTCGTCGACCGCTGGACGTCCGACCGCACCGAAGCGGGCCGGGTCATGCTCAACGCCTACGGCCCGACCGAGGCCACCATCTACGCGGCAGTCAGCGCACCCCTCACCTCAGGATCGCCCACGGTGCCGATCGGCACGCCGGTGTCGGGCGCGGCGTCCTTTGTCCTGGACGAGCGGCTGCGCCCGGTGCCGATCGGTGTCGTCGGCGAGCTATACGTCGCAGGTTCAGGCGTCGCAGCCGGATACGTGCGCCGTGGTGGTCTGACGGCGTCGCGCTTCGTGGCATGCCCTTTCGGCGCGCCGGGACAACGGATGTACCGCACCGGCGACCTGGTGCGGTGGGGCGGCGGTGGCCAGCTGCAGTACCTGGGCCGCGCCGACGAGCAGGTCAAGATCCGCGGCTACCGCATCGAATTGGGCGACGTGCAAACGGCATTGGCCGGTCTCGCCGGAGTCCGGCAGGCAGCGGTGATCGTGCGCGAAGACCGCCCGGGTGACAAGCGACTCGTCGGTTACATCACCGGCACGGCGGACCCGGCCGAGGCGCGGACCGCGGTGGCGAAACATCTTCCCGCGTACATGGTTCCGGCCGCCGTGGTGGCGATGGCGACGCTGCCGTTGACGCCCAACGGCAAGCTGGATCGCCGGGCATTGCCCGCCCCGACCTACGGCAGCGCCGATCAGTACCGTGCGCCGGCCACCCCGGTAGAAGAGACGCTGGCCGCGGTATACGCCGACGTGCTCGGCGTTGAGCGGGTCGGCGTCGACGATTCGTTCTTCGAACTGGGCGGCGACAGCATCATGTCGATGCAGGTGGTGGCCCGGGCACGGGCGGCCGGTTTGAGCTGCCGGCCGCGTGACGTCTTCGTCGAGCAGACGGTGGCCCGCCTGGCACTCGTGGTCGGAACCGTCAGCGACACAAGCGACGTCATCGACGAGGGTGTCGGCCCGGTGGTCGCCACCCCGATCATGCGGTGGCTGCAGGGTGTGGACGGCCCGACCGATCAGTTCAACCAGACCATGGTGGTGCAGGCCCCGGCAGGCGTCACCGAGACCGATGTGGCAATGCTGTTGCAGGCCTTGGTGGACCGCCACCCGATGCTGCGGCTGCAGGTCGATGCGAGTTGGTCGCCGCAGGTGCCCGCCTCCGGCGCGATCGCCAGGGAGTGCCTGCACACGGTCGACGAGCTGACCGAAGCTGCGGTGGTCGCGGCGCGGTCGCGGTTGAATCCAGCGGCCGGCATGCTGCTCAGCGCGCTGTGGGTGGCCCCGGTGCGGCAACTGGTGCTGATCATCCACCACCTGGCCGTGGATGGCGTGTCATGGCGGATCCTGTTGGAGGACTTGAACGTCGCGTGGCTGCAGTCCCGCGCCGGGCAGCCCGCTGAACTACCGGCGAGCGGCACGTCGTTCCAGCGCTGGTCGCAGGTACTCGCCGAATACGCCGCGGCGCCCGAGGTGGTTGCGCAGGCGGAGCACTGGCGGCAGGTGGCAGCCACCCCGGCGTTGTTGCCCGCCGTGGAGCCGGAGCGGGATACCTTCGCCACCGCGGGACAGTTGTCGGTGACGCTGGACGATGTCGACACCGTGCAGACGCTGCTGCGCGAGGCGCCGGCGGCGTTCCATGCCGGCATCAATGACATGCTGCTGATCGGATTCGCCTTGGCGGTGGCCGAATTCACGGGCACCGGTGGCACGCCGATCGGCATCGACGTGGAAGGCCACGGTCGGCACGACGAAATCGCCGAGCATCTCGATCTGTCGCGCACCGTCGGCTGGTTCACCACCAAGTACCCCGTGGCCGTCACGGTCGGCGATCTCTCGTGGACGCAGGTGACATCCGGAGACGCCGCCCTGGGCGCGGTGATCAAGGACGCCAAGGAGCAACTGCGCGCACTGCCGGAGGGCCTGACCTTCGGGTTGCTGCGCTACCTGAACGACGATGTCGACCTCGATACACCGGACCCGGCAATCGGTTTCAACTATCTGGGCCGACTCGGCGGCGGTTCCGAACTGTCCGACGAACTGTGGCAGGTGGGCCGGGACGGCACGGCGGCAACCGAGGTCACCGGCCTGGCGACCGCGGTACGCATGCCGCTGATGCACACCGTCGAGCTCAACGCCGGCACTGTCGACACCGACGCCGGCCCGCAGCTGCACGCCAACTGGACGTGGGCACCGTCAGCGCTCGACGACAACCAGGTTCAGCGGCTCAGCCGCCTGTGGTTCGACGCGCTCACCGGTATCTGCACCCTGGTCCGCTCCGGCGGCGGCGGCCTGACCCCGTCGGACATCGCGCCGGCGCGCCTGGACCAGCAGCAGATCGACGACCTGGAGCGGGAGCATCCCGTCGCCGACGTCCTGCCGATGACGCCGCTGCAGCAGGGTCTGCTCTTCCACGCCGCGCAGGCGGGCGTCGACGCCGATCTGTATGCGGTGCAACTGGATCTGACCCTCGCCGGCCCGCTCGACACGGCGCGGCTGCGGGACGCCGTGCAGACGGTGGTCGAGCGGCACCCGAACATCGCGGCCCGCTTCCACGCCGGACTCGATGTACAGGTCATCCCGGCGGCGCCCGAAGTCGCCTGGCAGGTGCTGGACGCCGCGGACGACGAGGTCACGCGCATCTGCGCGGTGGAACGTGCCGCGGTGTCCGACCTCACCGACCAGCCGGCGTTCCGGGTGGCGTTGGTTCGCACCGGGGAACACCGGCACCGGCTGGTGCTCACCAACCATCACGTCGTGATGGACGGCTGGTCACTACCGATCCTGCTGCGCGAGATCTTCGCCGGCTATCACGGGTACCGGTTGTCCGCCGCGGTCCCGTACCGCCGCTTCGTCACGTGGTTGGCCGAGCGCGATCTCGATGCCGCACGCACCGCGTGGGCGGAGGTGCTGGCCGGCGTCGACACGCCGACACTGGTCTCACCACGACCCGGGACCGGTGGTCGCGGGCTGAAATCCGTTGCGCTGTCAGCTGAAACCGCGCACGCCGTCGGCGAGCTGGCGCGGGCGCACCACACCACCGTGAACGTCGTCCTGCAGAGCGCCTACGCGCAGTTGCTCATGCAGCTGACGGGCCGCCACGATGTGGTGTTCGGTACCGCCGTCTCCGGCCGTCCGACCGACGTCCCCGGCGCCGATGCGATGGTCGGTCTGATGATCAACACCGTGCCGGTGCGGGCCACCGCGACCGCCGTCACCACCGTGGCGGAACTGCTCGACCAGATGCAGGATGCGCACAACCGTACGCTCGATCACCAGCACCTCTCGCTTGCCGAGATGCATCGAATCACCGGTCAGGGCAGGCTCTTCGACACGCTGTTCGCCTACGAGAACTACCCGTTGGGCGCCGCCGCGTCCGGCGGCGTCGGGGACCTGACCATCACCGAGTTCAGCAGCCATGAGCAGAACCACTATCCGTTGACAGTGCAGGCGATGCCGGGCGACGAACTGGGCCTGCGGCTCGAATACGACACCGAGGTCTTCGGCGCGGCCGACATCGACCGGCTCGTCGAGCGGTTCGAACGCGTGCTCGTCGCGATGACCACCGCGCCCAACGGGCGGCTCGCGGCAGTGAATCTGCTTGTTGCCGAAGAGCGATCGCAGCTGGACCAGATCGGCAACCGCGCCGCCAGGGCTGGCGGACCGGCATCGATCCCGGCGCTGTTCGCCGCCCAGGTCGACCGGACACCGGCGGCCACCGCGCTCACCGGATTGGGTCGCGAGCTGACCTACCGCGACCTCGACGAGGCCTCGAACCGGTTGGCGCACCGACTGATCGATGACGGCGCCGGTCCGGGACAGACCGTGGCGGTGCTGTTCCCCCGGTCCCTCGACGCGGTCGTGGCGATCCTCGCGGTCCTCAAGACGGGGGCGGCGTACCTGCCGATCGATCCGGCACTGCCGGCGGAGCGGCTCGCCTTCCTGCTGTCCGATGCCGCCCCGATTGTCGCGGTCACCACCGAGGACCTGGCCGGCCGGCTCGGCGGCTTCCGCGGCCCGGTCGTCGTCGGCGCCGACGAAAACCGTCCCGCCACAAGGCTTCCGCACCCCGACCCGGACAGCGTTGCCTACCTGATCTACACCTCCGGCACCACCGGAACGCCCAAGGCCGTCGCGGTGGCACACCGCAACGTCGCCCGCCAGTTCGGGGTGCCGCTCGCAGGCCTGCCCGCCGACCCGGTGTGGACGCAGTGCCACTCGTACGCGTTCGACTTCTCGGTGTGGGAGTTGTGGGCCGCGCTGCTGCATGGCAGCCGTCTGGTGATCGTGCCGGAGTCGGTGACCGCCAACGCGGACGAGTTCCAGCGATTGCTCGCAACCGAACACGTCAACGTGCTCACTCAGACGCCCTCCGCGGCAGCCGTATTGGTGCCCGAGCAGCTGGCACCGCTGGCGCTGCTGGTCGGCGGCGAGGCATGCCCTGCCGACCTGGTCGACCGCTGGACGTCGTGCGGGCACACCATGGTCAACGCCTATGGCCCCACCGAGACCACGGTGTACGCGGCGATGACCGAACCGCTCACGGCGGCAACAGGTCCGGTGCCGATCGGCAGACCGGTGCCCGGTACGGCGCTGTTCGTGCTGGATGGCTGGTTGCGGCCGGTGCCCGCCGGCGTCGTCGGAGAGCTGTACGTCGCGGGTGACGGCGTGAGCGTCGGCTACGCCGGCCGGACGGGGCTGACCGCGGACCGGTTCGTGGCCTGCCCGTACCGGGGCGCGGGGGAGCGCATGTACCGCACCGGAGACCTGGTGCGGTGGGATGACGACGGCCGCCTGCACTACGTCGGCCGGGCCGACGAGCAGGTCAAGATTCGCGGTTTCCGCATCGAACTCGGGGAAGTGCAAACGGTTTTGGCGCGCCTCGACGGCGTCGACCAGGCGGCGGTGATCGCCCGTGAGGAGCGCCTGGTCGGCTACATCACCGGCACCGCCGATCCCGCGACGCTGCGCGACCAGCTGGCCGACCTGCTGCCGGCCCACGCGGTCCCGGCCGCCATCGTCGCGCTGCCCGCGCTGCCGGTCACGGTCAACGGCAAGCTCGACGTCCGCGCCCTGCCGGCACCTGAATACCGGGCCGGCGCCTACCGGGCTCCGCGCTCGGCCACCGAGGCGGCGCTGGCCGCTGCCTACGGCCGGGTCCTCGGCGTCGAACGGGTCGGAGTGGACGAGTCGTTCTTCGACCTCGGCGGCGACAGCATCTCGGCCATGCGCCTCGTCGCAGCCGTCCACGCGGACCTCGGCATCGAGCTGTCGGTGACGACGGTGTTCGAGGGGCCCACAGTGCAGGCGCTCGGCGCGCGATTGGCGACGGCCGGTGCGGCCGCACCGGACATCGCCCCGGTGCAGGTACTGAAGACCGGTACGGGCGTCCCACTGTTCTGCCTGCCCGCCGTCAGCGGCGTCAGCTGGCCGTACCAGGTGCTGGCCGAGCACGTCGACGGTCCGATCATCGGCATTCAGCAACCGGCCACAGACACGCCGGGATCGCTGAGCGAGATGGCCGCGACATATGCGGACCGGATTCAGTCCGAGCAGCCGTCGGGGCCGTACCACCTGCTCGGCTGGTCGTTCGGCGGTGTGGTCGCGCACGCGGTCGCCGTCGAGCTGCAGCGGCGCGGCGCCGCTGTCGCGCGGTTGGTGCTGCTCGACGCCGAGCCGAGCCTGCGCGTTGCGAACCAGTCGGTCGACCGGGACCAGCTGGCCGGCGTCGTGGACGACGGGCTGATGGACCTGTTGGTACGCAACTTCGACACCAACGTCGCGCTGTACGGCGAACACGAGGCGGCCCTGTTCTCCGGTGATGTCGTGGTGGTCGCGGCTGCCCGGGGCGACGCTGATCGTGCCGCCTTCCTCACGCAGAGCTGGCGGCCGCATGTGGCCGGCGCCGTCACGGTGCATGCCGTGGAGCGCGCGCACCATGAGATGCTGACCGTCGAAGCGCTTGCCGAGTACGGCAGGTATCTGGGCGGTGAGGCAACGTGAAAGTTCGGTCGGGCGGGGGTGTGTTCGCCGGCGCTTTCGAGCTGCTGGCGCGGCTTGTGCTGCGCCGTCCGTGGGCGGTGATCGGCGCCTGGCTGCTGCTCGTGGTGGCGCTGTCGGTGGCCGTGCCGCCACTCATGAAGCTGGCGAGCGACCGAAACCAGGAGTTGCTGCCGAGCAACTCGGCGGTGATGGCGGCGACGCGGGACATGACGACCGCGTTCCACGAACCCGGTATCCAGAACATCGCGCTGGTGGTCCTCACCGACGAGAGCGGACTGACCAAAGCCGACGAAGACGTCTACCGCACCCTGGTCGACAGCCTGCACCGCGACACCGCCGACGTGGTGATGGTGCAGGACTTCATCTCTGCGCCGCCGATGCGAGAGGTGTTGGCCAGCAAGGACAACAAGGCCTGGTTCATCCCGGTGGGTATCCGGGGTGAGCTCGGTTCCCCGGAATCGAGTGAGGCGTACAAGCGCGTCGTCGGCATCGTCGACCACACCGTCTCCGGCTCGACGCTGACGGTCCACATGACCGGCTTGACCGCCACCGTCGCCGAACGGGAACAACTCGGGTTGCGCGATCTGCGGGTCATCGAGACCGCGACGATCGCCATGGTCCTGCTGATTCTCTTTGTGGTGTACCGCAACATCGTCACGATCCTGGTGCCGCTCGCGACCATCACGGTCTCGCAGGCCGCCGCTACGCAGGGCGTCGCGGCCCTGGCGACGTGGGGTCTGCCCATCTCGCAACAGACCGTCGTCTTCATGAGCGCCATGATGATCGGCGCAGGCGTGGACTACGCCGTCTTCCTGATCAGTCGCTACCACGAATACCTCAGGCAGGGCGTGGATTCCGACGAAGCCGTGGCACGCGCGCTGACCGCCATCGGCAAGGTCATCGCGGCGTCCGCGGCCACCGTCGCGGTGACGTTCCTGGGCATGAGTTTCACGACGCTCAAGGTGTTCTCGACCACCGGTCCGGCGCTCGCGGTCACGATCGCCGTGGCGTTCTTCTCGTCGATCACGTTGCTGCCGGCGATCTTGACGCTCGTCGGGCGGCGCGGCTGGGCCCGTCCTCGCAAGGAACTGACCAGCCGCTTCTGGCACCGGTCCGGTATCAACATCGTGCGGCGCCCCGTGGTCCACCTGGTCGGCAGCCTGGTGGTACTGATCGCGCTGGCCGCCGGGGTCGGTTGGCTGCACACCAGCTACGACGCCCGCACCGCACTGCCGGCCTCCGCGGAGAGCAACATCGGCATGGCCGCCATCGAACGACACTTCCCGGCGAGTGTGACTGCACCGCAATATCTTTTCGTCCAGTCGCCGCATGACCTGCGCACCACCAAGGGACTCGCCGACCTCGAGCAGATGGCGCAGCGCGTCGCGCAGTTGCCCGACATCGCCGCCGTCCGCGGTGTCACCCGACCCACCGGCGCCCCGCTGGAACAGGCCACGCTGAGTTTTCAGGCCGGCGAGATCGGCAACAAACTCGCCGAGGCCACCAACAAGATCAATGGCAGCGTCGACCAACGGCAGGCCCTGGTCGGCGGGGCCGGCAAGCTCGCCGACAGCCTGGCGACCGTGCGTACCCAGCTGACCAAGACGATGGGCGTGCTCGACAACCTGAACAAGAGCATGGCGAACATCAAGGACCAGCTGGAGAGCTCGCAAGAGTTCCAGGACGCGCAGCGGCAGATGGATGCCGTACGCAATTCCGGTGATGTGCCGAACATCCCGCCGCGGTCCGGCACCCAGAACTTCCAGGACATGGTCGCCATGGCCGATGCGCTGCTGCAGCAGCGGAAGGACAATCCCGGCTGCGATGCGGACCCGGATTGCACGGGGCAGCGCGACCAGCTGCAGCGGCTGTCCGACGGCCTGCACAAGATGCAGCCCTCGTTGGACTCGGCGGCCAAAGCCCTTCGCTCCCTTGGTGGGGCAGGCGGGGGTGGTGCGGGCGGTAGTTCAGGTGGGATGAAGCAGAACATGGCGGCCCTGCAGGAAGGCGCCAACGCGCTGGCCGAGGGCAGCCGAAAGATCGCCGAAGGGCTACGCGTCCTCGACGACCAGACCAAGCAACTCGGCGAAGGGCTTTCGCACGCCTCGGCGTTCCTGCTGGCGATGAAACTGCACGCATCCGAGCCGGGCGCGGCGGGCTTCTACATCTCCCCGGAAATCCTGGACAACGACAAATTCAAAGACCTGGCACGGGTTTTCATGTCGCCCGACGGACATTCGGCGCGGTACCTGGTCGAGTCCAAGCTGAACCCCTACGACACCAAGGCCATGGACCAGGTCAAGGCGATCCTCGCCGCCGCACAAGGCGCGCAGGTGAATACATCGCTGGCGGACGCGAAGATCGCGATGTCGGGCATGACGCCCTATTACGCGGAACTGCGCGACTACTTCAACCAGGACCTGCGATACATCGTGCTGATGACCGTCATCGTGGTGTTCCTGATCCTGGTACTGCTGCTGCGGGCAGTCGTGGCGCCGTTGTATCTCGTTGGCACCGTGATCCTCTCGTGCCTGTCGTCGCTCGGTATCGGGGTCATCGTGCTGCAGATCCTCGGCGGCCAACCGATGGCGGCGAGCACCCCGGGCATGGCCTTCATCGTGCTGGTGGCGGTCGGCGCGGACTACAACATGCTGCTGATCTCGCGGATTCGTGACGAGTCCCCGAACGGCATCCGCTCGGGTGTCATCCGCACCGTGCGGAGTACCGGTAGTGTGATCACCTCGGCCGGAATGATCTTCGCCGCACCGATGTTCGCGATGCTGTTCAGCAGCATCGGCTCGATGGTGCAGGGCGGCTTCATCATCGGTGTCGGCCTGCTGATCGACACCCTGATCGTCCGCACCGTCACCGTGCCGGCGCTGGCCGTGCTGGTCGGCAAGTACAACTGGTGGCCGTCGCGATCCAAGCGGAACCCAGCGCCCGCCCTGAGCTAGCGTGGGGACATGGCCGACCTGCTCGCGCTGACACCCTCGTTGTACCGCCTGCGGATCCCTGGTGAGCGGGCACACCTGCTCAACTGCTACCTCCGCCTCGACACCGACGGCGTGACGCTCATCGACACCGGCTGGGCCGACAGTGCCACGCTGATCGCTGACGCCCTCACCGCGCTGGATCGCCGGCCCGCCGACGTGAAACGTATTGTGCTGACGCACTTTCACGAGGACCACTGCGGCGCCGCCGCCGAAATCGCCGACGGGTCGGATGCTGAAGTGATTGCCGGCGAGCATGATTCGTCGTACATCCGGGGTGACGATGCCGGGCCGCTGCCAATCCTGACCGACGCCGAGCGGACCCTGAGGCCGGATTTCGATACCGCGCCGCACGGTCCTGCCTGCCGCGTCGACCGCACGGTGGCCGACGGCGACGTGCTCGACTTCGGTGGCGGCGCCCGCGTCATCGCCGTGCCGGGGCACACCCCGGGCAGCATCGCCCTGTATCTGCCTGCCGACGATGCCGTGCTCACCGGCGACGCCGTCGCGGAGGTGAATGGTCAAGTGGCAGTGGGCGTCTTCAACACCGACCGGCCCGCGGCGGTGCGCGCTGCGAGCACCCTCGCCGCGACCGGCGCCCGCATCGCCGGATTCGGCCATGGTGAAGCGATCATCGGTGATGCCGCCGCTCGTATTGCCGCGGCGGTGGACCTCTTCGCCTGAAGCTACGCCGTGACGGTGAGTTCGACGCGGCCGTCGGTGCCGAGAGTTTCGCGTTCGGCCACCGCGGTGGTCTTGGCGACCAACCGGACGCGATCCGCGCGGAACAGGTCCTCGGAGTACTCGAACGGCTGACCGTCGGCGTCGGAGGCGACCCGGGTCATCGCCAACAGGGGAGTGCGGGTGGGGATTTCGAGCCAGGCCGCCTCGCGGGGGTTGGCGCTGACGACCTCGATGCTCTCGACCGACGTCACCGGCCGCAGGCCGTAGCGGACGGCCAGGATGTCGTACAGTGACCCGCCGAGCGGTTGCTCCAGCAGGTCCGGCACCCGGTCGGCGGGGAAGTGCGCGCAGTCGACCGACAACGGGAAGCCGTCGGCGTAGCGCAGGCGCTGCACGACGACGAGTTCGGTGTCGGGCTCGACCCCCAGGCGTTGCGCCTCGATGGCCGTGGCGCCGCGCAGGGCCGTCGACAGCACCCGGCTGCGGGTCGTGGAATGACCGCCCTGCTTCAAGCGATTCGGCAGGCCCGACAGTTCGGCGACGTTGCGTTCCACGAGCACGGTCTTGATGAACGTGCCGCCCGCGCGGCCGCTTCGTCGTTCCAGGATCCCGGCGCGGCTCAGCGGCACCAGGGCGCTGCGCAGCGTCGCGCGGGAGACGGCGAACTGCTCGGCCATCTCGCGTTCGGAGCCCAGGCGGTCACCCGGCCGCAGGGTGCCGGCATCGAGCATGCTGACGATGCGGCGCCGCACATCCTCGGCTACCGGGCCGCCCTCGGACTCGTCCATGTCGTTCACCGTACCGACCTCCTCTCAGCCGGTGAGCGCGTCCAGGGATTCCGGCAGAATTTGCCCACCGTCGACGACGATGGACTGGCCGGTGAGGTAGCGGGCCTCGTCGCTGGCGAGGAATGCGGCGAGGTGACCGATGTCTTCCGGAGTGCCCAACGTCCCGGCGGGGATGGCGCGGGCCATGCCGGCGATGTACTCCTCGCCCATCTCCTGCAGTCCCTCGGTGAGGATGTTGCCGGGCAGGATGGCATTGACGGTGATCCGCTTCGGGGCGAGTTCGATTGCGGCGGTGCGCATGAAACCCAGCTGCGCGGCCTTGGACGCGCCGTAGTGCGACCAGCCGGGGAAGCCCGTCACGGGACCGGTGATCGATGAGGTGAGGATGACGCGTCCGGCGCCGCTGCGGGTGAGCGCGTCGAGACAGGCCTGCACGCTGTAGACGGTGCCCTTGACGTTGACGTCGAGCACGGTGGCGAGATCGTCGGGCGTCATGGTGGCCAGCGGTGCCTCGGGGAAGATGCCGGCGTTTGCGCACAGCACGTCGATGCCGCCGAAGGCATCCACGGCGGCCGCGGCCATCGCCTGGCAGGACTTGGGATCGGCGACGTCGACCGAGACGCCGATGATCTTGCCGGACCCGAGGCCGTCGAGGCCGGCGACCGCGGTGTCAAGGT
>Ga0265327_10001484_pt1 | contig 29187 bp, 27 predicted proteins | sample 41621metaG_FD_202089 | JGI IMG/M metagenome (GOLD analysis project Ga0265327, IMG submission 202089) | Rhizosphere microbial communities from Carex aquatilis grown in University of Washington, Seatle, WA, United States - 4-16-21 metaG | ecosystem: Host-associated > Plants > Roots > Rhizosphere...
CACCGGCGGCTGGGCGAGATCGCGGGCCAGGTCGGCCAGCCGCTGCGACAGCCGCTCCAAATCCTCCGGCGGCAGTTGCTCACCGAGGCTGGTGAAACCCACCAGATCGGCGAATCCGATCGATACCTGCCCGGCCCCGGGCAGTGGTCGGCCGGCGATCCGTTCGGTGGCGCTGACCTCTTCCTCGAGCATCGCGTGCAGCAGCTGGGTGCGCAGCATGTCCTGGATCATCGGACCGAGCAGCGGGGAGATTTGGCTGACGAGCGCAGTTGTCGCCTTGGCGCCGTCCAGTTGGCTCACTCCCGGCAGCAGGATCGCGGACAGTGCGGCGTAGCGCATCACTTCGACGGTGCGGGACAGGCCTTCGGCCATGACCTGAACCACCGACACCACCTGGTCCTCCGGGAGTCCCAGGCGAACACACTGCTGGCCGTAGCCGATCAGGTCGCTGTCGACGGGCAGGTACAGCGCAGCATCCGGATCTTCGGAGCGCGGACGGCCTGCCGCGTGCAGAATCCGTTGCAGACGGTCGAGATCCATGCCCCACTGCGCGCTGATCTGGCGGGCCGACAGCCTGGTGCCGTCATCCCCCAAGGCCCGACGGGCGGGCAGCAACATCGGTGCGAACGCCTCGTTGATCTGATCCTCGGTGAACCCTTCGGACAGCAACCAGTCGGTCAACTCGGCGCTGTTCGCCGGCTCGGCAGCTTGTTCGCTCACCCGGCCAACCTATCCTGACCGGCGGCCTCGCAGAATGGTCACATGACCGAGCCAGATATGCCGTTGCGCACCGGGCTGCCGGCGGTCGTCGGCGCCGACCCCCGAGTGCTGATTCTGGGCTCGTTCCCCAGCGAGAAGTCACTGGACACCGGCGAGTACTACGCCAACACGCGCAACCAGTTCTGGCGGCTGCTGGGCGAGCTCGTCGGGTTCGACGCGGAGCTGCCCTATACCGAGCGCATCGACGCGGTCACCGCCGCCGGGGTGGCGCTGTGGGATGTCGTGCACAGCTGCCGGCGCGTCGGCAGCCTGGACTCGAACATCGACCGGAAGACGTTGGTGCTCAACGACTTCGAGGCGTTTCTCGGCGCACATCCGACCATCGAGCGGGGATTCGTGAACGGCCTGACGGCGTACACGCTGTTCGAGCGAGCCGACATCGCACTGCCGGCAGCTCGCCTGCCGTCGAGCAGCGGAGCCTTGACCATGTCGTTCGCCGACAAGCTCGCCCTGTGGCGGGCGATCGGCTGAGTATCCGGCTCGCAAGAATTCTCCGGCCCCCAGGTTTACCCCTGTGCGCGTCGGGGTAGCCCCGCCAATGGTGTGTATCCGCATCCAGACCAGGGGGTCTACCCATGTCACGCATCCTCAAGAACCTGCCGGGATTTGCGAAGTTTCTGGGTGCGGCGCTGGCGTCGCTGACCGTCGCAAGCATGATCGCGGCGACGCCCGCCGGCGCGTTCTCCCGCCCAGGGCTGCCCATCGAATACCTCGAGGTGCCGTCAGCGGCCATGGGCCGAAACGTGAAAGTGGAATTCCAGGGCGGCGGGCCGCACGCCCTGTATCTGTTGGACGGACTGCGCGCACAGGATGACACCAACGGCTGGGACATCAACACGGCGGCGTTCGAGTGGTACAACGGCTCGGGCGTATCCGTGGTGATGCCGGTCGGCGGCATGTCGAGCTTCTACACCAACTGGTATCAACCGGCCGTCGGCAACGGCACCACCCAGACCTACAACTGGGAAACCTTCCTCACCAGCGAGCTACCGGCCTGGCTGGCCGCCAACAAGCACATCTCCACTGGCGGTAACGCGGTCGTCGGACTGTCGATGAGCGGCTCGACGGCCCTGACCTACGCCGCATACCACCCTGACAAGTTCCGGTACGCCGGCTCGCTGTCGGGGTTCTTGAACCTGTCGGACCCGTTCTGGCCGCCGCTGGTCGGGCTGGCGATGAACGACGCCGGCGGGTTCAACCCGGGCGCAATGTGGGGCCCGCCCAGCGACCCCGCGTGGGCGCGCAACGACCCGACGGTGAACGTCGCCAAGTTGGCCGGCACCGGAGCCCGCATCTGGGTGTACTGCGGCACCGGCACGCCCGATGACCTCGCCGGCGCGACCAGCGGTGCGCCGCAACAGTTCCTGGAGAACTTCACCCTCGCGTCAAACACCAAGTTCCAGGCTGCATACACCGCCGCGGGTGGCCACAACGCCACCTTCAACTTCCCGCCGACCGGCACCCACACCTGGGCGTACTGGGGTCAGCAGCTACAGCAGATGAAGCCCGACATCGTCCACACCCTGGGCGGGCGCTAACCGCGGTATCTGTTCGCGTACTCCCCCGGCGTGCAGCCGAGCATGGCCCCGAAATCGTTGATGAAATGCGCCTGGTCATACCAGCCCAAACGCACTGCGAGATCGGCGAAGTCGAGATCGGGCACCGTCTCGATCTCCAATGCCGCGTGCTGCAGGCGGTATCGGCACAGCACCCATTTCACCGGCACGCCGACGTAGCGGCGGAAGACCCGCTGCGTGGTGCGTTCACTCCACGGAGACAAGGCCATCACCTGTTCGACCCGGTGCAACTGTGGATCGGCGCTGACGCGGTCGAGCAGCTCCAGCAGGACGCCATACGTGGCGTCCGGATCGGCGCGACGCCCGATCGCGGTGTCGAGGGCCGCTGCCGCTTGCTCGATGTCGTCGGCGAAAGTGACTGCTGCGCCGAGTAACTCGTCGTCGACGGGCAGCACCCGGCCCGTCAGCGCGCCGGCGTCCCGACCGAACCGGGCCGCGAACCCACCAGGCCGGAACCTGGCACCCACCACCGAACCCGACGCCGACAGCGTGGTGGTGAACACCCGCTCGACGACGCCGTGCACCAGCGTCGCCGGCAATCGGTGGCCGTGCCGTACCTCGTCGGCGCCCCACTCGTGCGTCAGGTGCACCGCGGGAAAGGTGATGACGGTGCTGTCGAATGGCTCGGCATCCCGCAGGTCCCAGGTGACCGACCAGAAATTCTCGACCCAGACCGCCGCCGCGGCCGACGGCTGCCACTGCTGCAGGTCGAACACCGAGCCCGTCCCGGCACGGCCGACGACACCCAGCTTCGGAGCTGTTGTCGGGTTTTTCCAAGCCTGCACACCACCGACGATACGAAACTGGGTGACATGAGCGTGCAACCAATTCCCCAGGGCTACACCAGCCTCACCCCGTTCCTGGTGATCGACGGGGCCGCCGCCGCGATCGACTTCTACGTCGAGGTGTTCGGCGCTCAACTCATCGAGAAGATGGACGCGAGCGACGGCACCGTGGCACACGCCGAACTGGACTTCGGTACCGGCCGGCTGCAATTGTCCGATCCCAACGCCGATTACGAACTGGTGGCGCCGCCACGCAGCGGTCCGGTCACCCATTCCGTGGTGTTGTACTGCCCCGATGTCGACGCGGTGGTCGACCGGGCCGAACGCGCCGGCGCGAAAATCCGGGAAGCTGCACAAACTTTCGTCACCGGCGACCGATTTGCGTCCATCATCGATCCGTTCGGCCAGCGCTGGGCTGTCATGACGCGGGTCGAGGAGGTCGACGCCGCCGAGCGCGACCGCCGGTTGTCCGAGTGGGCGGCCACCAACGTCTGAGTCGCACGACGTCCAGGCGAGGGGCAAGCCCTGTTGCGGGGTGCGACAAATGCTGCCTGAGCCGGCTGGCCTACCGTGAACTGATGGCCTGTGTGTTCTGCGACATCATCGCCGGGAAGGCGCCCGCGGTGCGCATCTACGAGGACGCCGACTTCGTGGCGTTCCTGGATATCCGCCCGTTCTCGCGCGGCCATACCCTGGTGGTCCCCAAGCAGCACTACGAGAACCTCGTCGACACTCCGCCGGACGTGGTCGCCGGCATGGCCAAACTCGGTCAGCGCATCGCCCAGGCGTCCCGGGAGTCGGGCCTGCATGCCGACGGCAACAACATCGCGATCAACGACGGCAAAGCCGCATTTCAGACGGTGTTCCACATCCATCTGCACGTGGTCCCGCGCAAGACCGGCGACAAGTTGGCGTTCGCCAAGGGCATGCTGCTGCGCCGCGACCCGGATCGCGAAACCAGCGGAAAGATCCTACTGGAGGCGGTGGCGCGGCTCTCTGATCCGCAGGCAGACTTGAGCACATGAGTATGCCCCTGTGGGAGAAGTACCTCGGCCTCCCGTTGCTGAAGATGCACGACCGGATCTATCAGAAGACCGAAGGCCGGATCGGGCACCAGTTTCCCGGCGTCCCACCCAGCCTCCTGCTGCACACCGTCGGCGCCAAGACGGGTCTGGCGCGCACCACGTCGCTGACCTATGCGAAAGACGGCGACGCCTACCTGGTGGTCGCGTCCAAGGGCGGCGAGCCGACGGCGCCCGGCTGGTACTTCAATCTGAAGGCCAATCCGAATATCGAAATCAACGTCGGCACAAAACGATTCCCCGTCACCGCCCGGGTGGTCGGCAACGATGACCCGGACTATGCCCGGATGTGGCAGGTGGTCAACAAGAACAACGCCAACCGCTACGCGGGCTACCAGAAGCGCACCACCCGGCCCATCCCGGTGGTCGCGCTGACGCCACGCTAGAGCAACTGCTCGGCGAGCAGGCGTAGCGTCGTCTCGCGCGCCGGGGCGGTGGCTGGATCGCAGCCCCGGCGAGCGGCGGCGACAGGGCTCACCATCACCTCGTCGACCCCGAAATACGATGCCAGGTCTCGGATTTGGTCCGCAGCCTCCGCGGGCGCGCCGACGATGGAGCGCTCCATGCCGGCGGCGACGATGGCCTGCTGCGCAGCGGTCAGCTGGTTGTTCTCGGAGTCTTCGACCAGATCGAGGGCGCGTAGGCGCTCGCCGGTACGCAGCCACGCCATCATCTGCAGGTTGGGGCGGATCAACTGCTCGGCCTCGTCGCGCGTCTCCGCCACACAGGCATTGACGGTCATGAATGTGGTTGGCTTCTCGGCGAATTCGCTGGGCCGGAATTCCGCGCGATAGGTGGCCAGCGCTTCCTCGGTGCCCTGCCCGGAGAAATGGTGGGCGAACACATACGGCAGCCCTTTGGCCGCGGCGAGGTGCGCCGAATACATCGACGAGCCGAGTAGCCACAGCTTCGGCGGCCTCACCGCCGCCGGGGTCGCCTTCAGGATGTAGTTCTCGTCCAACAAGTTTCGCCCCTCGAGAGACACCTTGACCCCGCCGGGGCTCATGAGCGCCACGACGTCGTCAAGGTACTCGGGAAAGCGCTGGATGTCCTCGTCGGAACGCCCCGCCGGACCGCGCAGCGCGATCGACGTCACGGGGTCGGTGCCGGGGGCGCGGCCGACTCCGAGGTCGATCCGTCCCGGGGCGGCGGCCTCCAGCAGCGCGAACTGTTCGGCGACCGCCAACGGGGCGTGGTTGGGCAGCATGACACCGCCGGACCCGAGGCGGATACGGCCGGTCTGCGCGGCGAGGTAGCTCAGCAGCACCGGCGGGCTGGTGGCGGCAACGGCCGGCATGTTGTGGTGTTCGGCCACCCAGTAGCGGGTGTAGCCGAGCTCGTCGGCGACCTTCGCCAGCCGCACGGTGGCGGCGAAAGCATCGGCGGTGGACTGGTCGCTACGGACCGGGACGAGATCAAGGACAGACAACTGCACGGTCTAATCCAACTCTTTCGCACCCGACGCGATTCCCTTGGCCACCGTGAACACGTCGTCGAGCATGACCGGGGTGAGTCTGCCGGTGAACGTGTTCTGCTGGCTGGGGTGGTAGCAGCCGAGCAGCCGCCGCCCGTCTGGAAGTGTGGCCAGCGCGCCGTGCCCGAACTTCGGATACGGCCGTCCCGCTCCGGTCAACTCCAGCGCGGCCTTCCACGCGAACCCACCGAGCGCGACGACCACCCGCACGTCCTGGCCCGTCAACCGCCACTCCGCGCTGAGCCACGGCTCACAGGTGAGACGTTCCTCCGGCGTCGGGGCATTGTCCGGCGGGGCGCACCGGACCGCGGCGACCACGCGAATATCGTTGAGGGTCAGCCCATCTGCCGCATCGATGCTCTCCGCGCTGCTGGCCAGACCGACGCGGTGCAAGGAAGCGAACAGGAAATCGCCCGACCGGTCGCCCGTGAACACCCGGCCGGTCCGGTTGGCGCCGTGCGCGGCCGGCGCCAACCCGAGCACCCAGATCCGCGGCCGGTCCACGCCGAGACCCGGCGCCGGCCGGCCCCAGTACGGCTCACCGGCATAGGCCTTGCGCTTGGCGACCGTCCGCGTGGCGACGTCCTCGCGCCAGGTGACCAGGCGGGGACACCCGCGGCACACCGACACCTGGGCGTCGAGGTCGGCCACGTCGGTGCAGCGACGGGCGCTGGCCCGGACCTGCGCCGCGGTGCGGGCGACGGGGGTGTCCGCGTCGGCGGGATCCCCCGGCCAGCCCGTCCCGGCCTGGACCGGGGACGGGAACAACACTCCGGTTCGGGGATGCGGCAGCACCCCCAGATTCTGCGCCTACGCGGCGCGGCTAAGCAGCGAAGCTGTCCAATTGGACGCGGTGGTAGGCCGACCGCAGTCGTTCGTAGCGGTAGCGGTTGTACGCCAGCGGATCGAGGACGACGGATCGCGGCAGGTACCGCCACGCCAGCCGCGTGGCCGCCAGGTACACCGCGTATTCGAGGCGGCTCAAGCGGGTAGATCGGATGTCGAGCAGTTCCCGCATCTTCGGGTGGGCATGGCGCCGGCCCAGCACCTTCGGCACGCGCAGTGCGAGCGGCGTCACCGCATCCCACAGCGGCGAAACGAGTCCCTGCAACCGTTTCGGCAGCAGGGCGGGAACAGGAAGGTTATCGAAGCTGTCGTCGGCAAACTGCAGGAATCCGTTGTCGGCCAAGCACTCTGTGGCGACGCGGTCGTAGTAGGCCAACATGTCGGCCAACGTCTCGGGCAGCTTGGCGCGGGCGCTGGGCAACTCCAGGTAGCTCGTCATCCACCGCAGGGTCTGATACACAACCTCGCGCTGTTCGGAATCGAGATCTTCACCACAGACCGCGAGGTAGCCCCGGTAGAAGAGATTCAGAGAGCTGACCGCGATCCAGTTCCACAGCTCGGGGTCCAGCGCGCTGAACCTGGTATCCGAGAACTCGCCCTTGCCGGTGCCCCGCACGCCACCGTGCAGCCGCTTGAGTTCTTCCGTGTCGAAGCGGCGGTCGGACTCGTCACCGAACAACATCAACATCCCATGGGCCAGCGACCGAATGCCGCGGTCGGTGAAGTTCTCCTGGAACCGCCCGGACCAGTCGACCGCTGCCGCGATCGGTCGGTAGGCCACCTGGTCGAGCGCCAGGCGCCCGAAGAGACCCAGGCTCAAGGGCGAGCCCAACCACCACCGGACATCGGCGGCCAGCTCCGCATGGGGCTGACCGGGGCGCCACGGCTCGACGGCGTTGTCGACAGGTGCTGCCGTGATCGTCATGCGTGAATCCAATCTGTCATCAAGCGTTGATAGATAAGATCAGGCAACCATCTGTCCACACGTGTGTCAAGATTGGTGGCGTGAGTGGGCCACGGCAATACGGCGGACTGAGCGGCGCCGACCGCATCGCCGAGCGACGACGTCGCTTCGTCGCCGCCGGCCTGGACCTGATGGGCACCAAGGGCATCCCCGCCACCACCCTGCGCGGCGTCGCCGAGCGGGCCGGCCTCGCGGCGCGCTACTTCGCCGAATCGTTTCCGAGCATCGAGGACCTGCACATCGCGGTATTCGACGACATCGTCGCCGAACTGGAAGAGCGCGGACTCGCCGCGATCGCCGATACCGACGGTGGCCCTCGGGCCCGCTCGCGCGCGGCACTCTCGGTCCTGACCGACATCGTGCTGACTGATCGACGCAAAGGCCGCATTGTCCTGATCGAGTCCGCGTCCTCGCCGGCGCTCGGTCCCCGCCGCCTCGCCGAGGCTCAGCGGTTCGCCGGCATCGTCGCCGGCCTGAGTGGTAACGGCACCGATGCGCGGCCGATCGACCTGCAACTGGCCGCGCAGTTCGTCATCGGCGGGGTCGCCGAGACGCTCACCGCAGTCCTGGTCGGAGCGATGGCCGTCGATCGAGAGCACCTCATCGACGTGCTGAACGACATGTTGTTTGCTTCATTGCGCGGCGTCCGCGCGGATGCCGGTGCCGCTAGAACGGGATGATCGACTCGCTGTTGAGGTATTTCCAGACCCTGCGCGCCCAGTTCCGAACCGGACCGGCGGACAGATGGGCGATCAGTTCACGGTCGTCGATCAGATAGCCGCCGGGCACCCGCCGCCAGAGGCCGGCCGTCCAAAGCTCCAGTGCGGCAACGCTTGTCACCGACCCGGGTGCGATGAGGTCGAGGGCCGCATCGGCCACGTAAGCCGGTCTGCGCGTGCGCACACTGCGGCTCACGGCGCGCACATGGAGCTCGATCGCGGTCGCAGACACATGCGCCCCGCGACGGCTGTCGCGCAGCGCCTCCATCTCGGCCAACAGGGCCTTGCTGTACACACCATCGAGCGTACCGGTAACACGGCCGTTACATGGGATTAATATGCACGGCACATGGCGCGGGTCTTAGCTGGTCGGCACCCGACTCCTAGACTTGCCCCGTGCACACCGCGCTGCCGAGCCTCATCGCCGACCTGCCCGCCGACGCCGTCGTCACCGACCCGGACATCGTCGCGTCCTACCGACAGGACCGCGCGCTCGATCCGGACGCCGGCACCCCCCTCGCCGTGGTGCGGCCGCGGAGCACCGAAGAGGTGCAGACGATCCTGCGGTGGGCCAGTGCACACAACATCCCGGTGGTACCGCGCGGCGCCGGCACCAGCCTGTCCGGCGGCGCCACCGCAGTCGACGGCGGCATCGTCCTGACCACCGAGCGGATGCGCGACATCGTCGTCGACACGTCGACCCGCACCGCCGTGGTGCAGCCCGGCCTGCTCAACGCCGAGGTGAAGAAAGCCGTTGCCGCCCACGGACTCTGGTACCCACCCGATCCGTCATCGTTCGAAATCTGCAGCATCGGCGGCAACGTCGCCACCAACGCCGGCGGCCTGTGCTGCGTGAAATACGGGGTCACCACCGACTACATCCTCGGCCTGCAGGTGGTCCTGGCCGACGGCACCGCGGTACGGCTCGGCGGTCCGCGGCTGAAAGACGTTGCGGGACTGAGCCTCACCAAGCTGTTCGTCGGCAGCGAAGGGACCCTGGGTGTCGTCACCGAGGCCACATTGCGCCTACTGCCGCCTCAACACCGCGGGTGCACCGTGGTGGCGAGCTTCGACTCGGTACGCGCGGCTGCCGACGCCGTCGTGACCATCACCGGCAAGATTCGCCCGTCGATGCTCGAGTTCATGGACGACGTCGCCATCAACGCCGTCGAGGACAAGCTCAAGATGGGCCTGGACCGCAAGGCCAAGGCGATGCTGGTCGCCGCCTCCGACGATCGCGGCGCGGCGGGCGTCGAGGACACCGAATACATGGCCCGCGTGTTCACCGAAGCCGTTGCGACAGAAGTATTTTCGACCGACGACCCCGACGAGGGCGAGGCCTTCGTGGCCGCCCGGCGGTTCGCCATCCCCGCCGTGGAAGCCAAGGGCCCACTGCTCCTGGAGGACGTCGGCGTGCCGTTGCCCGCGCTGGCGGACCTGGTCGACGGCGTGGGCGTGATCGCGCGCAGGCACGACCTGCTGATCTCGGTGATCGCGCATGCCGGAGACGGCAACACCCACCCACTGATCGTGCACGACCCGAACGACGCCGAAAACACCCGACGCGCCAACATCGCGTTCGGCGAGATCATGGATCTGGCCGTGTCACTCGGCGGCACCATCACCGGCGAGCACGGCGTCGGCCGCCTCAAGCGCCCCTGGCTGGCCGGCCAACTCGGCCCCGAGGTCATGGAGCTCAATCGCCGGATCAAGGCAGCATTGGACCCGGACAACATCCTGAATCCGGGTGCTGGAATCTGATCTCGGGCATTGACACGTCAGGCCCGTCGCCGTACACATAAGACATGACGGCGATTTTGTCTCACGAGACATCCGACTCCCCCGTGGCGTTCCAGCTTGCCGATTCGGCCGGGTGGGTCGACCCCTGGCCGATGTACCGGTCACTGCGCGACCACGATCCGGTGCACCACGTGGTGCCCGCCGACAACCCCGCAGCCGACTACTACGTGCTGTCGCGGCACGCCGACATCTGGACCGCCGCGCGCGACCATCAGACGTACTCCTCGGCCCAGGGCCTGACCGTCAACTACGGCGAGCTGGAACTCATTGGCCTGCAGGACAACCCGCCGATGGTCATGACGGACCCGCCCGTGCACACCGAATTCCGCAAGCTGGTGTCGCGCGGCTTCACGCCGCGGCAGGTCGAGGCCGTCGAGCCCAAGGTGCGCGAGTTCGTCGTGCAGCGGCTCGAGAAGCTGAAGGCCGCCGGCGGCGGTGACATCGTCGCGGAGCTGTTCAAGCCGCTGCCGTCGATGGTCGTCGCGCACTATCTCGGCGTGCCCGAGGCCGACCGAGACCAGTTCGACGGCTGGACCGAGGCGATCGTCGCGGCCAATACCGCCGAGGGCGGCCTCGGCGGCGCGCTCGAGACACTGGGCAGCGCGCTCGGCGACATGATGAGGTACTTCACCGCGCTGATCGAGCGCCGCCGCAAGGAGCCCGAGGACGACACGGTTTCGCACCTGGTCGCCGCGGGCATCGGCGCCGACGGTGACATCAGCGGCGTGCTGTCGATCCTCGCCTTCACCTTCACCATGGTCACGGGCGGCAACGACACCACCACCGGAATGCTGGGCGGCACGGTGCAGCTGCTGCACCGACACCCCGACCAGCGCAAGCTGCTCGTCGAAAACCCGGATCTGATCACGGAATCCGTCGACGAACTGCTCCGGCTCACCTCACCGGTCCAGGGCCTGGCCCGCACCACCACACGCGACGTGACGATCGGCGACACCACCATCCCGGCCGGGCGAAAGACCCTGCTGCTCTACGGCTCGGGCAACCGCGACGAACGCCAATACGGCCCGAACGCGGGCGAATTGGATGTGACGCGGGCACCGCGCAACATCCTGACGTTCAGTCACGGCGCGCACCACTGCCTGGGGGCGGCCGCCGCGCGCATGCAGTCCCGTGTCGCCCTGACCGAACTGCTTTCGCGGATACCGGAATTCACCGTCGACGAAGACAACATCGAGTGGGCCGGTGGCAGCTACGTGCGCCGTCCACTATCGGTGCCGTTTACCATTTGCTGATGGCAAACGACTGGCTGGCCGGCCGACGCACCGAGGTCGCGGCAGAGGCCATCCTGGACGCCGCCGACCGCCTGTTCGCCGAACAGGACGCCGCGACCGTCGGAATGCTCGAAATCGCCAGGGCAGCAGGCTGTTCCCGCGCCACACTGTACCGGTACTACGAGAACCGTGACGTGCTCCACCTGGCCTACGTGCACCGCGAGGCGTTCCGGGTGTTCGCCCGCGTCGGCGAGCAGATCGCGGACATCACCGACCCGCGCACCCGCCTGCTCGACGGTGTGGCCGTCGCCCTGCGCAGCGTGCGGGATAGCCCCGCGCTGTCATCGTGGTTCGTCGCCACCCAACGGCCGATCGGCGGCGAGGTGGCCGCGCAGTCGGACGTCATCACCGGACTGGTGGCGGCGTTCCTGTCAGCGTCGTGGCCCGAACTGGAGTCCGAGGCCGCGCACCGTCGGGCCAACTGGCTGGTCCGGATCCTGGTGTCGCTCTTGATGTTCCCCGGCGCCGACGAAGCCGACGAACGCGCAATGCTCGAGGAATTCGTCGTGAACCAGCTGATGCCGGAAAATCACGCCTCCCAGTAGGCCCGCGCCTTGATCGACTTCTTCGGAATCTGGTAGTCCTCGCGCAGCACCTTGACCAACGACCGGGTGGTGCGGTTGTCGCACGCCACCCAGCCGAAGTGGTCGGACGCGTCGAACGCCGAGGCCCGCACGGTCTCGACCAGCGCCTCGCCGTTGTTCTTGCGGTCGACCCAGGTGACCGTCAGCCCCGGCGCGCCGGTGCCCACCTGAAGATCGCGGTCGTCGTCGTGGCCGGCCTCGAGGTACACCTGGATGGGCGCCTCGCCGATGGCCTGCAGCAGTGAGTTGATCGCCGGCAGCGACGCGGCGTCGCCGACCAGCAGGTACCCGGCGGGCGCGGGCTCCGGCAGCTCGAAGCTGCTGCCGAGCAGCGTCACCTCGAGGGTGTCGCCAGGCTTGGCGTCCTGAGCCCAGCGGGTGGCCAGACCGTCATGGAGCGCGAAGTCGATGTCGGTGGTGCCGGCCGCCGGATCGGGATTGACCAGCGTGTAGCCGCGCTGATGCGCCTTGTCCCCGTCCGGGAACCAGCCCCGGACCCACATGGTCGGGTGCACCGGCCGCTCGGCCAACAGGCTCCCGGTGGTGAAGTGCAGACGCAGGTAGTTCGGGGTGATCTGGGTCCGGCCGGTGACCGTCAACTCGTAGTCGCCGCCCCGCCACAGTTTGACCAGTGCGCCCTGGATTCCACGTGATGGCTTCGACTCACTCATTAGGGCAGCATAACCTAATACGGTTCCTTGAGTGATCGCCTGCGATTTGCGCTGGCCGCAGCTATCTTCAAGCCGTGTTCGGCATCCTCCGGCCCTGCCGGCATCGACTCGGCAAGGAACTCTCCGCGGTCTGGACCGCCCAGTTGTGCGGCCTGTGTCTCGCGCTTCGCGACGACTACGGACAGGGCGGCCGCGTCGCCACCAACTACGACGGGCTGGTGGTGTCGGCGTTGGTGGAGGCGCAGTCTTCCGCGATGGCCGGCCGCCGCGAAGCCGGCCGCTGCCCGCTGCGGGGCATGCGCAAGGCCGACGTCGCGATAGGTGAATCGGTGCGCTTGGCGGCGGTGGTGTCCCTGGTGCTCGCCGCGGCGCGGGTGCGCGATCACGTCGACGACGGCGACGGGGTGTTCGCCTCGGCGGGCGCGCGGCCCGCGGCCCGACGGATCGCCGACCGGTGGGAGCGTCAAGGCACGGATGTCGGTACCGCTCTGGGCTTCGACACCGGCGTACTGATGGATGCGATCGGCCGGCAGGCGTCGTTGGAAGCCGCTGCCGCGCCGGGTAGTTCGGTGCTCGCTGTCACCGAACCCACCGAGACGTCGGTGGCCGCGGCGTTCGCCCACACCGCCGTACTGGCCGGACGGCCGGCGAACGTGGAACCGCTGCGCGAGGTCGGCCAGTTGTTCGGACGGGTCGCGCACCTGCTCGACGCGGTCGAGGATCTGCACGACGATCGGATGCAAGGCAAGTGGAATCCGGTGGCTGCCACCGCGACACCGATCGGCGACGTCCGGACGATGTGTGACGACGCGGTGCTCGGTATCGAACTCGCCCTCGCCGATGCGGAATTCACCGACGGGCGGTTGGTGCGCCGGCTGCTGACGCACGAGTTGCGTCGGGCCGTCTCTCGCACCTTCAGCCGTTCGGGATTCGAGGCCACCGACGTGCCGCCCGACTCCGGCGCACCGGTCGCGTCATTCGGCGAGCTGCCGCCGGACGACCTGGTCGGAATCGAAACGGGCGAAGAGAATCCCGAGGAGAAGACCCAGCGTAAGGCCGGCTGGTTCGACGGCTGCTTTGCCTGCGATTGCAGCGCCTGCTGTTGCGATTGCGGGGATTGCAACTGCTGCGACGGCTGTTGCGACTGCTGCGACTGTTCCTAGTTCCGGACCCGCGTGAACCGGTGCAGTAGCCATGACGCCGGAATGGTGAACAGCAGAGTCAGGGTGAACAACGCGAAAGTCGACCCCGTCCAGATGTGCTGATGCATCACCTCGACCATGACCAGCTCCATGATGACCAGATGCAGCAGGAAGATCTCGTACGAGATCTCACCGAGGAAGACCATCGGCCGGCTTCCCAGCAGCCGCGCGTACCAACCCCGGTTCCCCAGGCCCAGCGGCGCGACGACCAACGTGGCGATGGACGCGTAAAGCACCGACTTCCACAGGCTTTCCGGCAGTGTCGCGGGCGAGGTTGTCGGAGCGCCGGCGATGGGCGTCGACGCGATGAGGTAGCAGACCAATGCCAATGGGATGCACAGGAATCCGTAGGCCCGCACCTTCATCACGGACAGCACCGAGAGGAGCATGCCGCCGATGAACCAGATCAGGTACGTGGGCAACCACAACCGGGCGCCGTCGGGCAGGAAATCGGTGGTGTGCACCAACGTCAGCCACGCCAGGCTGCATGCGGCCAGGACCGCGAGCGCACCCAGCAGCCGGGCCGGCCGCCACTGCCGCCGGCACAGCACCACCATCAGCAGGTAGGCCAGCGCTGGAAGCGCAACGTAGAAAGCAACTTCCACCGCCAGGCTCCACATCTGGGTGAGGCCCTGATGCAGCCAGGAAAACAGATAGTTGTCGGTGTAGATCTGGGTCAGCGTGAGGTTGCGGAGCAGCCCCAGCCAGGTGTGGCCGGGGTTCGGGCCGGCCGTCCGGAAGTGATAGAGCGCGTAGGCCGCCAACACCGTCACCACGTAGGCGGGCATGATCCGTCGCACCCGGTGCCACGCGTACCGCCGCACTGACGGTGCCTGGTAAGGCTTTTCGGCATCGACACGGGCCAGCGCCTTCACCCACGGGGTGAACAACAGGAAGCCCGACAACACGAAGAAGATCGGCACACCGATCTCGGCGCGCGAGTACATCAACCCGACATAGGTCGGGGTGTACTTGCCGGTCGTGAACGCCGCGTGGGTCAGTACGACGAGCAGTGCGGCAACGGCACGGACCCCGGTGAGTGAATCAACCCGGGTCACTTGTACTTGCGCTTGCCCTCGCCTCGGCTTTCGCCGTGTCCACCGCGCCGGTCGTCGTCACGACTCCGGCCCTTGTACGGTCCGCGGTCCTGACGGCCGCCACGGTCGGAGTACGAACCCCGGTCCGGACGTCCCCCGCGGTCTTCGTAACCGCCCGAACGTCCGCCCTTGTCCAGCTCCAGCTGGATCAGCTGGCCCGAAATGCGGGTGCTCTCAAGCTTTTTGAGCGTTTCCTTGCTCAGCTTCGCGGGCAGCTCGACCAGCGAGTGGTCCACGCGGATGCTGATGTGCCCGAAGTCGCTGCGGTTCAGGCCGCCTTCGTTGGCGATGGCGCCGACGATGGCACCCGGCATCACCTTGTGCCGCTTGCCCACCGCGATGCGGTAGGTGGCCAGGTCGTCGCGCGTCGACCGCGGCTTGCGCTCACGATCACCACGGTCTCCGCGGTCTCCGCGGTCGTCACGGTCCGTACGCTCGCGCCGCTTCTCCGGCGGCGGCTCCTTCATGAGGAACTCTTCGCCGCCCTGGGTCTGCAGCGCCAGCGCCGCCGCGATCTCGGCCAGCGGCACGTTGTTGTCGCGCTCGTAGTCCTCGATCAGCCGGCGGAACATCTCGATACCCGGCGCGCTGAGCGATTCGGTGATGGCGTCACGGAACTTCGACACCCGCTGGGCATTGACGTCGTCGACCGAAGGCAGCTGGGATTCGACGAGCTTCTTGCGTGTGACGCGCTCGATCGAGTTGAGCAGGTGCCGTTCCCTCGGGGTGACGAACAGCAGCGCGGTACCCGAGCGGCCCGCGCGACCGGTGCGACCGATGCGGTGCACGTAGGACTCGGGGTCGTGCGGAATGTCGTAGTTCAGCACGTGCGAGATGCGTTCGACGTCGAGGCCACGGGCCGCCACGTCGGTCGCGATCAGGATGTCGATCGAGCCGTCCTTGAGCCCGTTGATGGTGCGCTCGCGGACCGCCTGTGCGATGTCACCATTGATCGCTGCCGCGGAAAAGCCGCGGGCCCTGAGCTTTTCGGCAACTTCTTCGGTGGCCTGCTTGGTGCGGACGAAGACGATCATCGCCTCGAACGGCTCGACCTCGAGCAGCCGGGTGATGGCGTCCATCTTGCGGGCGCCCGCCACCTGAATGTAGCGCTGAGTGATGTTCTCGGCGGTCTGCGCCTTGGCCTTGATGGTGACTTCGACCGGGTCGTGCAGGTACCGGGCGGTGATCTTCTTGATGGCCGGCGGCATGGTCGCCGAGAACAGCGCGACCTGCTTGTACTCCGGGGTGTCGGCCAGGATGCGCTCGACGTCCTCGGCGAAGCCCATCTGCAGCATCTCGTCGGCCTCGTCGAGCACCAGGTAGTCCAGGTGCGAAAGGTCCAGGCTGCCCTTCGACAGGTGGTCGATGACGCGGCCCGGGGTGCCGACCACGACCTGCGCGCCGCGCTTGAGGCCGGCGAGCTGCGGCGTGTAGGACGACCCGCCGTAGATCGGCAGCACATTGATGTTCAGGTGGGCGCCGTACTTGCCGAACGCCTCGGCCACCTGCAGCGCCAGCTCGCGCGTCGGCGCCAGCACCAGACACTGGGTGTTGCGGCTGGTGGGGTCGATCTTGGACAGCACCGGGACCGCGAACGCGGCGGTCTTACCGGTACCGGTCTGGGCGAGGCCGACGACGTCGGACCCGTTCAGGATCGCGGGGATGGTGGCGGCCTGGATGGGCGACGGAGATTCGTAGCCGACGTCGGTCAGTGCCCGCAGCACCTCCGGACGGATGTTCAGGTCGGCGAAGGTGACCTCGGCGCCGGTGTCGGCGGAGGTCTCGGAAGCGGGGTCAGCGGTGGTATCTGCTGTGGTGATGCGGCCGCCCGAATCCGGGTCGGTCTCGGGCGAAGACGTCGTCATTATGCGAGAAGTCTAGTGGGTCATCGGGCCAGGTACGGCCAGCATGGCTGACCGGACTCCCGGCGGTCCGCCTTATAGGGTGGCCGGGTGCGCTGCGCCGAACCGAAACTCATGACGATCGCGGTGGCCGCAATCGCTGCGGCCAGCCTGTCCGCCTGTGGGTCAGGAGACTCGACCGCCTCCAAGACCCCCGATCCGACGGCGCCGGCCGGCGCCAAGAAATCCGCGGCGCCGACCGTTGTCGCAGGTCCGAAGACCAGCGCGGCGCCGGCTGACCCGTGCGCCGTCAGTCTCACGGCCCCGGACATCGCCAAGGCGGTGTCCACGTTGCCCGCCGATCCCCGCAGCAAGCAGGGCTGGAGCCCGGAGCCGCTCGCCGGAAACTACAACCAGTGCGCGCCACTGTCGGTGGTGATTGTGAAGGCGAACACCAACGCCGAGCAGCCGAACACCCGCGCCGTGATGTTCCACCTGGGCCAGTTGATCCCGAGCGGGGTGCCCGACACCTACGGGTTCAACGGCATCGACCTGGCCGCGACCACCGGTGACACCGTCGCGCTGAGCTACACCAACCCGGCAACAGCGCTCAAGAGCGTCGTGCGATTCCACTGGAACGGCAATGGTGTCGAGTTGATCGGCAACACGCACTAGGTCCTGAGCACCTTCTCCAGCGCCTTGCCCTTGGCCAGCTCGTCGACCAGCTTGTCGAGGTACCGAATTTTCCGCATCAGCGGATCCTCGACGTTCTCGACGCGGACGCCGCACACCGAACCGGTGATGAGTGCGGCATTCGGGTTCAGCGTCGCCGCGGCGAAGAAGTCTTCGAACGTCGTCTCCGCTTTCAGATGCCCGGCCAGCGCGGCCTCGTCGAAGCCTGTCAGCCAGCAGATGACCTGGTCGAGTTCGGCAGTGGTGCGGCCCTTCTTCTCGACCTTGTTGACGTAGTGGGGATAGACCGACGCGACACTGGTGGAGAAAATCCTGCTCACCCCAGCCAAGCTAGCCGGGTCTGTCACCGGGCTGCCATATGGTGGCGACGTGTTCCTGAGTCCGACCGATGAGGCCGCGCCGGTCATCTACAGCGCGTCCGACCTCGCGGCGGCGGCGCGCTGCGAGTATGCGCTGCTGCGCCGGTTCGACGGGCTGCTCGGCCGGGGACCGAAAGCCGTCGTGGACGACGACCTGCTGGCCCGCACCGCCGAACTGGGTGATGCCCACGAGCAGCGGCACCTGGACCAACTACGGGCCGAGTCCGGCAACGTCACGATGATCGGCCGGCCGCGGCCGTACACCGTGGCCGGCCTGTTGGCCGCGGCCGAGGCCACCCGGGCCGCCGTCGACCGTCGGGCGCCGGTGATCTATCAGGCCGCGATGTTCGACGGCCGCTTCCTCGGTTTCGCCGACTTCCTGATCCTGGAGGACGGCCACTATCGCCTGCGGGACACGAAGCTGGCCCGCTCGGTGAAGGTCGAGGCGCTCCTGCAGCTGGCGGCCTACGCCGATGCGCTGGCACAGGCCGGAGTGCCGGGGGCGCCAGAGGTCGACCTGGTACTCGGCGACGGCACCATCGCGAGTTATCCGGTGGCCGAACTGCTTCCGGTCTATCTGCCGCGGCGCACCGCGCTGCAGCGGTTGCTCGACGAGCACCGCGCCGGCGGGGCGCCGGTGGCCTGGGAAAACCCGGAACTGCGGGCTTGTCACCAGTGCGACGACTGCGAAGTCGAGGTCCGCGAGCGGGACGACCTGCTGCTGGTGGCCGGGATGCGGGTGAGCCAGCGCGCCCGGCTGCTCGAGGCCGGGGTCACCACCATGCACGAGCTGGCCGAATACAGCGGCGCCGTACCCGGGCTCTCGTCGCGCATCGTGGCGAACCTCGTCGGGCAGGCACGGCTGCAGGTCGCTCCCCCGATCGATGACAAGCCCCAGTTCGAGGTGGTCGACGCGCAGCCCCTGACCGGGCTGCCCGAACCCGACCGGGGGGACCTGTTCTTCGATTACGAAGGCGACCCGCTGTGGACCGAGAACGGCCGGGACTGGGGTCTGGAGTACCTGTGGGGCACCCTGACCGCGACCGGCGACTTCCATCCGATCTGGGCGCACGACCGCGCCAGCGAGCGCAAGGCGCTCATCGATTTCCTGGCGCTGGTGCGCAGGCAGCGCAAGCGGCATCCCAACATGCACATCTACCACTACGCGGCCTACGAGAAGAGCACGCTGCTGCGGCTGTCCGGGCGCTATGGCGTCGGCGAGGCCGAGGTGGACGAGCTGCTGCGAAGCGGCGTACTGGTGGACCTTCTGCCGTTGGTACGCAAGAGCATTCGCGTCGGCACCGAGAGCTACAGCATCAAGTACCTGGAACCGCTGTACATGGGCGGGGAGTTGCGGGTCGGAGAGGTCACCAAGGCCACCGACTCCATCACGCAGTACGCGCGCTACACCGAACTCGCGGCAGCCGGAGAACACGAGGAAGCCACGACGGTCCTCAAAGAGATCGAGGACTACAACCACTACGACTGCCGCTCCACGCTGCGACTGCGCGAGTGGCTGCTGGGGGTGGCGTGGGCAGAAGGCATCGCGCCACGCGGACCCGCCAGTGGCGGGCCCGCGCAGCCTGAGATCGCCCAGCCGGCCGACGACGCAACGCAGCGCGCGCTGCTCAAGTACGCGGGCGACGGCACCGCGGCACGCTCGCACGAGCAGCAGGCCGTCGCCATGGTCGCGGCCGCCCGCGGGTACCACCAGCGCGAGGAAAAGCCGTTCTGGTGGGAGCATTTCGACCGGATCAACAATCCGGTCGACGAATGGGCCGACAGCACAGACGTTTTCGTCTCGACGGCGACGCCACACATCGCCGTCGGCTGGCACACGCCACCCAAGGCCCGCAAGCCCCAGCGCCAGGTGCTGCTGCGCGGCGAGATCGCCGCCGGCGCCATCCCACCCGGCGCCGAGGTGTTCGCGTTGTATGAGCCACCTTCTCCCGCCGGGCTTTCCGACGATCCCGACGTGCGCGCCGCCGGCCCGGCGAAGGTGCTGGACTGCAACGAGGACGGCACCGAGGTGCTGATCATGCACCGGCCCGGCAAGGACGGCGACGAGTTCGGCCAGCTGCCTTTCGCCCTGACTCCGGGTCCGCCACCGAACACCAAACCGCTGCGGAACTCGATCGCGACGACCGCCGAGGCGGTGGCCGCCGGGCTGCCGTCATTGCCCCCCGACGCGGCACTGGACATCCTCCTGCGGTCCGCACCCCGCACCCGGTCCAAGGGGCCACTCCCCCGCACCGGCGAGACCGCGCCGGACATCGTTGCCGCCCTGCGGGATTTGGACTCGTCGTACCTTGCGGTGCACGGTCCACCCGGCACCGGAAAGACCTACACGGCCTCGAAGGTCATCGCCGACCTGGTCAACCTCAACCATTGGCGCATCGGGGTGGTGGCGCAGTCGCACGCCGTCGTGGAGAACGTCCTCTGCAGCGTGGTCAAGGCCGGAGTCGACCGCCGGGTCGTCGGCAAGAAGCGCGCGCCCGAAGACGCACCGTTCACCGATGTCCCCGACAACCAGTACGCCCGCTTCATCGAGGACAGCAACGGCTGTGTGATCGGCGGCACCGCTTGGGATTTCGCCAACGACGGGCGCGTCCCGCGCGGCTCCCTCGACCTCCTGGTCATCGAGGAGGCCGGCCAGTTCAGCCTGGCGAACACCATCGCCGTCGCACCGGCGGCGAGCAACCTGCTGCTGCTCGGCGATCCGCAGCAGCTGCCGCAGGTCAGCCAGGGCACGCACCCCGAGCCCGTGGACGAGTCCGCCCTGAGCTGGCTCGTCGAGGGCCGGCACACCCTGCCCGCCGAACGCGGCTACTTCCTGGACGTGTCGTACCGGATGCACCCGGCGGTGTGCGCTCCGGTGTCGGCGCTGTCGTACGACAACCGGCTGCTGGCCGCCGAAAGTGTCAGCGGTGCACGGCGATTGGCCGGGATCGAACCCGGTGTGCACCTGATGACCGTCGATCACGACGGCAATGCGACCGACAGTCCCGAGGAGGCCGCGGCAATCGTCGCGGCCATCGGCGACCTGCTCGGCAGGCAGTGGTCGGACGAGGACGGCACCAAAACTCTTGGGCCCGAAGATGTTCTGATCGTGGCACCGTACAACGCGCAGGTGGCGCTCCTGCGCGAGCAGATGGATGCGGCCGGGTACCGCCACGTCCAGGTCGGCACCGTCGACAAGTTCCAAGGCCGGCAGGCCCCCGTGGTGTTCGTGTCGATGACGGCGTCATCCATCGCGGAAGTGCCCCGCGGCATGGGTTTCCTGCTCAATCGCAACCGGCTCAACGTGGCGATCAGCCGCGCCAAGTACGCCGCCTACCTGGTGCGCTCGACGTACCTGACCGACTATCTCCCGTCGACCCCGGACGGGATGATCGAACTCGGTGCGTTCCTGTCGGTGACCGCATGACCATGCCGCCGCCCGGCCCGCCGCTGCCACCCGTCCATCACGTCTGGACCGCCGGCCCGTCAGATCGCCGGCACTTTGCCTGGCTCTCCGCCCGGCGCGCCCTGACTCAGTGGCAGTTGTGGCTGGTCATCGTGATCGCCGTCGGGTTCGCGGCCGGCGGCGCCCCATCCATCGCGGCGGCCATCGGTATTGCGCTCTTCGCGCTGCCGCTCTTCTGCATCCTGGTCATCACGTTGACGTGGTTCCGCAGCTATCGAGCATTGGGCGGCAACATGTTTCCCGGGGCGCAATGGGCCACGGGATTCAACGACCACGGATTCCTGCTGGCCACGCCCACCGCAACGGTGACGTTGGACTGGGGGTCGGTCATCGCGATCCGGCCGTCCGCCGAAATGGTGACGCTGCAAACCAAGACGGGGCGCATGGGCATCCCGCCCGCGCTCATGCCGCCGCCGGCTGTCGGGTACGCCGCCGGCCAGATCGCCCGCCGACAGCCGGCACCACGGCCATGACGCTGTTGGATCGGCTCGCCTCGGTCGTCGGCGCGGGGTATGTCACCAACGATGCCGACGTGCTCGCGAGTCGCGTCGTTGACCACACCGGTCGCTATCACGGCCGCGCGCAAGCGTTGGTCCGCCCGGGCAGTGACACGAAAGTCGCGGCGGTACTGCGCGTGTGTGGCGACGCGGGCGCCTGCGTCACGGTGCAGGGCGGCCGGACGTCGCTGGTGGCCGGCACCGTGCCCGAGCACGACGACATCCTGCTGTCCACCGAACGGCTGTCGGCGATCGGAGCCGTGGACACCGCCGAACGCCGGGTCCGGGTCGGGGCCGGGGCGACCTGCGCCGCCGTGCAGCGCGCCGCAGCCGCCGCCCGGCTGGTGTTCGGCGTGGACCTCGCGTCCCGCGATTCGGCCACTGTCGGCGGTATGGCGTCGACCAATGCCGGCGGCCTGCGGACAGTGCGGTACGGAAACATGCGCGAACAGATTCTGGGCCTGGAGGTGGCGTTGCCCGACGGTTCGCTCGTGCGCCGGCACAGTCAGGTGCGCAGCGACAACACCGGCTACGACCTGACCTCGCTGTTCGTCGGCGCCGAGGGCACGCTGGGGGTCATCACCGGACTCGACCTCCGGCTGTATCCGGCACCGGCACATCGGGTTACCGCCGTGGCCGGTTTCCACGATCTGGACGCATTGATCGATACCGGCCGCCGATTCCGGGATATGGACGGCATCGCCGCGCTGGAGCTCATCGACTCGCGCGGCAGTGCGCTGACCGCCGAACATCTCGGGGTCGCCGCTCCGGTGGACGGTGACTGGCAGCTGCTGATCGAGATGGCCGGCGACGCCGATCAGACCGAGCTGCTGGCCTCGGCACTGGAGGATGCCGAACTGGTCGGCGAACCCGCGGTGGGCATGGACATCACCGCATCGCAGCGCCTGTGGCAGGTGCGCGAGTCGATCGGCGAGATCCTCGGCTGGTACGGACCGCCACTGAAATTCGATGTGTCACTGCCCCTTTCGAAGATTCATGAATTCACCGACCGGGCCGTCACACTGGTCACCGAATACGCCCCCGAGGCCATCCCCGTGCTGTTCGGCCACATCGGCGAGGGAAACCTGCATCTGAACCTGGTGCGCTGCAACGTCTCTGACGAGACCGAACGCACCCTCTACACCGCGATGATGACGCTGATCGCCGACTGCGGCGGCAACGTCAGCTCCGAACACGGCGTCGGCACCCGCAAGCGCGACTACCTGACCATGTCCCGCACCGACGCCGACATCGCGGCGATGCGCACGGTGAAGGCGGCGTTCGACCCGACCGGCTACCTGAATCCGGCGGTCCTTTTCCACTGACCCCGCCCCACTGTGGGCGGTAGCATCGATATGGTGCGCCGATACGCCCTGGTTGTTGCCACGCTTCCCCTGCTGCTGACGCTCACCGGGCCGGCGGCGCCCGACGGCCACGCCGCCCCGGCCTGTGGCACCACCGATCCGAGCCGCGCGCCCGCCGTGATCACCGGATTCGACGGCTACACCGCGGTGAACCTCTGCGACTACGCCGGCCCCAAGCACTACGGCTGGTCGTCGTACCGATTCAAGGCCGCCGGTGACGTCCACTGCGAGCTGTACGACGGACCGAACTCGTGGCAGTACTACTCCAGCATCACGTGCTGGGGGAAGCTTCCTGGCGTGCCCGCGGGCACGACGCAGGTGGAGGTCGCGGCCGGCAGCGCGGCGAGTTACGGCCAGGCTGACGTGAAGCAGAAGGAAACCCAGGACGGCGGCGTGCCCGTCGACCCGGCAAGCTACCGCGAGTTGACGCCCGGCCAGAAGATCGTCGTCCCCGGCGCCAAGGGCTCCGTCGACGAGAACGACGAAGTGTGCGCGACGGCCGGCGACGGATCACTCACCTGCGAGATCCAGAATCCCGGCGAAGCGTGGGGCCAGGACAAGAAGACCCACGGTTTCACGCTGTCGGCGCAGGGCAGCCGGGTCTACTGAGGACGACCGGCGAGCGCCGCGAATGTGCGGCCAGTTCACGGATCCGGCGATTTCAGCGATCTGATGGCACGCTCGCGACCCACTACATCGAGTGCAGGCCGTAGACACCCGGGTCGTCGGCTTCGTCGTCTTCCCGGTAGTGCCGGCCCGGCCGTGGCGGTGGCGGCTCGGCGTGCACCGGGATCGGTGCGGTGCGCGGCTCGTCGGGCTCGAGATACGGCTCGGGGTACGGCTCAAGGTACGACGTGTCCCACGGCTCGGAGTCATCCACGGCATCGAACGCGGCGCGGTCGACGAGGTACTCCACGTAGTCGTCGTCATCGGGAAAGTAGTTGGGCTCGGGCGGTTCCCGGACCGGGTCCGGTGTCGCGAGCCCGGTCGCGTGACCCCGCAGGAACAGCGCGGCGACCACCCCGAACAACGCGACGAACGCGGGCAGCAGCAGCGACTGCGACATCGCGGTGGCGAATGGCTCGTGCAGGAACGGCGGCAGGGTCACCGGCGTGCCCTCCCCGGCAACGGGCCGTCCACCGGTCGGCATCTCGGCGCTGATCCGCGACGTCATGTAGGCGGCCATGCCGGCGCTGCCGAGCACCGAACCGACCTGCCGAGTGGCGTTGTAGACGCCGGAGCCGGCGCCGGCCAGCCGCGGCGGCAGGTTCCGGGTGGCGGTCGCCGCCAGCGGCGACCAGATGAACGCCATGCCGACACCCATGGCGACGAACGGCAGCACCAGCTGCCACAGCGGGGTGTCCGGGGTCAGCCCGAACGACAACCACGTCAGCCCGATCGCCAGCGCGGAAAATCCCGACCCGACGATCGGTTGCGGCGGGTACCGGTCGATCAGCTTGCCCACCAGCGGTGCCAGCATCCCGGATACCACGGCCATCGGTGCGGTGAGCAGAGCTGACCGTGTCGCGCTCAGCCCGAGGACGGCCTGGGCGTGGAACATCACCGGCAGGATCATCGCGGTGACGCAGAAGCCGATGGTGGCGACAGCGACGTTGGACAGGCAGAAGTCGTTGTCGCGGAACACCGTCAGCGGGATCAGCGGTTCATCCGGGTTCACCGATTGCCAGTACACGAACGCGGCCATGAAGCCCGCGCCGGACAGGATCACCAACCAGATCCACCAGGCCCAGTCGTGCGTCTGCCCTTCCTGTAGGCCGAACACGATGCCGAACATGCCGACGCCCGACAGGACCACGCCGAGGATGTCGAACCGGTGGCGTTCGGTGGGCAGGTGCGGAACCAGCACCCAGGCCAGGGCCAGCCCGACGATGCCGATCGGCACATTGACGAAGAAGATCCACTGCCAGCCGAAGTGGTCCACCAGCACACCGCCGGCCAGCGGACCGACCAGCGTCGCCACCCCGGCCGTGGCGCCCCACACGCTCATGGCGGCACCACGGTGGTTCTGCGGGAAGATGCGGGTGATCGTGGAGAGGGTCTGCGGTGTCAGCAATGCCGCGCCGAAGCCCTGGACCACCCGGGCGGCAATGAGCATCCCGATGCTGCCGGACAAGCCACACCACAGCGACGCCAGCGTGAACACCGCCAGCCCCGTCAGATACAGGTTGCGCGGCCCGAAGCGGTCCCCGAGCCGGCCGGCGACCAGCAGCGGCACCGCGTACGCCAGCAGGTAGGCGCTGGTGACCCAGATGACGCCGTCGTAGTCGGTGCCGAGCTTCTGCATGATCACGACGTTGGCGACGGCGACGATCGTGGAGTCCACCAGGATCATGAAGAAGCCGAACATCATGGCCCAGAGCGCGTTCCACGGACGAGTGACCGAAGCAGTACTCACCGGCGAACTCCGGCAGAAATCAACGTGTGCATGCAGTGGGTATCAAGTCTGGTGGCCGGCGATGTGCCGGTCTCGACTTCGACGCTACGGACAGTCGCGGATCCGAACAAGTCAGCAGTTCGGCGCGTTCACCAAAGGCCTAGGACCGATGGCGTTCGTGCCCCGATGCACCCGTGTCGCCGACGGACAGCAGCGCGAACAGTGCGACCACGACGCCCGTCGTCATCACGGCCGCGAGGGCCACCTCACCGTTGCCCAGCGCGCCGACGAGTGGCGCCACCGCCGCGCCGAGCCCGAACTGGGCGGCGCCCAGCGCCGCCGCCGCGGTGCCGGCGGCATCAGGGTGACGGGCCAGTGCGACGGCGGGTGTGTTCGGAATCACGAGCCCCATCGCGGCCAGCATCGCCCAGACCGGAATCAGGAAACCGGCCAGCCCGCCCACGTGCAGCGCCGCAAGTACGACGAACCCGAGGCCGAATGCCGAGGCGGCGACCAGCGCGACCAACGCGATCTTCTGCGGTTCGAACCGGCGCAGCAGCACGACGTTGAACTGGGTGGCCCCGATGAGTGCGATCGCCCCGGCGGCGAAGACCAGGGCAAAGGTCTGCTGGTCCAGTCCGTAACGGCCCTGCAGCACAAACGCCGCACCGGCGATGTACGCGAACAGGCCCGACATGCCGAGGGCGCCGACGATGACCAGCACCACGAAGCGAATGTCGCTGAGCACCTCGACGTAGGTGCGCAGGATGGCCCGCAGTTTGAGCGGCCGCCGGTCGGCGACCGCGAGCGTCTCGGGCAGGGCCAGCACCGCCACCGCCAGGATCGCGCCGCCCAGTACGGCGAGCGCGGCGAACACCCAATGCCACGAACCATGCAGCAGCACCGCCGCGCCCAGCGACGGCGCCAACACCGGCGCCACGCCCAGGACCAGGATCAACCGGGACATCACGACCGCCGCGACCGACTCTTCGAACAGGTCACTCACCACAGCGATGGCCACCACAGAGGCCGCGGCAGCGCCGACACCCTGCAGTGTGCGAGCCACCCCCAGCACTTCGATGTTCGGCGCGAACAGGCACAGCACCGAGGCCGCCATGTGCAGCAGGATGCCGGCGACCAGCGGCCGCCGACGGCCCAGCGCATCCGACAGCGGACCGACGATCAGCTGGCCCAGGGCCAGCCCACCGAGCGTGCCCGTCAGCGTGAGCTGCGCGACAGACGACGACAGCCCAAGCTCAGACGCGATCCGGGGCAGCGCCGGTAGGTACATGTCGATGGTCAGCGGGCCGAGCGCGACGAGTAGGCCGAGCACCACGATCATCCGGGTGCGGCTCGGGGCCGGACGTACCTCCGGGGCCTCGGCGGGCACGCCGCCACCGGCGACGTCGCCTACCGCTGTCAGATCCACAAGGGGCGATGCTGCCATGAATATGGTTAGCAATGCATACCGGTTTTTTCTTCCCGGCAAACCGGGAGGCGGCAACCGGCGCGCGCGGGGCCCGGCCAGAGTGATCCCCATTACCGACTCAGCCGGTGTGGGCACTCAGATGGCGCGCCGATCGTTGACCACCCGTTAGCCTGAATTCCTGAGTACGGAGATGGAGAGGCCGGCCGATGAGTGCTCGCTCCAGCATGAAGGGGCAGTTGCCTGTGAAGCATGACGCCCACGCCGAGAATCCTGGCGCTGCCGCCAAGGCGCTCTCGCGCATCCTCGAGGGCGGCGCCCGGGTGCAGGCGCCCGCCGTGGCCGCCTACGTGAACCGGCTACGTGAGCACAACCCCGGTGCCACCCCGGCCGAGATCATCACCAAACTCGAGAAGCACTACCTCGCCGCGACCATGGCCAGCGGCGCCGCAGTCGGATCGGCCGCGGCCTTCCCCGGGATCGGCACCCTCGTGGCGATGTCCGCGGTCGCCGGCGAGACCGTGGTGTTCCTCGAAGCGACCGCGGTGTTCGCCCTGGCGGTGGCCGAGGTGCACGGCATCCCGGTCACCGAGCGGGAGCGTCGTCGCGCGCTGGTGCTCGCCGTACTCGTCGGCGATGAGGGCAAGCACGCCATCGGGGACCTGCTCGGCACCGGCCGCACCAGCGGCGCGTGGCTGGCCGACGGTGCCGCGACGGTGCCGCTGCCGGCTGTCTCGCAACTGAATTCGCGGCTGCTGAAGTTCTTCGTGAAGAAGTACACGCTCAAGCGCGGCGCCATCGCCTTCGGCAAGCTGCTGCCGGTGGGCGTCGGCGCGGTGATCGGCGGTGTCGGCAACCGGTTGATGAGCAAGAAGATCATCGAGAACGCCCACACCGCCTTCGGGCCTGCGCCCGCGCGGTGGCGGCAGACGCTGCTCGTCCTGCCCGAGGCGCGGGATAGCAAACTCTCGGCAGATTGATCAACCAATAGGTGGGCTTCCGCCGTCCAAGGAATCGGCCGACGGGTTAGCCTTAGGCGGCACGCGGGCGGGCGACCGCCAACACAACAGATGGCGGGAACGCCGGGCTGAGGTCCAGCGCTCGTCGGACAGAAGGAAACGAGGCGAATAGCGGCCGTGAGCACATCACCTTCACCATTCGGTCAGAACGAGTGGCTGGTCGAAGAGATGTATCGCAAATTCCGTGAGGACCCGTCCTCGGTGGACCCGAGTTGGCACGACTTCCTGCGTGACTACAACCCCGAACCCATCACGGACACAACGGATTCCGTAGCCGCGGCAACCCCGGCCCCCGCCGCCGCACCCGCGGCTCCGGCTGCCGCGCCCCCCGCGCCGGCACCCACCCCGGCCCCTGCCGCACCGGCTGCCCCGGCCCCCGCCGCGCCCGCCAAGGCCGCCCCCGCCAAGGCTGCCGCCGGACCCGCGCCCGCCGAGGACTCCGAGACGCAGACGCTGCGCGGCGCCGCGGCCGCCGTCGTCAAGAACATGAACGCGTCGCTGGACGTGCCGACCGCCACGAGCGTGCGCGCCATCCCGGCGAAGCTGATGATCGACAACCGCGTCGTCATCAACAACCACCTCAAGCGCACCCGCGGCGGCAAGATCAGCTTCACCCACCTGCTGGGCTACGCGATCGTCCAGGCGGTCAAGCAGTTCCCCAACATGAACCGGTACTTCGCCGAGGTGGACGGCAAGCCGACGGCGGTCACACCGGCGCACACCAACCTCGGCCTGGCCATCGACCTGCAGAACAAGGACGGCTCGCGCCAGCTCGTCGTTGCGGCGATCAAGCGTTGCGAGACAATGCAATTCGGCCAGTTCATCGCCGCCTACGAGGACATCGTCCGGCGCGCGCGCGACGGCAAGCTGACCGCCGAGGACTTCAGCGGCGTCACCATCTCACTGACCAACCCGGGCACCATCGGCACCGTGCACTCGGTGCCTCGCCTGATGCGCGGCCAGGGCGCGATCATCGGCGCCGGCGCCATGGAATACCCGGCCGAGTTCCAGGGCGCGAGTGAAGAGCGCATCGCCGAGCTCGGCGTCGGCAAGCTGATCACGCTGACGTCGACCTACGACCACCGCATCATCCAGGGCGCCGAATCGGGCGACTTCCTGCGCACTGTGCACCGCCTGCTGCTCGACGACGCCTTCTTCGACGAGATCTTCCGCGAACTCGGCATCCCCTACGAGCCGGTGCGCTGGCGCATCGACAACCCGGACTCGATCGCGCACAAGAACGCCCGCATCATC
>Ga0265327_10001485_pt1 | contig 29179 bp, 34 predicted proteins | sample 41621metaG_FD_202089 | JGI IMG/M metagenome (GOLD analysis project Ga0265327, IMG submission 202089) | Rhizosphere microbial communities from Carex aquatilis grown in University of Washington, Seatle, WA, United States - 4-16-21 metaG | ecosystem: Host-associated > Plants > Roots > Rhizosphere...
TCCGCCGCTGCCATCTGGTGGAACAGGTCGACGTAGTACGGCATGCATTCCTTCATGGCCTGCTCGGTGTTGAACAGCGGCTCGTAGCCCAGGTCGCGCTTGGCCTTGGCGATCGAGAAGTAGTTGTTCAGGTAGAGCCGTTCCACGGCCAGCGGCTCGATCAGCGGCTCGGGCAGGGCGAACCTGAAGTGCAGCCACTGCCACGCCATCATCACGCGGTGCACCAGCTTGCCGGACACGTAGAACGTGGGCAGCTTGCGGTCGCACGCGGTGATCACCGGACGGGCGAACTCGAACATGTTGAGCGGTTCGCCATCGTTGATGAAGTACGCCTGCCCGGGTGAGGTCCCGCCCGGCACCAGATGCTCGCCGGCCAGGATGAAACCGTGAATCAGGTTGTGCACGTAGGAGTTGTCCAGCTTGATGTTCTTGTTGCCCACCAGCACCTTGACGTGCCCGGCGAGGATGTTCTCGAACACCTTGCGGAACATGGTCTGGTCGCCCCGGCCCCAGATGCCGCTGGGCCGAATGGAACAGGTGAGCATGCCGTCGACACCGTTCTGCGACAGCACGAACTTCTCGGCAGCGACCTTGGTCTCGGTGTAGAGGTCGTTGAAACGCGTGGTGTACGGCATGGTCTCGTCGCCGTTCCGGATGTCCTGTCCACCCATCACCACGCTGTTCGAGGCGGTGTAGACGAACCGCTTGACGCCCGCGGCCCGGCCCAGCTTCACCAGGTTCTCGGTGCCGCCGACGTTCACGCCGAAGCTGCGGTTGCGGTACTCGTCGGTGACGGACGCGCCGCCCATGAGGTCGATGATCGCCGCGGTGTGGATGATCGTGTCGATGTCCTTGACGGCTGCCGCGACATCGTCGGGATTGGTGATGTCGCCGACCTGCGTCTCCAGGTTCGGGTTGGCCGGCAGCGGGGACGGTGCCCGGTCGAAGGACCGGACGCGGTGGCCGCGGTCGAGCAGTTCGGTCACCAGGTTGGCACCGACGAAGCCAGACCCGCCGGTTACCAGCACACGGCCGAGGTCTGTGGTCAGGGAAGCATCACGCATGGTGCAGGAGCATAACTGAAACGTGTTTCAGTTAACAGGGTGCGGGAAGAATTACCGCGCTGATCAATTTTCGTCGTCGGCGCCCGAGGCGAGCGCGTCCTCGACCTTCTTGCGGGCGCCGGCCAGATGCTCTTCGCACCGTTTTGCCAGTTGTTCGCCCCTTTCCCAGAGCTGGAGCGAGGTGTCGAGATCAAGTCCGCCCGCTTCCAGTTTGCGGACGACCTCGATCAGTTCGTCGCGGGCAGCTTCGTAGCCGAGCTGACTAATGTTCGTCATATATTCCTTCGCTCACGGTCGTGACGGCGCCGTCGGCCACCCGGATTCGGAGTCTGGTTCCCGCCGGGGCGTCCTGTGCCGACCGCAGGACCGCACCGGCCGCCGACAGGTTCTGTACCACGGCGTACCCGCGGGCCAGCGTCGCGGCCGGCCCGAGGGTGGCCAACCGCGCCGACAGGTGGCCCACATGGTCGGTTTCGGTGGCGATCAGCCGCCGGATGTCACGGCGCGCGGCCGTCACGGCCCGGGTGATCCCCTCGGCGTGGGCATCCAGCGCTTGCAAGGGCTGGGCCAGGACGGGGCGCCCGCGCAGTTGGCCGATGAAGCGCTCTTCGCGGTGCACCCAGTTGCGCAGGGCCTGGGCACTGCGCCGACGCAGGTCGGTCACCAGCGCCTGCTCGGCGGCAGCGTCGGGGACGACCCGTTTGGCGGCGTCGGTCGGGGTGGCGGCCCGCAGGTCGGCGACCAGGTCGCACAGCGGGTTGTCCGGCTCGTGCCCGACGGCGCTGACGACGGGCGTGGTGCAGGCGGCGATCTCGCGGCACAGGGTCTCGTCGGAGAACGGCAGCAGGTCCTCGACACTGCCGCCGCCGCGCGCGATGACGATGACGTCGACGTGCGGTTCGGCGTCCAGTGCGCGCAGGGCCTCGACGATCTGCGGCACCGCGTTGGTGCCTTGGACGGCCGTGTTGCGGACATCGAAGTGAACTGCGGGCCAACGGCTTTGGGCGACGGAGACGACGTCGTGCTCGGCCGCCGACGCCCGGCCGGTGATGAGGCCAATCGTGTTGGGCAGGAACGGAATCGGGCGCTTCAAGCGGGGATCGAACAGGCCCTCGGCGTCCAGTAGGCGGCGCAGCCGGTCGATCCGGGCCAGCAGCTCACCGATGCCGACCGCGCGAATCTGGCTGATGCGCAACGAGAATGAGCCGTTGCGGGTGTAGAACTGCGGCTTGCCCAGCATGATCACCTGGGTGCCCTCGGACAGGGCGACCGGGGCGTCGTCGACCAGGGCGCGGGGGCAGCTGACCGACAGTGACATGTCGGCGGCCGGGTCGCGCAGCACCATCCACGCCGTCGACTGGCGCAACTTCAGCTCGGTGAGCTGGCCCTCGATCCAGATGGTGCCGAGCCGGTCGATGTACTTGGCCACGCGGGTGGACACGGCCCGGACCGGCCACGGGTTCTCGGCCGAGTTCGGGATCTCGGCAGCTGTCACCGCATCACTTCGCGGTCGCGCGGGTGATCCTGTTGGCCAGCAGCGTCTGGAACGGCGCGCGGGACTTCGTGTTGTTCTCGTAGGCCAGCAGCGCCTCGAGGTCGTCGACCTTGAGCTGGGGCAGCCGCGCCCGCAGCTGGGCCAGGGTCAGTTCGGCGTAGTCGAGGTCGGTGACGATCGCGGGCTTGATCCGCGGCGCTGCGCCGCCGGCTCCGTTGGTGGCAGAACCGTTCGTCGCCGACTTCGGCGCCTCGGCGGCGCCGGTGCTGTACAGCGCGAAGCGACCCTCTGTCAGGCGGGTGCCGTCACGCGCCTCCGTGGTGGCGGCCGCGTCCGTCGGGGCAGCGTCCAGCAGATCCTCGTCGAATGTGGCCCACTCCGGCTGCTCGTCTTTCGGCGGGAACCACTGCTCAAGGGTCTCGTCGCCCTTGTTGACCAGCTCGGCCAGGTCCTGCTGCATCTTCATGACCAGCTGGGCGAGCTGACTGGCCAGAGTCATCGGGTAGGTCAGGATGGTTTGGGGGAGCCGAATGGTCTCCTCGAGCGCGGTCGCAGCCGCGCCGACCAGCAGCCGGACTCCGTAGGGCGCAGTAGACATGCTTGCCAGAGTACGGCTGGCTGCGGCGAAGCGGTGATACGCACCCGTGAGCAGTACCCTCGGGGTATGCCACCGACGATCAATATGGGCATTCCCGGCGCCACCGTTTCGGTCGCCGGAGCCGCCATGAGCAAGAGCGGTAAGCGCGTGCTGCTCGCCGAGCCGCGCGGTTACTGCGCCGGCGTCGACCGCGCCGTCGAGACCGTCGAGCGGGCGCTGGAGAAGCATGGCGCCCCGGTCTACGTGCGGCACGAGATCGTGCACAACCGCTACGTGGTGGACACCCTGGCCAAGGCCGGTGCGGTGTTCGTCGAGCAGACCGAAGAGGTGCCCGAGGGCGCCATCGTGGTGTTCTCCGCCCACGGCGTCGCGCCGACGGTGCACGAGGAAGCCGCGGCGCGCAATCTGCGGACCATCGACGCCACCTGCCCGCTGGTCACCAAGGTGCACAACGAGGCCAAGCGCTTCGCCCGCGACGACTACGACATCCTGCTGGTCGGTCACGAGGGCCACGAAGAGGTCGTCGGCACCGCCGGCGAGGCCCCGGAGCATGTCCAGGTCGTCGACAACCCGGACGCCGTCGACAAGGTGACCGTCCGCGATCCGAACAAGGTAATCTGGCTGTCCCAGACCACCCTGTCCGTCGACGAGACCATGGAGACCGTCAGGCGGCTGCGGGAGAAGTTCCCGACGCTGCAGGACCCGCCCAGCGACGACATCTGCTACGCCACCCAGAACCGCCAGGTTGCGGTCAAGGCGATGGCCCCGGAATGCGAGCTGGTGATCGTCGTCGGTTCACGCAACTCGTCGAACTCGGTTCGTCTGGTCGAGGTGGCGCTGGGCGCCGGCTCGAACGCGGCCAAGCTCGTCGACTACGCCGAGGACATCGACCCGGCCTGGTTGGAGGACGTCACGACGGTTGGCGTCACCTCGGGCGCCTCGGTGCCCGAGATTCTGGTGCGTGGCGTCCTCGAGCGACTCGCGGAGTTCGGCTACGACACCGTCCAGCCGGTCACCACCGCCAACGAGACGCTGGTATTCGCGCTGCCGCGCGAGATTCGTCCGGCCCGGCACTGACTTTCGAACGCAGACGCTGCGCTCGTCAGTCCCAGTTGTGGGGCTGACGCGGCCGGCGCTCTGCGCGCGGCTCTGCCGCGTCGTCGTCTGAACCGCGGTACCGCACCCGGGAGACGGGGTGATGGGCGCCGCTGGGCGGCGCGCTGCGGGACGGACGGGCGGGGGACTGGTAGCGGTCGCCTGCCTCGTATCCCTCGTCGGCGTAGCGACGACGGCGCGGCTCCGACGCGGACGGGCGCTGCGTCGGGCGCTCGTACCGATCCCGTTCCCGCGGCTCGCGGTAGTCGTAGCGCTCCTGTGGCGGCGTACGACGCGATTCGCGCGGGTCCGATGCCGAACGCGGACGACGCCGTGGCTCGTCGGGTACGGCATACGAGTCGGTGGCCGCCGGGCGCGGACGGGCCGGCCGTGGCCGCCGCATCTGGCCGGGCACCGGTTCGATCAGTTCGGTGTCGCCGGCCTGCGCGCGGGCACGAGCCGGACGCGGTGCGCGCTGCGGATCGGCGGAGCCGCGGCGGGGAGATTCGGCTGCGGTACGACGCGACGGGGTCGCGCGGGTACGGGAGCTGCGGGGTGTCTGGCCGGTGGTCAGCTTGGTGAGCTTGGCCGACAGCGTCGCAGCGAGTCCGGCCGGCGCGGCGTCTTCGTCGTCGGCCTGGCGGCGGGAGCGACGCGGCTTGGCTTCGGCGACCGCCTCTTCGTCGTCGTCATCCTCGAACGTCTGGAACTGCGGCAGGACGAACCAGCGGATCAGGCCGAGGATCAGCACCGTCGCCGCGGTGAAGAACATCGTCGGAAAACGCTCGATCAGTGGATACCCGCAATTGATCAGCAGGTCCTTGATGCCGGCGATCTTGTCGCTGTGGAACGTGAAGAATGCGCCCGGCACGGCGACGAAAAGAATCAGCGGGGGCTGGATGACCGCGGTGAAAATCCCGGACCGCCGCACCGCGAGCACAGCGAGTACACAGCCGGCCACGTAGCAGAAAGTGAAGAAAGCGCTGAGTTCTTTGTCACCGGTGCCGGCGTCGTAGGCGAAGCCGATCGCGGTGGCTGTGACCGCCAGCACAATGGCTCCCCACCAGGGGATTCCCGGGATGCTGGGCAGCGCCGAGCGGCGATCGAGGGCGGCTTCGGGCCCATGATGCTCTGCTGACACTCCTAGACCGTACCGGCAATCTGGGCCGCTGTGCCTGCAGGCGGGCGTTGGGACGGTGTGGCGTCTCCTAAACTAACGAACTCGTGGGTCTGAACCTGGGAATCGTCGGTCTGCCGAACGTCGGGAAGTCAACGTTGTTCAACGCGTTGACACGTAACGACGTGCTCGCGGCTAATTATCCGTTCGCAACGATCGAGCCCAATGAGGGCGTGGTGCCGTTGCCGGACCCGCGGCTCGACAAGCTCGCCGAGATCTTCGGTTCCGAGAAGACCGTCCCGGCGCCCGTGACGTTCGTGGACATCGCGGGCATCGTCAAGGGCGCGTCCGAGGGCGCGGGTCTGGGCAACAAGTTCCTGGCCAACATCCGCGAGGCCGACGCCATCTGTCAGGTGGTGCGCGCCTTCGCCGACGACGACGTCGTGCACGTCGACGGCCGGGTCGACCCCAAGTCCGACATCGAGGTCATCGAGACCGAGCTGATCCTCGCCGACATGCAGACGCTGGAGAAGGCGCTGCCGCGGCTGGAGAAGGAAGCCCGGACCAACAAGGACCGCAAGCCGGTCGTCGAAGCCGTGGCGGCCGCCCAGGCCGTGTTCGACGAGGGCAACACGCTGTTCTCGACCGGCAAGGACTGGTCGGTGCTGCGCGAGCTGAACCTGATGACCGTCAAGCCGTTCCTCTACGTTTTCAACGCCGACGAGTCGGTGCTCACCGACGAGGCGCGCAAGGCCGAGCTGACCGCGATGGTCGCGCCGGCCGAGGCCGTGTTCCTGGACGCCAAGATCGAGGCCGAGCTGCTCGAGCTCGACGACGAGTCCGCCGCCGAGCTCCTGGAGTCGATCGGCCAGACCGAGCGTGGCCTGGATGCGTTGGCGCGCGCAGGTTTTCGGACGCTGAAGCTGCAGACCTACCTGACTGCCGGCCCCAAGGAATCGCGGGCGTGGACCATCCACCAGGGCGACACCGCGCCCAAGGCGGCCGGCGTCATCCACACCGACTTCGAAAAAGGCTTCATCAAGGCCGAGATCGTGGCCTTCGACGACCTCGTCGAGGCCGGCTCCATGGCTGCCGCCAAAGCCGCCGGCAAGGTGCGGATGGAAGGCAAGGACTACGTCATGGTCGACGGGGACGTGGTGGAGTTCCGCTTCAACGTGTAGGCCTCGACAGGCGGATTTGCCTAGTACATTGACGGCTGTGAGTGGGGATTGGCGTAGCGATCGAGTCGACGAACTCCGGTCATTGATCAAACAAGCCGAACCGGATGTCGTCGAAGAGTCCAAGTGGCGCAAGCCCTCCAACCCTGACGGCGTGCCGACGTTTTCACTGGACGGCTTGATCTGCACGCTGGAGACGTACAAGGACAAGGTCAAGGCGACGTTCGCCAAAGGCGCGTCGCTGAAGGACCCGGATCATTTGTTCAACGCGAGTCTCGACGCGGGAGTCCGGCGTGCCATTGATCTGCACGAAGAGGACGAGCTGAACGCAGATGCGTTCAAAGCGTTGATTCGCGAGGCAGTGAACGCCAACCGCAGCTAGCTGCGGCCGAGTTTCGAGAAGATCGCGAGATTTTCGTGAAATCTCGCAACCTTCTTCACGTTCGGTGGACTAGTTGATGATCTCGCCGCGCTCATCCGCACGGACTACGGCCAGCCGGTCGCGCCACATCTGCAGCGCCTCGGGCGTCAGCCGCGTCCAATCCGTCACCTCACCGACGATCCGGAGCGGCGCGCTACTGCGATAGGACCGGGTGGGATTGCCCGGGAACTTCTTGTCGGTGACGTTGGGGTCGTTCTCGAACTCTCCGGTCGGTTCCACCTCGTAGACTCTCGGGGCGCCGTCCCCGGCGGCGAGTTCTGCCGCGAGGCCTGCGCCGTCGCGCAAGGCCGTGAAGTAGATGTGGTTCATCACGACTTCCGGCCGATAGTTGGATCGAAATCCGGCGGTGAGGTGATCGCCCACCCGCAGTTCAGCTTTCGTGCCATGAAAGAACGGCCCCTCGTCCAATACCTCGCCCATGCACCCAGGCTACAAACGGGGTCAGTGCGTGGTCGGCGGCCCGGACCGCAACAGCTGGGCCGCCTCGTGGACGATGCGTTCCACGATGGTGGCTGCAGGCTCGATCGAGTGGATGAGGCCGGCGGCCTCGCCGAACACCACCCCGGCGTTGTCGGGATCGCCGTCGGCGAACGCGGCGCGGTATCGCGGGCCTTCGGTCGTCGCATTGGCTGCCAACGCTTTCTCGTTGCCGTGCCATCGGTCGGTAAATGCGTTGTTTCGCATCCGCATGGTGAATTCCGGTGGCCAGGCGAGGCCGCGGACGACGTCGCCGACCGTCGAGCGAATTGTGCTGTCTCCGTTGGCTGCGACGATCGCCTGGTGATGGCGCGGGTGCACCAGCGCTTCAGTGGACGCCCACAGCCGCGTCCCGATCAGCGCTCCGTCAGCGCCCAACATGAGTGACGCGGCGAGTGCCCGGCCGTCGGCTATGCCGCCTGCTGCGAGTAGCAGGGTTTCGGGTGAGCGTTGGGCGAGGAAATCGGCGACCTCCGGGACAAGACTGAGCGTCCCTCGCGAGGAACCGTGGCCACCGGCCTCGGAGCCCTGTGCAACGACGACGTCGGCGCCGACGTCAATCGCCCTTTCGACATGGCTGAGCTCCTGGCATTGGCAAATGAGCACGGCGCCAGCATGTTTCACTTGGTCGGCGAAGCTCGCAGGGTCACCGAACGACAACATCACCGCGGCCGGACGGAATTCGAGAGCATCGGTCACCACGCTGGGGGAGCGCTGCGCCGACCAGGTGATGAAGCCGATGCCGACCCGCGCGGTGTCGGCCGCCGCGAACTGCGCGCGAATCCAGTCGGGGTCGCCGTAGCCGCCGCCGATGAGACCGAGCCCGCCGGCCCGACTGACCGCCGCTGCCAGCGCGCCGCCCCCGGCCAACGCCATCGGCGCGGAAACGATCGGATGCTCGATCCCGAGGCGATCGGTCAGGCGGGTCACGATCATCTACCGATTATGGGTGCCGGTGCACCGGAAGCGGGGTGACCGACCTGACATTGCCTCCCAGTCGCACCTGTGAGAACTTCGTAACAGAGCCTTAACGCAGGCTTCCGGACGATGGGTGCCGTACCCGGTGTGCGACAAGACGGCCCGGGAGAAACGTCATGTCGTGGGTGATTCTGGTCATTTCCGGTGTCCTCGAAGCGGTGTGGGCCACAGCGATGGGCAAGTCCGAAGGGTTCAGCAGGCTGTCGCCGAGCATCGTGTTCGCTGTCGCGCTGGTCGCGAGCATGGCCGGGTTGGCCTACGCCATGCGCGATCTTCCGGTCGGGACCGCCTACGCGATCTGGGTGGGAATCGGCGCGGTGCTCACCGTGGTCTACGCGATGGCGACGGGGGACGAGCCGGCGTCACTGCTCAAGGCGGCGTTCCTGGTGATGATCATCGGTGGCGTTGTCGGGCTCAAGCTCGTGCACTGACGCGGTGTCGGGCGTAGGTTGCCCAGCATGGGTGCCCTGTACTACAGCACGACGATTTCGCTCGACGGCTACGTCGCCGACGCCGACGGCGACTTCCAGTGGTCGGGGCCGGACGACGCGGTATTCGCTGTTCACCTCGCGCGGTTAGCGGGTGTTTCGACCGAGGTACTCGGGCGGAAAACCTTTGCGCTGATGCAGTATTGGGAGGATTTCACGGGAGACGCGAACTCCACCGCGGACGAGGTGGAGTTCGCCCGGGGCTGGCGCGGCATCGACAAGGTCGTGGTGTCATCAACGCTGACGCGTGCCGACCTCGGGGCCATTCGGGCTCGGCTGGTTCCCGAGCTCACCCTGGCCGAATTGCGCCGCATCGTCGACGACGCGCCGGGTGCGGTCGAGATCTTCGGGCCCACCACCGCGGCCGCCGCGATCCGCGCCGGCATGATCGACGACTTCCACTTGTTCGTCGTCCCGAAAGTTGTCGGCGGCGGCCTGCGGGCACTGCCCGACGATGTGCGCCTCGACTTGAGGCTCGTGGAGCAGCAAGTCTTCGACAACGGCACGCTGTATCTGCACTACCAGCCGCGCTGAGCCCCTCCGCGACTGTGAGGGTTGCTCACGCGATCGGCGCGATTTTCGTTCACAGGGGTCACGCCCGTGGCGACGCTGCCTGGGCGCGTAAGGCCTGGATCTGGATCTCAAATCCCTGGGGCGACAACAATTTCAAGATCGACGGATAGGTGCCGGTGCTGTGCAGGAGCCCAGTGGTGGCACGGGCGGTGGTGATGGCGATCGCGTCCGCGCGCGCAGATGTCGGTAGGCCGCAGGTGTGCCGGATGTGGCGGGGGATGAGCGCAAGACCGACCCGTGCCAAGAGTGGATACGCCTGGAAGAGTGCGGCTTTGATCGGGTCACCGTCGAGCGCGCGCGGGTGCAGGATCGCATCGAGGGCGCCGCGGGTCTGCTCGTTGACGCAGATCAGGTGTCGCGATGCCGCCCACAACTTGCGGTATTCGTCGCGCGTGGCGGGTGCCTGCTCGGGGATGGCGTCGGCGGGAATCCCGTGTTCGCGCGCAGATTCGCGGATTTCGTCGTGGTCGATGCCGAACGATTCGAATGCGACGACAGCTTCGGCGAAGAAGCGGTTCTGCTCTTCGGCATTGAGGCCGGGTGTCAGGGTTTGATACGCGAAAAACACTGAGTGCCAAGACATCATGTGGTTGCCCAGTCGCAGGTACGGATCCATCGCGCTGTATTTCCGGCCGCTCATGGGCTCGATGCCGTTGATGCGAGCATGCATCCGGTCCAATCGCTGATTTGCGGCTGCGACGGTCGCGGTGTCGGCGAACACTGCGGTCAAGAAGTAGTACATGGTTCGGTTGAGCCGCCCGAGTGGGTCCTCGCGGTAGCGGCTGTGTTCTTCGAGGGCCGCGGCGCCGTGAGTGCTGCCGACCATGTCCAGGATGAACGACCGCATCACCCCGGGGATCACCGCGGGATGCGACCACACCCGCCACGACACCGAATCGGGCCCCAATAAGCCATCGTCGGCGCGCTCGCTCGGCAGGTCGAAGTGGAACTGCTGGTCGACAAAGTTGGTCACGGTAGGGCCCTTCTTGCGGAACGGTGATCGGCGACTCAATAGAGACACGACATGTGTTTGAAAAAAGAGAATACATCATGTGTCTCTAATGGCGACGGTAGTGTTTCGACTGTGACCGCCGCCGACACCGACACCGCCGTCGATGACGCCGAGCTGGCGCGTCTCACGTTCGAGCTGCTGTCCGGAGCGGGCGCTGAGCCACTGCCGCGGCACCGTCATCAACTCAGCCGTGATGACGTGCGACGGTCCCAGACGGCTCGCATTCTGGCGGCGGCGATCGAGCTGTTCGGCGATCGGGGCTATGCCGATACGACCGTCGCCCAGATTGCCGACCGAGCCGGCGTCTCTCGGCGCACCGTCTACGACCTCTACGACAGCAAGGAAGCGGTCTTCCTGCACACCTACCGGTGTACGCAGCTCTTGATGATGAAAGGGGCCGGCTCGGTCGACGACGCGCTGGAGCGCTCGACGCTCGCCGTCGAGGATCTGCCGGACGCGGTGCGCGGGCTGTTGTCCTTCATCGCCGCATCACCCGTCGCGGTCCGGATGTTCTTTTTGGAAGCCACAGGCGCGGGCCCCCGTGTGCGCGCTCGGCGCAACGAAGCCATCGCGGAATTTGTCTCGGTCATCGCACCAGGGCTGCAGCGGTTGCGCGCCGCCGCCGAACCCACGCTGCCCCCGCTGTCGGTGGAACTGTGCAACGCGATCGTCGCTGCCGCCATCGAACTGGTCGTTCAGCATCTCGGCCGGAGTGAACCAGAATCGCTCACCGACATCGCGCCGGCCGTGGCCGAACTCATCCGGGCCGTTGTGGCGCCCAACTGCGCGCGAGTTGCGTCTTAGTTACTGGCACTTGGCTTTTCGAAATACTGAACCAGGCAGAACTCGTGGCCTTCGGGATCGAGCATGACCATGACGATGCCCTCCTCGTAGTCGTGACGAGTGCCTGACCACCGCCCGCCGAGGTCTTCGACTCGCCGGCGGCCGTTATCGATATCGGCGACCTCGACGTCGAGATGAATGCGAACCTTCGCCGACTTCGGCTCGGGTACGCGTTGAAAGGTGAGTCGCGGTGTCGGGCCTGAGCTCGATCCGACGGTGGCCCAACCCGGGTCGTCGCCGTGCTCGGTGGTCTGCTCGATCCCGAGCAGTTGTCCCCAGAACGTCGCCATCCGGCTCGGGTCGGCGCAATCGATCGTTATTCCTGACCAGCGAACGGACAATGCCGACTCCCGCCTCGCCCGCAATCGTGGGCTGTATCCAGTTCTAGACGACCGACGCCGAGCGTGGGGGCTTCCGTGGAAAACCGGCCGGAATTCCGCGTCATGACCCACGCTCGACGAAGCGCTCCTACACCGGTCGCAGCGACTTGATGGTCTTCATCGGGAACCGCGACGAGACGCGGTGGATGCCCGGGATGGAGAGCACCTTGCTCGTCAGGAACTGCTCGTAGGCAGCGAGGTCCGCGACGGCGACGCGGCAGAGATAGTCGGGCGAACCGAACAGTCGATGGAGTTCGAGGACCTGAGGGTAGGCGGCCATCTTGTCTTCGAAGGTCTCGATGCTCTTCATGTCGAAGTCTGTGATCTCGATGTCGAGGAGGACCTCGAAGCTCTGGTTCGCGGCCGCTGGGGAGATCTGCGCCTGGTAGCCGACGATGACGCCGTCGGCCTCGAGTCGCTGCACCCGTCGCAGGCACGGTCCCGGTGTGAGCCCGACCCGTTCGGCCAGGGCAACGTTCGCAATCCGGCCGTCTTGGCGCAGGACCTCAATTATTGCCGTATCAAGTCTGTCCACGCCTAATTATTGCTTGTAGAGACCGTGTAGCGCACTAAGTGGCAACCATATGCTGCATGAATCCTGGGATCATTGTTGCCATGGATACTTTGGCGCCGACATCTCGGAAGTCCGAGGTCGCGGCCGGGGTGCGGGCATCGCTGGCCGCCGGACTGGGCATGTATCCGATCGGCGTCGCCTTCGGCTTGCTGGTCGTCCAGGCGGGTCTGCCCTGGTGGGTCGCGCCGGCGTTGTCCATCGCATGCTTCGCCGGCTCGTTGGAGCTGCTGCTGATCGGCATGATCGTCGCGGTCACGCCGCTGGCGACCATCGCACTGACCGCGTTTCTGGTGAACTTCCGCCACGTGTTCTACGCGTTCACGTTCCCGCTGCACGTGGTGCGGAACCGGTTCGCCCGCGCCTACTCGGTGTACACCCTCGTCGACGAGGCCTACGCGGTGACCGCGGCCAACCCGCGCGGCTGGACCTCGTGGCGCCTGGTCTCGATGCAGGCCGCGTTCCAGTTCTATTGGGTCGGTGGCGGTTTGACTGGCGTTCTGCTCGGCTCGTTGCTGCCCACGCGCATCGAAGGGCTTGAGTTCGCGCTGTGCGCATTGTTCGTCACTCTGACGCTCGACGCGTGCCGGTCCCGCGATGGTGTGCCGTCGCTCCTGCTCGCCGCTCTCAGCTTCTCGGTCGCAGTGGTGGTCGCGCCGCACGCGGCCTTGTTCGTCGGGCTGCTGTTGTTCATCGGCATGCTCGTGGTGCGCTACCTCCTGGCGCGGTGGCGTCATGGTTGATCTGCAGTACCTTGCGGCCGTCCTGGCGACGGTCTTCGTCATCAATCTGGCCCTGCGCGCCGTACCGTTCGCGATCCTCCAGCCGCTGCGAAAGTCCCGCTTCGTCAACACGATGGCGACTTGGATGCCGGTCGGCATCGTGGTGATCCTCGCGGCGAGCACTCTGCGCTCGGTCGCCGGCGACGCCGGCCGCCTGGCGTACGCAGCATTCGCCGTGGCGCTCACGGTGGGCGTCCACCTGCTCGGCGGACGGCGGACCCTGCTCAGCGTCGGAGCCGGCACGCTTGCCTACGTGCTGCTCGTGAACGCGTTCTGATTCGCCGGTGCGAATCTGTCGGTGCCCGCCGATAGCCTGCGCGACATGAAGCTTGTCTCCACCCGCATCATCACCGCCGACGTGCCGAGTCTGGTCGGCTTCTATGAATTGGTGACCGGCGCCGACGCCGTCTGGGCCAATGAGCTGTTCGCGGAAATCCCCACGCCGGTGGGCACCTTGGCCATCGGCAGTGACAAGACCGTCGCTCTTTTCGGGGCGGGTTCCGCTGAGCCGGCGGCCAACCGAAGCGCCATCATCGAGTTCATGGTGGCCGACGTCGACGCCGAATATGAACGGCTGCGCGACAGGCTGGACGAGGTCGTCACCGAACCCACCACCATGCCGTGGGGCAATCGCGCCCTGCTGTTCCGCGATCCCGATGGCAATCTGGTCAACCTGTTCACGCCGGTCAGCGACGAGGCAAGGGCCAAGTTCGCGGTCTGAGGCGCGAACGACTGCCCCGAGCTTCGGCAGGCGTCCGACAGGACGCCGAGCGGCTCAATTCCGGATGCGGGATAAGCGGCCGAAGGCGGTACGCGCCGACGCGGGCGCTCCCGGCGAAGGGTGTGGCGCGTCGGCGATCGCGCCCGGCGACGCATGCCGCGGGAGGGTGGTGCGTCGGCGCCCTGACAGGCCAGATCGCAGCGCCAGACCGATGGCCGACAGCGTCATGATGATCCCGGCCGCACCCACCGGAATGGCGATCGACCGGCGCCGTGAGTGCACCGCAGCGCATTGGCCGGCGTAATCGCTGGCGACGAATGCGGGTCCGCGGTTGACGTGCTCGGCAAGGTTCACGGCGTCCTGATCGCGCGCGACGTCATACCGTGGATGGATGCCGTCGCCGCAAGGAATCGGATTGCCGCTCCGGTCAACGGAATTCAGATGGATCGGTATCGAGAGCGCAAGCAACACACCCAGTAGCGATGCCATCCCCATCACTATCAGCGAACGAACCAACACGCTGGCTCAGCACCTCCCCGCGCCGCCCCCCGACAGCAACAACCCTCGATGACGAACGTTATCCGGAGACACCGTATAGCAAACATTTCGTATTCGCCAGGGTTGATGTATCCAGCCTCTGGCCTGCGCATATACCGTGTCTCTGGCGCGGCAATACGGCGATATGGCAACATTCCCGCGGTTTGTCGGATTAGCATCTGCCAGTGAGCTTCGTCGTCTCGCCGGAAGCGTACGGCCGCTATATGGGCCGCTATGCCGAACCTCTCGCGGCGGTCTTCGGTGCCTTCGCCGAGATAGCCGCCGGTGGCAAAATCCTCGACGTCGGCTGCGGTCCGGGTGCGCTGACGGCCTGTGCTCGATCGCGAGGAGCCGAGGTGTCGGCAATCGACCCGTCGCCGCCGTTCGTCGACGCGATCCGTGAGCGGTTTCCCGGAATCGACGCACGTATCGGTACGGCAGAGGAATTGCCTTACGACGCAGGTACTTTCGATGCTGCGCTGGCGCAGCTGGTGGTGCATTTCATGACGGACCCCGTCGCCGGCATCAGGCAGATGGCGCGGGTGGTGCGGCCCGGCGGCGTCGTCGCGGCGTGCGTGTGGGACGGGCCGACCGGTGCGTTGGCACCGTTCTGGGATGTCGTCCACCTGATCGACCCTGACGCGCAGGACGAGGCGTTGCTCTCAGGCGCGCACCGGGGCCACCTGACCGAGCTGTTCGAGGCGGCCGGCCTGCGCGATGTGAGTGAAGACGCCATCGTGGTCGACGTGGTGCACCCGACCTTCGCCGAATGGTGGGAGCCCTACACGTTCGGCGTCGGTCCAGCCGGTGACTACGTCCAGCGTCTCGACGATGACGGGCGCAGCGCGCTGGAAGCCGTTGCGCGCGAACGATTGGGCGCCGGTCCGTTCACTGTCACCGCAACCGCCTGGGCTGCCCGCGGGACGGTCTGATCCCGGCGGGGAACGCTCAGGCGATACCCAGCGCCGCGGCCGTCAGATGCCAGAGCCGTTCGGCGGCCAGATCGGGATCGGTTCGCGGGGTGGCCCGAAGTTGTTGGGCGATGCTGTGGCGCAGGCCGCCGATGACGAACGCGCCGGCGCTGTCGGCATCGATATCGTCGGGCAATTGGCCGGATTTCTGTCCACTGCGGATGTTCTCGGCCGCGAACTCGCTCATGGTCTGGAGATGGACGGCTTCGAGTTCGGCGAGTTCAGGGTCCAGTGTCGCGCGGCCGAGCAGGATCGGCGCCAGGTCGTCGTCGAAGTGATAGGCGACGAAACGCCGGGTGCGCTCGCGTTCCCGGACGCCCCAGTCGGCGTCTACGGGCAGGTGCGCATCGGCGATGGCGTGGCGCAGCCCGTGGTAGAAGTCGTCGTACACCGCTGCGAGAAGCCCACTTTTGGAGCCGAAGTGGTGGTAGAGGGCGCCGGTACTCAGCTGCGCCCGACGCGTCAGTGCGCTCAGTTCGAGCACGCCGTTGCCGCGCACCAGTTCGTCGCGCGCGGCGGTCAGAAGTTGTTGACGTCCGATCGGGGCACGTGCCATAGTCCAAAACATAACAGAACTCGGTTATGTTTCGGGCGGGAGTGGGCAATGAGCACTGAAGTGTCATCGTTGGCGGATCTGAGCGGCGACCTGGCCGGCACATACCGCCGTACCGAGAGCAGCGGCGCGACCGTTGACCCCGCGATCGTGGACGCCGACCTCGCTGCGATGGCGCGCGACGGTTACGTGGTCCTGCCCGACCTGCTCACGCCGGCGCAGCTCGACGAGATTCGGAAAGCCGTCACGCCGCTGCTGAATCTGCACGGCCGCAACGGATTTGAGGGACGGTCGACGCAGCGCATCTACAGCGTGCTGAACAAAACAGCGGCGTGCGACGTCATCGTCGACCATCCGCGGGTGCTGGCGCTGCTCGACCGGATGTTCCTGCCGAACTACCTGCTGTCGATGCTCCAGGTGATCAACATCCTGCCGGGCGAGCAGGCGCAGATGCTGCACACCGACGACGGCTTCTATCCACTGCCGCGGCCCCGAGCCGCGTTGGGGGCGGCGACCATCTGGGCCATCGACGATTTCACCGCCGACAACGGCGCTACGGACGTGGTGCCCGGCAGTGACCGCTGGGGCGATCAGCTGCCGGGCGCCGCCGAGCGCAAACCCGTTGTGATGTCAGCGGGTTCGTGCGTGTTCTTCCCGGGCACGCTGTGGCACGGCGGTGGCGCCAACCGGACACCCAATCCGCGCCTGGCCGTCACCGCCCAATACTGCGAGCCGTGGCTGCGACCGCAGGAGGCGTTCACGTTGTCCATGACCAAGGACACCGTCCGCCGGGTGTCGGAGGATATTCGCCGCATGCTCGGCTACAGCATCCATCCGCCGTTCATCGGGCAGGTCGACGGCATGCATCCCAAGCGGCTGCTGGATTTGGGCTCGATAAACTGCTGATAGTCCGTTGGCGTCGAACCGCGACGGCCAAAACTTGTCGGTGCCCTCTGGTTTGATGGTGTCATGCCCACCGCCGCAACATCTTTGGATGCTCCGGCCTCTCCGTGCGAGCGGATCGACGCGTTCTTCGATGAGATCGGGGAGTTGATCGGTCAGCGCAACGCGATCGACGGCCGGTTGGTGGAGATCGTGGCCGAGATCGACCGGGAGGGGTTGTGGGGCGCGACGGGTGCGCGGTCGCTTCCTGCGTTGGTGGCGTGGAAAACCGGGGTGTCGCCCCGTAACGCGGAAGTCATGGTGGCCGTCGCGCACCGGGTCGAGGAATTCCCGCGCTGCGTTGAGGCGATGTGCGAGGGCCGCTTGTCGCTTGATCAGGTGGGGGTGGTCGCCGAGCACGCCGCCGAGGGTTCTGATGAGCATTACGCGCAGTTCGCTGAAAGTGCCACGGTCACCCAGTTGCGTAAGGCGGTCAGTCTGGAACCCCGCCCCGAGCCCGAGCCGGAATCGAAGCCTGAGCCGGAGCGGTCGATCAAGAAGACCACGCATGAGGACGGGTCTGCGACGTACGCGATCCGGTTGCCGAAGCTCGAGGCCGCCAAGTTCGACGCTGCGATGGCCTCGCATCAGGATGCGTTGGTCGCGGCCTGGAAACGCGACCACGACACCGACGGCAGCGGAGAAGCCGTGTCAGAGCAGGCGCCGCAGTTCCCTAACCAGGTCGATGGGTTCATGAGCTTGGTCGAGGCCGGCTGGGACACTGACGTCGCACTCCGACCGCACGGTCAGCACACCACCGTGGTCGTGCACCTGGACGCCGAAAAGCACACGGCGGCATTGCATCTGGGTCCGGCGCTGACCGCTGATGAACGCCGCTACCTACTGTGCGACGCGACGTGCGAGGTCTGGCTTGAGCGCCACGGGCAGCCGATCGGTGCCGGGCGCAGTACCCGCGCCATCAGCCGCCGGCTGCGCCGGGCTTTGGAGCACCGGGACCGCTGCTGCGTCGTGCCCGGCTGCGGTGGCACCCGAGGCTTGCATGCGCATCACGTCATCCATTGGGAGGACGGCGGTGTCACCGAACTCGGAAATCTGGTGTTGGTGTGCCCCTACCACCACCGGCTGCACCACAGGGGTGGCATCACGATCACCGGGCCCGCTGACCGGCTGGTCGTCACCGACGCGGCAGGCCGACAACTGGATGGTGGATCACTGGCGCGGCCACCCACCACACCGGCACCACAAGTTCCACCGTGCCCCGGTCCCACCGGGGAACGCGCCCAATGGTGGTGGTACCAGCCATACGAACCACCACCCGTACCGTCGGCCAACTAGATATCGGCTCGCGGCCCGGCTCGACGACCGTCCCGCTGAGGTTAGGGTCAGGTCATGAGCAGCGCCGCGGAGAATCCCGCACAAGTCAGGGGTGAACGCCGCCGGATGCGGACGAGGGCCGCGTTGCTCGATGCGGCCGAGCAGCTGCTCGCGGATCGGTCGACGGACGCGATCCGGATGGAAGACGTGGCCGAGGTCGCCGGGATTTCACCGGCGTCGGTCTATGTCCACTTCGGTACCAAAGATGCCTTGGTATCGGCCGTCATTCAGCGGCTGCTCGACGCCTCGATGGCCGAATTGATGGCGGCCTACGCCACGGAGGGCACCGCGTTCGAACAGGTATTGGAGGCGGGTGTCGCCTACATGCGGTTGCTGATCGACCGGCCGGCGCTGACCCGCTATCTGTCGGTGAATGCCCTTGGCGGACCGAGTAATCCACTCGATGGCGAGGTATCCGCGCGAATTGATCTGCTGCGCAATGCTTTCGAGCAGCGAATTCAGGCTGCCGTCGACGGCGGCGAGGTACAGGCCGTCGACAGCAAGATGTTGTCGTATTTCTTGTTCGGGGCCTGGAACGGCGTGGCGGCGCTGGCATTGCGTACCGACAACGTCCGGTTGACGCCCGCCGAAGTCGAAGAATGCCTGCTCCAGGCCCGTGGGTTGCTGACTCGAGCCGTCACCATTGCGTAATTTAGAGTCTCACTCTAAATTAAATGCATGACATCACTCGAAGCTCGGTCGACGGCCGAGCTCTATGAGCGGGTCCCGAGCCCCGAACTGGCGAACTCCGCCCTGCTGCGACTGCTGCCCAAGTTCCTCTCGGAGGACCTGAGGCCCACCCAGGCCCAGGTCGCGGGCTTCGCGAAGTACGGCGTGACCGGAGACCCGTTGGCCGACGCGGTCGTTGCGGCCATGAAGGGGCCGGGCGGCAAGGCACTGCGCGGCCAGTTCGAACAGGCGCTGACCCACGGCATCGACACCGTCGAGGACGCGCCGCTGGTACTTCGCGAGTTCTTCGCCGCGGTCGAAGAAGTGCCGTATTGGGTCGACCCGGAAAAGCTGCAGCGCGGCGCCGAGGTGACCAGCCGGATGGGTCCGCTCCTTGCCCCGAGCCTCCTCGTCGGTTTGGCGCTGACGTACACCACGCCCGATGGCAACGCGGTGCTGCTGCGTGCCGGCGATACCCGGGACAAGGCCGGCACCCGCGCCGTCGAGACCCTGTCCTGGCTGTCCTCGGTGACCACCCCGGGCGCGCTGCGTCGCGGTGAGTCGGGTTTCCAGTCGTCGGTGCGGGTTCGGCTGACCCATGCGTTCCTACGGTCCGGCATGCCATCGCGCGCGGACTGGGATGAGGGCCGCTTTGCGGTGCATCAGCAGGTGTTCAGTTCGGTCATCATCGCGTTCACCCTGGTGCCGATGGTCGTCGCGGGCATGGCCGGTAATCGCTTGCGCCGCAAGGACCGTGAGGCCGTCGTGCACCTCTGGCGCTACATCGCGTACATCGTCGGGGTGCATCCGAACCTGATCCCGGCCACCGAATCGGATACCAGCAGGCTGCTGTGGATGTTCCTCGACGAGGTGATCGCCCCCGACGCCGGTTCCACGGAACTGGGCACCGCACTGATCGACGCCTATCCCGAGATCTACGGTGTTACCGGCAACAAGCCGAGTCATCGGATCGCGCGCTGGCTGCTGCCGCAGTCGCACTCAGTGGTGGCACGCGCCGCCCTGGGGAACGAGGTCTCCGATGTCCTGGGCTTCCCGAAGATCAATCCGGCGATGGTGCCGCTGGTCGGTCTCACCATGGCAGTCACCACGGTGTGGTCGGCGCTGGACTTCATTCCGCCCGTGCGCCGCGCGCGTACCCGGGTGATGTACCGCAGCCGGGTCAGGATCATCGACCGGATGTGCCGGCGAACGCACGCCGACCTCAGCTACCGCCGCGAATAGCGCGAATCAGGCGATCGCTCAGTACGGCACGTCGGTGGCGCCGGCGGACGTGTCCTTCTCGTCGTGATTCGACTCGTGGAAACCGAAGCCTCCTGGATTGGGGCCCTGCCCTGGAGCCTCGAATTCGTCGCCGCCGTAAGGCACATCGGGGTCCGGCTGGGCACCGGCCATGGGGGCAAGGCTGACCGCCCCGCCGATCGCGGCAGCGGCAATCCACGATGCAATGAGCGCGTTTTTCATTCGCATGACGCCTCCTGAGGGCTTACCCGTAATCGGGAATTTGCCCACCGATGTTAATCGCGGCAGGACTCCATTGACGCCGATTGAAATTATTCGCCCGATTCCCGGACCTGCAGGTCAGGCGAGTACTTCGATCTCGTCGCCCAGGCGATATCCCGGCGTCAATGACAGCGAATCGCCGCTCCAGAACGACCCCGGGTCGAAATAGTTCTCCCGCTTCTCGGTGACCAGCAGACCCATTTCCTCATAGGTGATGGCCACGGTCTCGGCGCAGTACGCGGTCTCGAGCCCGGCCGTGCGCCGGCGCTTCTTGTCGCGCTCGGCAGTTTCGCGAACCCTGCGGTGCACCACGGGAATTCCGCGTGTGTAGTCGCTGACCACCGGCGCCCGCCCGCGGAACCACCGACCCGTCAGCCGGGCAGTGGTCGGGAATCCGGTGCCGTCCATGCGGGCCACCACTTTCAGCGCGAGGTCTTCCTGCTCGCGGGTGGCGTACGGCGTCAGTTGCCGCAGCCAGCACCGCTGCCCGTAGACGTACACCCAGCGTTCGACCGCTGCGCGCAGGTCATTGAGTTGCACGCCGCGGTGATGGCTGCCGCTCCATAGACATTCGAGTTTGTCGCCGAGTTCGGCGTGCCAGATCAGCGGCGGCAGATCGTCGATGGCGACCGTCATGCCGACATGGTTCACCGGCGCGTTGGTGAGCGTCTGGATCGCGCGGTCAGGCTTGGAAGCGCCACGGAACAACCAGATATCGCCGGTCCGGGTTTCGGCCAGCGCCCGCTCCAGAGTCACCGCGTTACCAGTCATCTGGGCAGCTTAGACATTCCCCGTCGCTTCGCTCGTCCATAATCGCCCCATGCGTGGCTTATGGAAGTGGGTTGGCATGGCTGGTGTCGCGGGCGTGGTCGCCGGTGGCGTGTTGGTCGCTCGTGACCAGCGCAAGCGCAACTCGTACACCGCCGAGGATATTCGGGCGCGGTTACATCAGCGGGTGGCCGACTCTGACGGCCAGTCCACCGCGTAGAGCCGGTGGTCGCCGGTGAAGCCCTTGAGCTCGGCGGCCCGGCCGGCGTCGAAGCTGATATCGGCGCAGGAACCCAAGGCGGACAAGGCATCCCGCACGGCCTTGCTCACCAGGATTTCACCGCCGTCGGCCTGGCTCGCGACGCGGGCCGCCATGGCGACGTTGCGGCCGAACAGGTCATCACCGCGGCGCACCGACTTTCCGGTGTGAATACCGATGCGAACCCGAACACCGCCCGGTGCCTTGGCCAATTGCTGTTGCATGTCGATGCTGCAGCGCACGGCCTGCTCGGGCTCGGCGAAGGCGATCATGAAACCGTCGCCCTGACTCTTCACGACGTACCCGGCCTGCTTCTTGACACACCGGCTCACCAACTTGTCGTGGTGATCGATCAGCCGCACCCAGGCCCGGTCGCCCATGCGCTCGTTGAGAGCCGTGGACCCCTCGATGTCCGAGAACACGATCGCGACCCGACCCGTCGGCGCCAACTTGGCCAGGTCGGGCCGTTCCACCTCGGCCCAGCCGGCCAGCTCCTCGATCGACGACCACATCGCGCCGCCGAAACCCTCTTTGTTGATGAGATTGGCGGTCTGCCACATCGTCTTGACCGCAGCCCGCCCGCCGGCCAGCAGCAGGTTGGTGCGCGGCTCCGTTGGTGCGCGCAACGACTCGATCTCCTGCCGCGCGGCCCGCAACCGGGTGCGCGTCACGCGCAGCGCAATCGCCTCGGCGGCAACGACCACCGCGAGGACGCAGATTGCGACCAGCTCTACCGTCACCGCTCAAGTATCGAGGCGATGGCCCGCGATCGGCTCATTGACGAACGAACTGCACCACCGCGTCGGTGAACGCGTCATTGTCGTCACCGGCCGCGGTGTGCCCGGCGTCGGACAATTCGACGAACTGCGCGCCGGGGACCTTCTGCAGGAAGTCCTGCACGCCTTCGGTGCTGACGACGTCGGAGAGTTTGCCGCGGATCAGCAGGATCGGGATCTGCAGGTTGATCGCCGCGTGCTCGAGCATCTCGGCGCGCTCGAACGGGTCGTCGCCCGGGGCGGTGAGGAATGCCGGGTCCCAGTGCCAGAACCACTTGCCGTCGCGCAGCCGCAGGTTCTTCTTGAGCCCTTCGACGCTGCGCGGTCGGGCGCGGTGCGGCAGGTACGCCGCGACGGCGTCGGCGGCCTCTTCGAGCGAGGTGAAGCCGTCGATGCCGCTGAACATGAAGTCGCGGATTCGTGCGCTGCCACTCTTCTCGAACCGCGGTACGACGTCGACCAGGACCAGCTTGGTGACCAGTTCGGGACCGGCCTCGTGCGCGACCGGCAGACTGGTCAGGCCGCCCATGCTGGCGCCGATCAGGGCCACCGGCCGGCCGATCTGGTAGATCACCTGCAGCGTGTCACCGGTCAGCGTCTCGAGCGAGTAGTTCGCGGTGGGGGAGCGGTCGCTGTCCCCGTGCCCGCGGCTGTCCAGCGCGACGACGTGGAAGCCGGCGTCCGCGAGAATATGGCCGGTGTTCTTCCAGGAGTGCCGATTCTGACCACCGCCATGCAGCATCAGGATGGTGGGCTTGTCCGCAGCGATGTCCGCGTCGCGGTTCCACTCGTCGGCGGCCAGGGCCAGCTCGTCGATACCGCGGAATCGCACCGTCTGTGGACTGCTGCCGTCATCGGCCGGGGAAGTGCGTTCGTCGGTGCTCACTGGGGAATCCTCTCGTCACTTCTCCTGCACGTTACCGAGCTGTGCTAACTGAACCGAACATGACCCTCGTAACCCCGTGGTCTCTAGACTCGGCCGAGGTGTCGCCGCCCAGGCCGGGCGCGCGGCGAGAGGAAGGCATATGGCTGACGAGCACGGGCGGCACAGGGATCCCGACGAGGTGGACGACGAACACGCGGACGCCCCGGACGTGACTCCCGATGCCGCCGACGAGAAACCGGCCATTTCGGACGAGGAGGCCCTCGCTTTCCTGAAACCGGCTGCGCCCAAACGCGATAGCCGCGTGATCGTGGCGCTCGTCGTCGGAGTGCTGGTGGTTGGCGCGCTGGGCGCGGTGGTGACGTGGCTCGGTCAGCGCGAGCTGCAGCTGCGTCGTGACGATGCCCTGCACGAGATGTATCTGACTGCCGGGAAACAGGTCGCGGTGAATCTCACGACCATCGATTACCGGCACGTCGACGAGGACATCAAGCGGGCGCTGGACGCCTCGACCGGCGCCTTTTTCGATGACTTCAAGCTGCGCTCGCCGGCCGTCGTGGACTCGGTGAAACAGCAGCAGTCGGTATCGGTCGGCACGGTCACCGAGGCCGGCGTGGACTCGGCGACCGACACCAGTGGCACGGTGCTGGTCGCGGTGAAGGTGCACACCGAGGTCGGCAACGGGCCGCCGCAACGCGACCGCTACTGGCGCGTGCGCCTGACGATGCAGAAGGTGGGCGACAGCGCCAAGGTGTCGAAGGTGGAGCCGATCCAATGAGCAAGCACGGGATTGACGAGCCCGAAGAGCCGGCCGAAGCCGAGCCTGCGGTCAATGTTGCTGCGCCGCAACCGAAACGGCGAAAGGCCGGCGGCGTTGACTGGGTCCGCGTGACGGCGTACCGGGTCCTGCCGGCGCTGGCGGTCGTGCTCGCGGCCGCGGCCGGCGGCCTGTGGTACCTGACCTCGAGGCACGGCAACGAGGCCGACCGGACCGCGGTGATCAAGGTCGCCAGCGACGGCACGACCGCCCTGCTGTCGTACGAGCCGGACACGGTCCGTCAACAACTGACCGACGCGCGCAAACTGCTCACCACCCCGTTCCTGGACGAGTACACGACGCTGACCAAGTCGGTGATTCCCGGCGCCGAACAGCGGCACATCGCCGCGGCGACGTCGGTGCCGGCGGCGGCCGCGGTGTCGGTCGAGGAGAACCATGCGGTGGTGCTGGTGTTCGTCAACCAGACGGTCCGTGTCGGTGACCAGCCGCCGACCAGCACTCCGACGAGCGCGCGGGTGACCCTGGAACGACTGGGGGGCCAGTGGCTGATCGCCAAGTTCGAACCGGTGTGATGGCGGCCGCCGACGCCCAGAGTTTCTGGATGTCGGCGGAAATCCCCAATGACATGTTTCAGATCTGCGCGTTCGACGGTGTCCCCGCAGACCTGGACGAGGCGCTCGCCGCGGTACGCCGCAATGTCGCCGCATGTCCAGAGTTGTTGGTACGCATCGATGATTCGGCGTCCTGGCGCTATCCGTCCTGGGTGCGGTGCGACGCCGCGGAGATCGTCGTGCACGAACTCGAGGACGCCACGTGGTCCGGGTGTCTGAACGCCGTGCGCGGGGTGGCCGCCGGTGACCAGCTCGATGCCACCGTCCGGGCGTGGCGCCTGCACGTGTTCGTCGGCGTCAGCGGGATACCGGAGACGACGAGGCCGGGCACGGTCGTCGTCGTGCAGATGTCGCATGCCCTCGCCGACGGGCGGCGCGCGACGGCACTCGTGGGACGAATCTTCGGCCGGGACCAGCAGGTGCCGGCAGTGGTCGAATCGCGCCTGGGGTCATGGGCGCTGCCGTACCTGGCTGCGCGGGCCAGTGCGGCGCACCGTCGACTCGTGCAGGACACGGAGTCGGGTGTTGTTGCCGCCCCCGCGGATTCGTGGCCGTTGCAGTCGACCAACAACGTGCCGGCGGGGCCCGACGAATTGCGGACAGTGGTCCGCCGTCGTGCGGACCTGCCCGGGCCGACGGTGACGGTCGGTGTCCTGGCGGCCGTCTCGGAGGCGCTCGCCGCCGAGTTGGGCGGCGTCACCGCGCTCGGGGCCGAGGTGCCCATGGCCAAGAGCGGTACCCGTCGCGCCTACAACCATTACGGCAACGTGGGCGTGGCATTGCACCCGCAATTGCCCTTTCATGAGCGCGCGGTCCAGATCGAGGCGGAACTCGCCATGCGGCGGCAGCGGTTCGAGCATCCCGCGGTCGCGGCGAGCGATGCCGCCACTGCGGCGGTGCCGGCGCGACTGCTGCGTTGGGGCACGGAACAATTCGACGCGCATGCGCGCTCGACGACGGTCACCGGCAACACCGTGGTGTCGAGCGTCAACCGCGGTCCGGCCGATCTGACGTTCGGTGGGTGCCCCGTTGCGTTGACCACCGCCTGCCCGGCGCTGTCCCCGATGATGGGTTTGACGCACGGGGTGCACGGCATCGGCGACGTCGTGACGATCAGCGTGCACGCGTCCCCGTCGGCCTTACCGGATGTCGAATCGTATGTGGAACGGTTGTCAGCGGTTCTCGACTCCGGGGCTTAGTCTCGACGCGTGACTGCTTACGCCTTCTCGATCCTGCTGCTGCGGGTGGTGCTCGGCCTGACCATGGCCGCGCACGGGTACAACAAGTTCTTCGGTGGCGGCCGGATCCCGGGCACCGCCGGCTGGTTCGACAGCATCGGCATGAAGCCGGGCATGCTGCACGCCCGGCTGGCCGCCAGCACCGAGATTCTCGCCGGTCTGGGTCTCGCGGTCGGCTTCCTGACGCCGATCCCCGCCGCGGGCTTCGTGGCGCTGATGGTGGTGGCCGCGTGGACCGTGCACCGCGAGAACGGCTTCTTCATCGTGAAGTCCGGCTGGGAGTACAACCTGGTGCTGGGCGTGGCCGCGGTGGCCATCGCAGGTACCGGCGCGGGCCGCTACAGCCTGGACTGCCTGCTCTTCCACAAGACCGGCTTCTACCACCTGCTACATGGCTGGTGTGGGCTGGCGATTGCCGTCGGGCTCGGGCTCGCCGGTGGCATCGGGCAGCTGCTGATCTTCTTCCGCCCGCCGGCCAAGGTCTGAGCACCCGTCGCTGACCCGGCTTCCAGGGCGCTGATTCTCGAACTTTTGCACCCGGAATGCAGAGTCAACTGCGGGATCCGATTCCGTCAGACTAGAACACGTTCTAGTCTGACGGGCATGGGGTTTTTGAAACAGGACACTCCCGTCATCGACTTCGACGAGTGGAGCAAGGGCACCCGCGCGCAGAGGATCATTCCGATGGCCCGGCACTGGGCCGAGGTGGGCTTCGGCACCCCGGTGGCGCTGCACCTGTTCTACGTCGTCAAGATCGGCCTGTACATCCTCGGTGGCTGGCTGATCGCGTTGTCCACCAACGGGATCGACGGCTTCACGAACGTCGCGGCGTGGTGGACCGAGCCGATCGTCTTCGAGAAGGTCGTGCTGTACACGATGCTGTTCGAGGTGGTCGGCCTCGGCTGCGGGTTCGGCCCGCTGAACAACCGCTTCTTCCCGCCGCTGGGCTCGATCCTGTACTGGCTGCGGCCGAAGACCATTCGTCTGCCACCGTGGCCCGGGCGTATCCCGCTGACCAAGGGGGACGCCCGCGGGCCGGTCGATGTGCTGCTCTACGGCGCACTGCTGGTGCTGCTCGTCGTGGCGTTGTGCTCGGACGGCACCGGCCCGGTCGTGCCCGGCGCGCAGGTCGGGGTGCTCCCGATGTGGCAGATCTGGGCGATTCTGAGTGTCCTCGCGCTGGCCGGCCTGCGGGACAAGGTGATCTTCCTGGCCGCCCGCGGCGAGGTGTACGGCTCGTTCACCGTCGCGTTCCTGTTCGCGGGTTACGGCGTCGACCTGATCATCGCCGCCAAGCTCGTGTGCATGGTGATCTGGCTGGGCGCCGCGACCTCCAAACTCAACCACCACTTCCCGTTCGTCATCTCCACGATGATGAGCAACAACCCGGTCCTGCGGCCGAAGTTCATCAAGCGCGCATTCTTCGAGCACTTCCCCGATGACCTGCGTCCCGGCCGCCCGTCCCGCTTCATGGCGCACTTCAGCACCGTCATCGAGGGTGCCGTGCCGGTGGTGCTGTTCTTCAGCGGCGGCGGCTGGCCGACCTACATCGCCGCGTTCGTCATGCTGTGCTTCCACTTCGGCATCCTGTCGGCGATCCCGATGGGGGTGCCGCTGGAGTGGAACGTCTTCATGATGTTCTGCGTCGTGACCCTGTTCGTCGGGCACGCCGACATCGGCCTCACGGACCTGACCTCGCCGTGGCCCCTCGTCCTGTTCGCGGTCGTCGCGGGCACCGTCGTCATCGGAAACCTGTTCCCGCGCAAGGTGTCTTTCCTGCCCGGCATGCGGTACTACGCCGGCAACTGGGACACGTCGCTGTGGTGCATCAAGCCGTCCGCATCGGAGAAGATCGAGAAGAACATCGTCGCGATCGCCAGCATGCCCGCCGCGCAGCTCGAAAAGTTCTACGGCAGTAAGGAAGCCGCCCAGATCCCGATGTACATGGGCTACGCGTTCCGCGCCTTCAACACGCACGGGCGTGCACTGTTCACGCTCGCGCACCGCGCGATGGCCGGGTGCAACGAGGACGACTACACCCTGACGGACGGCGAACGCATCGTCTCGACCGCCATCGGCTGGAACTTCGGCGACGGGCACATGTCCAACGAACAGCTCGTCGCGGCCCTGCAGGAGCGGTGCCGGTTCGAGCCGGGCGAGGTGCGGATCGTCATGCTCGACGCCCAGCCCATCCACCGGCAGACGCAGCAGTACCGCCTGGTCGACGCCGCCACCGGCGAGTTCGAGAGCGGCTACGTGAAGGTCCGCGACATGGTGACCCGCCAGCCGTGGGCCGACGACGTGCCGGTCTACGACGTCACTAGCGCATGACGTCGCGGACTTTGACGTCCTCCATGCCGGCGAACAGCAGGCTGTTCGCGATGTCGAGGTGCTTGCGCCAATGCGCCTCGGCGGCGGCGCCGTTGCCGGACCGCATGAGCGTCATGAGCCGCTTGTGCGAGCGCATCATGATGTCGTAGTCGGCTTTGGACATCGGGCGGTTCTCGCGCATCGCGAACGCGGTGTGCCGCACGGTGATCTCCTGCAGCATGCCGGTGATGACGGTCAGCGTCGCGTTGCCGGACAGCTCGACCATGCGCCGGTAGAAATCGGCTGTCGTCTCGGCCATGCGGCCGGACTCGTACCCCGACGGGACGTACTCGGCCAGCATGGTGTCGAGCTCGTCGAACGCTTCCTTGCTGCCGGACTCGGCCAGCAGCCGCACCGCGATCGGTGCGATGGCCGACCATGCGGTCATCACGTCGGCGATCGTCGCGCCGGACAGTTCCAGCAGCAGACCGGCCGGGCGGGCGACGATCTCCGGTCCGGGCACGCGGACGCGGGCCCCGGTGCGCGAGCCGCGCCGCACCTCCACCAGGCGCTCGGATTCCAGGACCCGGACGGCTTCGCGCAGGGTCGGGCGGCTGACCCCGAAGTGCGCCATCAGCTCGGCCTCGTTGGGCAGGAAGTCGCCCTCCTTGAGCTGGCCGTCGACGACCATGCGGCGCAGAGTGCCGGCCACCAGTTCCGCGGTTTTGGGGGAGCGGATGGGGCCGCTGGCCGAGGATGGCACAGTACGTGGGTCGATCATCGGCGACAACGGCGGAGTCTGCGCCATCTGGGCCCTCCTTGAACCGAATCGCTGGCCTCGTGTTAGGCAACTCAGTAAACCATGTACGGCGCTGCACGCTGCGCATTCCCGAATCGGCGTTGTCTACCAACTAGTAGGTTGACCTAGTAAACCTACTGTTCTATGTTCACTGATAAGGGCGCCTTTACGGGTGTCAATACCGTGTCGATATTCAACGTTGAAGGAGAAGTCCGTGGCTGAAGCAGTCATCGTCGAGGCAGTCCGGTCGCCCATCGGAAGGCGTAACGGCGCCCTGTCGGGTGTGCATCCGGCCGAGCTGTCGGCTCAGGTACTCAACGCGCTAGTGCAGCGCGCCGGCGTCGACCCCGCCCTCGTCGACGACGTGATCTGGGGCTGCGTCATGCAGGCCGGCGAGCAGGCGCTGGATATCGCC
>Ga0265327_10001486_pt1 | contig 29153 bp, 21 predicted proteins | sample 41621metaG_FD_202089 | JGI IMG/M metagenome (GOLD analysis project Ga0265327, IMG submission 202089) | Rhizosphere microbial communities from Carex aquatilis grown in University of Washington, Seatle, WA, United States - 4-16-21 metaG | ecosystem: Host-associated > Plants > Roots > Rhizosphere...
GGTCCTGGGACTCGCTTGTTGTCGGGTTCTTGAGCCCCGCGTCGTTGGCGATAGCGGCCACCTCGGCGAGGAGCCGCGTGGCGTCAAGGGTGCGCGCGGCGTCCAGTTGCGCGGCCGCCGCCTGCGCGGAGGCCTCGATCTTCGAGCGGTTGGAGATCCAGAGCGCCTGGTCGGTTAGCGAACTCGTCGTCACGTGCACCTCGCGCACGAAGCGGCGCGTCCGGCCCGAGAGGCTCGAGAGCCAGATCGCCGCCGCCAGGACCGCGAACCCCGTCAGGAGGAGCTTCTCGCGGAAGTACCGGGCGAGGAAGAAGGCCTTCAGGGTCCGGATCATGAGGTGGCCGGCGCCAGCGCCGTGGGCTTGAAGGTCACGATGAGGGTGAACGAGGCAACGTTGTTGCGAAGGAGCTGGTCGCGGATCTCGACGTGGTCGCACCCGGGCGTCTGCTCGAGGGCGGTCTTGAACCCGCCGATCTCGCCGGCGTTCCCGGTCTGGGCCTCGATCTGGATCGTGTAGAGGCCGCTCGTCGTCGCCCTAAGGAACTGGATCGCCGCCGGCTTCTTCGCCGCGACGACCGAGATCATCTCGAGCGGGAGGAGCCGCTCGGTCGAAAGCTTCTCGATCCGGTTCGCGAGCTCCTGGTCGCTCATGATCCGCGAAACCGTCGTCTTCTGGGCGCCCACCTTGGCGATCCGGGCCTTCTCCCAGAGCCCCGCGCCGACGAGGGCGACCTCGCAGAGGGCGAAGAGGGCGCATGCGAGGACGGAGCCCATCGCGACCCGCCAGAGGAGGAGGTCTCGACGCTGCGCGCGGGCGAGGGCCGCCATGTCGGCCTTGTCGCGGACGTCGAGGGCGGCCATTGCGCCGGACTCAAGGGTCGAGCGGAGCGTCCCGGCCGCGAACACGACCTCGCTGTCGCTCCTCGCGGGCTGCGCCACGGGGGGCGCCGGGGCGTCGACGACGGTCCTCGCCTCCCCGGCGGCCTTGATGAGTTCGGAGCGGGCCTTGGCCCGCTCCTCCTCGGTGGCCTCGGGAGACAGCACCGTGTGGAGCACAAGCGATGGCACCTTCCCCTGGTCCCAGTGGACCACGGTCAGCCCATCGGGCGCCGCAAGGACGATCGTCGTCGCGGGCTCGACCCCGCTCCCCAGGACCGCGGCGAACGCCGGGAGGACGTGCTGCGCCGAGCCCCATTCCGCGGTCTGGTCCGCGGTGAACCGGCGACGGTAGGCCGCGAAGGCGAGCACCCGGTCGGACCCCGGGGTCCAGTAGTACCCGTAGTAGAGCTGGGAAAGCGGGAAGGGCGAGAGGGCCTCGAGCGCGATGCCAACCTCGGATACCACCTGCTCCCGGGAGGCGCCGGCCTGGACCGGGATCGCGCGGGAGAAGAACATCGCGTCCGGGAGGAGGGCGACCCGGGGCGGCGGCGGTCCCGCGCGCAGGGCATCAAGGGGGGAGGCGCACATGCTCAGGTCAGCGGCGGGACGGGTGGAGGGGGAAGTTGCGGAATCTCATCATCTTCGAGCAATTCGAGGACGGTAAAGGGATAATTGATGCTTTGCGAGGCTGCCGCGGCATTCGCCGCGGTGGTGGCGGTTGAGGAGGGCGCCGCGGTCGCGGCGAGGGAGGTGGTCGCACTGGGAGACGCGCCGGTGGTGCTGGCGGTTGCATTGACCGCGTTCGTTGTGTTGATCGTCGCCCCGCCCTGCGGGGCCACGACCGCAGAGAGGCGGTACGACGAGCTGCCGTCGTGGACGGTGACGAGGACACGCAGCGCCGTGATCGTCGTCCCGAAGGGCGCGGCGTTTCCGCCCAGGCCCGCGATCGCGGCCATGGTCGAGGTGTTCATGAACCACTGCTGGCCCTGCTGGGCGTACTGGCCGGTGCCGGCCAGGTAGTCGCTGATGTGCTGCTGCTGGATGTCCGTGTACTGGCCGACCGTCGCCATGACGTCCGCGTTGGCGCCGTTCACGTCGGGCTGCGAGAACTTGAAGAGGGAGAAGTCGTTCACGAACCGCCAGAAACTGGCGTTCGGCTGGCCGTTCTCGTCGAAGAAGAATTCCCGCGCGCCGTCGATCGCCGCCAGTTCGCTGAAGGAGCGCATGGGCCTTCCGGGCTCGGCGTACGGGATCTTCGCATCGCCGTAGTCGGTGTTGAGGGCGGTCGCGTAGACGTAGCCGTTCTGCATCCAGCCGAGGATCGAGTCCGCGAGCTTCTCGGCGTCGACGGGGGCGAGCTGCCAGTACTCGAAGAGGTTCGTGAGCGTCGTCAGGTCGATGTGCGTCAGCGGGATCTTCCCGCTCTCGTCCTGGAAGGCCACCTCGACCGTCCGGCCCTCCGACGGCGTCCAGCCCGCCCAGCCGAGCGGGTCCTTCCAGCCCTCCGCGGGGCTGTGGAGCCCGTTGTCGGCCTGCCGGAAGTCCTCCAGGACGGCGAGCGTCACCTCGAGCGCCGAGAACGCCTCCTGGCGGAGCCTGCGGGAGTCGGCCTGGCGCACCTCGACCAGGAGATCGTTCCCCGCCTTCTCGACAAAGAGCGCGAGGGCCGCCGAGGTGAAGACCATCGTCACGAGGACGAGGACGATGACGGAGGACCGCAGGGGGTCCGGGCGGGGGCTCTTCGTCGGGTTCTTCACCAGGGGTTGGGGAGGCCCGAGGGGGTCCCGGGCAGGCTGACCAGGGCCTCGCGCTTGAGGCCGTTGTAGGTGAACGTGAGCCTTAGCCTCTGCGGCGCCAGGGGGTTGCCCCCGCTGTCGGTCCGAAGCGCCGTCTCCGTCGTCCACTTGTTGAAGTCCGTGTCGAAGTAGTCGTAGGCGAGCGCGGTCACGAAGGGGGAGATGAGCGTCTCCCTCGGCGGCTCGTCGTTGAAGTGGTTCTCGAGGTCCGAATGCCAGAGCATGTAGATCCCCTGGTCCCTCCTGACCTCTAGGGAGCAGGTGACCTCGGGAAGGGGGTCGTCCGGCCAGCGCAGGATCCTGCCCCCGGAAAGCTGCATGAAGGTGATCAGGTTCTCCTGGGAGCCGCCGGCCGGGGTCACCGGCTGGACGCCGACCGGCTTCGCGTTGACCGCGGCCGTCGGCGGGAGCGAGGCGCGGACCATCTCCTTCTGGAGGTAGCGGGTCACCGCGCGCACATGCTGGTCGAAGAGCCGGATGTCGGTCCCCTTCCCCCAGAGTTCGCCCATGGAGAAGATGAAGGTGTTCAACCCCACGAGGACCAGGGCGACGAGCGCCATCGACAGCATGACCTCGACCAGCGTGAAGGCGCGCCTCCTCATTGGGCCTGCTTTCCCTGGACGAGCGCGATCCGGTCGGCGGCCGCCTGGCGGAGCGTCGAGCGGGCCGCCGGGTCCGACCAGGTCGGCCGGAGGAGCATGAAGGTCTCGACCACGTTCTTCGAGTCGGAGGCGTTCTGGCCGGTGATCGCGCAGGTGAAGGTCACCGTGAAGAGGTCGGTCGTCGCGGCGGGGTCGATCTCGGCCGTCCACTTGACGTGGCGGTCGCCGTCGTCGAACTCGGCGCCGGCCTGGGCCGTCTGCAGGTCGGCGATCGCGAGGAGCTGCGACCGGGCGAAGGAGACGTCCTCGTTGTTGGCGTTCGCGTTGCGGGCGATCTCGAAGCTGTTGAGGACGTTCACGTACGCGCCCCCGAGGACGACGGCCGTCAACGCGAAGATCATGAGGGCCACGAGGACCTCGATCAGCGTGAAGGCCCGCCGCGGTCTGCTACGGCCTGGCATCGGTCGGGGACAGCACCGGGGCGCACGTCCACGGGTCGATCGAGAGCATGTGGGCGCCGGCGTTCGCGCGGATCTGCGCGCGGAAGGGCGTGCAGGTCCCGTCGTTGTAGAAGGCCACGGTGGCCATCGGCTGGGTCTCGACGAGCGTGCCGCCGACAAGCGTCTCGGAGCCCGACTCCGCCTGGGCGGAATGGAAGTCGATCAGGAGGTCGTCGGGGCCCGTGACGGGGACGACCGTCCTGTTCAGGGAGTCGGCCAGGACGAACCCCTTGGCCTTCGGGTCGAAGCTCAGGAACACGCTCTGCCGGTCCTCGAGCGCCTGCCGGCGCGCGTCGGCGCACGCCTGCCAGAACTGGTCGTCCAGCGACTTGGCCTTGTCCGCGAGCATGGCCGAGGACCCGCCGATGAAGATCGTGCCCATGAGCGCGATGAGCGCCAGGACCAGCAGGATCTCCAGGAGCGTGAACCCGGCCCGGTCACCAGTTTCCGATGTCGTCATCAGTTCCGTCCACCTTGTCCGGCCCCTTCGACCAGACATCGTACCCGGTCTTGTTGTGGGTTCCCGGGTAGCGGTACTGGTAGGGCTCGTTCCACGGGTCCAGGAGCGGGAATTTGGTGCCCTCGGCGACATAGGGGCCGCGCCAGCGGTCGGCCTTGTTGGCGGGGGCCGTGAAGAGGGCGCCCAGGCCCTCCTCCGTCGATGGGTAGTCGCCCATCTGCAGGCGGTAGGTCGTCAGCGGGGTCTTGACGCTCTGGGTCACCATGAGCTTCGCGATCTGGACCTGGGAGCCCCCGAAGAGGGTTCCCACGTTGGAAAGGGTGAGGCCGGCGAGGAGGCCGATGATGGCGATGACGACCAGGATCTCGATCAGCGTGAAGCCGCGGTTTAGGGGTCTTTTTTGCGGGGACATTGCGGGGGGAGGATTAGGGCAAGGGCGGCGCATTGTCGAGACGCCCGCGCTGGGCCTGGGGTTTCACGGAAATCGTTCATTTTCAGCGGCGGTCCCCGGGCCGGGTCCTCTCCAGGAAGACGAAGTTCACGAGGAAGCTCAGACCCAGCACGCCGCCCAATGTTCGAATATTCCGCATGGCGCCGACGACCTCCGAGAAGGAGCTCGCGGCGGGCTCCCGAACCCTAAGAAGGAGGAAGGCGCCGAGGAGCGCCACGATGGGCTGGGCCATGAAGCAGACGTGGTAGACCTGGAGCGGGCTGCCCCACCCCGCCGGGGCGTGCGAGAGGACCCAGCCCCCGAGGACCGGGGCCACGGCCGCGACGAAGGACGAGACCGCGAGGTTGAACCCGATCGCGAGACGCTTCGCCTCGGCGGGGATGAGGCGCAGGAGGATCATGAACTGGCCGAGGACGAACCCGGCGCTCGTCGCCCCGACCCAGGTCCAGAGGAAATAGAGCATCACCCGGTTCCCCGGGTTCGCAAAGCACCACGCGAACATCGACAGCTGCCAGAGTGCGAGCGAGAAGGCCATGACCGGCTTGTTGCCGTAGCGGTCGAGGAGCCGACCCCAGGCCGGGAGCGAGAGGGCGCCCCCCACCTGCGAGAGCGCCGTCACGACCCCGACGTCGAAGGCCGAGAACCCGATGTGGTCGAACATGAAGACCGTGTAGAAGGGCCCGAAGCAGTTGGCGGCGAAGCTCCACACGGCGCCAAAGAGGACGAAGACGAGGAAGGAGCGGGCGCCGAGGAGGACGTCCACGTGGTCGCCGAAGGTCCTCCCGTCGGGGGGCGACGGCCGGTGGGGCCTCGTGGGGCTTCTCCACTGCCAGCGAAGCGAGAAGACACGCAGGAAGGCCGAGCCGAAGATGACGGCCTGGAAGGCACCGACCGCGTAGCCCCAGTGGTAGAGGATCCAGCCCGACGCCATGAGGAAGAGGACCGTCGAGAGCTGCAGGAACCGGTTGCGCCGCCCGAAGAACTTCCCGCGGATCCGCGCGGGGACCCACTCCTCGATCCATGTGCTCCACGAAATGCCGGCGACGGCCCCGAAGCAGCTCGAGACGAGGAACCAGCCGACGATCCAGAGTGCCGCCCGCCCTGGGGATCCCCGCGGGATATAGGGGAGGATGAATCCGAGCGCGATCCAGCTCAGGAGGTGCAGCACCTCCGCCGAGATCGTCACGACCTTCGGGGGCTTCCAGCGAAGGAGGAAGGGCGAGACGAAGATCTGCAGGAAGTTGCCGACGAAGGGCAGGCTCCCCATGACGCCGATCGCGGTCGTCGAGAGCGGGAACGCCTTCGTGACAAGCGCCGTGATGGCCATGCTCGCCGGGAGCGCCATCGTGATGAGCGGCATGGCGACGATGCCCTCCCTCGCGCAGTTCCTGAGGCAGAGCCGCAGGTCCTCCTTCCGGCGGACCGCGAGGGCGCGGCCCGGCGGGACCGGGGGAAGGGGTGATGCGGGGACCATGGGCGGAAGGCGATTAAAGCACGGGTCGCCGCACGGGCTCCATGCCCAAAATGGCCCCCGCCCCGGGGGCTACTTGACGACGCCGACCAGGGTCACCTTGAGGATCACGCACCCGTGCGCGGGCACGGATGCCTTGAAGCCGTCGGAGGCCGGGAGGTCCTCGTGCCGCCAGAGGTCGCGGACGCCAATCGCCCGGACGGGGATCCCGGCCTCGGCCCAGGAGAACGCGGCCGCCTGCGCCTGGTGGCTGCGGTTGAAGACGCCGACGGCGACCGTCCCGTCATGGAGCGGCTTCGTCCAGACCTCTACGCCGTCCTTCGCGTACGCGCGGGTCGCCTCGTGACCGAGGCTGTCCTGGTCGATCGCGATGACCTCCCCGTTCGTGAGGATTTCGCGGGTGTCGTCGGACATGAGGCGCAGGTCGTTGCCGGCCATGAGCGGGGCCGCGAGCATGCACCAGAGGCTGAAGTGGGTCCGGTACTCGGCCGGGCTCATCCCGCCGTTGCCGACCTCGAGCATGTCGGGGTCGTTCCAGTGGCCGGGTCCCGCATAGGGGGCCAGCTTGCCCTGACTGAACCCGATGTTGTCCATCGATTTCCAGTTGTCAGAGATGTCGTCCGACGTCCGCCAGAGGTTGCCGCTGACGGCGGGGGCCCAGGTCCAGACGTCCCCCATCCCGTACTCGCACAGGCTGTAGACGATCGGCCTTCCGCAGTGCTCCAGGGCGTCGCCCATCCGCTGGTAGATGGCGCGCAGCTCCTCCTTGCCGTAGATGCGCCCGGCGCTGCACCAGTCGTACTTCAGGTAGTCGATCCCCCATGCGGCGTAGGTCTTCGCGTCCTGCTCCTCGTGGCCGAAGCTGCCCTCGTAGCCGCCGCAGGTGACCGGTCCCGGGGAGGAGTAGATGCCGAGCTTAAGCCCCTTCGCGTGCACGTAGTCCGCGAGCGCCTTCATGTCCGGGAACTTCCTGTTCGGGACGACGTTGCCCTGGGCATCGCGGCCGGCCTCCCAGGTATCGTCGATGTTGATGAAGGTGTACCCCGCGGCCGCCATTCCGGAACTCACCATCGCGTCCGCCGCGGCGCGCACCGTCGCGTCGTCGACCTGCTCCGCAAAGTGGTTCCAGCTGTTCCAGCCCATGGGGGGCGTCCTCGCGAGGCCGTTGTCGGGGAGTGTCCGGACGACCGGCGGCGGGATCGCCGCCGGGGCCCTCATCTCGGCCTCGGTGACCGGCACCGCCGTGCCCTCCTGGGTGTTGTCGGCGCCGTAGTTGATGACGACATGCAGGTTCGCGCCCTCGGGCCTCACCCGGAAGTTCCAGCCCCAGTCCATCGTGAAGACCAGGTCCGCGCCGTCCATATGCGCCCCGTGGATCGGGATGCTGCCGGAGCCGTTGGGATAGATGCCGCCCTCGGTCAAGCCGCCCTTCTGGTGGAGGACCATGTAGGTGTGGAGCGTGACGCCCCACTCCTTGGGCTGGTCGAGCCTCCAGGCGCCGTTCAGGTCGGCGGACCGTGCGGCGGGGAGCGAGAGGGCCAGGACGGCCGCGACGAGGGAGAGGCCTAGGGCCCTCCCGGGATTTCCGACGGGGAACGGGTTCATCATCTGGTGGGGTTCGTGTATATAAGCCTTTGGGCCGATCTATTCGCCCATATTACAATTCTAACTACATGGGCCGCCCAGTGGCGGACGGGTGAGCCGATCTATATACTTGGGGTAACCCCAACCGTCAATGCGCCATGGACTCATCATCGGGTTCGCAACCACCGTTACCTTGGAGATCCTCGTGGCCTGGGGAGGCAACAGGACCCACTACATCCCGAAGCCGAAGCCCGTGGACGACACCCCGAAGGTCGAGATCGTGATGCCGAAATACGACCCCGACCCGCCCGAGGTCGTCGAGGGGGCGGCCCAGCCGACCCCGATCGACATCGCCCCGCCGATGCAGACGGACGTCCCCCAGGTCGTGACCCCGGAGTCGTTCGTCCAGCAGATCGAGCCGCCCCCGCCCGACCTGAGCTCGATCACGAGCAACGTCGTCAAGATACCCGAGACCCGCACCTTCTTCGGCAATGTCCAGGTGATCGACATCTCCCAGCTGGACCAGATCCCGGTCGCGAAATACAGGGCCCGCCCCCTCTACCCGACCGAGATGTCCCGGGCCGGGCTCAGCGGCCACGTGCAGGTCGACTTCATCGTCGACACGGAGGGCAACGTGCGCAACGCCCGCGCGGTCGCCTCCTCTCAGCGGGAGTTCGAGGAGAGCGCCGTCGCGGCCGTCGCCAAATGGAAGTTCCTTCCCGGGAGGAAGAACGGCCACGTCGTGTACACGCACATGCAGGTCCCGATCCTTTTCAACATCACGAGCGAGACCTGACCCGGGGGCGGAACTAGAACTTCAGGTGGCTAAGGTCCACCATCGCGACGCCCTCGACGGGCTCCCCGGCGCTAAGCGCGGGCTTGAAGCGGATCGTGCGGACGACGGAATCAAGGTACGCGTCGACAATCCGGTCCTTGCACGCGAGGTCGGAGTAGGCCTCGGATGCCGTTCCTTCCCCGGAGACCTTGACGAAGAACGGCTGCGAGTACTTCCCGGCCGTCACCTGGGCGGCGAGGCCGTCCGGCAGGTTGCCCATGACCGGCACCGCCGTCAGCGTCTGCCCCTTGTGGGCCTCGATGTACCGGGCCCTGACATAGTCGAACGCCTGGTCGCTCGTCAGCACCTGGCGCTTGGGCGAGACATTGGTCGCGACCTCGCGACCCTGGTCGTAGAGGTGAACCTCGAAACCCTCGAGCGTGTAGCCCAGGGGGAAGCCGTCCTGCTCGAACTCGACCTTCGTCACCTTGGAGCTGACCGGGTCGATCGCCTTCGCGTAGACCAGGTTCTTGTAGCTGCCCTCGGGGGCGCCCCTCTCGTGGAACCGGGTCATCGTCACCAGGTACGGGACGTTGAGCGGGGTGTCCGAGGAGATCTCAAAGGAGACGTTCAGGGCGTCGAAGTCGCCGGTGGTGTCCCTCGTGTCGATCGGGAAGAGGTCCGAGCCGGCGCTGGCCGCCGCGGCGTTCAAGGTCTGCTGGGAGCTTGCAAGCGACTGCTGGTCCCCGTTCGTCGCGGGCGAGGTGCCCCCGGTCGCCGAGGTCCTGTTGACGCCCATCTGGGAGGCCTGGATCTGGACGTTCTGGGCCGCGGTCGCCTGGCTGACGGACGCCGCGTAGCCCGCGTTCGTCTGGGCCGTCTGGGACATGCCCTTGGTCAGCCTGACGGCGGGGTCGTTCATGAACGTGTAGCCCCGCTCCGCCTTCATGTTGGAAAGGGTCGCCGAGACCTCGGTCAGCTTCTGGAGCGGCGTCACCTTCATGGCGATGGGGCCCAGGTTCGCGGACACCAGGACCTCCTTGCCGTCGACGACGATGACCCAGGACCTGCCGTTCACGTCCCTGACGGGATAGACGTCCGTCCCCTGCCCGACCGAGATGTTGTCGCCCTGGAAGAGGGTGTACATCTTGCCCCCGGCGGGCGCATCAGCGGCCAACGCCACCGCCCCGCAGAGAAATAGCGCGGGACACAGGAGTCTCGCAGCGGTTGGGAACGAGCGTTTACGAGGCAGTGGGTTCGGATGCATGAGATTGACCTATTCTAGATAGACGAGTCCGGCGGGGCAAGGTTCCGGTCCATGAGGCGATCCACCGCCGCGGGACCAAGGGTTTCCCCTGCTACAGGGCTTAACACCGATAACCGTAAAATCCCTTCATTGTTACGCGCACCGCCATCGCCGAGTCCCAAGGAGGCCGCGCGGGGCAGGCGACTCCCGTAATCCTCTTGCATTGATGGAGCTGCAATCACGGGGGCCCAGTTCGTCAGCGCACCGTGAGCTCCACCGCATGCTCCCGCTGGTCGTCCCGCAGGGAAAGCGTGCTGCCTGCCACCTCCATCCCGTCGACCGTGAGGACGCCCGGCCCGGCCGAGTCCGCGGCGAGCCGCGTGATCGTGATGTGGTAGACCGTCTGGCGGTAGCGGTAGTGGATCTTGAAGCTCGGCCACGCCTTGGGCATGCGGGGGGCGAGTCGCAGGCGGTCGCCCTCCAGGTTTGCGCCGAGGAGCGTCTCGACCAGCAGCCGGTACATCCACCCGGCCGACCCCGTGTACCAGGTCCAGCCTCCCCTGCCCTGGTGCGGCGCGACCGCATAGACGTCCGCGGCGACGACATAGGGCTCGACCTTGTACACGGCGATCTGCCTCGCGGTGGCGCCGTGGTTCACGGGGTTGAGCATCCCGAAGAGCTCCCACGCGCGCTCGCCCTCACCCATGAGCGCGAAGGCCATGGCGGCCCAGATCGCCCCATGGGTGTATTGGCCGCCGTTCTCGCGCACGCCGGGGACGTAGCCCTTTATATATCCGGGGTTGAGCGGGGTCTTGTCGAAGGGCGGGTTGAAAAGCTGCACCAGGCCCAGGTCGCGCCGGACAAGGATCGAGTCGACGGACTCCATGGCCTGCCGCGAGCGGGACGGATCGCCCGCGCCGCTCAGCACCGACCAGCTCTGGGGAAGCGAGTCGATCTTGCACTCGAGGCAGGCCTTCGAGCCGAGGGGCTCGCCGTTGTCGAAGTAGGCCCGCCTGTACCACTCGCCGTCCCAGGCCCCCCGCTCGATGTTCTGCTGGAGCTTCTGGGCCTCGGCAAGACAGCGGTCGGCGAACACGGGGTCGCCGTGCGCGCGGGCGAGCCCCGAGAACCTCGCGAGCACGTCGTACAGGAAGAAGGCCAGCCAGACGCTCTCGCCGGTGCCGAGGTTCCCTACCCGGTTCATGCCGTCGTTCCAGTCGCCGCAGCCCATGAGCGGCAGCCCGTGGGCGCCGAAGCGCAGCCCCCGCTCGATCGCCCGCACGCCGTGCTCGTAGAGCGTGGCCGTCTCCTCCGATCGGTTGGGGAGGTCGAAGTAGGTCTCCTCATCGGGCTTGACCGCCCGGCCCTCCACGAAGCGGATCCTCTCGTCGAGGACACCCGTGTCGCCCACGCAGTCGACGTAGCGGCAAGTGGCGTAGGGAAGCCAGAGGTAGTCGTCTGAGGAGTGTGTCCGCACCCCCCTGCCCGCGGGCGGATGCCACCAGTGGAGGACGTCGCCCTCGCGGAACTGCTCGGCGGCCGCGCGCAGCAGGTGGGCGCGCGTCAGGGCCGGCTCGGCGTGGACGAGGGCCATGACGTCCTGCAGCTGGTCGCGGAACCCGAAGGCCCCGCTGGACTGGTAGAACCCGGTCCGGCCCCAGATCCGGCACCCCAGGGTCTGGTAGAGGAGCCACCCGTTCGCCATCACGTTCACGGCCGGGTCCGGGGTATCCACGTTGACGGCGCCCAGCGTCCGGTTCCAGTACGCCCAGACGCCCTCGAGCGCCGCGCGGCCTGCGTCCGGGGCGCGGAAGCGCTGGACGAGGCCCTGCACGTCAGCCGGGCTGCGGCCGACCCCGAGGCGGAAGCTCACCTCCCGCTCCTGCGAGTCGGGCAGGTCCACCGCGACCTGCACCGCGCCGCAGGGGTCGAGGCCCGCGCCGACCTTCCCGGAAAGCCGCGCGCGCCTGAGCGCGGCGGGCCTCTTGAGGCTCCCGTTGCGCCCGAGGAATTCCCTGCGGTCGCCCGTCACGGTGCGCCCTTCGCTCGAGTCGATGAAGGCGACGCGCTCGGAGAACTCCGAATTGTAGCAGTTCCTCGCGAAAAGCGCCCCGGTTCTCAGGTCCACCTCGGTGCGCACGTGCAGGAGGCTCCTCTGCCGCAGGTCGCACAGGACCCACTCCCAGTAGCCCGTGGCCGTCACGCGCCGCGGGCGCCCGGAGGTGTTACGCAGCTTCAGCACCATGAACTTCACCGGCGCGTCCATCGCCACGTAGACCCAGAGCTCGGAGGAAATGCCGTTCTCCGTGTGCTCGAAGACCGTGTAGCCAAAGCCGTGGCGGATGACGTAGGGGGTCGCCCCGCGCGCCGGCAGGGGCGTCGGGGACCAGAACTGACCGGTCTGCTCGTCGCGCAGGTAGAGGGCCTCGCCCGTCGTGTCGCGCACGGGATCGTCGCTCCAGGGGGTCAGCCGGAACTCGTGGGCGTTCTCAGACCAGGTGTAGGCGCTGCCGCTCTCGGAGACGACAGTGCCGAAGAAGGGGTTCGCGATCACGTTGACCCAGGGGGCCGGGGTCGTTTGCCCCGGCTCGAGCGTGATGACGTACTCGTGCCCGTCCTTCGTGAACCCGCCGAGGCCATTGCCGAAGATGAGCTCGCGCGGCGTCGCCGCCGGCGCCGCGTCGCGGCGGGGGGAGCGGGTGGGCACGAAGGGCGCGACCGGGGCCTCGAGCACCCTGCTCTCCTCGAGCTGGTCGGCAAGGCTCCCGTTCTCGTCGTCCAGCAGGACGCGTGCGGCCGCCTGCAGGAGCACCAGGTCCTCGTGGGGGACCTGCTCCAGGCGCCGGACGAAGATGCCGCCGGGCTTGTCGAGCATCGGCGCCCCGCTGCCCGAGGTGACCAGGTTCGTGATCTGGTCGAACAGGGACTGGCGGTACACCGAGACGTCGACGCTCAGGATGACCAGCTCGACCGTGAGCCCCTTGATGCGCCAGTAGGCGTGCGCCTGCACGAGCTGGCGGACGATCTCGATCTTCTCGACGCCGCTGATGCGCAGAAGGACGATCGGCGCGTCGCCCGAGATCCCGTAGCTCCAGAGGCCGCTCTGGCCGCGCAGGTTGGCGGCGAGGACCACGGGGCTCGCCCGCCTTGAGGGGTCGGCGTAGATGAGGGCGCTGGCGAGCCTGCCGTACACCTGGGCCTCCGCCTCGGTCGTCCCCAGCTGGCGCAGGGTCACCCGGCTGTGCGTCCACGCCAGGTCGAACGCCCGCTCGGTCATGCGGCCCCCCTGGTATTTCTCCATCTGGGCGAGCGAGACCTCGCGGCTTTCCGCCATGCCGATCACGAGGTCGACGACCGCGCTCCCGTGGGGGGGAACCAGGACCGTGCGCCGAAGCGACACGATGGGGTCCAGGACAAAGCCGACGGTGTTCGACAGCGGCGCCCGGGCGCCCATCGCCTCCGGGTTGCCAAGCGTCCCGCCGCGCCCGACGAACCTGAGGCGGTCGGTCTCGCAGGACACCGTGCCCCCGCCGCCGGAGGACACCACCATCTGGTGGAGCAGCCACGGCGGCTTCTCCTCGGGGTACCGGGCCCGGCGCGTGCAGAGGATGGCCGAGGATTCCCTGACGAATTCCGTCTGCACGAAGAGGTTGCTGAAGGCGGGATGCGCCTCGTCCGAGCCGGGGGTTGCCAGGACGACCTCGGCGTAGCTCGTCAGCTCGATGCTCCGCTCGACGGGCGAGCGGTTGGTGATCGTGACGCGGCGCAGCTCGACGTCGTCCTCCGGCGACACGCAGATCTCCGTATGGGTCTCGAGGTCGGCGTGGCGCTGCCGGAACTCGGCGCGCGCCAGCGTGAAGACGGCCTCGTAGTCCTTCGCCCTGCGGTGGGTCGGCTGGAACGCCGCCGACCAGAAGTCGCCCGAGGCGAGGTCGCGCAGGTACACGAAGGTCCCCCAGCAATCGCAGGTCGGATCCTCCCGCCACCGCGTCACCGCGAGGTCGCGCCAGCGGCTGAAGCCCCCGCCGGCGCTGCTGACGACGACGTGGTACCGGCCGTTGGACAGGAGCTGGACCTCGGGCGCCGGGGCGGCCGGGTTCGTCAGGATGCGGGTCACGCTTTCGGCGTCGCTGGAGAGCGACTGCGTCGTCTCGAAGGCCAGGTCCTCCTCCAGCATGCTCACGGCGGCCTTCGGGAGGCGCTCCTGCAGCAGGAGGTCCGTCGCCTTGAGGATCGGGCAGGCCATGAAGCGCCGCTGCATGGGGGAATTGCGCAGGAGATTCACCAGGCCGATGAGGCTCATCCCCTGGTGGTGGGCCATGAACGACCTTATGGTGGTGCTCGCCTCGCCCGGGGGGAGCCGCGACGGCGTGTAGTCCACCGCCTCGTAGAAGCCGTAGGCGCCCATGCGCCCCTCCGCCGCCAGCCGCTGCAGGTTCTCGCAGGCCTCGACCGGGGCGATCAGGAGGGCAATCGCCGTCGCGTAGGGGGCGATCACCATGTCCTCGCCGAGCCCCCGCTTCAACCCGAGCCCCGGCACGCCGAAGGCCCGGTACTGGTAGTTCAGGTCGGCGTCCGTGTGGTTGTAGCCCGATTCGGAGATGCCCCAGGGCACGCCCCGCAGGTTCCCGTAGGTGATCTGCTGGCGGACCGCCGCCCTGCAGGTGTGGTCGAGGAGCGTGTTCTCGTAGGTCGGCATCACCAGGAGCGGCATGAGGTACTCGAACATCGAGCCGCTCCAGGAGACGAGGACCGGCTCGCCGCTGGATGCGACAAGCAGGCGCCCGAGCGAGAACCAGTGGTCCTGGGGAATCTGCCCCAGGGCGATCGCCACGTAGCTGCACAGACGCGCCTCCGAGGCCAGGAGATCGAAGAACCCCGGGTCGCACCGGCGCTCGGTGACGTTGAACCCGGTCGAGAACAGGTCCCTTGCCGGGCTGTAGAGATAGTCGAAGTCCATGGCCGCCATCTCGTCGGCCTGCTTCGCGAGCGCCTCCAGCTCCTGCATGCGCTCGCGGGCCCTGCCGGCGGCCTCGCGCAGCGATCCCAGAAGCTCGGAATCGGTCATTCCGGAGGGGTCGCGGGAGCCGGCCGTCACCTCGAGCGCCGCAAGCTCCCTAAGGGTGGGCGCCCGGTCGAGCGCGGCCAGCCTCGCCTCAAGCGCCTGGTCGTGCGCCGAGGGCACCCTCGCGGATCCCGCCGGGCGCGGGGTAAGGGACAGCCAGGGCGCGATGAAGCGCAGGTCCCGCAGGTGCTCCTCGCAGCCGGCCTTGAGCGCCCGGGCCCAGGTCGCCGGCTCCGTCCCCTCGCCCGCCACCGCGTCGGCGATCTCGGCGGAGAGGGCCGCGGCCCTCTCCAGCGTGGCAAAGGCCGCCCGCATTCCGGAGGGTGCCACGCGAAGCTCCGCGTCCAGCCTCGCAAGGGCGTCGTTCCTGCGGGCCATGCCGGAGAGGACCCCCAGCGTGTCCTGAAGTCCCGCGAAGACCTGCGGGGACAGGACCGCCTCGTCGGCCATCTCCCTCATCCCCGAGCCGAGCGTCAGCAGGTGCCCCGCGAGGTTGCCGCTGTCCACGCTCGACAGATAGAGGGGGGCGAGCGGCCTGAGCGTGCGGGTGTCATACCAGTTGTAGAAATGCCCGTGGTGGCGCTCGAGCCGCCCCATGGTCGCGAAGGCGTCCCGCGTGCGCCGGATCGCCCCGCCGCAGGAAAGGTACCCCATGTCCCTCGCCGCGAGGTTGGACAGGAGCGCCAGCCCCATGTTCGTGGGGGACGTGCGCGAGGCGATCCTCGGGTCCGGGATCTCCTGGATGTTGTCGGGCGGCAGCCAGTTCTCGTCCGCATTCACGAAGGTCTCGAAGAAATGCCAGGTCCTGCGGGTCGTGCGCCTGAGGAAGACGAGGTGGTCCTCCGTAAGCTTCGGGATCCTGGCGGCGATCGGCAGGCTAAGCCACCACGCGAGCCCCGGCGCGGCGAGCCAGAGACCGAGGATCGGCAGCGCATCCCTCCACAGCGGCGGCTGCAGCCGGAAGAGGAGGAACCCGCCCGCAAGCGCCAATGCGGGCGCCACCCACATCATTGCGACAAAGCCGCCGAGGCCCGCCGGCGGCGCCCCCTCCGCCTCGTTGGAGGTCCGCCACTCAAGGAGCCGCCGGTGGGTCACCAGCAGGCGGAAAAGCGTCCTGACGACCGCGTCCATGCTGACGTAGGCGTCATGGGGAAGGAACGCCAGGCAGACGGCGGCCTGGCACAGCTGCTTCAGGCAGGCCCCGCACACGCTGCTCACGTGCATGACCAGCGGAAGGTCGGCCGGCTTTCGAAACAGGTCGACCAGCGCCGAAAGGAGCCCGGGAAGCACCGCGATTCCGAGGACGATCAGGACCCCGAGGATCCCGAAGCCCGGGAAGAACAGCCAGCCGCCGAGCATCATGAGCAGGAGGGCCGGCGCGACCAGGCTGCGCCTCAGGTTGTCGAGGATCTTCCACTGCGAGAGCGCGGAGAGCGGGTTGGCGATGCGGTTGCCTCCCGGACCGGGGACCCGCGGAAGGAGCCATTGGGCGATCTGCCAGTCGCCGCGGATCCACCGGTGGCGCCGGTCCATGTCGACGTTGTAGCGGGAGGGGTAATCCTCGTAGAGCTCAAGGTCGCTCACGAGCGCGGAGCGGGCGTGGCACGCCTCAAGCAGGTCGTGGCTGAGGATCGTGTTCTCGGGGAAGCGCCCGCTCATGGCCCGCTCGAAGGCGTCCACGTCGTAGATCCCCTTGCCGATGAACGAGCCCTCGTGAAACACGTCCTGGTACACGTCGGACACCTCGCGCGTGTAGGGATCGATCCCCGCGCTGCCCGCGAAGAGCCGGACGTAAAGGGACCTGCGGGCACTGGGCAGGCTGACGCCGATGCGCGGCTGGAGGATCCCGTACCCCTGCGCGACGATGCCGCTCTTCTCGTCAAAGACGGGGCGGTTCAGCGGGTGCGCCATCGTCCCGGCGAGCTGCCAGGCGACGTTGCGCGGAAGGTGCGTGTCGGTGTCGAGCGTGATGACGTACTTGATGGACGTGAACAGGCCCGCGTCGCCCACGACCTCCGAGAACCGGCCGCCGCCGGCCCCGCGCAGGAGCGCGTTGAAGTCGGCGAGCTTCCCCCTCTTGCGCTCGAACCCCATCCACCGGCCCTCGCCGGCATTCCAGCGCCGCGGCCTGTGGAGCAGGTAGAACAGGTCCCGCGATGCGGAGAGGTACTTCAGGTTCAGCATCTCGACCCCCGCCCGCGCCCGCTCCAGGAGCGGGCCGTCGCCCGGCATCACCTCCGCCGCGGCGTCGCGGAAATCGGTCAGGAGCGCGAAGTGGAGGTTCTTGTCCCGGTTCGAGAGATGGTGGATCTCCAGGGTCTCGATCAGCCGGTCGACGCCCTCGATGCTCGCAAGGATCGTCGGGACGACCACCATGGTGCGGCAGCCCGGGGTGATCCCCGACGTGAAGTCCATCCGGGGCAGGAGGCGCGGCTTGACGGCCAGCATGGACAGCCAGTTCACCAGGGCGATGGCCAGCTGGCTGAAGCAGAGCGCGGAGACCGCGGCCAGGAGCGCGAGCCTCCACGCCGGAACCCCCGGCGCCATCCCGTGCCGGACCGCCCAGAGGGCCGCAAGCAGGGTCAGGGCCCCGATGGCACCCGCGTAGAACGCGAGCGGCAGGCGGTGGATCGTCCTTTCCATGACCGTGCGCAGGGGCCACCGGACGCCGACGCAATCGCCCAGGGCGGAGCGGCCCTCGTCGACCAGGAAGAATCCCACGTGGGCCTCGCGGACCCCGGCTCCCGAGGCCAGGGCGCGCTCCGCGGCGAGGCGGACGGCGTGGCGCGCGACCTCCGGCTCCGCGAGCTTGCCGTGCCTGGCGAAGAACTCGACCGCGTGGCGGTACCGGTCGCGGGTCGCGAAGTCCATCGCACGGTAGACCCCCGCCGGGTCGGAGCTGAGCGTCCTCTCGACGACGCTCAGCCCCTCGACAAAGTCCTTCCAGTCCGTCGCGCCGAGCAGGCGCAGGCTGGCGATGCAGTGGCTCACCGAGACCTGGTCGGCGGCCTGCCCCTGGCTCTCCATCTGGACGAGCTGCTCGACGGAGAGCCCCTCCTCCGCGAGCCGCTGCTCGAGCCAGCTGCGCGCAAGGTGCAGGACCGGGCTGCGCCGGGAGAGGCGCTGGCAGAATTCCGCGACAAAGGAGCTGGTGAGCGGGAGGTCGGACGTCGCCATGTCCGCGACGACGATGACCAGCTGCGACGGGCTCTCCTCGGCCACCTGCTGGAGGCGGTCGACCCACTGGTCGGCCAGGTCCCGGTCCATGCGCGCGAGCGCGAGGCGCGAGGTGACGCGCTGGAGGTCCTCGATCAGCCCCAGCCGGAGCATGATCGGGATCGCCCACAGCTCGCCCAGCCGAAGGCTGTCCTCGGTCTGGTAGGCGGCGACAAAGGCGCTCAGGGGAGCCAGGTCGATCTGCGCGTCCACGTGCGAGATCAGCTCAAGCACGATGTCGTAGACCCGCGGGAACCCCGCGGAGGGGCCGTTCTGGAGCCGGGGCAGCTCGCGGCTGTAGCCGCGCGGCAGGTGTCGCCGTGCCATCTGGATCTGCTCCTCGATCAGGTAGAAGTTGTCCAGGAGCCATTCCGCGGCGGGGGTCACCTTCCGCCTGGGGTCCACCGCAAGGGTGGCCCGGTTGAACGCCCGGAGCCCCTTCTCATTCCTGTCCAGCCGGGCGAGCAGCCGGTTCGTGCCCGGCTCGACGACGTACCGGTGCCCCGAGGCGAGCGCCTTGGCGTGGCGCGCGAGCTGCTCGATGCTGAAGAGCTCCGCCCGCAGAGGCGGGTCGCCCGCGGGTTTGCGCGGGTTCGTCTGCCTTGCGATCCAGGCCTGCCAGTGTGACGGGGCTTTCTGCATTTATGGTGTGGAAGACTCCGGCGGGGGATCCGGCCGCCGGCATCGTCCATATTCCGCCGGGCGCGGTTCCCCCGACCCTAGCCGCGTCCCGCGCCCGATGGGCGCCGCGAGCGCGGGCTGCGGGGCGGTTCTCGGGGAAGGAGGGGTCTCAATCGGTTGCGATTGTGGACCTTGGACACCGAAAAACACATGGGGTGTTATTCCCCCTTGAATGTCCCTTGGCCGCGGGAACCATCGGTCCCCGGGGTCCGGATCCGGCCCCGCACTTCCCATCCCGGGCGCCCGAAAGAGCGCCGCTAGGACTTCGTCGGGTGTCCCTGAAGTTGCGCGATCAGCTTCTGGGCGTTCTCCAGCTTCTCCTGCAGGTCCGAGGCGAACGCCTTGGACTCGGCCAATTGCGCCTTGAGCTGGGAATTGTCGTCCTTGGCCTTGCCGAGCTCGGCCCGCGCGACGGCCGTCTGGGCCTGCGCAAGCTCGACCTCGCCCTGGTGCTTGATCGACTCGACCTTGGCCTGCTCCATCTGCGTCTGGAAATCGGTCGCAATCGCCCGCGCCTTTTCAAGGTCGGACTGGAGATCGACGTCGCCCGCCTTCACCTTCTCCATCGCGGCCTGCAGCAGGACGGACTCGGCCTTGGTGTCGTCCATCCGCCTCTGGAGGCGCACGCTTCCTGCCTTCTCCGTGGCAATCTGCGTCTGGAGGACGAGCACGGCGGCCTGGCTCTGGTCCAGGCGGTTCTGGTTCTGGATGATGGTCTTGTCCCGGTCGCCAATCACGGTCCAGGACATGACGGCAACGATCAGGAAGACGATGCTCAGGGACGCGAGGACGATGGCCAGTATGGGATGCTTCGCCGGGCCCTGATCCGGGAAGCGGTCGTTATCGTTGGCGGGCCCCCGGGCGGTCTTCGCCGGGCCACTGGCCGCGGGAGGGTTGTTTTCTGGGCTCTGTTGGGGTGCGTCGGGCATGGCAAGCAAAGCTACTCCTGCCCCCAATCCTCCGGTATGGGGTGTAACCCGAAGTGGGGCCGGCGCTCGGCCCGGGAACAGCCTACAGCGCCGTCGTTGCCTGGTTGACGCCCGCCGGGAACAGCTCCTCGAGCTCGGCCATAACCTCGTCGCTCTTTGGGTCCAAGCGCGACAGGGGATCGGTGACAGCTGTCGTCTCCGCCCTGCCCCGCGCCAGGCGCGGGACGTTGAAAAGCTGCCTCTCGGCCTCGAGCCAGATCGCCTCGTCGTCGCCATGGGGGCACCCCTTCTGCCTCCAGAGGACTTCCGCCTCCGCGGCGATCTCCGCATGGGTCGGGACCCGCCGCGGGGCGGCCAGGTATTGGGATGACGGTACCGTGTTCTTCTTCTTCATGATGGTGGGTCGGTTTCGAATTTGGGTCCGGCGCGGGCCGCGCCCGCCTCCGACCCTGGAAATGAAATGGGCCCCGATGCCATCACCGGAGCCCAGTTAATTGTTCTAGGAGCCGTGCTGTCCGGGACGTCTAGTCCCGGGCCGCCGAAGGCTCGAGATTAGTTCCAGTATCCCTCGGTGAACCTGTAGGCGTTACCCTCCTGCTGCCAGCGGGGGGCGACCCAGGCGGAGCTTGAGCTCGGGGGCAGCTCCCAGTGTCCGGCCATCCACTCGTAACGGTCGTTGCGCCAGGTCCAGTAGCCGCCAAGCCAGACGTGCTGCGGGGACGGCTGGGCGAGGACGACCTCCTGCTGCAGGGCCGGCGGGGCCTCGGTGACGATCATGGTGCTCGTGGCGGGGACCCCGTTCGTCGTGGTCACGTAGGCCGGACTCGAGGCATAACCTGGGTTGGCCACCACCACCGTCGGGTTCGCGACGGCGACCGGCGTCGATGTGACCGTCGTCGTTGTCATCGCCCGTCCCGGCGACTGAGGCGGGGGAGCGGAGACCACGTGCGACTCCGGCTCGGAGGAACAACCTGACATAAAGAGACCGAGCACGCCGCAGCATGCGATGACCGGGGCTAGCCGAAGCGCCGCGCGGGCGGACGACGGCGACACAATATTAAGAATATGATTTCTCATGCATCCACAGTAACCGGCCGGAGACTTTCCAGCTATGGGGTGTACAACCCAAACCTGGGAGGCCGCCGGTTTCGCTCGCGCTATATATACTCCGCGGACCCGACTTCGAGGGCTCATCCCGGGCTCCCGGCACCGCTGCGCGCGCCACCTTTTCGCGGACGGCGTGTCCATGCTCCTGCATCCCCACAAATAGGCGGTCGGGTTACACCCCATTCTCGGTTTTCCGAATTCGGATTAGTCTGCGAATCGGCCGGGCCCGTAACCGGATCATTCAGAAAACAACCCAAAGCCACATCGGTAGCACCCTCCAAAATGCACACCAGATACTATTCCCGGCTGGCGACCATCCTCGCCCTCGCGGCGACGATCGGGATCGCATCCGCGTCCCCCGCCGCCTTCCCGGCGCTCAATGACCCGAGCTCCAAAGAGACCCACCCCGGCAAGTTTGTCTGGGCCGAATTGTTCACCTCAGACGCCGCCGCGGCGACAAAGTTCTATGCGGGCGTGTTCTCGTGGACCGTCACGACACTCGACGTGCGCGACGTCCCCTACACCGTCTTCAGCAACGCCGGCCGCCCGGTTGCGGGACTTCGGCAGCGCGCCAGGCCCGGGACGGCGCACGCCGCCCGCTGGGTGAGCTACATCGCGGTCGCCAACGTCGATGCGACGCTCGCGCTGGTCACGAAGGCCGGCGGGCAGCAGCGCGCGCCCGCCCGCGCGTTTCCGAACCTGGGGACGCTCGCCGTCGCCACGGACATCGATGGATCCCCCTTCGGCCTGCTCCAGTCGAGCTCCGGCGACTCAACCGACGACGAGCCCGCACCAGGTGACTGGAACTGGTTCCACCTCTTCGTGAAGAACCCCGCGGCTTCTGCGGAATTCTACCGGCAGGCCTTCGCCTACGACGTCGCCCCGGACTCACGGCCCGGAAAGGGCGCCGAGATGATCCTCTACAGCGGCTCGATGAACCGCGCCGGAGTCTCTGTCCTGCCAGCCCGCGACGATGCCAAGCCGGGTTGGCTCGGCGTCATTCGCGTCGCGAACCTCGATGACACGCTTGCCAAGGTCCCCGCACTCGGGGGCGAGGTCATGGTCGAGCCGCACGATGCCGCATTCGGAAGCCGCTTTGCTGTCATCGCCGATCCCACCGGCGGCACCGTCGGTCTAGTTGAATACGTTAACAACGCCAATCCGGCCACCCGCCCATGAAATCCATCTATAAAATCCTTCTCTTCACCGTCGTCGCCTCGGGGCTCCATTTCGGGCTCACCGGTTGCGTCGCCGATGTCGGGGTCAGCGGTGGCTACTATGGTCCCGACCACGGGACCGTATGGCTAAACGACGGACCCTGGTTTGACGGCGGCGGGCGCTGGGGCGGCGGCGACCGCGACGGCGGGCACCGCGGCGGCGGCGGGATCGACGTTCATCCTCCCGGCCACCGGCGCTGACCCGGACGAATCCTTTGCCGTTGCCGTCTTGCCGTTGCGCCCGACTGGGTCCGCTTGGAGCGGGCTCACCTCACAGGGCGCACGGCATTGGCAGCGGCTCCTTTTGGCGGCGCGCTCACCTTGGGTTCGGCCACGTCCAGCCCCGGATCTCCGGCAGGTCCTCGCCGTTCTTGTCGATGTAGAGCTTGTGCTCGATCAGCTTGTCCTCAAGCCGGCGCCTTAGGCCAAGCCCCTTGGCGCCGGTCTGCGGCAGGCGGTCGATGGCGTCCATCACGAGGTGGAATCGGTCCAGGTCGTTGAGAACGGTCATGTCGAAGGGCGTCGTGATGGTGCCCTCCTCCTTGTAGCCGCGGACGTGGATGTTGCCGTGGTTCGTGCGCCGGTAGGTCAGCCGGTGGATCAGCCACGGGTAGGCATGGAAGGCGAAGATCACCGGCTTGTCCCTCGTGAAGAGCTCGTCGAAGTCCCTGTCGCTGAGCCCATGGGGGTGCTCCGTCTCGGGCTCCAGCCTCATGAGGTCGACGACGTTCACGACGCGGACCTTCACCTCGGGCAGGTGCTCCCTCAGGATCGAGACGGCGGCGAGCGTCTCCAGCGTGGGAACGTCGCCGCAGCAGGCCATGACCACGTCGGGTTCCCCGCCCATGTCGTTGCCGGCCCATGGCCAGATGCCGGCGCCCTTGGTGCAGTGGGAGACCGCCTCGTCCATCGAGAGCCACTGCGGCGCCGGATGCTTGCCCGCGACCACGACGTTGACGTAGTGGCGGCTGCGCAGGCAGTGATCCATCACCGAGAGGAGGCAGTTCGCGTCGGGCGGGAGGTAGACCCTCACGACCGAGGCCTTCTTGTTGACGACGTGGTCGATGAACCCGGGGTCCTGGTGCGTGAACCCGTTGTGGTCCTGGCGCCAGACGTGGGACGCCAGCAGGTAGTTCAGGGACGAGATCTTCCGCCGCCACGGCAGCTGCGAGGTGACCTTGAGCCACTTCGCATGCTGGTTGAACATCGAGTCTACGATGTGGATGAACGCCTCGTAGCAGTTGAAGAGCCCGTGCCGGCCGGTGAGGAGGTAGCCCTCGAGCCATCCCTCGCATTGGTGCTCGCTGAGCATCTCCATGACCCGTCCCGAGGGCGCAAGGAACTCGTCGTTCGCCAGGGTCGAGGCGTCCCATTGCCGATTCGTCGCCTCGAACACGGCCTCGAGGCCGTTGGAGAGCGTCTCGTCGGGGCCGAACACCCTGAAGTTGCGCTTCTCGTCGTTTAGCTTGGCCACGTCGCGAAGGAAGCGGCCGAGGACGTGGGTGTCCCCCGGGCCCGCGGCCCCGTGGACCGGCACACTCTGGGCATAGCTTCGGAAGTCCGGCATCCGCAGGTCCCGCAGCAGGATCCCGCCGTTTGCGTGGGGGTTGGATCCCATGCGCCGCTCGCCCTGCGGCGCGAGCTCGGCCAGCTCGGGCCTGAGCCGCCCCTGCTCGTCAAAGAGCTCCGCGGGACGGTAGCTCCTGAGCCACTCCTCGAGCTGCCTCAGGTGCTCCGGGGGAGAGGAAGCGGAGACGGAGATGGGCACCTGGTGGGCGCGGAACGTGCCCTCAACCTGCAGCCCGTCGACCTTCTTCGGCCCGGTCCAGCCCTTGGGCGAGTTGAGCACGATCATGGGCCAGATCGGGCGCGCCTTGCCGCCGCCGCCGCGGGCATCGGCCTGGATCTTCCTTATCTGCTCCACGGCCTGGTCGAGCGCCGAGGCCATGGCCTCGTGCATCGGCCCGGGGTCGTGGCCCTCGACAAAGAGGGGGGCCCAGCCATAGCCGCGCAGCAGCTGCTCCAGCTCCCCGTGGGAGATGCGGGCGAGGAGGGTCGGGTTGGAGATCTTGTACCCGTTCAGGTGGAGGATCGGCAGGACCGCTCCGTCCGTGACCGGGTCGAGGAACTTGTTGGAGTGCCATGCCGTCGCAAGGGGTCCCGTCTCTGCCTCCCCGTCGCCCACCACACAGGCGACGACGAGGCCCGGGTTGTCGAACACGGCGCCGAACGAATGGCTCAGGGAATAGCCCAATTCCCCGCCCTCATGGATCGAGCCCGGGCACTCGGGCGAGGCGTGGCTGGGGATCCCCCCGGGGAAGGAGAATTGCAGGAAAAGCCGGCGAAGCCCGGCCTCGTCGCGGCTAATGTCCGGATAGATCTCGCTGTAGGTTCCCTCGAGGTAGGTGTTGCCGACCACGGCCGGGCCGCCGTGCCCGGGGCCCGAGACATAGATCATGTCCAGGTCGTACTTCTTGATGACCCGGTTGAGGTGGGCGTAGATGAAGTTCTGGCCCGGGGTCGTGCCCCAATGGCCGAGCAGCATGTGCTTCACGTCGGCGAGGACAAGGGGCCGCCTGAGAAGCGGGTTGTCGAAGAGGTAGATCTGCCCCACGGAGAGGTAGTTGGCCGCCCGCCAATAGGCGTCGATCCTGCGGAGCATGTCCGGCGAAAGGGTTTGGGATTCGGTTTTCATAGGTCGAATGGGAGGCGTCGCCGTCCGCCTCCGCCAAGGGCTCCTGGCCCCGCGAAGGAGGTGCGCCAACTAAGGCGGAACCGGCCGCGCGCCACCCGCGGCCATGGGTGCCGCGGGCCGAGGCCCAATTCCTCGCGACTCTACCCTGCCGGTCGGCCCCGGGACATGGGGTGAAACCCACCCGCCGTCCCCACCGAAGGCCCGCCCCCTCCCCTTCAACGCCGCCGTTTCCTGAGCCGGGACGCCTGCCCCAGGGTCCGGTGCACCGAGCGGGCTATCATGAGCTCCTCGTCCGTCCGGATGACGCGGACCTTGACCCTGCTCGCGGCCCTGGAGATCACCGCGTCATTCCTCGCGTTGGCCGTCGGGTTCAGCTCGATCCCCAGGAAGCCGAGGCCGCTGCAGATGCGCGCCCGAACCTGGGGCGCGTTCTCGCCGATGCCCCCGGCAAAGACCAGGGTGTCGATGCCGCCGAGTACTGCGGCATAGGAGCCGATCCACTTCTTCGCCTGATAGCAGAAAAGCGACACGGCGGAAGCCACCCGTCCGTCATCCGCCTCGCGGGCCAGAAGGTCGCGCATGTCGGAGCTGACGCCCGAGACCCCGAGAAGCCCCGACTCGTGGTTCACCATCCGGTCAAACCGGGAAGGGCTCATCCGCTCCCTTCGCGCGAGAAACGACAGGAGCCCCGGATCCAGGTCGCCGGAGCGCGTGCTCATCACGAGTCCGGCCGCCGGGGTGAACCCCATGCTGGTGTCGACGCTCGAACCGCGGTCCACCGCGGCAAGGCTCGCGCCGTTGCCCAGGTGGGCGAGGACGATCCGGCCCCTCGCGGCCGCGGGATCGCCGAGCCTCACGAGCTCCTCCATCATGTATTCATAGGAGAGGCCGTGGAAGCCGTAGCGCTCCACCCCCTTCGCCGCGTATCGCCAGGGGATCGGCAACAGCCGGGCGACGTGGGGCATCGTGTGATGGAATGCCGTGTCGAAGCACGCCACCTGCGCAATCCGGGGATGGCGCCTGCGCACCGCCTCGATCAGCTCGATCTCGATCGGCAGGTGGTCGGGGTCGTACGGCGTGATGCGGCGCAGGTCCGCCAGGAGCCTGGGTGTGACCCGCTCGGGCTTCGTGTGCCTCATGCCGTGCACCACGCGGTGCCCCACCGAGACCCGGGAGTCGAAGACAAGCTGGTCCCCAAGCCAGTCCAGAAGGTACTCCACCGCGGCCTTGTGGTCCGAGGCGAACAGCCTGCGCGAGGCCCGCGGAATCCCGGGTGGGACGTTCACCGTGAAGTTCGTGCCGCTGGAGCCGATGCGGTCAATCTTGCCGTAAAGCCGGCGGCGCGGGGACCCGCCCCCCTCGAAGAGCGCGAACCGGATGCTCGAGGAGCCGGCGTTGATCGTGAGCACGCAGGGCCCCGTGGGAGCAATTGGAGCGGTCCCCTCCGCGAGAAGATCTCTCCGTGGTTTCTTCACGCCCAAGGATGCCGTACGGGCCGAGGTGCAACAATGGGGTATTCAACGTAAACGGGTGCCGCCAAGGCGTCCCATGATTCGGGTAACACCCCATTTCCCGAGGGGCCCCGCGGGCGCATCCTTTCATGCGTGCCACCGCATGCGCCAACGATTCACCGGTCCATGCGAGTCGGCACCTTTTCCATGCATCGCTCCTCGACTGTCACTGGCAAGAAACGCAGCCCGGGCCGCGCCCGCGGCCTCAATCCGACGGAGGCCGATGCCCCGGAGCCGGGGACCCGCCGCCCACGACACGAGAATTCCCGCCGTTCAACGCCCGCAGCGGCGGTCGTCCCCTATGCGAGCCCGACGCTGACGCTCATTCGCGTCATCTCGGGATCCAGGCCTGGGGTCTCGCTTGCCACCGCGGCGCACCTCACCGGGGTGCACCCGGCGATGCTCCTCTACTATGGAAGACTGGGGCTCCTTGGTCCCGGCCACCTGGACGGCGAATCCGAGGCGACCTTCGACGGGGACGCTCTCGAGGAGGTGCGGCGGATCGAGCACTATCGCCGGCACCTCGGGGTCCACCGGCGGGCGTTGCCCCTGGTCTGCGCCCTGCAGCGCGAGAGCGTGCGCCTGAGGATCGAGCTTCGCTTCCTGCATCCGGAAAGCGGCGCCCTCTTCTGGCCGGACGCATAGCGGACACCCAAATCGGGTTACACCCCATTGGCACCCGTGGGTGTCGCCCGATAAAATGGTTGATATGGCGACCAGCGGCACCACGACAGCGCAGACCGAGGCGATCGTCGCAACCGGCCTCACCAAGACGTTCGGCGAAGGGGAGAACAAGATGACAGCCGTGGACGGAGTCGGGCTTGTCGCCCACTTCGGGGAGATGCTGTTCATCGTCGGGCCCTCGGGAAGCGGCAAGACCACGCTCCTGAGCATGATCTCCGGGATCCTCCGGCCGAATGCGGGCACGGTGGCCGTCAACGGGGCCGACATCTGGACCCTCACCAACGACCAGCTGGCCGACTTCCGCCTCAACACGGTCGGCTTCGTCTTCCAGGACTACCACCTCTTCCCTCGGCTCACCACCGCCGAGAACGTCGCGATCCCGCTGATCCTCAAGCAGCAGAAGTGGGACGCCTCGATCTCAGAGGCGAGATCGATGCTCGAGGTCGTCGGGCTCAAGAACCGCGGCGAGATCCTTCCCATCAAGCTATCCGGAGGCGAGCAGCAGCGCGTCGCCATCGCCAGGGCCATCATCAGCCGTCCCGACATCCTTATCCTCGACGAGCCGACCGCCTCACTGGACGGCGACACCGGCCGGACGATCATCGCCTTCGTCAAGGAGAAGATCCTTACCGACAAGCGCTGCATCCTGATCGTCACCCACGATGCGCGCATCAACGAGTACGCCGACCGGATCCTCCACATGGAGGACGGGCACCTCACCGCGTCGGGCACAAGGGACACCGAATGAGCGCCAGCGAGCCCGAGTCCGAGCCCAAGGCGCCCGTGGCCAAGTCCGAGGGCAAGGCGCCCGAACCGGCGGCCGTGCCGACGGAGGCCGCCGCCGAACCCAAGGCCGCTCGCGCGGCCGATGACCCCAGGCCGGCGGCGCCCGCAGCCAAGCCGGAGCCAAAGAAGGCCGATCCGAAACCCCTAAAAAACGCCGAATCCGACCCCAAGGCGGTCCCCGCGGCCGACGGGCAGAAGCAGGGCGCTCCGGCGGGCAGACCCGCTCGCGAGTACAGGAACAAGATCATCTTCGGCCTCGCGGCCCTCGGCGTCGTGGCCGCCCTCGTCGCGGCGTACCTCTTCGGCGTCGAGAGGAAGGCCCAGCCGCCGGCCTTCGCCCCGGTCAGCAGCCCGTACGACTCGGCGATCTACGCCAACGGCATCGTCGAGAGCGACCAGCCGAACGGCTCGAACATCAACATCTTCCCCGATGTGTCGGGGGCGGTCGTCCAGGTGCTGGCGCACGAGGGCCAGGAGGTCGCGGCGGGCACCCCCCTGCTGGTCATCGACGACTCCGTCCAGAAGGCGACCACGGAGCAACTCCGCCTCCAGGCCGAGGCCTCCTCCGCCCTGCTTGACGAGCTCAAGGCGCAGCCGCGCCGGGAGACCCTCGCGATCGCCGAGGCGCAGGTGACGCTTGCCCAATCCAACTCAAAGGTGGCGAGCGACCAATATGAGAAGGACCGCGCCTCGTTCGAGATCGACCCGCGGTCGGTCAGCAGGGACGTGCTCGACACGGCCGAGGATACCGCCAAGCAGGCGGCGGCGGGCCTGGAACTTGCGCGCCGCCAGTATGAGCTGACCAAGGCCGGCGCCTGGAGCTTCGACATAGTCGACCAGCAGAGGCAGTACGAGGCGCTAAGGCAGGCCTACGAGGCCGCGAACGCCCTGCTCCAGAAATACACGATTAGGGCCTCCGTCGCTGGCGTCGTCCTCACGATGAACGCGACCGTCGGCGCCTACGCCTCGGCCCAGGGCGCCTTCAACCCCCACACTGAGGGGTTCGACCCGATCGTCACCATGGGCTCGATCCAGGACCACCTCGCCGTACGCTGCTACGTCGACGAGATCCTGATATCGCGGCTGCCGTCGAAGTGGCACATCAAGGCCCAGATGGCGATCACCGGCACCGACATCAAGGTGCCGCTGGAATTTGTGAGGGTGCAGCCCTACGTCTCCCCCAAGATCGAGTTGTCCAACGAGCGCCAGGAGCGCGTGGACCTGCGGGTGCTCCCCGTGATCTTCCGCTTCGAGAAGCGGGACGTCCCCGTCTATCCCGGACAGCTCGTCGACGTTTACATCGGCCAGCAATAGCAACCGGCGCGCCGACCAGCCGACCATGGAAGCTAGACCCAAGATGCGCCCCCGAAGATCCGCCTGGCGATGGGCGGGCCTCGCCGCAGCCGCGGCGCTCCTTGGCTCCTGCGCGGTGGGGCCGGACTTTGTGCGCCCGACCCCGCCCGTAGCGGAGCGCTACACCCGCGATCCCCTGCCCGAC
>Ga0265327_10001488_pt1 | contig 29125 bp, 23 predicted proteins | sample 41621metaG_FD_202089 | JGI IMG/M metagenome (GOLD analysis project Ga0265327, IMG submission 202089) | Rhizosphere microbial communities from Carex aquatilis grown in University of Washington, Seatle, WA, United States - 4-16-21 metaG | ecosystem: Host-associated > Plants > Roots > Rhizosphere...
TCCATTAAAATTCGACGTAAAAATAATTGCAGCCACGCATCAGAATATTAGTAATAAAGCAATATTCCGCGAAGACTTGTATCACCGACTGAGCACATTTACTATTCATTTGCCACCACTGCGCGAACGCAAAGAAGACATTCCGCATCTTGTCAATCATTTTATTCATTATTACGCTCTTCATCTGAAAAAAAGCATTACTAACATTGACGACGAAGTGATGCAATTTTTGGAAGACTATCCATTCCCGGGTAACGTACGAGAGCTACGCAATATGATTGAACGGGCAGTTATCCTTTGCGATTCTGACACAATTCATCCAAAACATTTTCACAATTTTAATCAGGAACCGGGCAAAAATCAGGATGGAAATATTTTGGCTTTCGATGATTTAGATTTGCAGAAAGCTGAAGAAAAATTAATACAGACAGCTCTGCAACGCAGCGGTAGCAACAAAACACAAGCAGCAAAATTGCTGAACATAACATGGCAGTCGCTCGACCGACGTATGAAAAAGCTCAATCTTGATTAATAATAAATTCGATTTCTTTAAAATCGAAACAAAGTTTTACGCCAGTTGAATTGACCATCAGTAATCTGCCGAATTCATCAACGCCATTGATGGTTGCTTCGAATAACTCGTCATTTTTTTTATATTGACATGTTTGATTGTAGCGATATAAATTTTCGAGATACATTTTGTCAATCAAAGCGCGATTGGATTGTAAATGTGAATACCATATTTCAATATGCTTCAAAATTTCGTCAAGACAATTATTCATATCGAAATGTTGACCGTTAAGCATTTTTAACGAAACTGCATTTGGTGCCCAGCCGAAACTTTCCTGATTCACGTTCAAGCCAATGCCAACGACCGAATAAAGAAAAGAATTTCCGGCAATTGCGTTTTCGATTAAAATTCCGGCAAGTTTTTTATTTCCTACAAAAATATCGTTGGGCCATTTTATTTTTATCTGACTTTGAGCGTTTATCAATTTCCCAACAACATCCACCAATGCCAGACTAATCATTTTCGACAAATAAAATTGTTCGTCGGCAGCCAAAAAAACTGGTCGCAACAGTAAACTAAACGTAAGATTTTTATTAGCTTCGCTTTCCCATTTATTAGCGCCGGTACCTCTACCATCGTTTTGCTCCGGCGTTAAAACTACAGTTCCTTCATCGACATTCGATTTATTATTTTGCAACAAATCGAGCAAGTAATTATTGGTCGAACCAAGTTGGTCGAAAGTTAGTATTTTTGAACGGTTGAACATCTTTACAATTTTTTAAATTTACGGCAAATTTAAAATTACAAATTAATAAAGATGGAAATAAATAAAAAATAATTACTTTTGCAGTCGAAATTTTTTTGAAATATATGAAGAAAATCAAACCGGCAACAGATATCTTGGTAGATGTTGTAATTAAAGGAATCCAAGAAAAAAAAGGCGAAGAAATTGTAAGTCTTAGTTTGAAAAAACTGGAAAATGTAATTTGCAATTATTTCATTATATGCCACGCCGATTCAACAACACAAGTCAAAGCAATTGCCGAGTCAATACAAAAATTTGTTGAAGAAAATTTGCAGGAACGGGTCTGGAAAAAAGAAGGTTTTGAAAACGCACAATGGATAATACTTGACTATGCCGACGTTGTTGTGCACGTTTTCCAAAAACCTTACCGCGACTATTACCGGCTCGAAGAACTTTGGGCTGATGCAGATTTCAAACAAATTGAAAATATTTAATTTACCGGCAATTTATTTGCCGACAACATGAATTTAGCAAGAAAATATATATGAGCAACGAAAAAGAAAAAAATAGCAAACAAGAAGATAACGCTACCAACAAACCACAAGACAATCCGGTTGATAATTCGCAATTGAAAAAGAAACCAAAACCGCCAAAATTTAATGTTTATTGGATTTATGGAATTATTGCGTTGGCGTTTTTTGGAATTCAGTTTCTTAACATCGGTCATAGCGCTACGGACATCACTTGGGACAAACTCGAGAAAATGCTTAAAATAGGTGACATCGAAAAAATTGTTGTCATTAATAACGAGCAAGCCGAAATTTATCTTCGACCCGATAAAATTGACCAGGAAAAATACAAAGATTTGTTCAAAGGCGGCATCAACGGCGTTTCAAAACAAGGTCCGCATTTCTTTTACAAATATGGTTCGATAGAAAGTCTGGAAAAAAGACTTGAGTTGGTGCAAGCCGGCAGTAAAAGTCCGATAAGCGTCGATTTCGATCCGCGCAAAGACTACATGGGCGAAATTATAAGTTGGGTTTTTCCAATTGTGTTACTGGTAGTTATCTGGTTATTTATTTTCCGTAAAATGGGTGGCGGTGGTGCCGGCAATATTTTCAGCATCGGCAAATCGAAAGCAAAAGTATTCAATAAAGAAGAAGCCGACATCAAAGTCAATTTCAACGACGTTGCAGGTTTGCAAGAGGCAAAAGTCGAAATAACCGAAATTGTTGACTTCCTGAAAAATCCCACAAAATACACAAAACTTGGCGGTAAAATTCCGAAAGGCGCACTTTTAGTTGGACCACCGGGCACAGGAAAAACATTGCTGGCAAAAGCAGTAGCCGGCGAAGCAAATGTTCCGTTCTTTTCGATGTCAGGTTCCGATTTTGTCGAAATGTTCGTTGGTGTTGGAGCATCACGCGTTCGCGATTTATTTGCACAAGCTAAAGAAAAAGCGCCATGCATTATTTTTATCGACGAAATTGATGCCATTGGTCGCGCACGCGGACGCAACCCGAATTTCGGTTCGAACGACGAGCGCGAAAATACACTCAACCAACTGCTCACCGAAATGGATGGTTTTGATACTAACACCGGCGTCATTATTCTTGCAGCCACCAACCGCGCCGATATTCTTGACCGCGCTTTGATGCGTGCAGGTCGTTTCGACAGACAAATTCATGTTGAATTACCCGACATCAAAGAACGCAAAGATATTTTCAAAGTTCACCTGCGTCCTATAAAAGTTGACGAACATCTTGACGTGGAATTTTTGGCAAAACAAACTCCCGGATTTTCGGGCGCCGATATTGCCAATGTTTGTAACGAAGCTGCTTTGATTGCCGCTCGAAAAGACAAAGTTGATGTCGGCAAAGAAGATTTCCTTGCTGCCGTTGACCGTATTGTTGGCGGATTGGAAAAGAAAAATAAAATCATTACCATCGAAGAAAAGAAAACAATTGCATATCACGAAGCCGGTCATGCCACAGTAAGTTGGTTATTGGAATACGCAAACCCGTTGGTCAAAGTAACCATCGTTCCGCGCGGTTCAAGTCTTGGCGCTGCATGGTATTTACCCGAAGAACGTCAGATTACAACACAGGAACAAATTCTCGACGAAATTTGCTCATTGCTTGGCGGACGTGTTGCTGAAGAAATTGTTTTCGGTAAAATATCGACAGGCGCATTGAACGACCTCGAAAAAGTTACCAAACAAGCTTATGCCATGGTAATTTATTTCGGAATGAGTCCGAAAATCGGCAACCTTAGTTTCTTCGACAGTTCCGGTCAGAATGATTATGCGTTTAACAAACCATACAGCGATAAAACAGCCGACCTGATTGACAAAGAAGTTTATGAAATAGTTGATATTGCATATCAACGTGCCAAAACAATTTTGTTGCAGCACCGCGATGGTCTCACACAATTAGGCGAATTGCTTTTAGAGCGCGAAGTTATATTTACCGAAGATGTAGAACGCATATTTGGCAAAAAGAATGGAACGCATCATGCTCTTTACGAGAAAGAAGAAGAAATAAAAGTAGAAGAACCAAAAATTATTATTTAATACGCATATCAGCACACTAAAAAAGTGACAAAGTCAAAAGAATTAATATTAGAACGTATCAGGACAACGCTTTCGGAAAGGAAGTTTGTTGTTGACGGCAATATTGATTTCGAAAGTCCGGTACGTTTTCCGGTGGACGAAAATATGGCGGTAGCTTTCAGCGACGAAATAGCAAAAGTAAATGGCAATTGTTTGATGTGCGATTCAATTGACTTGTTTGCAATTAAACTTCAACAAATTTTACTCGAAAAAAACATTAAAAAACTTTATTGCATCGATAAAGAAATTCAACAGATACTTGAAAAATCAAACATAACATATTCGACAGACGATTTTATTGGAATGCAGGCTGCGATTACCGGTTGCGAATTATTAGTTGCAGAAATCGGAACAATTGTTACTTCGTCGCGGCAGATGATTGATAAACGTCTGGTTGCATTTCCGCCGATACATTTCGTCATTGCGTTTCAGTCTCAATTAACAAAAACACTCGAAGAAGCATTTAAATTGATGTCCGGCAAATATCAAAATGATATGCCGTCGTCTATAACGTTGATAACAGGTCCCAGTCGCACAGCCGATATTGAAAAGACTTTAGTAATAGGCGCACATGGACCAAAAGAATTGTTTGTATTACTTGTGAATGACGAAAAGAAGTTGTAATTTTATTGAACAATAAATTAGTATTAATGATTCATTAAAATAAACGATTATGCAAGGTTGGAGCAGAGTAGGAATGTTTGAAAATATGTATCAGGCAATGTTCAATAAAAAAGTTCTCGAAGAAAACGAGATAGAAGCTGTTATTTTAAACGAAAAAGACAGCACATTTCTGGTTGGCGATATCGAACTTTATGTAAAAGACGAACTGGTAGATGCCGCCAATGTGATATTGGAAGGCATAAAAGATGAACCCGAAAAAAACAGTAAAGAGGAATAGACATTGAGTAACTTTCAACAACGTACAATAACCGCAGCTTTTTTTGCGATAGTGATGCTTTGTGGTATATCGATTAACAGCATCACATTTTTTATTGTTTTTTTAGTTGTAACAACTTTAGGTTTATGGGAATTTTATACACTCAGTTACAAAGATAATGTCAAACCCCAAAAATACCTTGGAACATTTATCGGCATAATCATTTTTGTTACCAATTATCTTTTGGTAAACAAAATCGTTAACACAAAAATTTTCCTTTTATACATACCGCTAATTTTATTGATATTAATTACAGAACTTTATCGCAAAACCGAACGTCCGTTTGCAAATATAGCCACCACAATATTTGGAATTATTTATATCGCTGTACCATTTTCATTTTTCAATTACATCGTTCATCCATCGTTAAATGGCGGCTTATTTAGCAGAAACATATTGCTTGGTTTTGTTTTATTAATCTGGACAAACGACACAGGCGCTTATTTAGTCGGCAAAAATTTTGGCAAACGCCGTCTTTTCGAAAGAATATCGCCCAAGAAAACATGGGAAGGAAGCATTGGCGGATTGGCGTTGACACTATTAATTGCTTGGTTTCTGTCAAAATATTTTGTAGAACTGAATCTCGAAAACTGGTTAATCATTGCGTCGATAATCGTCTTAATAGGAACGTATGGCGACTTGGTAGAATCGCTTTTTAAACGCAGCATCGACATAAAAGATTCCGGAACAATTTTACCCGGACATGGCGGCATCCTTGACCGTTTCGACAGTATGTTGCTCGCATCGCCATTAGTTTTTGCATATATCGAATTTATACAAACCTAAATTATTTCACATTAAAATTTAATACACATGACAATACACCGCGAAGGATTTACAACCATACTAATTGTTTTTCTAACTTTAGTTTTAATCAATCTTTGCGTTTGGTTTTTCTTTAGAAAGACACAAACTGTTTACTTGACTTTTATTATCGCTTCAGCAATTTTTTATTTATTTATCGTAAGTTTTTTTCGATTCCCTGACCGTCAAGTTATAAAAAACGAAAAGCAAATTATTTGTCCCGCAGACGGCGAAATTGTTGTAATAGAAAACGTATTCGAAGACGAATATTTTCACGATCAACGCAAACAGGTTTCTATATTCATGTCGCCACTCAATGTGCACGTAAATTGGTATCCAATGGCTGGCGCAATAAAATTTTTCAAATATCACAACGGAGAATATCTGGTGGCGTCGCATCCAAAATCATCAAAACTCAATGAACGCACAACTGTTGTAATTGATAACGGAAAAGGCAAACAAATTTTGGTCAGACAAATTGCCGGCGCTTTGGCAAGACGAATTGTTTGTTATGCAAAAGAAGGAACACGGGTTGAGCAGGGCGGAGAACTGGGCTTTATCAAATTTGGTTCGCGTGTCGATTTGTTTTTACCGCTCAACGCAAAAATTGATGTAAAACTACACGATAAAGTTACCGGTTTAAAAACTGTTATAGCAGATTTTTAAAAAAACAAAACCTTTCGGGTTTTAAAAACCCGAAAGGTTTTATCAGCAATTATTTTTTCTTCTCAAGAATTGTTTTGATTTTTGTTTTTTGATTCAAAACACCAAGCGTATTCTGTCCAACTACATATTCAACTGTATATTTGTTTTTCTTTTTATCTTCGACAACATAACGGTTACCGGATTCTGATTTATTTTCGAGCGGCAAAGTTTTCAGCACTTTATAAGCAACCCATTTTCCGTCTTCCGAAAAAGATATTTCAGAAACTTCTTTATAGTCGGCAGAACATTTTAAATACACCGAAAAAGTCTTTGATGTAAAAGTAACATATTTCTGAGCAAAACTATTGCCCGACAGACCGATAAAAAGAAAACAACACAATGTAAGAACAATTAACTTTTTCATTTTTATAAAATTTAAGTTATTACTATAAAATTTAAATTCCATTTATTGCAATATAATTCTACAAATCGCAATAAACATATTGCGAAATTACAAATAAATCTCAACCAAAATATTTTAGGAATATGCTATAAATCATATATTAATTAACCAGTTGATTTACTTGATGAAATTTTTCAAAAATTCAAAAAAACTTGCAGGTTTCAATAACCTGCAAGCTTTATTTTAAATTATTGTGCTGGAGCTTGTTCACAATTTAACATCCAGTTCATTCCAAATTTATCAGTAAACATTCCGAAAATGCCTCCCCAGAATTGTTTAGCCAAAGGCATTGTAACTTGTCCACCTGATGATAAATTGTTAAAGAACCTGTTTATTTCTTCTTCGGTGTCGCAAGAAATGGAAATAGTATTTGTATTGCCAGAAACAAGCGGGGTCCCCATTCCATCGGAAGCCAACAAAACTATCGCACCGTTTTGTAAATTAGCGTGCATAATATTATTTTGCGCTTCAGGTGGAATTTGTGCTGCCATGGGCGTCTCTTTCATAGTCATCATTTTCAATTCACCACCAAGACATTCGTGGTAAAAAGTCATCGCTTGGCGGCAATTGCCATTAAACGTTAAATAAGGATTGATTTGTGTCATAATTTTTTTTATTTATTGTTTAACATAAAGAAATCAGACGTTTTTAAAACGTCTGATTTATCAAATTTAATCTGTGTAAGCTTCAATCAACAATTCCAACATTTGTTTTGCTGCAACAGACACCGAAGTTCCGGGTCCAAAAATAGCAGCAACGCCTAAGTCATATAAAAACTGATAATCCTGCGCAGGAATGACGCCACCGGCGATAACCATGATATCATCGCGTCCCAGTTTTTGTAATTCATCAATCACTTGCGGAATTAATGTTTTATGTCCGGCAGCCAAACTTGACACTCCCAAAACATGCACATCATTTTCGACAGCTTGTTTTGCAGCTTCTGTTGGTGTTTGAAACAAAGGACCAATGTCCACATCAAAACCCATGTCGGCATAACCGGTTGCAACAACCTTTGCGCCTCGGTCATGTCCGTCCTGTCCCATTTTGGCAATCATTATTCTTGGGCGACGGCCTGTAAGGGCAGCAAATTTGTCTGCCAAATCTTTTGCAGCTTTGTAATCCATATCATTTTTCGATTCAGATGAATACACGCCCGAAATGGAACGAATAACAGCTTTGTAACGACCAAATACTTTTTCGCAGGCTGTAGAAATTTCGCCGAGCGATGCGCGTTTGCGTGCAGCGTCAACAGCCAATTCCAATAAATTACCTGTTCCGGTTTCGCAAGCGAGTGTAATTGCGTCCACTGCTTTTTGAACTTCGTCGTTATTTCGTTCGGCTTTTAATTTTTTAAGACGTTCTATTTGCGAAAGACGAACGGCGGAGTTATCAACTTCGAGAATATCCATTGGCGCTTCTTTATCAAGACGATATTTATTGACGCCGACAATTGTATCGATGTGCGCGTCAATTCTCGCTTGCTTTCGTGCCGATGCTTCTTCGATTCTCATTTTCGGAATACCGGTTTCGATTGCCTTTGCCATTCCGCCGAGTTCTTCGACTTCTTCAATCAATTTCCATGCATTATGAACCAATTCGTTTGTCAAAGTTTCAACATAATACGAACCAGCCCAAGGGTCAACCGCTTTGCAAATGTTGGTTTCATCCTGAATATAAATTTGTGTGTTGCGTGCAATGCGAGCTGAAAAATCGGTTGGCAACGCAATTGCTTCGTCGAGTGCGTTGGTGTGCAACGATTGTGTATGTCCCAACGCCGCAGCCATTGCTTCGACACAAGTTCGGGCGACATTATTATAAGGGTCTTGTTCTGTAAGACTCCAACCCGACGTTTGGCAATGTGTACGCAACGCCATTGATTTCGGATTTTTAGGATTGAATTGTTTAATTATTTTCGCCCACAACATCCGTGCAGCACGCATCTTTGCAATTTCCATAAAGTGATTCATACCGATTGCCCAGAAAAATGATAATCGCGGTGCGAACGAATCAATGTCAATTCCGGCAGCGATTCCGGTGCGGATATATTCCAAACCGTCAGCCAAAGTATAAGCCAGCTCGATGTCAGCAGTGGCACCGGCTTCCTGCATGTGATAACCCGAAATGCTAATCGAATTAAATTTCGGCATTTTTTGAGACGTGAATTTAAAAATGTCAGCAACTATTCGCATGGATTGCAACGGCGGATAAATGTACGTATTGCGCACCATAAACTCTTTGAGAATGTCATTTTGAATCGTGCCGCTCAGTTTTTCAATCGCGACGCCTTGTTCTTCGGCAGCCACAATATAAAATGCCATGATTGGTAAGACGGCGCCGTTCATGGTCATAGAAACTGACATTTTATCGAGCGGAATCTGGTCGAACAAAATTTTCATGTCGAGAATAGAATCTATGGCAACACCGGCTTTTCCAACATCGCCCATCACGCGCTCGTGGTCGGAATCGTATCCGCGATGCGTCGCCAAATCGAAAGCAACCGAAAGTCCCATTTGTCCGGCTGCCAAGTTGCGGCGATAAAATGCATTCGATTCTTCGGCAGTCGAAAATCCGGCGTATTGGCGGATTGTCCACGGTTGCATGACATACATGGTTGAATATGGTCCACGCAAATACGGCGGAACTCCTGCCGCATAATTGAGATGCTCCATGTTTTCCAAATCTTTTTCGGTAAACACAGATTTCAACGGAATTTGTTCGGGTGTATTCCAGATTTCGTGATGCTGATTTTCTATTTGGTTACCCATCTTTTCTTCGCTGTGATGGATATTTATATTGTCAAATTTGATTCGCATAAATAAAATTATTATATAAACTTCTCGAAAATTGGTTTGTTTATAACCAAATCAATATTTTCATAAATACTTGAAAGTGGTATTAAAATTTGTAAGGCAACAATTTCGAGCATTTCGTTTAAATCGAGATAAATATTTTGATACCATTTATCGTCAACTTTTGTAAAACATTCTACCGCGTAACTTTTTTGCTCAATTAAAATATAGCATTGCAATGTTGGAATTTGCTTATACAAATTAAATTTTTCGCGCCGGTCATAATCGCTTGTCGAATCGGAAAGTACTTCAACAATTACAGTCGGAAAATTCACAGACAAATCGTCATCTTCTTTATCAGAACACGTTACAACAACATCAGGATATAAATAAATATACTGACTTTTAACATTAACTTTTATTTCCTCTGAAAATATTTTACATTTAGAACCCTTAAGGATGTTGTCGAACGATTTCCGACAATTAAAAACAATCATATTGTGTTGTTTTGAAGTTCCAGCCATTGCAAAAATTTCACCATAATAATATTCGTGGCGGACATCGCTTTTCGCCTCCAGTTCTAAATATTCCTCGTAGCTGTATTTTATGTGTTCTAATTTAATCGCATCCATAACATTCAAAATTTAAGTTCTTTTTGAAAATCTTGCAATGTTTCCAACACATTCGATTTTACATGCACAAAATATTTCAATCCTAATGTTTTGAATTGTTCAACCAAAGCTGTCGGATAACCAGCCAACACAACAATCGCTTTGTCTTTCAACGCTTCAATTGCAGTTGGAACTGTTGTTGCATATTCGTCGTCGCTGCTGCAAAGTACAACAATTTCGGCTTTGCTTGCAATGGCTGCATTTATTCCGTCGTCAATAGTTTTGAAACCTGCGTTTTCTATCACTTCGAAACCTGCGCAACCGAAGAAATTAGTTGCGAACATCGCGCGCGCTTTACGCATTGCCAGATTGCCGAATATCAATAGAAATACTTTTGGCGTTTTGGGCTGACTTTCCGTTTTCAGACGCAATTCTTCGAAAGCCATTGCACCGCGATATGGTTTCAACGGACGTCCAACCGGAGGCAATTCGCTGAGTCCTTTAATAAACGGCGTGTAATTAGTTTCGAAAAAATTTGTTATTTTTTCGCCGGCGCTCGGAAATTGATTTGTTCCCAAAATCACGTCGCGACGAGTGGCTATATTCATGTTGCGTGTGTTCGCAGTTGCCTCGATTTGTGATTGAATAAAACCATCTTCAAATGCTTTGTAGTAACCTTGTTTATTTTCGACTTCGAGAAATAATTTCCAGGCATGTTCGGCAATCGAGTTTGTCAGATTTTCGATATAATATGAACCAGCCGAAGGGTCAACAACTTTGTCGAGATAGGATTCTTCTTTCAAAATAATTTGTTGATTTCGTGCGATACGTTCCGAAAAATCGTTTGCAGTTCTGAATGATTTATCAAAAGCGTCAACCTGCAAAGAATCTGTTCCGCCAATAATTGCAGACATTGCTTCGGTTGTGCTGCGCAACATATTTACGTGCGCATCGCAAGCGGTTTTATTCCAAAGCGATGTTGTGCAATGAATATTCATTTTGGCGACTGTCAAATCCGTCGGTTTATATTGTTCCACAATTTTCGACCACAACAAACGCGCAGCACGCAGTTTTGCAATTTCGATAAAATAACTCGAACCAACCGCAAAATTGAATTTGATGCGCGGTGCAAGAACATCAATTGAAATATTTTTGTTGGTTAAGATTGTTAAATATTCGTTTGCAACTGACAGTGCAAAACCCAATTCCTGCACTGCGCTCGCTCCACAATTATGGAAGAAATGCGCGTTTATTCCTAGTACTTTAAAATTTGGCAGATTTTCTTTGGCAAACAAAATAGCATCATGGCATGTATCGTAACATTTGTCGGCGGTGTCGCAGAAATTTCCTGAAATGGTTAAATTTCCAAACGGGTCGAGGCTTACAGAACCGTGAATTTTTGTGGCATCGAGATTTTGTTTTTTGACTTCGGCAGTTAATAATTTCAACATCGCCCAGGCAGCACCAATGCTCACAAAATTTATTTCGACAGCAGTTAATACAATTCCGTTTAAAAGTTTCGAAAAATCATCAGGCGACATTTCGGTGTTTTCGGTAACAAAACCTATGGACGTTACGCCTTTCATTAAAATGTCGAGCGCTTTTTTGTTGGCAGCCTCCACTCCTATTTCGTCAACCAAAATATCCTGACGGATTTCCCAATAATTGCAGCAGGTTTGATTTCCACGAACATAAGGAAATTCAGCAGGGAGCGTTTTTACAAATTCCAATTTTTCAATGTCTTCGCTGCGATAATAGGGTTTTACTGCGAAACCTTCAATCGTTTTCCAAACAAGTTTTTTGTCGTAATCTGCGCCTTTCAAATCTTCATGAATTCTCTGCTCCCATTCCTGTGTCGAAACCGGCGGAAATTCGACGAAAAGCTTTTTTCTATTTTCGGTCATAAAATTATTTTGTCATTAAAGAAACTATTGCAAAAATACACTTTTTCAAATTAAGTAAATTGAAAGCAAACTGATTTTTGTCAAATTTTAATTTGTGGTTTACGCAAAAATTTCGCGCAATATTGCCAACGATTTAATTTCGTGTAATCCGTCGATATGAAGTTTGTAAAAATCAATTATTTTTTCGAGTAGTTCCATTCGATGAACTTTATTAATCTGAATTTTGTCTGCGTCAAAATTAAAAGACGAATGAATAATTTCGCTAAAAATCAGACCGGTTTGTGGCGACAGATAATCGTGCAAAACCGGTGGAATGGTTACAAAATGTCCTTCTTTCAAATCGAAATATTTATTTGTTGCGGTATAAGTATTGTCCGGAAAAAAGCCAAGATATTTTGCAAGCTGAACCAAAAATATAATATGAAAATTCTGAATATTTGTGTGAGAATGGTCTAACAATAAAATGGAATTCAGCAAAAAATCGAATAATGGCTGATTGGGCGATTCTTCTTTCAATGTCTTATATAAAATTTCGGACAAAAATAAAGTTAAAGTTGTTTTCGAAATGTCGCTGCCAATTCCTTGCAAAGGAATGTGGCAACCAATTTCTTTGGCAATATGCAAATCGCGTTTTTGCGAATGAGAATAAACAACATCAATAATCCAAAACGGTTGCAAAATATTTGCTTTTATTTTAGACTTTTTCGAATACACACCTTTCACCAAAAACGATTGCCTGCCAAACATTTCAGTATAAACATAAACAATAAGACTTGTTTCGGAGTATTTTATGTGATGCAGAACGATGCCGCGAGTTGAAACAACCATCTTTTTAATTAGGAATTAGGAATTAAGAATTAGGAATTTCGCTACGCGTAGAGTAATTCCTAATTCTTAATTACTTTGTGTATATGAGATTTTTTTTGCGCAACAAACTTTTTTCTTTGTCAGAAAGACTGAAGTTATTTTTCAGCACAACTTTATCCCAGTCGCCGTACATTGGATTTGGGAGAACGATAAATTTTTTGCCCCAATCGTTCTTCATCGCATCAACTTTGGCAAAACCAAAATCTTTTCCACGATTGTCAAAGATAGCAGCAAAGTCGCTCATGTTGTCGCCAAGCAACAAAATAATGTCATATTTTTTGGCGACTTGCTTGCGACGCGCTTCCTTATTTGTAGTGTCTTTGTCAACTTTGAACAGACAATGTTGTTCGTCAACATAAGGGAAGCGTTCTTTTTTCAAATTGTGCATTGTAGGTTGAAGTTCGCTTTTTGCACTGCGGTTCGAAATATAAAAAACTTCGACGTTTTTCGATTTTGCGTAATTCAAAAAATCGACAGCGCCGGGCACTGCTTTGGCATCCATTTCGTTCACCCATTTTTTCCAATTGGTTTGCGGATCATAATCTTCGTTATTCTTAATAAAATCTGCTTCGAGCGGACTGTTATCCAGAATAGTTTCGTCCACGTCAACAATGACTGCTTTTTTCATTGTGTCTTTTTGATTTTGAATACATTCGTCGAGTCGAAGTTTTGCCAGATTGTAACCCTGATAATAAAGCGCACGCATCTCGGCAGAACGTTGATACCATAGCACAGCCATCAACAAACTTTCGTTTGACGAAATGTACGAAGTATCTTTTTGCGGTTGACGTTCGCGGACTGTCCTGACTTGCGTAAATGACAAAGCAATAATGCTACATAATAAAAGTAATCCAAAAAATTTTTTCATCGTAAATAGAAATTAATTGATAATATTGTAAATAATGATTTAATTGCGAAATGAAATATTTGCGAAAAAAAGCAATTTATTTTAAAATTTTGTAATTTTACGGTTTTAATTTTTAAAAAATGTTTTTTTATTTGCAAATTAATAAATTGATTCGTTTATATAAAAACGTTTCATTTAAAAATGCAATAATTATAAACATCAATTTTGCTTAACAGAAGGTAAAGATTCATGCATACAGAATATAAGTTATTAATTAATAAACTCGACGAATTTATAAAACGATATTATAAAAACCAAATTATTCGTGGAAGTATTTTGTCATTTTTTATTTGGTTGCTGTTTTATTTGTTCGCTTCGGTATTCGAATATTTCGGACGGTTTTCTATTATCGGACGAACAGTCATTTTTTACTTGGTACTTGCTTTATTTCTGACGGTTTTCGTAACATTGATTTTGATTCCGGTTTTACGATTTTACAAAATCGGAAAAACCATTTCGCACAAACAGGCAGCGCAAATCATATCGAAATATTTTGGCGACATACAAGACAAACTTTTAAACACACTCGAACTGGCTTCGATTGAGAATGATGCCAACATTTCGCACGAATTGTTAATCGCCAGCATCGAGCAACGAATCAAAAATTTAAAACCGGTTCCGTTTAAGGCAGCAATTAATTTCAAAGAAAACATAAAATATTTACGTTATCCTGCGTTGGCTGTGGTGGTCATTGCTGCGATATTTGCATTTCGTCCGCAAGTGTTTACCGAAGCCAGCGTTCGTCTTGTAAAACACAACGATTATTACGAACCAGAAGCGCCGTTTAAGTTTCATTTGTTAAACGATTCGCTGTACGTACAAAAAGGCGGCGACTTTGAAGTGAAAGTAAGCGTCGAAGGAAATTTCGTTCCGGCGTCGGTTTCTATAGTTTATGGCGGTAATTCGTTTGTCATGAAAAAGAAATCGAATTCGAAATTCAGTTACGAATTTAAGAACATCAACAACACGCTCGAAATCTATTTTTCTGCCGACAACATCGAATCGAAAAAATATGAAATTCAGGTTTTGCCATCGCCGGTGATTATTAGTTTTGCAATGTCAATCGAAGTTCCGGCATATACCGGCGAAACGAATAAAACGCTTACCAATGCCGGCGACGTTTCTGTTCCTTATGGCTCAAAAATAACATGGAACTTCCGCACAAAAGACATCGACAGTTTAAAACTGACTTTCAGCGATTCGTCGATGCTGTTTGCCAAAATTGACACCGGCGGATTTGTCTGTCAGAAAAAAATGTTGGCTTCGACCGGCTATCAAGTCTCTATAAGAAATAAATTTTTTACGAACAACGACATTGTGCGCTATTCCATCAACGTAGTGCCCGATTTGTATCCAAGCATCAACGTTGTTTCTTTGAAAGATTCGGCAAATTATTTTGCATATTATTTCAAAGGCAGCATCAACGACGACTATGGATTTAAAAAACTTACATTCAATTATAAAGACGGCATCAGCGACAGCATCAAATCAATTTCGCTGCCAATTAATATTAATCAGTCGGCACAGGATTTTTATTATGCGTTCGATTTTTCGACAATCAAAACCGGCGAAAGTCAAAAAATAGAATATTATTTCGAAGTTTGGGACAACGACGGAATCAACGGCAGCAAGTCCACCCGCTCGACGATGTACGAATTTAAAATTCCGTCGAAAAAAGAAGTTGAAGACATGAAAACTGATGCCAACGATAATATGGACAAAGCGCTTAAAGAAAGCATGAAGCTGGCGAAAGATATTAAAAAAGACGTGGACGCACTTAACAAGGCGAACATCAACAACAACATGAGTTCGTGGGAAAAAACAAAAATGCTGAAAAATATTGCCGACAAACAAGTGAAGTTCGAAAATCTGATGAGCGAAATTTCGAACCAGAACAAAATGAAAAACGATTTGGATAATACTTTTTCGCAAAAGCAACAAAATATTCTCGACAAACAAAAACAAATTCAGGATTTGCTTGACAATGTTATGACCGACGAATTAAAAAAATTGCTTGACGAAATTAAAAAGTTGAAAGACAATTTCGATCCGCAAAAATTTGACGAATTGTCGAAAAATTTAAAAACATCTTACGACGATTTAGAAAAAGAATTGGACAGAAATTTGCAGCTACTCAAACAATTCGAAATTGAGCAACGTTTGCAAAATACAGTTGACCGTTTGAAAGATTTAGCAGACAAACAAAAAGATATGTCGGATAAAAATGAAAAGGGAAAACCTGACGCGAACGAAATGCTGGACAAACAAAAAATGCAGGAAGACGAATTTAAAGACATCGCAAAAGATTACGAAGAAAGTTTGAAAATGAATGATGAATTGGAAAAACCAATGAAGATGGAAGATTTCAAACAACAGTCGGACGAAATAAAAGACGAAATGCAAAAAGGCGAACAAAATACAAAAGAAAATAAAACGAAAAATGCTGCGCAAAATCAAAAGAACAGTTCGCAGAAAATGAAAAAAATGGCTGGCGATATGCAAAAAATGATGGATGCCAATATGCAGCAGCAAAATGGAGAAAATTACGAAGACTTGCGACAAATTTTATCGAATTTATTAACTTTTTCGTTTACGCAGGAAGACTTGATGTTACAAACAAAAACAGTATTGGCGTCGGACCCAAAATATCCGGAAACAATGGATAAACAAAAAGATTTATCGGACAATTTTAAAGTGATTGAAGATTCATTGCAGGCACTGGCGAAACGCACGCCCGAAATAAACAGCACTGTTACCAAAGAACTCCGGTCGATAAAAGAAAAACTAAGCGTCATACAAGATAATCTCAAAGACAGAAACGTTTTCAATGCAACAACTCAACAACAATTTGTAATGACGTCGGCAAACAATCTGGCAGTATTATTGAACGAAGCATTAAACAATATGCAAGACCAACAGCAATCGTCGGGCAAAGGTGGCGGAAAACCGAAGAAGCCCGGCAAAAAGAAACCGTCAATGTCAGATTTGCGGTCGCAGCAGGAAAGTCTGAAAAATCAATTGCAACAAATGCTTCAGCAATTAAAAGACGGTGGTGGAAAGATGGATAAAAATTCGCAGAACAAACAACTATCGCAAATGCTCGCGCAACAAGAAATGTTTAATAAAATGCTCGAAGAAATGCAAAGCGGTCAACAGTTAAGTCCGGAGTCATCGAAAAAACTGAACGAAATAAAAAAGATGGTAGAAGAAAGTAAAAACGATTTGATAAATAAAACAATTACGCCAAACACATTGAACCGTCAGCAACAAATTATTACGCGATTGTTGGAAGCCGAGAAATCGGACAACGAACGCGAGTACGAGAAAAAAAGAGAAGCACACGAAAATAAAACCATCAAATTAAGTAACCCTGAAACGATTTTTGAGTATAAAAAACTAACGAATCGTTTTAAAGACGCAATAAAAACGTCGAATTTGAATTTTAATAATTTTTATAAGAATAAATATAAAGAATACCTGATACAGTTAACCGAGTAGTTGTATGGAAAAATATCTAAAATTTTCTTCGGAAATTAAAAATATAACTTTAGCCGAAAATCTGGTGGACGAGTTGTCGGAAAGATTCCATCTCGAATCGGAACTATTTGGTAATATTTTGATTTCGCTTATCGAGGCGGTGAATAATGCAATTCTTCACGGCAATAAACTCGACATAACCAAAAATGTCGAGATAAAAATGAAAGTCGAAGGAAAATTTTTACATCTTACGGTTTGCGATCAGGGACCAGGTTTTGACTACACAAACCGTTACGATCCAACAACAGCAGAAAACATTGAAAAACCGCATGGACGAGGAATATTTTTAATGTATCATTTAGCCGACAATGTAATATTTAATAAAAATGGCGCAGAAGTTGAGCTACAATTTAAAATAAAATAATCGATGCCAATTCAGTTTTTCAACGAAGAAGTCGAACTAAAATTAATACATGCAAAAGATGCAAAGAAATGGCTTGACGAAGTTATTGCAGAAGAAATACATAAAGCCGGCGCTGTAAATATAATTTTTTGCAATGACGAATATTTGCTCAAATTGAACAAGCAGTTTTTATCGCACGATTATTATACAGACGTCATAACATTTAATAATAGTAACAAAAAAATTCTGGCAGGCGACATTTTTATTAGTATTGAGCGGGTCAAGGAAAATGCCGAAATTTATAAATGTTCGTTTTTCGAAGAATTGTACAGAGTTATGGTTCACGGAGTTTTGCATCTGCTCGACTATGACGATGCAACGCCCGAACTAAAATTAAAAATGACGGAAAAAGAAAATTATTATTTATTAAAAATGAATAATCCAATCAAAAATTTGAAAAAATAAGCGTATTTCAATTTTTTTTACTAATTTAGTGCAATCATGCGTTTATAATTTTTTAGCGAACAAGCAATAATTTAACAATTTTAAAATATGAAAAAATCAGTTTTAATAATTTTTATTACACTATTAATTAGCCAATTATTAGTTGCACAAGAAGAAAAAAGTCCCGGCTTTTTAATGCAACGTGCTTTTAACAGGATTCAAACAAAAGATTATGAAGGCGCATTGAAAGATTATAACGAAGCGCTTAAATTAAATGCAAACAATGCAGCAGCTTACGTAAGTCGGGGAACATTGTACGCTTTGTATATAAACGATTTTAAAGCAGCATTTGCCGATTTTGACAAAGCAATTGAATTAGACCCGAAAATGGGCGGCGCTTATTACAACAGAGCCGAATTGAAAGTAAATTTAAAAGACTACAAAGGCGCCTTATCCGATTTTGATCAAGCAGCCGAACTAAGCCCGAACTTAGCAAGTATATTTTACAAACGCGGAAATTTAAAATTTGCAAATTTAAATGACAAAGCAGGCGCATGCGTTGACTGGAAAAAAGCAAAAGAACTCGGCGATGCTAAAGCCGGCGATGCTTTAGATAAAATGTGTAAATAAAAAATCTTATAAACTTTATAGAACTTTGAGGCTGTCCCAAAACTAAGTTTTTCACCGCAAAGACGCTAAGGCGCAAAGATTTTGTGCTGTTAATTTAAGACTTTGTGTCTTTGCGCCTTTGCGGTAAAATTGGCTCAGAGACGGACTCAAAGTTTATATTTTATAATCTTTCAAAGAAAATACTTATTATAAAGGAACAGCCTTGTTATACTATACTTTTAACAGACATTTTACCACAATTTTGTTTCATAAATTCTTTACGCAACAACACTCCGAAACCAGAACCTTTCTCACTCCCGATTTTTTATGAAATCATTGTTTATTGAGTTTAAAAAGTTTGTTTACTTCTTCGGACAAATTACTCTTTTAATAATCAATTATAGATTATTGCTTTTAAAGCGAGATTACGCCAGCCATCCAATCAATCTTCGATATTATAAAAAATAATTTTCATTTGAGAAATGCTATGATTAAATCCTGCGATCCTCAAAAAATAAATAAATAAAAAAAATTTATTGACCAATTTCATTAAAATAATTTAGTTTTGCATTACAATCAAATCAAATCAAATTAATTAATTTTACAATCAAATTATTAATAATTAAAATGAAAAGCCATGAAAAACTTTTTTTTAATTACGGTGTTATGCTTTATGTTTGGCGCAACCACAGTAGCCCAAACACCATGGACATTGGACGCATGTATAAAATATGCATTCGACAACAATATCGTACTCAAGCAACAACAACTGCAAACGGAGGGTTCCAAAGTAGCGCTTACCCAATCTAAATTGTCGGTATTGCCTAACTTAAACGCAGGTGCAGGCGTGAATTATAATTACGGTCGAATTTACAATCCGTATGTGAGCGCTCTAAATGATAACAATACTAAATACGCCAGTTTTAATGTATCGTCATCAATTACTTTATTTAATGGTTTGCAAACATGGAATACCATCAAACAAAACGAATTTAACTTGATGGCAATACTTTATTCGAACGAAAAAACTAAAAACGATCTGATGTTAAATATAGCAACTGCATATTTGCAAATATTGTTTGCGCAGGAAATGTTGCAAAATACCAAAAGCCAAATCCAGGTAACTCAAGAACAGGAAAAACGTACTGAAAAATTAGTCGATGCAGGAAGTATGCCAAGGGGAAGTCTTTTGCAGATACAGTCACAGTTAGCAACAGAAGAATTAAATGTTATAAATGCCGACAATAATCTTAAAACCGCCACACTCGTACTTGTACAATTACTCGAACTCAAAGATGCCGCCAATTTTAAAATTGTATATCCTGTAATAAACGAACCAGATCAATCCAATTTATCAGCTACCGTTGATCAGATTTTTCAGGAAGCACAAAAACTGCCTCAAGTTAAAAGCGCAGAATTTCAAGTAAAAAGTGCAGATAAAGGGCTTTCAATTGCTAAAGGAAGACGAAGCCCATCCTTGTCATTTACCGCAGTATTAAGCACCGTTTATAGTCCAGATCAACAAAAACCATCTGCTTTGCCTTATCCTGATTGGCTACCGGTATTAATAGGCAACACACAAAATACCAAAGAAGCAGTTTATTCTTTACCACAGCCCACTTTTTCCTATTCTAATTATGTATTTGGTCAGCAATTTTCGGATAATATCAACAAGTCATTTTCCTTTAATTTATCGATTCCTATTTTTAACAAGTGGACGACAAACACAGCTATTAGCAATGCAAAAGGAAATCTGCAAAACCAAAAATACGTATATCAACAAACACAAAACCAACTTTACAAAGACATTCAGCAGGCATACAACGATGCTTTAGCAGCTTTGGCAAAATACAACGGAACCAAAAAAGCGCTGACATCCCAAGAGGAAGCATTTAAATATGTACAACAGAAATTTGACCTCGGATTGGTGAACACAATAGATTATAATACTGAAAAAACTAAGTTATCTGCAACACAATCGGATTTGTTGCAGGCAAAATACGAATTTGTTTTTAAATGCAATGTACTTAACTTATATCGCGGATTACCGATAAAGTTATAATTAAACAGAACAACAAGTAAGCGGATTATCTTTTTTAAGATAATCCGTTTTTCTTTTATATAAAACGTAGAAAAAATAACAAAAAAAAAGGCGGAATGCCCAGTTCCGCCTTTCGTACAAAGATAAAAATCACATGTTTATTAACACTCTTGAACAATTCTCATAAAAGATTCTGGTGATTTGATTAACACAATGTATATAATCTCACCCAAACCCCTTTTAATCGTAAAAGGGGGCAGGTACAAACAAATCAGATTTAATAACGGGTGAGATAAATAAGTTTCACCTTTATAAATACTTGCCTCAAATTATTTCTCAGACTTCAATCCGATATAAATTATTGTGGCATGAAATATGCAATTGAATTATGATTACAGTAAATTTCAAAGAACAATATTTGTTTGCAAATATATAAAAGAAATAATGAAACGCAAATATATTTAATAGATTTACTTAAAATAAGTTTTATATTACAAATGTAAAACAATTGAAATTCAATATTGTAAATTTCAGAATTTATTACTGACATTCATAAAACACTAATTTAATGAATTATACAGGAAAGTAAAATACAACTAACAATTATCATATTTTAGATTTGTTAAAAATGTAAACCGCAAAAAAATTTCATTTTTTTTTACTTTTTTTGAAAGAACCCCATCCTTTACAATTGTAATGTATAACAGATAGCAGGTATTAAAACTGGTTACATTTCTAACATCAAAAATTTTCTGATAAAAATAGTCAGGAAATATTTTTTCAGGACAGTTTACAAAACTAAATTCAATCGATACATTTTAAACGCTGCCCTGTCTCCAAAAAAAACAGAAACGAGGGCAGGTTTTTCGTCATCAAACACCGCAACATCGAAAACCTGTCGTCATTTTTATTATTCAGCTCCCAAAAAAATCATTCCAATCTATTGCAAAAGTGGGGCAATCAACAAAAAATGTCACTCCAAGCACTCAGGAAAATAGAATAGTCAAGAAAAAATGTCGTTCCAATCACTCAAAAAAGTAGAACAATCAATAAAAAATGTCGCTCCTATTGCTCAAAAAAATTAAACAATAATAAAAAAATATCGCCCATATCACCCACAAAATTGCGACAATTAAAAAAAAAATAAAAAAAAATTTAAAAAAAATTATTATAAAAAATAGCAATTTATATCAATATTTGTATATTAATGTATAAAATTTAAATAAAATAGAATTTTTTAAACTTAAATAGAGTTAATAAATAAACAAATTACAAAAAAAACATTACAAAAAATTTGGTAATTACAAAAATAGTTTTTACATTTGCATCGTTAATTGAATGTTATGTCGAAAAAAAATAGTAAACGGAATAATAATTCGATGCGAGATTAACAGAACAAAAAAACAGTTGGTATAACATTCACTCGTATCACAACTTTTTTTATATGAAAAGAAAGTATTTAGTAATCGGGAATTTTACAAAGCCCCGATTTATCGCAAAGGCGAGAAAAATTATCGGTAATCTGCGCCGCGATATTAACGAATTGAAGTTGGTTAATATAACCGACCAAGAGATTACCGACGCCGAAACAAAGGTCGAAAACGCTGCACAACAGATGAACGAAACTTCAACTGTCAGCAATCGTAAAGACGCGGTGAAATCGAAATCGCAACGTCGCGCAGAACTAATGACTGCCATATTGCAAACAATTGCAATACTAAAGCATTACTACGGTGCAACCGACGTTACCGAGTACGACCACATTAAAGGTGCATCGGGTATGACCGACACAGAACTTGAAGTGGCAACCGGCGATTTTATTCAAACACTTCAGGCAAATGCCGATGTGCAGAAAAAAGGTGGCATTACCACCGCAGTGTTAAACCAGTTGATTGATGCGCGACAAAATTTTGCCGATGCTATCAAAAACATCAACGAAATCAACGCAGACAGAAGTGTGCAAACGGATACACGCAATGCAACTTTCGGAGAAGCTTATGCCGAAATTGTTTTGTTAGCCGACATTGCCAAGACATACTGGAAGTCGCAGAACGACAACCGGTATAGCGACTACGTGTTGATGCCGAGAAGCAAGTCCAGCGCTTCTCCGCCCGCTCCTACCCCTTCGCCGGCTACAAATACAGCAACAAATAATGTTGCAGTAGCCGCCGAAACGCCAACTGCAACCAATAATACGGTTGCATAAGCAGAATGACAATAAAACCTCGATAAAAAATTATCGGGGTTTTTTGTTTTTATTATCTTGTAACTCTTAAAACCTGTCATAACTATATAAAGCAAAACATGAACAACGAAATTTGTGTTTTTAAACACATTTATAATTGCAATGTCCGCCTAAAATCTTTTCCATCATTCTATATACTGACTTCCAATGTTATATTTTTAAAATCTGCCCTTAACAAAAACCAATATGCTTCCAAAAAAATATAAACTGACAAAAATCATATCCTATCCGATTGAAAAGAATCTATCTTTGCACTGTTAAAAAATTAACAATGTTAATTAGATAACAAATAAAAATAACTAAATTAATTTGAAAGACGATGGATACTGAATTTGAAAGAATATTACAACATTATCCGAATGCAAAAAGAGATTCCTTAATTCCGATACTTCAGGAAATACAAGAAGAAGTCGGTTATCTTTCGGAAGAAGCGGTTGTTGAAGTAGGAAAACATTTAGCCCTGCCAACCAGCAAAATATATGGCGTGGCAACTTTTTACAATCAGTTTCGTTTCGAGGCGCCGGGCAAATATCACATTCAACTTTGTCGCGGTACCGCTTGCCATGTATTAGGGTCGAGCAATGTTTTGATTGAATTACAAAAACATCTCAAAATAAAAGCAGGTCAAAGTACCAAAGACGGAATGTTTAGCATCGAAGTTGTGGCGTGTATAGGCGCATGTGGATTAGCGCCGGTTATAAATATCAATGGCGAGTTTCATGCAAAGGTAACTCAACAGTCAATTAAAGAAATTGTAGAAAGCTATCGCAACAAAGTATAAAACACAAATTAAACTTATGAAAGTCGATAAAAAATATTTAGTCGAAAATGTACTGGCAAACAATAGCGGAACATTTACAAACGAAATCAAAAACCAGTTAGCATACCTCAGAAAAGACATTGTTGACAAGCCAATTATTTTCATCGGTGCCGGAACATGCGGATTGGGCGCCGGTGCGGGCAAAACCAAAGAAGTTGTTAAACAATATCTGAACGAACATAAAATTGATGCCGAAATTATTGATGTTGGTTGCATTGGTTTTTGTTCGGTCGAGCCAATTATGGATGTAAAACTTCCGGGCAAAGAACGAATTTCATTTCAAAAAGTTACAAGCGACAAAGTTATTGACATACTCAATTCGACATTTGCCGGCGATGTTCCGAAAAATGATACAATGTGCGCTTTTCGACAAGAGGGTGAACAAAAATGGAATGACATTCCGTATATCGACGAACATCCGTTTTTTGCACATCAAAAACGCATTGTCTTACAAAACTGTGGAATAACAAATCCTACAAGTTTAGAAGAATATATTGCGCGCGGTGGTTATAAAACGTTTCTCGACACATTAAAAAACAGAACATCAATTGATGTTTGCGAAATAATTGATAAAAGTGGCATTCGAGGACGCGGTGGCGGCGGTTTCCCGACCGGCAAAAAATGGAAAATTGCAAATGCAGCAACCTCCGACCAAAAATATTTTATTTGCAATGCCGACGAAGGCGATCCGGGAGCATTTATGGACAGAGCTGTTATTGAAGGCGAACCACACAGACTGTTAGAAGGTCTGGCAATAGCCGCGTTTGCAATTGGCGCAACAAAAGCTTATGTTTATATTCGTGCAGAATATCCTTTGGCAATAGAACGTCTTGTAAAAGCCATTGAACAAGCAACTGAATGGGGTTTTCTTGGAGACAATATTAACAACAGCGGCTATAATCTGAAAATAAATATTAAAAAAGGCGCCGGCGCATTTGTTTGCGGCGAAGAAACTGCCCTAATACAAAGCATCGAAGGTAAACGTGGAATGCCACGCCCTCGCCCACCCTTTCCGGCAGCAAGTGGTTTGTTTGGTAAACCTACTATAATAAACAATGTAGAAACCTTGGCAAACATTTCTGACATCATGAAGTTCGGCGCAGAATGGTTTTCGTCTTTTGGAACAGCAACAAGTAAAGGAACAAAAGTATTTGCTTTGTCCGGAAAAATTGTAAACACCGGTTTAGTAGAAATACCAATGGGAACTTCAATACGCGACATCATTTTTAAAATTGGCGGTGGCATTCCGAATAACAAAAAATTCAAATCTGTACAAGTTGGTGGACCGTCGGGTGGTTGCATTACCGAAGTTAATCTTGACGTTCTTGTTGATTACGAATCGTTGATTAACGTTGGAGCAATGATGGGCTCTGGCGGAATGGTTGTAATGGATGAAGATACATGTATGGTTGACATTGCAAAATTTTTCATGGACTTTATTCAGCGCGAAAGTTGCGGCAAATGTATTCCTTGTCGCGAAGGAACAAGCCGTATGTTAGAAATTCTTGAAAGCATTGTAAAACGACCGCAAAACATTAAAGGCAACGAAACACTCGAAAGATTTAAAGGCGTAATGCGTTTGCAGGAATTAAGTCAGGTTATAAAAGAAACGTCGCTATGTGGTCTGGGACAGACAGCGCCCAATCCGGTTTTAAGTACGCTACGTTGGTTTCGCGACGAATACGAAGAACATATTTTCGACCGTAAATGTCGCGCTGGTGTTTGTTTAGATTTAAGAACGTTTTATATCGACGTAGAAAAGTGTACCGGTTGCATGGTTTGCGCAAAAAAATGCCCGACCGAAGCAATTATTGGATCAAAGAAAACTCCGCACTTTATTGTTCCCGATAAATGTATTGGTTGCGGCAATTGTTTCGATGTTTGCAAGTTCGACGCAATTTTAATTCAATAAAACTATTAATTGTTACTTATTCATTGAATCATGAATTTAAATATAGAAGTCAATAATAAACAAATAAAAGCAAAGACCGGCGAAACAATTCTCGATGCTTTAAAACGCAACAACATGTCTGTTCCAACGCTTTGTTATATGAAAGATATGATGCCAACCGGCGCTTGTCGCATGTGCGTTGTTGAAGTTGAAGGAAGTCGTAATTTGATTCCGGCATGTTCTTATCCTGTTTCAGACGGAATGAAAATAAAAACACATTCGCCGCGCGTAGTCAATGCCCGCAAAACAATTGTCGAATTATTACTAAGTAATCACCCCGACGATTGTTTATATTGCGAAAGAAACAGAAATTGTGAGCTGCAAAACCTTGCCGAAGAATTAAACGTCCGCGAGCGCAGAATTTCTGGCGCAGTACATAAATATAAACTCGACGTTTCAAGTCCAAGCATTGTGCGCGATCCGGCAAAATGTATTCTCTGCGGACGTTGTGTGCGCGTTTGCGAAGAAATTGAAGGCGTTTCTGCAATTGATTTTGTTGGACGTGGAAATAGAACTGTTATCAATACTGCATACAGCAAAGGTTTGAACGTTTCGAGCTGCGTTAATTGTGGACAATGTATCATGGTTTGCCCAACAGGCGCATTACACGAAAAAACAAATCTAGATGCAGTGTTAAGTGCTTTACACGACAACCAAAAAACTGTTGTTGTACAATATGCGCCGTCAATTTCTGTTTCGTTGGCTGAAGAATTTGGCGTTAAAGCCGGCAAAGACATTAATGGCATAATGAATGCGGCTTTGCGCAAAATAGGTTTTCACAAAATATTTGATACAACTTTTGGCGCCGACCTTACAATTATGGAAGAGTCAGCCGAATTAATTTACCGCATACAAAATAACGGCAAACTGCCAATGATTACCAGTTGCTGCCCGGGTTGGGTAAAATACATGGAAGAATTTCAGACAACTTTTATGGACAATGTTTCTACTTGCCGAAGTCCACAGCAAATGACCGGCGCAATTTTAAAAACGCATTATGCCGAAACTGAAGGTTTGAAACCCGAAAATATTTACAGCGTCGCCATAATGCCTTGCACTGCCAAGAAATTCGAAGCCGCACGCGAAGAATTAATTAAAAACGGAATTGCAAATGTTGACGCCGTATTAACAACCCGCGAACTGGCACGTCTTATTCGTTTGTTTGGCATCGACATGAATAATCTTGAATCTGAAATGGCAGACAATCCACTTGGAACGCGCAGTTCGGCAGGCAAAATATTTGGTGCATCGGGCGGAGTTATGGAAGCTGCTTTACGTACTGCTTATTTTTCAATAACAGGAAACGAATTAGTCGATTTTAAAATACAAGAAGTACGCGGAATGAAAGGTCGCAAAGAAGCAAAAATAAAAATCGGCGAACTTGAACTTGGTGTTGCAGTTGTAAGTGGCTTGGCAAATGCCGGAAAATTGTTAGAAGAAATAAAAGCAGGAAAGTCCGACATTCATTTTATAGAAATAATGGCTTGTCCCGGTGGTTGTATAAACGGTGGCGGTCAACCATTAGGCGCAGATGAAAACGCAATCAAATCGCGCATGAAAGCTTTGTACGACATTGACGATAAAGAAACAATCAAAGTGTCGCACAAAAACCCAATGATTATGGAATTGTACAAAAATTTTCTTGGACAACCACTAAGCCACAAAAGCCACGAACTTTTGCATACACATTATCAAAAACGCGATGTATTATTGTAAATTATTTTAAAAACCTTGCAGGTTTTAAAAACCTGCAAGGTTTAATATAAAAAAAATGAAAGCCTCCGAAATAAAACAATTGGTTTATACAGTCCGCGACAAATGCCGTGTGTGTTATACATGCGTGCGCGAATGTCCGGCAAAAGCCATTAAATCTGTCGGAGGTCAATCTGAAATTATTGATGAACGTTGCATAGGTTGCGGCAATTGCACAAAAGTCTGCAATCAGGGCGCAAAATTGTACATCAGTTCTATCGACGATGTAAAAACATTATTAAAGTCAGACAAAAAAGTTATAGCCGCCATCGCACCAAGTTTTCCGGCAGAATTTATTCGCCTCGATTACCGTAAACTTGTTGGAATGGTAAAAACGCTGGGATTTTACAAAGTTACCGAAGTTGCTTTTGGCGCCGACATTGTTGCAAGTAAATACAAATCGCTTTTCGAAAAAATTGACGCACGTTGTATTCCTTATTTATCAGCAAACTGTCCGGCAATAGTACATTACATCAAACAATTTTATCCACATCTGGTTGGATTGATTGCGCCTATTGCATCGCCGGTTGTTGCAATGTCAAGAATATTAAGAAAAAAATACGGCGAAGATTGTAAAATCGTTTTTATAGGACCATGCGTTGCAAAAAAAACCGAATCGGACGAAGTTGACGAAACATTGACTTTTAAAGAATTGCGCGAAATGTTTGCTCAACAATTTATTAGACCGGATTTAGTAGAGATGCAAGAATTTGATCCACCAATTGGTGGACGTGGTGCAATATTTCCAATAAGTCGCGGAATGATTCAATCTGTTGACATGGAAGACAATGTTTTTGACGGAAATATTGTTGTTGCCGAAGGTCGTGCCGATTTTCAAGACGCATTAAAGGAATTTGACGCAGGTTTATTAAAATCGCAACATCTCGAATTGCTTTGTTGCGACGGTTGCATTATGGGACCGGGAATGTCGGACGGCGGAAAATTGTATGCCCGTCGAAATGAAGTGAGCAATTACGTACGCGCCAAAGTAAAAAACCTTGACGTAGTTGAGTGGCAAAAAAATATTGAAAAATACAGCGAACTCGATTTTAGTCAGGTTTTTATTCCCAAAGACAGACGTTTTGAACTGCCCAATGACGAAGAAGTAAAAAAAGCGCTTGTCGCGATGGGTAAAGAAAAATCGATTGACCAACTCGATTGTGGCGCCTGTGGTTACGACACTTGCCGCGAACATGCAATTGCCGTTACGCGCGGTCTGGCTGATTTTGAAATGTGTTTGCCGTTTTCAATTTCGAAACTGCATAAATCAATAAAAGATTTAGCACACACCAACGACAAATTAGCAAAAGTAAAAGAAGCGCTTAAACAATCAGAGAAACTGGCAAGCATGGGACAACTTTCTGCCGGCATTGCACACGAATTAAACAATCCGTTGGGCGTAGTAATTATGTACGCTAATATTTTGTTAGACGAAAGCGCGCCCGATGCTCCAATCCGCAACGATTTAAAATTAATAACAGAACAAGCCGAACGTTGTAAAAAAATTGTTGGAGGATTGCTTAACTTTGCTCGAAAAAATCAGGTCAATTTTGTAGAAATCGATGGCAGAAAATTAATCGAAC